>ODAI013434922.1_pt1 | contig 21538 bp, 16 predicted proteins | sample 1539321 | NCBI WGS metagenome assembly ODAI01 (sample SAMN02144231, study PRJEB22623) | gut metagenome | biome: sheep rumen | host: Ovis aries | place: New Zealand | reverse complement strand
TGTTTCCATTGTCGCGTCCCGTCGGGACGCAGTTTACTGACGTCTGAGTATCACGGCACTGCGCCTTCGGCTTGTACCGTGTTATTAATAGTCTCACCCCTTCTGGGTGATTTATAGAAGTCCCCTAACAACTAAAAGGGTGGCGGTGTTGAGAATTGTGCATTCTACCCCCACCCGCAACATATCGCATGGCGTTGCTATGCGCATTGCGCCCGCTTGTATTTCGGGGCGGGTTCGAGTCTGTTTCGATCCGGAAGCGAGTGGGATTTGGGTTGGTGGCAGCGGTGGGGCGGTGTGGCAGGGGCTAAAAAAAATGTTCGGCACAAAATATTATGTTTTGTTTTGCGTTACTGAAATAAAACATTTGGCGTGTTGGGGAGGTCGCTGTCTGAGAGGGACCGCTCCGCTTTGCGCCATAAAGGACTGACAAACGATTGATATGTTGAAACGAACACTGCATGGTCTGCTTCTTGGGGCATTGGTTTTGCCAATGCTTTTTGTCGCATGTCAGAAAGAGCCTACCGGTGCCCCAGCCGAGTTGGCTCTGGACTTCTCGTGCGACACCATGGCGTTCGACACCGTGTTCACTCAGATGGGCACCACCACGCAGTACTTCCTAGTCTACAACCGTAGCGACAACGAGGTGACGGTAGAACAGGTCACACTGGAGCAGGGCTATGCCTCCCGCTTCCGTCTGAACGTGAACGGCGACACCAACATGGTGGCTCGAGACCTGGTCTTGCCACCCGGCGACAGCCTGTTTGTGTTTGTCCGTGCCAATATACGCCCCAACGAGGCCACCGAGCCGTTCCTCATAGAGGATGCCGTGCTTTTCCGCTCCGGCGGACGGCAGCAGCGGTTGCCTCTGACGGCCTATGGGCGCAATGCGGTTTACCATGTCCCGACCGATACGCTCCACTATGCCGACGGGAGCTACCCTCTTGACATATACGGCAACCCTTATGCCTATAGTGTCATCGACTGCGACCATTGGCGTCACGACCTGCCGCATGTCATTATCGGTTATGCCGTTGTGGACTCGCGCCGCACGCTGCACCTGCAGGCGGGCGACGAGCTTTACTTTTGCGACGACGCAGTGTTGTGGGTCTATGACAGTGCCACTTTGGACGTGCGGGGAAGTGCCGACAGTCCGGTGCTCTTCACCTCGGTGCGCCACGATGGCTGGTATGACTATCTCCCCGGCCAGTGGGGACAGATATGGATAAGCAAAGGCAGCTGGAACAGCCATATTGACCATGCCCTTGTGGAGAATGGTTTTGTGGGCATACAGGTGGACAGTTGTGCCAACAGCAATCCCACCCTGACTATCAGCAACACGCAGATACGCAACCAGAGCTTTGTAGGCCTGTATATGCAGACCGCCCGCGTAGAGGGCGACAACCTGCTGGTGACCAACTGCGGCCAGGCCACCGTGGTGATGCAGTATGGCGGTAGCTACGACTTCACGGGCTGCACCTTTGCCAACTATTGGAACTATGCCTCGCGCACCATACCCAGTGTCTTCATTACCAACACCCGCGACTATATGGATGCCCACTATGTGTGGCCTATGCGCGCCACCCTCACCGACTGCATCATCTACGGCACTCGCGAGGCGGGCGAACTCTATTTGGAACTGGACAGCACCGCTACGGTGAGTGCAAGACTCGACCACTGTCTGGTGCGTGGCGGCGAGTGGGACGAAGACCCCAAGTTTGTCGACCCCTCTAGCGGAGACTATCATCTGGCCGAGGACTCGCCAGCCCTGGGCATTGGCTACCAGTACCCCGATGAGGGCGACGGCATGGAGCGTAAGGGAGGCGGAAGGAATAAGAACTAAAAAGGCAAAAATAAAGACTATGTACGAATATATCTCAGGAAAACTCGCCTCGCTCACAGCCGCTACTGCCGTGGTGGACTGCGGCGGAGTGGGTTATCTGCTGGAAATAACCCTCAATACCTACAGTGCCATTCAGGACAAGCCCGAGGTGAAGTTGTGGGTGCACGAGGTCATCCGCGAGGATGCCCACATCCTTTGTGGCTTCTATACCCAGAAAGAGCGTGAGATGTTCCGTATGCTGTTGGGAGTCAACGGGGTGGGTGCGGCCACTGCCCGCATGATGCTCTCGTCTCTCTCGGTGGAGGAACTCACCAACGCCATTGCCGCCCAAGATGTGAAATTGGTGCAACGGGTGAAAGGCATCGGGGCCAAGACGGCCCAGCGCATAGTGCTGGAACTGCAGGACAAGGTGGGTGGAGTTGCTTCTGCCGTTGCCGCCTCTCCCGTCCTCAGCCAACACAAAGATGAGGCCCTCAGTGCACTGGTGATGCTGGGGTTCCCCAAGAGTGCGGCCGACAAGGTGCTGCAAGGGCTGGATAACAGTCTCTCGGTGGAGGGGCTGATAAAGGAGGCCCTCAAACGGTTGTGACCTGCAGGTGGTTGATAACAAGTAGTTGAACGATAAAGAGAAGAATTATAAATCGAACGGTTCATAATAGGTTGGGCAGGCTGCCACACTTGGTGGCAGTGCTTTTGCTGCATATAATGGTGTTGGTGGCCACGCCAGCACAGGCACAGGAGCCGACGGGCGGCATCACCACCATGGTGGAGTATGACCCTCAGAGCGACAGCTATGTGCGCATTACCAGGCTGGACGATATGGTCATTAACCGCGAGTACCTCACCTTTGAAGAATATCAGGACTACCAGATGAATCAGGTGATGCAGAAATACTGGCACGACCGTTCGGCTACGGGCGACACGGCGACCGACGACGGCTGGCTCAGCCGCATTCCGGGCTTTAGCGAGATAAGCCGCAAGGTGGACGGTCTGTTGGCCATTCCCGACATTAGCATCACCCCGACTGGCAGCGCGGACCTTTCGTTCTATCTGGCCAACAACCATCGTGAGGACCCGCAGCTGGATGCCAACAAGCGCAATAATCCCCGCTTTGGTTTCGACGAGAATATACAGGTCAGCCTCAATGCCAAGATTGGTGACCTTTTTGATTTTGACATCAACTGGAACACCCAGGCCACCTTCGACTTTGAAAACAAAATCAAGCTCAAATACGAAGGCAAGGAAGACGACATAATCCAACTTTTTGAGGCGGCTAATATCTCTTTTCCCCTCAACACCACCCTCATCAAGGGCAGTCAGGAGTTGTGGGGATTCCACACCAAACTGAAGTTTGGCAAACTCACGGTTGACGCTGTGCTTTCACAAAAAGAGACCAGCACTGAGAATATGCAGATTCAGGGCGGAGCCTCGGTTCAGGAGTTCCAAATCAGGGCCGACGAGTATGAGGAGAACCGCCATTATTTCATCTCGCAATACTTCTATGAGCACTACAATGAGGCCATGGCCACCCTGCCTACCCCCAACACCAATATCAAGATTATCCGCATGGAGGTGTGGCGGACCAATGTGGGTGCCGCGGTGACCAACAACCGCAACATCTTGGCCTTGACCGACCTGGGCGAGAACAACCCCAGCAATGCACATCTGATGGGCGGCTACTCGGAGAAGCCCAACAACAGCAGCAACAACTTGCTGCAATACATGAATCCGGCCCGCATACGCAGCATAAACAATGTCACCTCCTATATGCAGGGGTTGGGGCTCACCCCCGGCACCGACTACGAGAAGATAGAGAGTGCCCGACTGCTGAACAGCAGCGAATATACATATAATGAGGAACTGGGATTCATCACGCTGAATCAGGCCCTCAGCTCCGACCAGGTGCTGGCAGTGGCTTTCCAGTATCAGGTGATTGGCGACGAGACGGTCTATCAGGTGGGCGAACTCACAACCGACGGTATCAACGACCCCAACACCCTGATTGTAAAACTGATTAAGGGTACGGGCGTGGATGTGAGAAGTCCGCTGTGGAAACTGATGATGAAGAATGTCTACTTCTTGAAGAGCACACAGTTGGGGCGTGATAATTTCCGCCTGAATATACTCTATGAGAGTAAGGAAGGCGGTGTGGGAATAGGTTATTTCACCGACGGCCCCAAAGAGGGCATTCCCCTGATTGAGCTCTTCGGATTGGACCGCATGGACGCTTCGCAGAACTATTATTATGCCGACGGAGTCTTCGACTGGTTTGACAGCGCAGCCTTCAAAGGCGGTACCATTCAGGCCAGCACGGGCCGCATTTTCTTCCCCTTTGTGGAGCCTTTCGGCAAAGACTTGCGCCAGATCTTGGGCAACGACGAGTATGCCAAGCAGTTTTGTTTTGACTCCCTCTACACCATGACCCGGGCCTTGGCTCAGCAGTATGCCGACAAGAATAAGTTCTATCTGGAGGGCTACTACTCCAGCACTGTCAGTGGCGAAATATCGTTGGGCTACAGTGTATCGCAGGGTTCGGTGACCGTCACGGCGGGAGGCGTGCCCCTGATAGAGAATGTAGACTATACGGTTGACTACTCTATGGGCACGGTGCGCATCATCAATGAGAGCATCCTCTCCAGCGGCACCCCCATCAGCGTGAGCTGCGAAGACAATTCTTTCAGCATGACCACCAAGACTATGGTGGGCACCCATCTCAATTACGAGATACAGCCCGACTTCAACGTGGGAGCCACTTTCATGAATCTTGCCGAGAAGCCCCTGACACAGAAAAACAACTTTGGCGAGGAGCCTACCAGCAATAGTATATGGGGATTTGACATCAGTTACCGTCACGATGCCCCATTCATTACAAAATTTGTTGACCTGCTCCCAGGTATCGACACCAAGGCCCCGTCCACCCTTACCTTCAAGGGCGAATTTGCCCAACTCATCCCCGGCCTTTCCTCCACGGGCAGTTCCGAAGGCACGGTGACCTATATTGACGACTTTGAGGGGGCGGAGAGCAGCATCGACCTCAAGGGCATCACCTACTGGCACTTGGCCAGTACGCCACAGGATTACCAAATCTCGCTGCCACAGTTTCCTGAGACCCGTCTGGGTACGGGCAGGGCTTACGGTTTCAACCGGGCCAAACTGTCTTGGTATCGCATCGACCAGAGCTTTTATGACAACAGCAGCCCAAGCAACATCACCGCTGATGACCGCTCGCTCCCTTATGCGCGCCGAATTCTTGAGACAGAAGTGTTTCCCAACAAGGAGTTGGTGAAGGGCAGCTACAACTATATCTTCGAGCTGAACCTTTCGTACTACCCCGAGGAACGAGGCCCCTACAACTTTGACCTTGCGCCCAGTGCTTTCAGTGCCGGCCTCACCTCGGAAGGCAAATTGGCCGACCCCAAGAGTCGTTGGGGCGGTATTATGCGAGAGTTGGACTATACCGATTTTGAGACCCACAACATTGAGACGCTTGAGTTCTGGCTCATGGATCCTTTTATAGAGAATCCGGAACACACGGGCGGCAAACTCTATATCAACCTTGGCGACATCAGCGAGGACATACTTCGTGACGGGCGTAAGAGTTTTGAGAACGGCCTTCCGACCAATCCCAACAACATCACCGGGGTCGACACCACCATTTGGGGACGAGTGCCCAACACCCAACCCATTGTCAACGCTTTCGACAACGACGAGTCGTCACGCAAGTATCAGGACATCGGTTACGATGGATTGAGCAGCACTTTTGGCAGTACCGACGAGCAGACCTTCTTTGCCGACTACGTCGACAGTGTTGCCCTCCTGTTCGGCACCAGTTCTCAGGCCTATCAGATGGCATTGAACGACCCTTCGGGTGACGATTTCCACTATTATCGCGGTTCCGACTATGACCAGCAGAACCTCAAGATTGTCGAGCGCTACATGTATTACAATAACCCCGAGGGCAACTCACATGTCGATGCCGACAACCCCGAGGGCTATCCTACGGCTGCTTCGGCCTATCCCAATGTGGAGGATATCAACAAGGACAACACCCTCAGCGAGGGTGAGAATTATTACCAGTACATGATAGAGTTGGACCCCGCCAAGATGGTGATAGGCGAGAACCATATTGTTGACATCCAGGAGGCTCTGAATGTGCCGCTTCCGAATGGCACTACCACATCATGCAAGTGGTATCAGTTCCGCATTCCTGTACGCGAGTACGACCAGGTGATAGGCAAACTCAATGGATTTCAGTCTATCCGCTTTATGCGAATGTTCCTCAAGGACTTCGAGGAGCCTATCCATCTTCGTTTTGCCACCCTTGAGTTGGTATATGCCACTTGGCGCAAATACACTGAGGACCTCCTTCAGCCGGGCGACTATTCCACCGGCACCGGTGCCAACACCTCGTTCAGCATCAGCACCGTCAGTATTGAGGAAAACGGTAGCCGCTACCCGGTCCCCTATGTCCTGCCTCCCGGCATTGAACGCGAGCAATGGTACAGCACCTCCAGCACCTCCACACAGCTCAACGAGCAGGCCCTCTCGCTGGACATTACGGATTTGGCCTCGGGCGATGCCCGCGCAGTTTATCGCAGCACATCCTACGACCTCCGCAACTACGGCAAGGTGAAGATGTTTGTCCATGCCGAGAAGAAATCGGAGTCGGACCCCATAGATGATGGCGACCTGATGCTCTTTGTCCGACTGGGCAGTGACTATACCAACAATTACTACGAATACGAAGTTCCCCTGCAGTTTACACCCTGGGGGGTGGGGAAAGATGACCGCTATGCCATCTGGCCTGCCGAGAACAATGTGGAGATAGACCTCACCAAATTGGTGGACATCAAGACCAACCGCAACCGTCTGATACGCAGCGGCGACCTCAACTACAACAGTCAGCTGATATACAGCGAATATGTGGATGGGCGCAAATACACAGTGCTGGGTACTCCCAATCTGGGCAAAGTGAAGGTTATCATGGTCGGTGTTCGCAATCCCAAAAAGGAGACCCTTGACGACGGAAACAATATGTTGCCCAAGTCGTGTATTGTGTGGGTCAACGAGTTGCGATTGGCCGATTTCAACAACCGGGGTGGTGTGGCCGCCATGGCATTGGCCCGTACCAATCTGGCAGACCTAGGCAACCTCTCGCTTTATGGTTCATATACTTCGGCCGGTTTCGGTAATCTGGAAGACAATCCCACCAAGCTTGAGTTGGTCAACACCCTTCAGATGCAGTCAACCCTTGACATGGAGCTGGGCAAGTTTTTCCCCGAGCAGTGGGGCATCCGTATGCCTTTCTATCTCGATTGGAACAAACAGATAGGGTCGCCTGAATACAACCCTCTGGACCCGGATGTGCGCCTGAGGACTGACCTCCAAACCTATCAGACCGATGCCGAGCGCGACAGTGTGCGCCAAATGACACAGAAACGCAAGACCACCACCAACCTCACCCTTACCAATATGCGCAAGGAGCGAACCGGCAAGAGCGCTTTGAAACCCCATTTCTTCGACATTGAGAATTTCACTTTCTCTTATGCCTACTCTCGTGAGCGGTCGTCAGACGATGAAATCGAATACTACAACAAAGACCTCCACCGAGGAGGCTTCACCTATGCCTACTCTCCACAGGACCCTGGGTTGTTCGCTCCCTTTGCCAAGTCCAGTTCTAAGTTTATCAATAGCAGGAACGGCAAGTTCATCAAAGATTTCAACCTGTATTATAAACCCAAGTCCCTCTCGTTCAGCACTGAGATTTTCCGCAACTACGAGGAGACCCTCCTCCGCAATAAGGGCGCGGCGTTGGTAATCATCAAGCCCACCTATTTCAAGCAGTTCACCTGGCGTCGTGACTACGGCTTGCAGTATGACCTCAGCCGCAGCATCCATCTCCAGTACAATGCCTCGGCCAATGCCCGCATAGACGAGCCTGTCGGCCGTGTCGATAGCCGAGAGAACCGCGACAGCATTTGGAGCGCCCTCTCCAAAGGTGGTACGATGCAGAATTACCAGCAGACGGTTAGTCTCACGTGGGATGTTCCCATTGCCAAACTGCCATATCTCGATTTCTTGCGGGTGCCCATCACATACCGTTCGACCTATAACTTTTTCGGCACCACTCAGGCATTGGCCTCACAGGGCTCCACCCTTAACACTACGGGTCAGTTGCAGGCTTCGGTCTCTGGACAGATGCAGACGCTCTATAATCGGTTCACCTTTATCAAGAACGCCTATAAGCAGAAACCTCAGGTACAGCCCAAGGACCCCAAGCGTATGACCAAGAAAGAACGCGAAAAGATGGCGCAGGACTCCATAGCGCGAGCCAATAATCCCGACTCGGTGCGCCGAGCCCAATTGGCCGAGACGCTTACCAATATAGCCAATTTCGGCATCCGTTTCGTCACCATGCTCAAGACCTTCGGCATACAGTACAGCAATTCTACAGGCTCTATTCTGCCTGGCTATATGGGCACAGCCAGCATCTTCGGTATGGACCCAACCAACGGATGGGCTCCATGGCCGTCATTTGTGTTGGGGTATAACGACGGCCTCGTGGAGCGGCTCAGGCAGGACGACCTGCTTTCAAGGGACCCACTGATGAACAGCTCCCATTCCAACACACTTAACCGAATGATTACTATGCAGGCATCGGTGGAGCCCATCCGTGATTTCAAGATTGACATAAACGCCACGCAGAGTTACCAATCGCGTGATGAGTATTACTACAAATACCTCTCCGACTGGGACCAGGTGCAAGGGCCGCTTTCCTACATCATGTCGGGTTCCTACTCCACCACCACATGGAGTTGGGCTACTTCTTTCAGTGACGACAGCACCCTCTTTGCCACCTTTCTTGATAACCGCCATGTGGTCTCGGACCGATTGGCCAACCTCAATCCCGACCCGCTCACTGACCAGCAGGTGATGGACACTATGAGTGGTCAGTACTATCGCTACGGCTATGGTCCCAATCAGCAATCGGTGCTCCTCACAAGCTTCCTGGCCACTTATCTGGGCAAGGATGCCGGAAGTTATGGCTTCTCGCCTTTCCTGGCCATGCCACTGCCCAATTGGTCTATCAACTATAACGGCCTCAACAAAATTCAAGCCCTCAAGAAATGGTTTACCAACATTTCCATCTCACATAAATATACTTCCACCTATTCGATTGGTAGCTACTACACCGATGCTGCTATTTCCGGCTTGGATAATTATGACTATGGCCATGAGACCGTCTTCAACACCAACGGAGACTTCATTGCTCCGGTCAGCATGGAGGGGGTGCAGATTTCCGAGCAGTTCAATCCCCTCATCCGCTTTGCCATGAGCATGACCAACAGTGTCCAGCTCAATTTCTCCATCCAGAAAAACCGCACGCTCAGCCTCAGTTTCTCCAACAACCAACTGACCGAGACCACCCGCAACGGTGTCACCTTTGGCGGTGGCTATCGCTTCAAGGACGTGGCCGTCGATATCAAGGTGGCGGACGAGACCCACCACCTGAAGAGCGATATCGTCCTTCAACTGAACCTCACCTACAACAGCAACAAGACAAGCATTCGTAAAATCAACCAGAATGTCAGCCAGGTGTCGTCAGGCAGTGAAGTGTGGATGGCTGATATTTCGGCCGAATACGCACTTTCCTCATCACTTACCCTTCGTGCTTTCTTCCAGACGAATATCAACACCCCCTATATCTCCAACTCTTATCCCAACTCCACCACCAAAGGTGGCATAACTGTTAGATTTAGTTTTTAAATGAATTTAGACCGATTTAAGAATTTTGAACAAGATGTACGCGAACTGGTTCTCGATTTTGAGAAGCAGCGGGAGAGTGGTGGTGCCTATTTCGATGTGGAGCAGATTGAAGTCATAGCCGACTACTACCTAGAGGTCTATGATGTGGAGGGGCTTGAGTCGGCGGTGCTTTTGGGCGAACAGCTCTTTCCAACAAGCAATGAGATTCGTTTGCGTCGTGCCCATCTCCTTGGCATTCAAGGGCAGTATCCGCAGGCTTTGGCTATCTTGAAGCGGTTGGAACGTACCGAGCCCGACAATACCGATGTCTTTTATGCCCTGGCCACCCTCTACAGCCTCACTAACCAAGGCGATAAGGCGATAAGCTACTATCTCAAGACTGCTTCTGATGGCTATCAGCTCGACATGGTCTATGGCAATATCGGCGATGAATATTATAGACTGGGCAAAACCAACGAGGCTATCTCATACTACCGTAAATCCATTGCCATTAATCCCGACGAGAGCCGTTCACTCTACAACCTTGCCTGCCTTTGGGACCATCAGGGTTTCGACCACAAAGCCCAGGCCTTCTTCTCGCAGCTGGTGGCCGACCATCCATTTTCTAAAAACGGGTGGTATTGTCTCGGAATTGTATACAGCTGGCTTTCGCTCTTCGAGAAAGCTACCGATGCCTTTGAATATGCCATTGCCATTGACAAGACCTTTGTACAGGCCTACTTGGGCCTTTCGGAGTGCCACAACCATCTGGGCAATACGGCTCGTGCCGTGCAGGCTTTGCGAGATTCCTTAGACTACACTTCTGACCGCCCACATATCCTCTACCTAATCGGGCACATTTACCTTCAGCAGTGCAATTATCACACCGCTTCTACCTATTATCACGATGCCTTGAAGGAAGACCCCTCCTATAGTTCGGCCTGGGATGATTTGGGCTATTGTAGCGAGATGCTTGGCTATATTGACGAGGCCGCAGGTTATTACCGCCGAGCTATTGACCTTGAACCTGACAACGACATCCATTGGCTCAGGCTAGTACGTCTCTATGTCAGGACACAGCGTTATGCTGAGGCCTGTGCCTTACTGGAAAGCTCCCGTGCTGATGCCACTGACCGTTTTGCTTTTGACACCAATCTTCTCTATTGCTACTATAAGCTGGGGCATCGCAACCGCCTTTTCGCCCTTTTGAGAGAGGACGCTGTTGAATTTGGTTCGCTCTACCCCTCGCTTTATTCCTATTACCCAGAGTTTTCTAATGACATAGAAATTGTCAATTACATCAATTCTTTTAAGAAACCCAATACGAAATCCGATGCTTATGAATAAAAAAGTATGCTTTCTCTTGCTGGCACTTCTCGCCACGCAGTTGTCCTTTGCCCAGACCAATGCCCCAAGCAGTGACAGCAATATTGCCGAACAAGTGCGCGGTACCGACAGCAGTTCCTCTGGTTTTGTGGCCGACCTGCTCACTTGGTATGATGCCCACATGAACTATTCTGCCGTGGGTTTGCTCATGACCTTGGAGAGTTCATTTATTCCTTTCCCCTCAGAGGTGGTTATCCCGCCAGCCGTCTACGTGGCCAGCAACCCCGACACAAAGGGAGGCATGAAGATATGGTTGATTGTGCTTATAGGCACCTTGGGAGCCATGTTGGGTGCGTACATTAACTATTTCCTTTCATATTGGTTGGGCCGCCCCATCATCTATGCTTTCGCCGACAGCAAAGTGGGCCACTTGTTGCGCCTTTCGAAGGAGAAAGTGCAGCGTGCCGAAGAGTATTTCAACCAGCATGGCAATGTCTCAACCCTTGTGGGACGCCTTATCCCTGTCATCCGTCAGCTTATTTCTATCCCTGCCGGCCTCTCCAAGATGAACATTGCCGCCTTTTCCCTCTTCACCTTTCTTGGGGCAGCGATATGGAACTGCATCCTTGCCCTACTGGGCTATCTGGCCTACAAAGCAGCCGACCCCTCTGTCATCGAGCGCTACAGCCATGAACTCTCCGTCATCATCATCGTCCTCTTCTGTGCTGCCGTTGCCTTCCTGGTGGTCCGTGCCCTTATCCGCAAGCGCAAGTCTTCCAGCCCCAACGCATAAGCACCATTGAAGTCATTCCTCCGAAACAATTGACAGTATGTACGATTTCGACCGCCCTGAACAATCCCCCGAAGAGATTGATAATAAAATCAAGTTTGCCCGGATTTTCAACCGTAAGGATCGTCCGCTGCCCAAGCCAGGCTGTAGTTGGGCTTTCTATATTTTCCTTGCCCTCATCCTCATCTTTTTGGCAGTCATGTATATCAAGTATAAACAGATTTAGTGCTATGGATTTTCCCATTCTCGATACTCAGGTCTACGGCCATCCGCTGGTCTATCTCGACAACGCCGCCACCACCCAAAAGCCTCAGCAGGTGATTGAGGCCCTCACCAATTACTACCTTACCCTCAACAGTAACATACATCGCGGCACTCACTACCTGGCCACCCAGGCCACAGAACGCTATGAGGCAGTCCGCCAGCAAGTGCAACAGTTCATCCATGCCGCCTCCAACAAAGAGATTGTCTTCACCCGTGGCACCACCGAGAGCATCAACCTTGTGGCCGCCACTTTTGGCCGCCAGTTCCTGCATAAGGGCGACGAGGTCATTGTCTCCGGCATGGAGCACCACTCAAACATCGTCCCTTGGCAGTTGGCCTGCGAGCAGGTGGGTGCCCGCCTTCGGGTCATTCCTTTCTCCGACGAAGGGGTACTCGACCTTGAAGTCTACCGTTCTCTTTTTTCCACTCGCACACGACTTGTAGCCGTTAACCATGTCTCCAATACCCTTGGCACCGTCAACCCTGTCAAAGAGATTGTCGGCATAGCCCATGGCCACGGCGTTCCAGTCCTTATCGACGGAGCCCAAGCCATCGCACACATGCCGGTCGACGTGCAAGACCTAGGTTGCGACTTCTACTGCTTCTCCGGCCACAAAATGTATGCCCCCATGGGGGTCGGTGTCTTGTATGGCCGCGAGGAGCTTCTCAACCAGCTGCCACCATATCAGGGTGGGGGAGAGATGATAAAGGATGTCACCTTCGAGAAGACCACCTACAACGAACTGCCCTATAAGTTCGAGGCCGGCACACCCTCGGTGGGCGACGTGTTAGGCCTGGGAGCCGCCATCGACTTTATCCAAAGCCGAGGCATGGACTCCATCGTCCGCCACGAAGAGCAACTCATGTCCTACGCCATGGACCGTCTGGCCACTGTACCCAACATCCGATTCTTCGGCACTGCTCCCGGCAAGGTAGGCGTTATCTCCTTCCTTCTGGGCAACGCCCACCCCTACGATGTGGGCACGTTGCTTGACAAACTCGGTGTTGCCGTCCGCACTGGCCACCATTGCACCCAGCCCATCATGGACCGCTATGGCATTCCCGGCACCGTCCGCGCCTCCTTTGCCTGCTACACCACCACCGCCGACATAGATGCTCTCCACGCAGCCCTACTCCGTATAGAACCTATGCTGATGTAAATTTCGTTATGTCAAAAAAAAAATGTATCTTTGCATCATAATACTTTGATGATAATATAGGTCTATAATTCATGTCAGTAGTCAGGTTTATATTAAAAGGAGAGGACCAAGAAACAGTTTTCAATCCTATTCGAGCCAAAGAATATGGGATGGTATTGTATGGGAAGAGCTCGGATGGGAAAGAACTCAGAATCCCTCTCAAACAGGAGGATGGTATTTTTATCTTGAAAGGAGAGAACCCGTTTGAAGAGGATGAGGCAGTGGTCAACGAGCGTCTCTTGGGCCTTTCGCAGGAATGGTTGGATACAGAAAATTCCGGATTAGAGGCTTCCTTTGAAGATGATTATACTTACGGTAAGCCGGGCTATTCTCCAGACGATATATATGTAGAGAGTAAACCATTTTCCATACCGCAACTAATTCAGTTTATCGAAGATGGAGATATAGAGATAAGCCCTAATTTTCAGCGTAATTTTGTATGGGATAGAACCCGTAAAAGCCGACTTATTGAATCTATCTTTTTGGGATTGCCACTCCCTTCTATTTATTTTAGCCAGTACAAAGATGGACGTTTGGCTATTGTTGATGGATTGCAACGCCTTCATACTATTGATGAGTTTTATCACAATGAATTAAGATTAAGTAATTTAGAGTATTTGGTGGAGTGTAATGGCTGCACATATAAAGAACTTGAAGGGATACTCTCTCCGTTGCGCCTGCGCCGATTCAAGCAGACTCAAATTATGGGCTTTGTTATAGACTATCGTTCGCCTTCTGCGTTAAAGTTCGATCTCTTTAAACGCCTCAATACTGGGGGTAAGCCATTAAATGCTCAGGAAATACGTAACTGTATGTCCCGTCCGGGTTTGCAAAAAACACTGCACAATATGGTGTCATGTGATGAGTTTATCAAGGCAACAGATGGTAGTGTGAGCGATGTGCGTATGGCTGCCCAGGAATTGGCTCTACGATTTATTTATTTCTACGACCAATACGACGTTGCCAACCCAATTGGTAATTATTCTGGGCGTATTGATGATGAACTTAACAATTTTATAGACTTTCTCAACTCCCAGAGGCAAGATGAGCTTGACAATTACTGTGAACTGTTTAAGACCGGTCTCCGTAGTGCATATCGCATCTTCCATCGATTTGCTTTCCGCAAAATAGACATAGATTATCAGTCGGCACGCCGTACACCTATCAATAAACTCCTGTTCACTACTATTACCGTAATCTTTGCACGTCATGCAACAGACTATGAGAAAAAACTAAGATTATTTCAGCAAAGTGATACTCAGGTAATGGATTCTTTGGCGCAATTGATCAATGATGACAAGTCTTTCTTCTCCGCTCTTACCTGGAGCACAAATGCCAAATGGAATTTTGAATATGTATATGGGAAGTTAAAAAATCTTTTTGATTCTTATCTGCTCTAACTATGAATGCTGTTAATCTTAATATAGAGGGGTTCAAATGCTATAGGAAGGCATCTTTCCAGTTTGGCAATATCACGCTGCTAACAGGTGCTAATTCTTCAGGAAAAAGTTCGGTGTTGCAGGCCCTGCTTATCTTATATCTCATAGCCCAAGACAGCAATAGGCCGTTAGCAAAGGTGCTAAATGATCCAGACTATTCTTTAGAATTAGGAGAGGTATTCGATATCCTGTTTCAATATCGAGATGAGAAAGCAGATAAGGCAGTATTAACTCTTGATGATTTTTCTGTTATACTTAGAGATGCAGCCATGGTAGCAGAGATTCCTTCTCCTGCAGACCCATCTTCTTTGAACCAAATGAACATTCTTTGTGCTGAGCGATTGGGACCAAGGTCAGAGGTAAAGATAATAGGCACTACTGATAATTACTGTGGTTGCAATGGCCATTATACGGCTGAAGTGATGGACAATAATGTTATGACCAACATCGACCCCAATCGCACTCTGGATGTTACGGAGGTCAAACTGCCTGTTGCATTGGACCAGTGGACCAATCTTATTTTTCCTGGGATTAACATACGGGTCCGTCACAAAGGTGATTCCTATCTGCAAACGATAGTCAGTAGCACAGGCTCTTCGATACAGTCTAAGACCCCCAATGTCGGATTTGGCATCAGCTATGCCCTTCCAATCATCGTCTCGGGCCTGTTGGCAAAAGTTGAAGACTGGCTGGTGATAGAAAACCCAGAAGCTCATCTTCATGCCAAAGCACAGTCAAATATGGGTTACTTTCTTGCCCAGATGGCTTCGACAGGTGTCAGGGTGGTTGTAGAGACCCATTCGGAGCATATCGTGAATGGCATCCGTAGATTTATAGTCTGCACCAAGCGTCTTCAGCCTTCAGAGGCACCTATTTATTATCTACCTGCCGATTTCGGAACCCCACAAAAAATCACTATTGATAACCAGGGCAATCTTTCTGATTTCCCGGTTGACTTCTTTGACCAATCGCGTCAAGATCTGTTAGAAATCATTAAGGCCTCACGCTCATGATTCGTACCGATGGACATATGTTGCTTAAACCTGAAGGGTTGGAAACGAACAATATCCCTCAGGACAAAAGAAATAGTTCCATTGTAGGCTTTTTCGAAATGAGAGAAATTGCAAGAAAGCAAGGCGATGACTTTTTTGCTGAAGAAAGCCTCTACTCTCATGATTTCTCGTTCGGTCCTTTCTATCCGGGATTTGTCAACCTGGACTGGAATCAGTTCTCGAAAATACCATCTCTCAAGGGAATATCACAAATCACATATGAGTCGTACATAAAGTCCTTTTGGGAATCCCCTTGTCTCAAGAAAATCAGTGTAGAGGAATTCAACTCGTTAAGTCACACTTGCTTTACGGGTTTTGATAGTCCAAAAAAACAAGGCGTTTATATATGTGATAGCGAAACTCGAAACTGTTGGCATGAGAAGTGGTACAGCGCTCACCAAGAATTGATAAAGTGGGATGCGAGGGTGTCTACGCTCTCTTGGCCAGACCCCGGCTTGTTGTTCCCATGCATCGAAAGAACTGCCGAAATATTACAAAGAGAATTAAGGCACCATAATGTCTCGGTTCCGAGCAACCCAGCTCAGGTGGTACTTGATTTTCATGATAAAGTGATGCGTCACAAAGGACCAGACATTCACGCTTACGCACATGAGATTGGGACCCAAGTCTGCGTGGCCAATTATTATAGAGAGGAACACATGCTTTCTGACATGGAAGCCCATGAATGCCAATCCTTCCGTAAAGTATTTAGTCTTCTTAATCCAACTGGGAAAAGACATTTCTTGTCCATAGATTTTAAACATGGTATGTTCGAACTCATCGACAGCGATGGATGCCATATCAAAGAAGTCCACTTTGATGGTACGGATAATAAAAAAAAGCCTCAGGAAGACCATTCACTGAGGACCTTTGAAAGATGGTGTCAGATGGGTTGTCCCCAATAATTTATCTTACAACGTTATGCTAAAATAGTCATGCTCAAAACACTCCATATCGAAAATTACGCACTCATCCAGCAGACCGATATTACATTTGATGCTGGATTGGTGGTCATCACAGGCGAGACTGGTGCAGGCAAGTCTATTCTTTTGGGAGCCTTAGGCCTTCTCCTCGGCCAGCGAGCCGATACGCAGGTGCTCTCCGACAAGGAGCGTAAATGTGTGGTCGAAGCCTCCTTCGACATCTCTGGCCTCGGCTTGCAACCCTTTTTTGAGCAGTACGATGCCGACTACGACGACCACCTCATCCTACGCCGCGAAATTCTCCCGTCGGCCAAAAGCCGTGCCTTCGTCAACGACTCCCCCGCCAATCTCCAGTTCCTCAAAGAACTAGGCCCTCATATTCTTGATATCCATTCGCAGTATCAGACCCTCACCCTCACCGAAAGTCTCTTCCAAACGCAACTTCTCGACTCTTTCTCCGATGGTACGCTCTTGGCCAAATACCAGAACCTTTACCGTCAGTATGGCTCGCTGAAACGGCAGCTTGAGCAACTCACCGCCCAGGATGCCGAGAACAACAAGGTGCTTGACTACAACCGATTCCTTTTCGATGAGCTCCACACGGCCAATCTCCAGCCCGATGAGCAGCAGGAACTGGAAGAGGAGGCGCACCTCTTGGAGCACACAGGGGCCATCAAAGAGGCTCTGGGCACTGTGGCTGCTGTCTGCGATGGCAGTGGCGATAGTGACGACAGTGCCGTTGCCCGCTTGGTGACTGCCCGCGCCGCTTTAGCCCATGTCATCTCTTTCCATGCCGACATACAGACCCTCCATCAACGCCTCGACTCCACCCTCATCGAGTTGCAAGACATTCTCTCCGACGTTGCCTCCCTCGACGATCGCCTTCAGTTCTCTCCCCAGCGGCAGCAGCAGGTCAGTGAGCGCCTCGACCTAATCTATCGGTTGGAGAAGAAACATGGTGTTGACTCTGTCCCCGCCCTCCTCGACATACAGCAGCAGCTCGACCTGCAATTGCAGGCCGCTGAAGGCCTTGACGACCGCATTCGCCAAGTTATGGAGCAGGTCGATAATGTCTTTGCTCAGATGCAGCAGGCTGCCGACAAGGTCACCGCTGCCCGAACCAAAGCCGCCCGCCAGTTGGAAAAGCAGCTCCTTCCCGTTCTGGCACAAGTAGGTATGGCCTCAGCCAAAATCGTAGTGGAAATCACCGCTGCTGCCGACTTCAATTCATTGGGACATGACAACGTCCGCCTGCTTTTCAACGCCAACCAGGGGGGCACTCTCAGGCCGCTGGCCGAGGTGGCTTCTGGCGGTGAGCTTTCGCGTCTCATGTTGGCAGTCAAGTCCGTTGTCACCCAGCGCAGCCTCCTGCCCACCATCATTTTCGATGAGATTGACAGTGGTGTCTCGGGCGACATCTCCGTTGCGGTTGGCGAAATCATGCGCCGCATGGCCCAGCATATGCAGGTTATCGCCATCTCCCATCTGCCTCAAATTGCCGCCAAGGCCCGCCAACACCTCAAGGTGGCCAAGGCCCTCGAAGGCGACCGTACCATCTCGCGCATTCGCCAGCTTGACCCCGACCAGCGCGTGACCGAAATAGCCGTCATGCTCTCCTCCAACCCACCCACTCAGGCCGCCCTGCAGACTGCCCGCGAACTGATGGACTGATTTCCTACCCTTTATAGCTCAGAAAAACAAACAGACACACATCCGTTTCCCTTTATCACGATTATGAAAAGATACATGACATCGTTCCTACTCTTGGTTATCTTACTATGCAACCTCCTGCATGCCCAGTCTTTCGAGCCGCCCAAGTTAGACCTTCCCCTGCGGCTTCCGGCAGCCCCGTCCGGCACTTTTGCCGAAATCCGTACCAATCACTTCCATAGTGGCATCGACCTGCGCGTTGGGGGCGACGAAGGCGTGGGCACCCCGGTCTACGCCCCTGCCGACGGCTATGTCAGCCGTCTGCGCATCTCCGCCTACGATGGTGGCAAGATGCTCTACATCAACCATAAAGGAAACATCACCACCGTATATCTCCATCTCGACGGTTATCATGGTGCCATCGCCGAATATGTCCTGTCCTACCAGCGTGCCCATCAGTGCTATGCCTTCGACACCACCCTTCCCGAGGGGCTCCTGCCTGTCAAGCGGGGAGAGCTTATTGCCTATGCCGGCAACAGCGGCATGAGCGGTGGCCCCCACCTCCACTACGAAGTGCGCAACACCCGCACCCAGCAATCCCTCAACCCACTGGCCTACGGAGTCACCCTCGACGATACTATTGCACCTACTATTAAAGGCATCCGTCTACTGCCAGTAGACAAAAACACCCGTCTCAACCGAGCCAAGACGCCCTATCAGGTTGACCTTAGTAGCAGGCGCGGTGCCCTCGGCACCGAAGACAATCCACTGCCCGTCCTGGGGCGGTTCTATGTGGGTGTCTATGCCTCCGACCGTTCTGAAGGGTCAACGATGAACAATGGCTATGAGCGCATCGACGTTTGGGTCGACGGCGCCCCCTTCTTTCAATACTGCGTTGACAAGATTACTTACGGCGACACCCGTGCCATCAATGCCCAGCTCGACTGGAATCACTACACCGCCACCCGTCAGCCTTACATACTCACACGCCGCCTCCCCGGCGACCCCACCAAATATGCCCGCACCTTTGGCGACGGCAGCATCGGTTTCATCGACAGCGACACCACTCTTCACAGAATCACCATCGTTGTCTCCGACTACAACGGCAATCAGGCTGTCCGCCGTCTCTATGTCCGCAACCATTTCGAGACCCTCGTCCCCATGCATGAGGTGCCTGAGCACCCCTCTTATCATCTCCTTACCGACAGCCTCACCGTCCGTTGGCCTCTGCAAGTCTATCGGGGCGACTATCAGATTGAAATGCCCGCCGGCATGGTCTATTATGACGACATCCTCACCCATGGCCTTCTGAACGACCGACGCTATATCTCGCCTATCTACACCGTCAAACCCTTCCGCAGCCCCTACCCGCCTCACCGCACTTGGACTCTCCGAGTCCCCGTGGTCATCGGTTATGAGCCTGAGCAATTGGTTCTCTGTCAGCTCAAAGGCGACAAGCCCACAGCCCTCCCCACCCGTCTCATCGAGCGCCGCATCGAGGGCAAACCCGGCCGCTGGCTCGAAGCCAGCGTGCGGGCCTTTGGCAATTTTGTGGTTATGAGCGACACCACCGCCCCCTACGTCAAACCCCTTAACTTCAAAGAAGGCAAGAAGGCAGGCCGAGTGCTGAACATGAAAATGGGCGACAACCTCTCGGGGGTGGTCGAATATCGCTGTTTCATTAACGGTGAGTGGGTGCTGGGCGAATTCGATGGCAAGAGTGCCACCCTCAGCATCAACCTGGCCCAGGTCTCCTCATCAGTCTCCAGCCTTGAACTCCGCATCTTCCTCACCGATGCCTGCCAGAACTCTCGCGAAGTGGTCTACCGTCTCAAACGATAGGCCCCTTGGCCACATGCTTCATCCAGCTGACCTATGGTAACCAAGGTCCTGTTCATAGTAAACATCTGCTACTTTGTCGTTGCCTTTGTTGCCATTGTCGTCTCTGACTATCTTTCTAGGAGGCTGTTGCGGAAATATGGCATACCGTCCGCCGACCAGGGAAATCTATTTGTCTCCATGTCGTTGAAAGGCCTATTCAAATCTCCCCGGCTTTCCCCTGCTGACCGCAGGCGGGCCAAATTGCATTATTTTATCCATGTCTGGGTCTTACTCATCTTCGTGCTGCTTTTTGTGGCCATGGTGATTGTTTTCAAGATAGAGTCTAACCACCCCATTGCCTAAGGCCTGGGTTTCATCCCGGCATACGGCATATTTAGCGACATCACTGGTGACGTGTCTGGTGAGAGGCGCAATGTGTGAGGAAAAAGTCAAAGAAGAGGCGTAAATTTACAAGAAATAAAGCAGATAAGTAGAAAAAAGTTTGCCAATCCAAAAAAAAGTCGTATCTTTGCAATCCGTTTTGTGGGCATAAAAGGCCCCGAATAGTGGAATAAAACATTAAAATTAAACATATTAAGAAAATGTACGCAATTGTAGAAATCGCAGGCAAGCAATTCAAGGTCGCTCAAGATCAGAAGGTCTTCGTCAACCGCCTCCACAACGAAGAGGGCAGCGAAGTCACTTTTGACACCGTGATGCTTAAAGACAATGACGGCAACGTAGAGGTTGGCAAACCCTACATCGCTGGTGCAAACGTAAAGGCCACCGTTCTCCGCCATCTTAAAGGCGACAAGGTGCTGGTGTTCAAGAAAATCCGTCGCAAAGGCTTCCAGAAGATGAACGGCCACCGTGACTATCTGACCCAGATCAAAATCGATAGCATCAATTAATTCAAGTAGTGTAAAACCTTTTAAAAACATTATATTATGGCTCACAAAAAAGGTGTCGGTAGTTCCAGTAACGGTCGTGAATCCGAAAGCAAACGCTTAGGCGTTAAAATCTTTGGCGGTCAGCATTGTGTCGCCGGTAACATCATCATCCGTCAGCGTGGCACCGTCCACAACCCCGGTCAGAACGTCGGCATGGGCAAGGACCATACCCTCTATGCCCTGGTTGACGGTACCGTCCAGTTCAAGAGAGGTCGTGAAGACCGCTCCTATGTCAGCGTCATCCCCGATGCAGCTGAATAGTTTTGATTAGGTTATTATTTTGATAAATGAGTAGGTCCCTGCCTTTCCGGCAGGGATTTTTTTTTGTATTTCAGCTGTTTGGCTACAGGCTGGCTCCTGTGCTGAAAAATAATGGCTCTAGTTTGATAAAAGACTGATTTTTTAGCAGCCTCGAAAAGGCTGAATCTCAATAACCCCACACAATGAAGGGGTCGCGACCAGAGGGAGCAACCCTATATTGGGTCGCGACCAACGGGAGCGCAGTGTGGGGATAGCGAAACCCCTACTACTCAGCGTG
>ODAI014133754.1_pt1 | contig 21540 bp, 19 predicted proteins | sample 1539321 | NCBI WGS metagenome assembly ODAI01 (sample SAMN02144231, study PRJEB22623) | gut metagenome | biome: sheep rumen | host: Ovis aries | place: New Zealand | reverse complement strand
TGAACATCACCTACAACCTCGACTTCGCCGACGACAGCACTGGCAGCCTCTACGTGGAGCTGTTGGTCAACGGCATCACCAATCCTGTCGACCTCACGTTCCACTACACCTTCGACGGCGGCAGCGGCCTGCTGGAGGGCGACGACTGGAATGCCGACTTCGCCTACCACGCCGAGGGGCCAACCATCACAAGCTACATTTACATGATCGACCAATATAACGACACCCTGGGCGGCGAGGTGACCCTCTACCCGAGGGGCGAAGCGCCCGAGCCGCCGGTGGTCGACTCCTTCCCAGCCAACACCGAGTGGACTGCCCAGCAGGTGCTCGACGGCGGCGACACCGTCACCTTTGCCCTCGCCTTCTGGGACTACGGCGCCGGCGGCTCGCTCACCATCCGTCTGCTCGGCCACAGCGTCTCGTCGTCGATGGGCTGGACCTACAACCCCGACAGCCACAGCGGCACCCTCATCTTGCCAGGGCACACGGCCACCTTCACCTACGACCCCGAGGAGGATGTGATTGCCACCAGTTTCGGCGTCCGCATGACCATCGACGGCACCACATATACAGTCGGAGGGCCGTTGCAGTTCAGAAGGTAGGGGATTTAGTGGGCAGTAAAGAAATAGGTAGTGGGTAGCACCCTCGGTCAAGTGCTACCCACTACCCACTTTTTTCACTATCCACTACGACGCTATTCCACGGTGACGCTCTTGGCGAGGTTGCGGGGCTGGTCGACGTTGCGGCCTTTGGCGGTGGCGACGTAGTAGGAGAGCAGCTGGAGCGGGATGACGGCCAGGAGGGGGACGAAGCAGTCGCGCGTGTCGGGGATGACGAAGGTGTAGTCGCTCATGTCGGAGACGGTCTTGTCGCCTTCGGTGACGACGGAGATGATTTTGCCTTTGCGCGATTTGATTTCCTGGATGTTGGAGACCACCTTGTCGTACATGCCGCGCTTGGGTGCGATGAAGACGCAGGGCATCTCTTCGTCGACGAGTGCGATGGGGCCGTGCTTCATTTCGGCGGCGGGGTAGCCTTCGGCGTGGATGTAGGAGATTTCCTTGAGCTTGAGGGCACCTTCGAGGGCGACGGGGTAGTTGTAGCCGCGGCCGAGGAAGAGGAAGTTGCGGCAGTAGGTGAACATTTGGGCGAACTGGTCGATGTTCTTGTTGTTCTCGAGGGTCCACTGGATTTTGTCGGGGATGGCCTGGAGCTCGTCGACGAGTGTGTGGTAGAGGTCGTTGCTGAGGGTGTTCTTGATTTTGGCGATGGCGAGGCCGAGGAGACAGAGGGCGACGACCTGTCCGGTGAAGGCCTTGGTGGAGGCGACGCCGATTTCGGGGCCGACGTGGATGTAGGTGCCGCTGTGGGTGGCGCGGGCGATGGAGGAGCCGATGACGTTGCAGATGCCGTAGAGGAAGGCACCTTTCTGCTCGGCGAGCTGTATGGCGGCCAGGGTGTCGGCCGTCTCGCCGCTTTGGGAGACGGCGATGACGATGTCGTCCTGGTAGATGACGGGGTTGCGGTAGCGGAATTCGGAGGCATACTCTACTTCGACGGGTATCTGTGCGGCCTCTTCGATGAAGTATTTTCCGATGAGTGCGGAGTGCCACGAGGTGCCGCAGGCGCAGATGATGATGCGGCGGGCGTTGAGGAATTTATCCTTGTGGTCGACGATGCCGCTGAGGCGTACCTCTTTCTGCTGCACGTGGATGCGACCGCGGATGCAGGTGCGCAGGGCGCCAGGCTGCTCCCATATTTCTTTGAGCATGAAGTGGGGGTAGCCGCCTTTCTCGAGCTCGTCGAGGCTGAGCTGCAGGGTGTGCATCTCGGGGGTCTGGCGGACATGGGAGAGGTTGATGATGTCGAGCTTGCCGCTGCGGTCCATGAGGGCGATTTCCTCGTCTTTGAGATAGACCACCTGGTTGGTGTATTCGATGATGGGAGTGGCGTCGGAGCCGAGGTAGAACTCCTTGTGGCCGCGGGCGTCGGTGCCGACGCCGATGACCAGGGGCGAGCCCTTGCGGGCGCAGACGATTTGGTCGGGATACTTCTTCTCGAGGATGGCGATGGCGTAGGCGCCGATGACGTTTTTCAGCGCGCGCTGCACGGCGGTGAAGAGGTCGCACTGGTTGCTCTTTTGGGTGTATTCGATGAGCTGCACGAGCACCTCGGTGTCGGTGTCGGAGCAGAAGGTGTAGCCTTCCTTCTCGAGCATGGCGCGGAGGGTCTTGTAGTTCTCGATGATGCCGTTGTGGACGAGGCTGAGGTTGCCGCTTTGGCTGCGGTGGGGGTGGGCGTTGGTGGTGTTGGGCTCGCCGTGGGTGGCCCAGCGGGTGTGGGCGATGCCGATGGTGCCGGTGGTATCCTCGGAAGCGCATTTCTCCTCCAGGGCCGACACTTTGCCGGTGGCCTTGTAGACGTTGAGGTTGCCGTCGGGGGCAATCATGGAGACGCCGGCCGAGTCGTAGCCGCGATATTCAAGCCTGTGGAGGCCTTTGATCAAGATGGGGAAGGCCTGCTGCTCCCCGATGTATCCTACAATTCCGCACATAATTCTGTGTATAAATGGTGTTTGATTTGGAATGCAAAGATACATTTTTTTTTTGACATGGGGAAAAAAAATCATTCCGGCCCCGGTGGAGAAGCAATGAAAACGGCGATGTATATGCCTGGGTGACAGTTGGATAGGTTGCCTCAATGCACTGGTAGAAAAAATCGGGACGGGGGATGCCGTGCGAGGCAATAATTCACTGCGAAACGCGTTGTGTTGGCATGGAAGGATTCATACTTGCCGCCGGACTGGGCACCCGCCTGCGTCCCCTGACCGACAGCCGCCCCAAAGCCCTGGTCGAGGTGGGCGGACGCCCGTTGCTCGAGCTTGCCATCGCGCGCCTGGCCGAAGCCGGCGCGAAGCGCATCGTGGTCAACGTGCACCATTTCGCCGACCAGGTCGAGGCCTTCCTGGCCTCCAGGGAATGGGCATGCCCCGTGGCTGTCAGCGACGAGCGCGCCCTGCTGCTCGACACCGGCGGCGCCTTGCGCCGTGCCGCACCTTTGTTCGGCGGCGGCGAGCCGGTGCTAGTGCACAATGTGGACGTCCTGTCCACCATCGACCTCGCCGCCCTCCTTGCGCGCCATGCCTCCGAACACAATCTTGCCACCCTCTGCTGCAGCAATCGCCCCTCGGCCCGCAAGCTCCTGTTCGCCCCCGACCGCCGCCTCCTCGGCCGCGCGCCGCTCCCCGCGCAGCCTGCGCCGGCCCAGGGCAAAGCCCTGGCGTTCAGCGGCATCGCCGTCGTCAGCCCCGCCCTTTTCCCACTGCTGCCCGAGGCCGATCACCCCTATTCCATTGTGGACCAATACATACGCCTCTCCTCGCAGTTCGGCGTCCGCTGTTTCGAGCACCCCGCCGGGCAGTGGCTGGACGTCGGGCGCCCCGAAACCCTACAAAAAGCACAGCAATGGTACCATTCCTCCAGCAGATAGCCCTGCGCATCGCCGCCGAGCATCCACGCGACACGGACCGCGTCCTGGCCGTATTCAACAACAACCGCTCCAAGCGCTTCTTCCTCAATCAATTCAAGCACCTGGACCACCCCCTGTTCCTGCCCACGGTGAAAACAGTCGACGACCTGATTTCGGACCTCGGTGCGCTCGAAATCGTGCCCAACGAGTTTCTGCTGTTCGAACTTTATGACATCCACACCCGGCTGGGAGGGAGCAATCGCAAGTACAAAACCTTCGAGGACTTTATCTCGTTCGGCGACCTGATGGTGGGCGACTTCTCCGAAATCGACCAGTACATGGTCGATGCCCGTCGCCTCTTCTCGCACATCCACGACGAAAAGCAGCTCGGCGAGTGGCATGTCGACGGGACGGCCCTCAGCGCCTTCCAGCAAGACTACCTGGACTTCTACAGCTCGCTCTATCAATACTACACGCTGCTGCGCGAGCGCCTCATGGCGCAGAACAAGGCCTATGGCGGCATGGCCTATCGCCATGTGGCCGAGCATATCGCCACGCTGGCCGACCCCTGCCCGTGGCAGGCGGTCTACTTCATTGGCTTCAACGCCATGAGCGAATGCGAGCGCCGCATCATAGCCCACTACCAGGGCCTCGGCCTGGGGCACCTGCTGACCGACTACGACCCCTACTACCTCGACCCCGAGCAGGAGGCCGGCCACTTCCTGCGCAAGCACATCGAGCAGTTTCCAGGCCTGAAACCCTCGGGCACCTCGCTTTTTTCCGACGGCAAGCGGAAGGTGCATATAGTCGAGTGCCCGGAAAACATACTCCAATGCAAGTTTGTCGGGCAACTGCTTTCCCGCCCCGGCAGCCAGTCGGAGGGCTCCTCCGCCATCGTGCTGGCCGACGAGAGCCTGCTGATGCCGGTGCTGAATGCGCTGCCCGAGGAAGTGGGCCGCGGCAAGGTCAACATCTCGATGGGATACGCCTATGCCGACAGCATGGTGCATGCGCTGGTGCTCAAGCTCTTTGCGCTCTACCGGCAGAAGACCGTCCGGGGATACTACCACACGGATGTCCTTGCCCTCGTGGCCGACCGCTACGTGGCGGCCTTGGCAGGCGATGCCGACCTGCACCGGCGCGTGGAGCGCCACCTGCGCGCCGGCAATATCATCCGCTGCACCGCGGCCGACCTCGCCGCGCTGCTGCCCGAACGCCTCCTCTTCCTGCTGCCCGACGACACGCCCTCGCCAGACGCCTGCCTCGCCCTGCTGCGACGCCTGGCCGGGCTTGTGGCCGCCAGCGACACGCTGGCCGATGCCGGCAAGGAGCGCCAAGCCCTCGGCAGCCTGGCCGAGGTGCTCGCCAACCTCGAAGCCCTGTTGGCCGCATACCCCTTCGTCGGCAACATCGACACCCTCGAGAAGGTCTACACCCGCATCGCACGCCGCCACCAGATTGCCCTCGTGGGCGAACCCATGTCGGGGCTGCAAATCCTGGGTATGCTCGAAACCCGCAACCTCGACTTCGACCGCGTCATTCTCCTTTCGGCCAACGAGGGCGTGGTGCCCGGTGGACGCAGCGGCAACACCCTGGTGCCCCACCACCTCAAAATCCACTACGGACTGCCCACCTACTACGAGAAAGACGCCGTCTACGCCTACAACTTCTACCACCTCTTGCAGCGCGCCTCCGCGGTGTATCTGCTCTACAGCACCGAGAGCGACGGCATGGGGAAAGGCGAAGCCAGCCGCTTCCTGCGCCAGGTGGAGACCGAGTTGGCCCCGCGCTTTGGCATCGAGGTGGATCACCTCGCCGTCGGTGCCGACACCGCCCTCACCGCCGGCACACCCCCGGCGACGGGACACAAGTCGGAGGCCGTCATGCACAAACTGGCCGAAATGGGCGCTCGGGGGCTTTCACCCACCGGATTTGCCGATTTCATCGAGTGTCCGCTCAAGTTTTTCTTCACCCGTGTGCTCGACCTCGGCGAGCGCCGTACCCTCGAGGAGGAGCTGGATGCCGCCGACCTCGGCGATGTTGTGCACAATGTGCTGGAGCACATCTATCACCCCCTGCTCCACCAACCGTTGCGCCCGGAGTCGCTCCAGGCGGCACTCGACCACCTGCCCGCTTTGCTGCAGGCCGAGTTCGAGACCCTCTACTCCCACGGCCGCAGCGCCGAGGGACGCAATCGGTTTCTATACTCCGTGGCCGATAACCAGTTGTGTCACCTGCTCGAAAACGAACTCGCCACCCTTCGCCAGGGCCACACGCTCCAGGTTGAAGCCACCGAGGAGAACATCGAGCCCTACTCCATCTACACCTCGCCCGCGGGGCAGCAGGTGCTTGTCAAGGGCAAGGTGGACCGTGTCGACATCCTCGACGGAACCCTCCGTGTGATCGACTACAAGACCGGCAGCCTCGACGACCGCGAAATCACCTACGCCGACCCCATGCCCGGCAAATGGCTGCAGCTCATGTGGTACACCCTCGTCTACACCAAGACCCACGCCGTTCCGCACGGAGCCCTCTCGGCTGGTATTTACCCGCTGCGCAACCTGCGCTCCGATGTGCGCCTCGCCCGCTGGGACGGCGACACCCGCATCACTCCGGACCGCCTGGCCCGCTTCGAGCAGATGCTGCGCGAGAAGGTGGAAGAGCTGATGAATCCCGACATCGACTTCTGTGCCACCCCTTCGCGCTCCGCCTGTCGTTTTTGCCCTGCAACTTTCTGCGACAAAGCGCTCCGCTAGACAGTTGGGTGTAAAAATATGTACAATTTGTAAAAATGTTGTATATTTGCATCAGGAAAATAAACACAAAAAATAATACAAGATAATGAAAAAGAGTATATTGGCTATTTGTATAGCACTAGTGACTGGCTTGAGTGCCATGGCGGCACCCGTCGGCATCCAGCAGGCGCAGCAGAAGGCACGCGCTTTCTTGCGCGCCGCCGGCATGCAGGGCGAAATCGTGCTGACCGATATCACGGCGATGACGCCGTTCTCCGAGTTCTATGTCTTCACCCTCGGCGAGCGGGGCTTCATCCTCGTCTCGGGCGAGAGTCGCGGCGAGAGCATCCTAGGCTATTCGCTGGAGAACTGTTTCGAGGTGAAGGATATGCCGGCGCATATCCTGTCGTGGCTGCAGGGCTACGAGGAGGCCATCCGCCGGCTGCGCGCCGCCGACCAGCCGCGCACCTCCCTTGAGGGGAGCCGCCAACCGCTGCAGCCCGGGCAGAAGGGTGGGGGAGTGGCTCCGCAGCCGGTGCTCACGGCCGTGGCACCGCTGATGACCACCACGTGGAACCAAAGCCCCCGCTACAACTCGCTTTGCCCCTACGACAGCGACCTTGAGGAGCGCGCCGTGACGGGCTGTGTGGCCACTGCCACGGCCCAGGTGATGAAATACTGGAACCACCCCGCCACGGGCTACGGCAGCCACAGCTATGTCCACGACGACTTCGGTACCCTGAGCGCCAGTTTCGATACCACCTACGCCTGGACCGCGATGCCCAATGCGCTGTCGGCCGGCAGCACCACCGCACAGGTGGGTGCCGTGGCTCTGCTGATGTACCATGTGGGCGTGGCCGACGAAATGAGCTATAGTGTCGCGAGCAGTGGCGCGCACAACTACAACTATTGGGGCTCGCTGACAGCTTCGTCGCAGACCTCGCTGATGAAATATTTCAAGTACCGCCCCGACATGGTGGTGTGCGCTCGCGAGGACTACAGCGACGCCGAGTTCGCCGCCCTGCTGCGGGCCGAGCTCGACGCCAGCCGTCCGATCCTCTATTCCGGCAGCGACCCCAACGGCGGCCACTCTTTTGTCGTCGACGGCTACAACAACAGCAACCAGTTCCACGTCAACTGGGGCTGGGGCAGCTACTGCGACGGCTACTACACCCTCGGCTCGTTCAATCCCGCCGCCGGCGGCACGGGTGGCAACAACGGCACCTATAACGATGGCAATGTGGCCCTGATGGGTATCCGACCGAATACCAATTTCGGCACCGGCGGCACGGTGAGTGGAACGGTGAGCGGCACCGGCGGCACGGTGAGCGGCACCGGCACCTACAGCTTTGGCGACACCATGTCCCTGTGGGCGGAAGCCGCCGAGGGCTACCGCTTCGCCGGCTGGACGGACCACGAGCGCTTCAACCCCCGCACCTTCATCGCCAACGGCGGCAACTACGCTTTTACCGCCACCTTCGAACCCATTGCCGGCGACACCCTCTCCTACTGTGGCAACGCCCGCAGGGTCTCGTCCTACGGCGCCGGCAGCGGCAACACCTGCACCTGGGGCATCAAACTGCCCGCCACGCTCCTCACCGCCGGCCACAACATGACCGCCGTGCAGGTCTACATCCCCCAGGCCGGCAGCTACACGATGACCGTCTACAGCGGCACCTCGAGCCGCAGCACCACCGAGGTGACCGGCACTGTGACCTTCGCCGAGGCCGATGCCAACCAGTGGCACACCCTGACCTTCAACAACCCGGTGACCATCGACGGAACCAAGTCTATCTGGATTGCCTTCCAATGCAGCGACGCCGGCTGGCCCGCCGCCTTCACCTACTACAGCGGCCGCCCCGAAGGCTCCCTGTGGGGCAGCTCCCTCCAGTCGTGGAGCTATCAGAACTATACCTTTATGATCCGCGGTATTTTCAGCGCCAGCAGCGCGCCCGTCGACACCACCGACAACTGCGTCGTCACCACACTCCCCTACACCATGGGCTTCGAGTCTAACGAAGACCTCGGCTGCTGGACTTTGCGCGATGCCGACGGCGACGGCAACAACTGGGGTTTGGCCGAGGCCGGAGCGCTGGGCACGGTGGCCTACTCGCTGTCGTGGGACACCGCTGGCGCCCTCACGCCCGACAACTGGCTCTATATGCCCGGCATTGAGCTGCCTGCAGGGCAGAATATCGCCATGACGTGGGTGGACGGGTCGTTTGATTCGGCCTATTTCCAAGAGCACTACGGCGTCTTTGTGGCCACCACTGCCGACGCCGAGCCGAGCGAATACACCCAGCTATGGCACACCACCCTGACCACACACAACGCCACCACCCGCACGCTGGACCTCAGCGCTTACGCTGGCCAGACGGTTTACTTGGCCTTCCGCCACTACAACAGTGATGACGTGCATGTCTTCTACATCGACAATATCAATGTGAGCGTCCATGTGCCCACCCCGCCGACCGTCGCCGTGGGCGGTCCCGCCACCCTCGAGGTCAGCCAGCAGGGCACCTTCCGCGCCACCGCCACCAACAACGCCACCATCGCCTGGACCCTCCAGGGCGCCACCCCCTCCACCGCCAGCGGCGCCACCGCCATCGCCTCGTGGGCTGCGGCCGGCACCTACAACGTCATTGCCACCGCCACCAATGCCGACGGTACGGCCAGCGACACTCTGCAGGTGACCATCAACGCCGTGCCCACCTTCACCATCACCGTCGAGAGCAACGACGAGACGATGGGCACCGTGCTGGGCGGCGGCACCTACAACCGCGGCACCCAAATCACCCTGACGGCCGTGCCCAACGAGGGCTACCGCTTCCTGCGCTGGCACGACGGCATGACCGAGCCCGAACGTTCGCTCACCGTTATGGCCAACGTCACCTATTCGGCCTATTTCGGCGAGCAAGTGGGCATCAACGACTCCGACCTCCAACCGCAGACCCCCGACTTCTACCCCAATCCCGCCAGCGACATCGTCTCCTTCAGCGGCGTGGCCGGCAAGAAGGTGCAGGTGATCGACATGCAGGGGCGCGAAGTGGCGAAATTCGAAACGCAGAATCCGAAATTCGAATTCGATGTCAGAGAGCTGACGGCAGGCTCCTACTTCGTCCGCATCACCGGCTCCGAGGGCAGTTCCGTGAAAAAACTGATTGTGAAATAAAAAACATATTTACACCGTGAAATACAAACGCATATTACTGAAACTGAGCGGCGAGTCGCTTATGGGCGACCAGAGTTACGGCATCAGCCCCGCCATGCTGACCCAATACGCCATGGACATCAAGACCGTGGTGGAGCGCGGCTGCCAGGTGGGCATCGTCATCGGCGGCGGCAACATATTCCGCGGCCTGAGCGGTGCCGCCAGCGGCATGGACCGCGTGCAGGGCGACTACATGGGCATGATGGCAACCCTCATCAACAGCATGGCCCTGCAGGCCGAGCTGGAGAAGCAGGGCATGCGCACCGAGCTGCTCGGCGGCCTGGCGGTGGAACCCATCTGCAAAGAGATGAGCCGCCGGCGGGCAGTGGAAGCCCTCGAGCAGGGCAAAGTGGTCATCGTCAGCGGCGGCACCGGCAACCCCTACTTCACCACCGACACGGCGTCGACCCTGCGCGCCATCGAGATGCAGGCCGACGTGATACTGAAAGGTACGCGCGTGGACGGCGTCTACACCGCCGACCCCGAGAAGGACCCCACGGCCACCAAATACGTGCGCCTCACCTACAGCGAAGCCCTCGAAAAGAAGCTCAAGATCATGGATCTCACCGCCTTCGCCCTGGCCGAAGACAACGACATGCCCATCTACGTCTTCGACATGAACCGTACCGGGAACCTGCTGCGAGTGGTGGAAGGCGAAGACATCGGCACCCTGGTGACCAAAGCCTGACCACTCAAGCAATCAAACACTCAAGCAATCAAACACTCAGACAATCAAACACTCAAACACTTAAACACTCAGACACTCAGACACTCAAGCACTCAGACACTCAAGCACTCAGACACTCAAGCAATCAAGCAATCAAACACTCAAGCAATCAAGCAATCAGACAATCAAGCATTCAACAATATGAACGATTTATCGAAAGCCTGCCTCGATGAGGCAAAAAACAGTATGCAGAGCTCGATCAGCTTCCTGGAGAAGGAGCTGGCAAAAATCCGCGCCGGCAAGGCCAATCCCGGCATGCTCGACGGTGTGAAAGTGGACTACTACGGCACGCCGACCGAGATTAGCCAGGTGGCCAACATCAACACCCCCGACGCCCGCTCCATCGTGGTGCAGCCGTGGGAGAAGAACATGGTGGCGCCCATCAACAAGGCCATCATGGATGCCAACCTCGGCTTCACACCGCGTCAGGAAGGCGACATGCTGCGCATCGTCATCCCTCCGCTGACCGAGGAGCGCCGCCGCGAGCTGAGCAAGGCCGCCAAGACCGAAATCGAGAACGCCAAGGTCAACGTGCGCAACGTGCGCCGCAACGTGATGGACAAGGTCAAGAAGCTCAAGGACAAGTCCGTGCCCGAGGACGAGGTGAAGCAGGTGGAAAAAGAGCTGCAGGACATCACCGACAAGCACGTGGCCGAGTGCGACAAAATCTATGCCGCCAAGGAGAAGGAAATCATGAGCATCTAGTGTCGTGATGACCATCCTCCGCTTCGACACACTGGAATCAACAAACAAGTACTGTGAAGCCCTCGACCTTGCAGAGGTCGGGGACTTCACTTGCTATTGGGCCTTGGCCCAGACGGCCGGCATCGGGCAGCGCGGCAATTGCTGGCACTCCGCCCCGGGGCAGAACCTCACTTTCAGCCTGGTGCTGCACCCCGACTTCCTGCCTGCCGACCGCCAGTTTCGCCTCACACAAGCCTTGGCGCTAGCCGTATGCGACACACTCGGAATTCAGAATTCAGAATTCAAACCTCATATCAAGTGGCCCAATGACATCTATATAGCAGGCCGGAAGGTCTGTGGCACCCTGGTGAGCACCCGTCTGCAGGGTACCGCCATCGCCGCTGCCGTGTGCGGCATCGGCCTGAATGTCAACGAAGTTGACTTTCCTTCGTGGCTCCCCAACCCCATATCGCTCCGCCAGCTAACGGGGCGCAGCCACGCGCTGGAACCCCTGCTGCGGCAACTGCTCGGATGCATCGGGCAGCGATACAGCGACTTACGTGCAGGCGTCGACCTGCACGAAGAATATTTATCCCGGCTGCTGAACCTGGGTGTCGAGGCGCGCTACCGCCATGGCGACGAGGAACTCCGTGCCACCATCGTCGGAGTTGACCCACTCGGACGCCTGCTCCTCACCGCCGCCGACGGCCGCCATCTTTGCTGTGCCATGAGGGAAATTGCCCTCGTAGGCGACGGTCAAAACACATGAGAAACGGAAAACAAAAAGAGCGCGCGCAAGCGCACACACTCTCTTTTGTGGAGTAGATGGGACTCGAACCCACTACCTTTTGATTGCGAACCAAATGCTCTACCAGATGAGCTACTACCCCTTTTTGTCGCGGAGAAATCCCCGATGGAATCTCTTCACACAGTTTGCAAAAGTACGCATTATTTTTGATACGGATACAAATCAGTTTCTTAAAAAAAATTAACATTTTTGTTGTCTTCTCAAATACAGCGTACTATGCCCTTGTCCGGAAGCTTGTCTTCATCTGCTGCAGGTAGTGTTTTGGCTCCGTAGTGTTTTTTTTTCTTGGTGTTTTTATTTTTTTGTATCTTTGCATTGGATATTATCAACGAAGAAATGACGCTACTGCTTGTATTTCTGCTAGGTGCGATGTTTGTATCGTTCCTGTGCTCTATTTTGGAATCGGTTCTTATGTCCACGCCGCTCTCCTATATCACCATGCGCGAGGACGAAGGCCAGAAGGCTGCACCGCTGTTTAAAAAGTACAAACTCGACAATGCCCAGGACATTGCAGCCATCCTGTCGCTCAATACCATAGCCCATACCATTGGGGCAGCGGGGGTGGGTATGCAGGCAACCGAGGTGTTTGGCTCCGAGTGGTTCGGTGTGGTGTCGGTGGTAACCACCATTCTGATTTTGGTATTCACGGAAATCATCCCCAAGACCATAGGCACCAGTCAATGGCGCAAGCTTATGGATTTCACCGCCTACACCATTCGTTTACTGATATTTGTCCTCTACCCCGTGGTGGTGTTGGTGCAGTGGTTTACCAAGCTGATAGCTCCCCACGACGACGACGAAACCGCCGTCAGCCGCGAGGAGGTGGCAGCCATGGCCGATATGGGTGAGGATGAGGGTGTTATCGACAGTGACGAAAACAAGATTATACAAAACGTCATCAAGCTCAGCTCGGTCAAGGCTTACGACGTCATGACGCCGCGCGTTGTGGCAGCCACTGCGCCAGAGAGCATGACCCTGCGCGATTTCTATCGCCAGCCCGAATTTTCGCACTTTTCACGCATCCCGGTTTATGCGGAAGACGAGGATTTCATCACGGGCTATGTGCTTCGTAGCCAGGCTTTGGAAGAGCTTGCCGAGGATCATTTCTCGACCACACTTGGTCAAATCAAGCGCACCATCCCCCTTTTCAACGAGGAGATGTCGGTGGCCGATATATGGGACAACCTGCTCCGCCACAAGGAACAGATTGCCGGCATTATCGACGAGTTCGGCTCCTTCCAGGGCATTATCACCCTTGAGGATGTGATTGAAACAATCTTCGGCCTCGAAATCATCGACGAGAGCGACCAGGTGGCCGACATGCAGCAGTATGCCCGCGAGCGCTGGCAGCAGCGCCAGCGACGCTTCAAGGAAATCAACCTCCCGGAATAAACCGTTCAGGCACGCCCGTACAAACGAAGCGACCGCCATCCTCCGATGACGGTCGCCTTGCTTTCTATCCGTTCAAGAGCCGAATTACATGGCGTTGACTTTGCGCATGAGCTTGGATTTGAGGTTGGAAGCCTTGTTCTTGTGGATCACAGAACGCTTGGCCAGCTTGTCGATGATGGAGAGCATCTTGGGGAGACGCTCGGTGGCAGCGGCCTTGTCTTCCAATGCGCGGAAGTCACGCAGGGCGTTGCGCATGGTCTTGGCGTAGTAACGGTTCTCGACTCTTCTCTTTTCGTTGGAGCGGATTCTCTTTTTTGCAGACTTGTGGTGTGCCATAAATTGTTACTTGTTCAGTTCTTATTATATATTGTACCGCGTGCGGGATTCGAACCCGCGATTTTAAGAATGAAAATCTTACGTCCTGGGCCAACTAGACGAACGCGGCATAACGGTGTTTTTCACCTGCTTTTTTCGCTCAAAAGCGGGTGCAAAATTACAAACATTTTCCGACATGGCAAAATTTTTTTCACCGCCGGCTGTTGACAACCCTCGCAGATTATTCTACATCTGCCTGAAAACGAAAGCCTAAGCGCTTGCCGGTGACCAGCATTTTTTTGTCAAAATTTGTCCTCATTTCACCCACCGACACCAGCTTGATTTCGTCATACGGGGGGGTCAAAAGGTCAAAATTGGTGGTGTATTCGATCGCCGATTCGACGATTCCTTGCACCGACTCCGGCGTCACCGTCGAAGTGTTGAAATTCGTATACAGCATCCCCAGTTCGCGCTTGCCCTCGATGAAATAATGCTTCTCGAGGTTCACAAAGACGCGCCCGATCATGTATCCCAGGTCGTTCTCGCGCTGGTAGGCAAAGCTGTCGGCCAGGAAGTTATATATGTGGATTACACCGCAATACGAGCGCTGCGGGTCCTCGCGCACGTAGGGCGTCTTCATCACCTGGTGGTCGCGCGAAAACTCGAACACATTGCTGTGCATCATGAAAATCAGTATGTCGCCGGCAAACTTCACCTCGAACTCAAAGTCGCCGCGGTCCGTGAACTCGAAAGCCACATGCTTCCCCTCCGCGCGGCAGGCCTCCTGGAACTGCTGTATCAGCTCGCGCGTCGTCGTGCGGAAAAGCTCGAAGGCTTCTTTGGTGGAGTTGAAGACGGTTTGTTTGAGCTGGCTTTTGTTGAAAACCAAGTCTTTCAGTGCGGGTTTGAGTTGCATAGGCGATCGTTGTTGTTCATTGATTTATGTGCCCTATAACGTCGTGCCGCGCGAAAAATTATTTCAACCCCGTATTTTTATTTAAATCGCTCGAAATCAGAGACAAATATATTTCCCCGTTTTTCACCCCGCAATCCCCATGTATTCCGCTGGTAAATAGCAAGTTATCGCCTCCTCCCCCTAGCGTTACCCTAGAATTACCCTAGCTTTTCCCTATCATTACCCTATCTTTTCCCTTGGAAAACAGCCGCTTGAAGTGCCATCCCTTGGCAGCAGACTCCTGCCACGACTGTCATGTGTAACGCATGCAGCCCCCGTTTTAATGTGTGCAAATTTCATGCCAAAATGCATTTTTAACATTTTTTTTCTTGCATATTAAAAAAAATATGTATTTTTGCAGCCGAAATAAGTGGAACGAAAATCAAATGAATGAAGCAAGGGTATCAGTTTTAACCCCCTAAAAATTAGAGGAATATGACGGACGTAAAGACCCGACAACTGTCAGACAATGAACTGATCGTGCGCTACCAAGATGGCGATTCATCCTGTTTTGAAGCGCTTTTGGAACGCTACCAAGCCAAGGTGTATGGCTATATCTTTTCCGTAGTGAAGGACAAAGAGACGGCCGATGACATCTTCCAGGACACGTTCTACAAGGTTATTGTCACCATCAACTCCGGCCAGTACAAGGACGAGAACAAGTTTGTGCACTGGGTGATGCGCATTGCACACAACCTGATTGTGGACCACTTCCGCCGCAACAACAAGATGCCCATGGTGCCCAACAAGGCCGACGGCACCGATGTGGTGGACAACCTCAAGGTGCAGGACGACAACGTCGAGCACATCATCATGAAGAAGCAGACCAGCCAGAACATCCGCAAGCTGGTGCGCATGCTGCCGCCCGAGCAGCGCCGCGTGGTCATCCTGCGCCACTACGGCAAGTGCGACTTCAAAGATATCGCCGCCCGCACCGGCGTCAGCATCAACACCGCCCTCGGCCGCATGCGCTACGCCATCATCAACCTCCGCCGCCTGGCGCAGGAGCACAATATGTATGTGGAATTGTAGAGGGTGAGAAATAAAGGAGTAAGGAGAATAGTAGCAAAGGAGTAAGTTGATCAGCAAGAACAAACTCAAGGAATTGGCCGCCTACCGCCTGCAGAAACGATGCGACGAGGAGGCGGTTTTTGTTGTCGAAGGGCCCAAAATGGCTGCCGAGGCGATGACGTCGGGCTTTGGCATCCGCGTGGTGTGTGCCACGGCGGACTACGCTGTGCCCGCCTTCGGTGGCGAGTACTACGAAGTGTCGCAAGCCGAATTGGAGCGCCTCTCGCTGATGAAAAGCCCCAACCGGGTGTGGATGCTTGTGGAGAGGCCGCTTTGGGGAGGGTGTAGGTCCGAGGTAGGAGGTCAGAGCGCGGTGACACTTGTGCTGGACCGCATCCAGGATCCCGGCAACCTGGGCACCATGCTGCGCACGGCCGACTGGTTCGGCATCCGCCGGGTGGTGTGCAGCCGCGACACGGTGAGTTGCTACAACCCCAAGGTGGTGCAGGCCTCGATGGGAGCCGTGTTCCGCACCCGTGTGGAGTATACCGACCTCCCCAAATGGTTGAACGAGAGTGGTATGCCCGTCTATGGGGCCACGCTGCAAGGAAGACCCATCTCCGATGTGGGCCGCCCCGACGGGGCGGCCGCGCTGGTTATCGGCAACGAGTCTGCCGGCATCAGCCAGGAAGTCATGCAGTGCGTCTCCCACCCCGTGCTCATCCCCAACACGGGCGGCACCGCCGAAAGCCTCAATGCCAGCGTGGCGGCCGGCATACTGATGGGGTGGATGTGTTTGTAGTTTAAAGTTTATAGTTTATAGTTTACAGTTTAACGTTTTGGAACAGTTACAATATCACGAAGGAAGAACCGAAATCAGCCAACTGGGCAAGGTGGCGCTGGTGGAGCGCCTGACGCAGGGCACCGCCTGTCAGGGCGACGACTGCGCCGTGCTGGGCGAGGGCGAAGTGAAGACCCTCGTCAATGTGCAAACCCTCGTCGAGGGAGTCGACTTCGACATGATGTACACCCCCCTGCGGCACCTCGGATACAAGTCGATAGCCGTAGCTATCAGCAATATAGCTGCCATGAACGGCACCCCGCGCCAAGTACTTGTGAGCGTCGCCGTGAGCAACCGCTATTCGGTCGAAGCGCTCGACGAGCTCTATGCCGGCATGCACCTTTGTTGCCGTCGCTACGATGTGGAGCTAGTGGGTGGCGACACCGCTAGCACTCGAGCCGGCATGGTGATCAGCGTCACCGCCATCGGCGAGGCTGAAGCCACCCGCATCACCCGCCGCAAGGGCGCCCGCCACAACGACCTCATCTGTTGCAGCGGCGACCTGGGCAGCGCCTATGCCGGCCTGCTGGTGCTCGAGCGCGAGAAGGTCACCTATCAGGCCAACCCCGACTTCCAACCCGACCTGGACGGATTCGACTACGTGCTGGAGCGCTTCCTCAAGCCCGAGCCGCGCATGGACATCGTGCGTATGCTGGCCGAAAAAGGCGTGGTTCCCACGGCCATGACCGACGTCAGCGAAGGGCTGGCCGACTCGCTCCTGCATCTCTGCCGTGCCTCCGGTGTGGGCTGCGAGGTCTACGAGGAGCGCCTGCCCATCGATTACCAAACCTCGCGCGTATGCTCCGAGATGAGCAAGAACATGCTGCCCGTCAGCTGTGCGCTGAACGGCGGCAAGGACTACGAGCTGCTCTTCACCGTCAGCCAGCAGGACTACGAGAAGATCAAAGCGATGGAAGGCATCCACATCATTGGCTACGCCACCGAGCCGGGTATGCCGGCCGTGATGGTCACGCCGCAGAACACCACCATAGAGCTTCGGGCCCAAGGATTTCAAGGAGTAGAGGAGTGAGACGAGAGGATACATTCAAGCATCAAGGCATGCGCCGCCAAATGTGCGAGCATTTGCGCCAGCGCGGCATTAGTGATGAGGCGGTGCTCAAGGCTATGGGCGAGGTGCGTCGCCATTGGTTTCTCGACAGTGCTCTCGATGCCCTGGCCTACGAGGACCGTGCCCTGCAGATCGGGGCCGACCAAACCATTTCGCACCCTTCCACCGTGGCTATGCAGAGCCAACTGCTTCGCGTGGAGCCTGGCATGAAGGTGCTGGAAATCGGCACCGGGAGCGGCTACCAGGCAGCGGTGCTTTGCAAGATGGGGGCCAAGGTGTTCAGTATCGAGCGCCAAAAGTCCCTTTTCGACCGCACTCGGCCGCTGCTGGCCGACTTGGGGTACCGCGTGCGTTGTTTCCTGGGCGATGGCTACCAGGGGCTTACCGAAATCAATCAGGGTCCTTTCGACCGAATCATTGTCACCTGTGGCGCACGCGAAATCCCGGAGGCGCTGATGGCGCAGCTCAAGGTCGGTGGCATCATGGTGATTCCCCTGGGCGGCGACATTTCGCAGCAAATGCTCCGCATCACCAAGCATGGAGAGAACCGCGACGACTGGGAAGTGGAGCGGTTTGGCGACTATAGCTTTGTGCCCATGCTCGATGGACGCCAAATGCATTAGCGCAGCAGGAAGTGCTGCTTGGAGAGACGGGGATTGGCGACGGCTATGCCAACGGAGAAGAGGTCGATAGTGGCTTGATAACGAGGGCTTTCGATGATTTGCCGCCATCGGTCCTCCTCGCGGTGAGGGTGGGCGACAACGAGGAAGTCGCCATCGTGGGTGTTGAGGGTGGCATTGCCCCCCAGCCGCAGGGCTTGCACTCCATAGTGGTGCTCGAGCCGCCAAAGCATGGCCCGGTAGCCTCGACCCTGTGGCGCCCCGTCGGGACACACCGAGAAGAGTACCTCAGTGTAGAGTTTGTACACAAAAGGCGAATGCAGGCTGTACTGCGTTTTGGCAAGGAGAAAATGTTGAAGCCGATTCACGATGCAAAGATACGAAAAATAGTTTAAAGTTTAAAGTTTAAAGTTCAAAGTTTTGAAAGTCAAATACATATTATGCGCCTTTGTGGCGATTGCGCTGCTCTCGGGCTGCGGTGGAGGCGACTATTCGCCCAAACCCCAGGCCTACCTCCGCATCGACATGCCGGAGCACGAGTATTTCCTGCTGGACACCATGCGCTCCAACCCCGGCGACACGATAGTCTTCCCCAATGGCGACACCGCCATTGCCCTCACGGGCTCTATCAACACCTTCCCCTTCGTCTTCGAAGCCAACACCTGCATCGAATGGACTGAGAAGGACGCCCCCAAGGGCGAGCGGTGGGTGGACCTGATGTATCCGCAGTGGGACGGCGTGGTGTTCCTCACCTACAAGCAGCTGAACGGCCGCGACGACCTGCGCGGCCAAATCGACACCTCCTCGCGCCTGTTGGAGAAGCACTACCAGTTCGCCTCCGGCATCGACGAGCAGGGCTACGACGACCACGACCGCCATGTGCACAGCACCGTCTGGCGCCTGCGCGGGCGCAACGTGGCCTCCACCTACCAGTTCTTCGCCACCGACTCGCTCCACCACTTCCTCCGCGGCGCACTCTACATCAACCGCACGCCCAACAACGACTCCCTCGCGCCAGTGTTGGAGTACATACAGGCCGACCTCGACCACCTCATCGAAACCCTGCGTTGGCGTTGATAACGGCTTGTTAATAAATTATGGCGCACGCGGCACAATATTGTGCCCCGGGGTTGCGTTAGTTGAAGAATTATGTCGAACAAGTACGCCGAGCGCAGCCATGTGGTGAGGATAATCTTCATCGTCATTGCCGTCCTCTTTGTGGGGCGGCTGGCTGTGTTGCAGCTGTTCAACCCAAAGTATAAGGAGATGGCCGAGGCGCAATCGCTGCGCAACGTGACACAGTATCCGGCCCGCGGCTTCATCTACGACCGCCACGGCGAGCTGCTGGTCCACAACGAGGCCGTCTACGACCTCATGGTCATCCCCCGCATGGTCAAAAACCTCGACACCGCCTACTTCTGCCGCACGCTGGGCATCACGCGCGAAGACTTCGACGATCGCATGAAGAAGGCACGCAAATACTCGCCCTACACCGCCTCTATCTTCATGAAGCAAATTTCGAAGGAGGAGTATGCCAAGTTCGAGAACAAGATGTTCCGCTTCAAGGGATTCTACATCTCGCAGCGCACCCTCCGCATCTATGATCGCCCCATCGCGGCGCAGGTGCTGGGCTACGTGGGCGAGGTGAACCAGGCCGACCTCGACCGCGACCCCTACTACAAGCGCGGCGACTACATCGGCAAGAGCGGCCTCGAGAAGAGCTACGAGGAGGTCATCCGCGGCATCAAGGGCAAGAAGGTGATGCATGTCGATGCCTACAACCGCGAGATAGGCCCCTATCAAGGCGGAGCCTTCGACACCCTGCCCATTGAGGGAGCCAACCTCTACACCACCCTCGACGCAGGTCTGCAGCAGTATGCCGAAGAACTGATGGCCAACAAGCGCGGCTGCGTGGTCGCCATCGAACCCTCCACCGGCGAGGTGCTGGCCATGGTCTCCGCTCCCACCTACGACCCCAACCTCCTCGTGGGCCGCATCCGCGGACAGAACTACACCGAGCTCAACAAAGATCTCGCCAAGCCCATGCTCAACCGCGCCCTCATGGGGCAGTACCCCCCGGGCTCGATTTTCAAGATTGCGCAGTCGGTGGTGGCGCTCGACCTCGGCGTCATCAGTCCAAACACGGGCTTCGCCTGCGACAAAAGCCTCGTCGGCTGCCACGGCCACCCCAGCGCCACCTGCGTCCGCGAGGCCATCAAGATGAGTTGCAATCCCTACTACTACCACGTCTACCGCCGCGTCATCCAGCAGGGCAAGTACCGCTCGCCGCAGAAGGATTCGCAGTATGGCCTCACCGTCTGGCGCGACTATATGCTCCGCATGGGCTTCGGGCAGAAACTGCCCATCGACCTGCCCCGCGCCGGCATGTCGAAGGGCAACATCCCCGACACCGCCTTCTACAACAAGTGGTATGGCCGCGAGCGCTGGTCGTTCTCCACCATCTACTCCAACTCCATCGGCCAGGGCGAGGTCACCGTGGTGCCGTTGCAGATGGCCAACCTGGCCGCCACCGTGGCCAACCGCGGCTATTACATCACTCCCCACATGGTGCGCTTCTACGGCCCCGACTCCACGCGCAACGAGGAGTACTACACCCGCCACGAGACCGGCATCGACCGCCGCTACTTCGACATCGCCGCCGACGGCATGTTCGACGTGGTGCATGTGGCCGGCGGCACCGGACGCCGCGCCCGTGTGGACGGCCTCGACGTCTGCGGCAAGACCGGCACCGCCGAGAACTATGGCAACGACCACTCGGTCTTCATCGCCTTCGCGCCCAAGGACAACCCCAAGATAGCCCTCGCCGTGTATGTGGAGAACGCACAAGGCGGCGGCGGCACATGGGCCGCGCCCATCGCCGGCCTCATCATCGAGAAATACATCAACGGCGAGGTGGCCCGCAAGGAGGTCGAGAAGCAATACCGCGAAGTCAACCCCTGCCAGAAGCTCCCGCTGACCCGCCGCGTGAAAAAGAAGAAGAGGTAGTTTGAGTAGTTTGGGTAGTTCAAGTAGTTCGGGTAGTTCAAGTAGTTCAAGACAATACTGTTGAAGATACAAATACAAAAAAGGATATGACCTACAAGTTTGAAGATGTGGTTGCATGGCAGAAGGCTCACGCTTTCGTGCTGTTGGTGTATAAGTATACGCGACAGTTTCCGGATGACGAAAAGTTTGGGTTGACCTCGCAGTTCCGGCGTGCCGCCGTATCTATTGAAGCCAATATCGCGGAAGGGTATAAGAATCTGGGAAAAAACGACAAACTGAAATTTTATAACATATCCCAGGGTAGCATTGAGGAGTGTAGAGACTACATCATCCTCGCACGCGACCTGGAGTACATCACGCCCGAAATGTTCAACAATCTATATCAAGCCATAGAGGACGCCAGCAAATTCCTGCTCCTTTACTGTGACGGAATTCTACGCAATACCGGCATAAAGGATTGACGTCCATTATAATCAAACATAACTATTGTCCTGAACTACTAGAACTACCCGAACTCCCTGAACTACTAAACCTCCCCCAACCTCTCAATCAACTATTGTCCTGAACTACTAGAACTACCCGAACTACCAGAACTACTAAAACACCCCCAACCTCTCAATCAACTATTGTCCTGAACTACTTGAACTACTAGAACTACCAGAACTACTAAACCTCCCCCAACCTCTCAATCAACTATT
>ODAI014207380.1_pt1 | contig 21541 bp, 23 predicted proteins | sample 1539321 | NCBI WGS metagenome assembly ODAI01 (sample SAMN02144231, study PRJEB22623) | gut metagenome | biome: sheep rumen | host: Ovis aries | place: New Zealand | reverse complement strand
TTAAATTTACTTTTTAATATTTTACATTGCAATTATTTTTGTGCTACAATACATATATATGATGGATTAGAGATTTTTAAATCTACTTTTAAACAAATTATATGAGGGGGATTAATGGCACAAGGGTATGACGCTAGTAATATACGTGTATTAGAAGGCTTAGAAGCCGTAAGATTACGTCCGGGAATGTATATCGGTTCAACTTCTCAAAGAGGTTTACACCACTGTATATATGAAATTGTTGATAATTCAATTGATGAATCTCTGGCAGGTTTTTGTACTGATATTCATGTTACGGTTCATAAGGATAATAGTGTAACCGTAGAAGATAACGGGCGTGGTATTCCTGTTGATATTAAGCAGGATTCAGGTAAGTCGGCGTTAGAAATCGTTCACACAGTACTTCACGCAGGCGGTAAGTTTGGTGACGGCGGTTATAAGGTATCCGGCGGATTACACGGTGTAGGTGCGTCTGTTGTAAATGCTTTATCCGAAAAATATATCGTTGAGGTTTCTCGTCAAGGTTATGTTTGGAAACAAGAGTATATGAGAGGTGAACCCATGACTCCTGTTGAAAAAGGTGCAGCTACTGATAAAACAGGTACAAAAACAACTTTCTGGCCTGACCCTGAAATATTTACTGAAACAACAGTTGTTGATTGTGATGTTATAGCAAATCGTTTAAGAGAAATGGCTTTCTTAAACAAAGGCTTAAAGATTATATTCCATATAGATGCGACAGGTACAGAAGAAGTATTCCACTATGTCGGCGGTATAGGAAGTTATGTTGAATTTCTGAACCAAAACAAGAGTGTGTTGCATGACAAACCAATTTATATAGATAAGGTTGTCGGAGATATGCAGGTTGAAGTTGCTATGCAATATACGGATGCATATAATGAAAGTGTTTTATCTTTTGCAAACAATATTAACACTCACTCGGGCGGAACTCATCTAACAGGATTTAGAAACTCAATTACTCGTGTATTTAATGATTATGCAAGAAAAAATAATATCTTAAAAGATTCTGACCAAAACCTTTCAGGGGAAGATGTAAGAGAAGGTTTGACAGCTATTGTGTCTGTTAAAATTCCTAACCCTGAATTTGAAGGTCAGACAAAAGAAAAATTAGGTTCACAGGAAGCATTAGGCGCTGTTCAAGATGCTGTAAGAGAAAAATTGCAAGAGTGGTTAGAATTTAACCCCAAAATCGCAAAGACAATTTTAGAAAAAACTTTACAAGCGCAAAGAGCAAGAGAAGCTGCCAGAAAAGCAAGAGAATTAACAAGAAGAAAATCGGTTCTTGAAAATTCTACACTCCCCGGAAAATTGGCAGATTGTTCAAATAGAGAACCTGAAAAATGCGAAATCTATATAGTTGAGGGAGATTCTGCGGGCGGTTCTGCAAAGCAGGGCAGAAACAGAATGTTCCAAGCGATTTTGCCTTTGAGAGGTAAAATTCTTAACGTTGAAAAAGCCAGATTAGATAAGATTTATGCAAATAACGAAATCCAGTCTATGGTGCAGGCTTTCGGTATAAACATAAGCCGTAATGAAGATGAAATTAATATTGAAAAACTTCGTTATCATAAAATTATCATTATGACAGATGCGGATGTTGACGGTGCGCACATCAGAACGCTGTTATTAACATTCTTCTTCAGGTATGCAAAACCGTTAATCGAAAACGGTCACGTATATATTGCGCAGCCGCCGTTGTTTAAGGTTACTATCGGTAAAAATACTGAATATTTATACAATGAGCATGCGTTGGATAAAATGCTTAAAGAACGTGGTATAAAATCTTTGAGCTTATCTGACAAGAAAAAATCAAATGTAAAATCAGGTGATGATTTGTTGGAATTAATCAAGAACATGTCAACTTTCTATAATTCATACAACAACCCGATTTTGAATTTATATCCGGCTGTTGTATTGAGAGGTCTGGTGCGTTCTGATATTACACCTGAAGATTTTGATGATCAGGAAAAGATGAGCAAGATTATAGAGTACTTAAATCATTATTTGCAGGATCACGCAAAGAACTACAACATTGCAGAAGCTGCAAATTATGCGGTATCTTTGAAATATAATCCGGAAAATTCAAAATATTCAATTCAAATCAATACAAACGAGGAAGAACACGTAATATTGAATCAAAATATAGTTAAGAGTTCCGAGTATAAGAGATTAAAAACTTCTTATCCTCTAATCCGTGACTATTTGATTGAAGAATCAGACGGATTATTACTTGAAACAGATACCGAGCAATATGAAATTCATTCGTTTGAAAAATTGCAAAAAATCATTGATGAACGCGGACAAAAAGGTATGACAATCCAGCGTTTCAAAGGGTTAGGCGAAATGATGCCGCAACAGTTGTGGGAAACAACAATGGACCCTGCAACAAGAACGTTGTTGAAAGTTGGTATTGAAGATGCAATGCTTTGTGACCAATTGTTTGATGTATTAATGGGTGATAAGGTTGACCCACGCCGTAACTTCATTGAAGCCAATGCGGTATATGCGACAAACATCGATACATAGAGCAAGCGAGCAGAGAGCGGAACGGCCAAACCGTTCAGGTTTGCCGTGGAGACTCGTTTAATGCGAGCGCAGCGAGATGCGGCAGCCGGTGTTGCCGGTGTCGACACACGAGAGTGTGACGAGCAGGGCAACACAACGATTGCGACGTAGAAATCTATGATTTCACAGGAGCGAAGTAAGCGAGCAGAGTACGAAGGCTTTGCTACTGAATAATTGGGAATTATGAAGTAATAAATATTAGAGATATATAAAGTCGGGTTAAGAAATAAGCTAATCCGACTTTTTATAATCTTATTGTTCTAAATATTGTGTAGTACCTGTAATCTCCCCAGTAAATTACAAGTGATACAAAGTTGTTATCTAAATCGGTAACTTCAAGATAGGTTTTTGGGGTAGGTTTACGTTTTGCGCTGTCGAAGTGTTTTCCCATAAATTCAAGCATTTTTAAGTGCATTTTTTGTGTCGGAGCTAATTTAGGCTGCGGCAGGTTGTCATCGTAAAATGTTACCGGTACAATTTCTCTTTCGTAAACAGGTACTATGTATTTTATTTTTCCCGCTTCCTTAAATAACATATACCAATCCCCTTTATGTTCTCTTGGGGTTAAAAGATAGTATCCGGGTTCGATTTCAATATCTTTAAAATACAATGCACTGGTCAATCTGAATAGCGGATATGGGGACCAGGTAGAATTTTGTGTATCATAGTATTCTCCGGGGTCTATGTCGTGTATGTATTTAACTTTCGGCATATCCAAGTCGCGGTATATTTGTTCATAATCAACAGGAGCTGAATAACTTTTTACCGCACTAAATAGTATTAATATTGCCGTTAAAATACACTTCTTCATACAGATATTTTAATGTTGTTTAAGTAAAAATCAATCATCTTTTTGAGTGAATCTTGTAATTTTATCTTCAGCATGTGATAATAGTGTACGGATTTACAGTTATGTAAGGAGCCTATATGAAGAGAGCTATATTATTGGTTATGTTAGGTATAATTATGTCTTGCCCTGCTGCGGTATATGCGGATAACGACGATGTTTCTGTTGAAACAGAAGTGACTACTGCAGCGATTGCTAAAGGTGATTTTTCGCCTCAGTTGATTGACAAAATAAAAGCTGAAAGAAATACTATATACAATGCTCTTAATTTGACTCCGGAGCAAATTCAAAAAAAAGATTCTATTGAAAAAAAGAGATATGAAGCTTTAGAACCGGAATTAAAGAAATTGTGTTTAAGCAGGCAGAAATTAAAGGATTTAGAAACTACAAAGTCTGCAGATATAAAGACTGTTCGTAAAGCTCAAAAAGAAGTCTATGAAGCAAGAAAAGATATAAAGTCTTTGTCAAACAAGTATGATAAGGAGTTTAAGAAAATTTTAACTTCGGAGCAAAGAGCAAAATACAGTATGATAAGGAAATTGAAACGTGCAGATTTGAAGAAGTTAGAACAGAAAAATTCTCATAAGCCTGATTTAAGACCTTTTGGTGTTCCTATTTCTCAGGCTGAATATGCTGCTCAAAAGAAAAATCATAAAAAATGTAAAAAGCAAACAAATGTTCAGCAAGAAGTTATTAAATCAAATTAGTATGAATAGTTTTTTTATAATATAATAATTGTATGTTTTTATACGGAATTTTATCAACAGTAATATTTATTTTAGTGATACCTTTTGTGTTTGCGTTTCGTAAATGTATAGGTAAACCAAATGCAGGTTTAAAGGAAAAGTTCGGGTTTATAAATTCACCACTTTCTAAAGATGATGATATTATTATGCTTCACGGGGTTTCTGTCGGAGAAGTTATTGCTTTAGAAAATTTGGCAAAAAAAATTAAAGAAGTTTTTCCGAATAAAAAACTTGTCGTAACAACAGGAACAAAAACAGGACAAGAAATTGCACATAAAAAATATGAGGGAATCGCGGATTATATAACCTATTTCCCGTTTGATATTCCGTTTTGCGTAAACGGATTTTTAAACAGATTAAATCCAAAAACTGTATTAATAGCAGAAACAGAAATTTGGCCGTATTTTGCATACGCCTGCAATAAAAGAAATATCCCGATTTCTATTATTAACGGCAGAATTTCCGATTCAACCTTTAATTCTTATATGAAAGTAAGATTTTTCTTTAAAACCGTATTTAAGAATTTTACGGCCATTTACACTCAAAGTAATGAGGACAGAGAAAAATATATTAAGGTAGGAGCTGACGAAAATAAAGTCGAATTGATGGGTAACTTAAAGTTTGACGTAAAAAGAAAAGATGCTGATATTCAGATGGGACAAGACGGGTTTAGGGTAATTATTGCAGGCAGTACCCACGCAGGCGAAGATGAAATTGTATTAAATGCATTCAAAAATCTTAAAGCAAAACATCCTGACATAAAGTTACTTCTCGCATCTCGTCATCCAAAACGTGTTCCCGATATTGAAAATATATTAAAAAATATGGGATTAACCTATGGTTTACGTTCAAAAGATGATAAATTTACGGATTACGATATAATTTTACTTGATACCTTGGGTGAATTAGGCAAGATGTATTCAATATGTTATTTTGCGTTTATTGGCGGAAGTTTCAATAAAACGGGCGGGCATAATCCTCTTGAAGCATCTGTTTATGATAAGCCGACAATTACAGGACCATCAATTCATAACTTTAAGGATATCTATTGGATTTTGAATAAAACTGATGCCGGACAAATCGTAAATACCCCGAAAGAATTTGAAGATTACCAAGATAAATTACTGTCAGATAATGATTTTTATAATAAAGCATGTAACGATTGTAAAACGGTGTTTGAGGCACAGCAAGGCGCTTTGGATTTCGTTATTTCAAAATTGAAATAGTAAATATTGACTTATCATGCGGATTTATTAAAATATTAGTATAGGGCGAGGTTATAATGAAATTAACAGAGAAATTAAAAGAATACGAAAACCAGTTTATGTTTATCAGATGGGCAACAGGCGGGGAATACGGAAAACTAAAGTATGTAGGCTCTGACTTCATCGAGTTTGAAATTGTTGATGTGGATAATATGGAATTTTCCGAAACGATGTTTATTCAGGCGGGCTTAATCCTTGAAGCATCTATTGGCGGATGTGATATAGCACGCATTATCGCAGAATTTTCATCAAAAATTTCTGAATAATAAAATAGAGTAAAACATAACTGCAAAATACATACCTAATAAAATTGTTTCAATTATAACTCTGAATTTATTGACTTTTTTTGTCTTATTTGGACTTTTTTGACTTGCATTTTCAAAACAATTTTTATATATTTCCTTTACTGTATAAACTATGATATCAATTCCGGCTATTACCAGACCCAAAATATTTATTATAGGTAATAGTATTAGTATAAAAAATAAGCTCACTATGTACAAATTAGGATAAACATTTCTTGCATATACTACAAATAACCACATAAGTGAATAAGCAATATATGATAAATAAACGGTGCCAACGGCAATTCCATACCAATATGTCAAAGTTTTTCTAAACATTTTAACTCCTATCAACCTAGCTATTTGTTAATCCTTTTATAAAAAAGTATATTGGTGCTATTAGTCCGACCAAATACATAATAAACAAGAATATTTCGACACAAATGCGTATTTTATTATGTTTTAGGGGTTTATTTCCCTTAAAACTATTTGGATATTTGTCCCTAAAACAATTAGTAACAAATCCCGGCAGTAATTCTTGTTCAATTATGTTTTCAGCTGATGTGTTCTTAAAACTTTTTACAATGTATATAATACAATCAATGCATATAAATAAAATTGTATATGCCGGTAATATGCCTATCAGTAAAAACATTCCGCCTACAAGTATAAGTCCAAACGGTAAAGGTGCAAAAAATTCGGATATTGTCGGTATGTAAAAAGTCCCGCTAAAGCTAATGGGAATGATATAAACTAATAGGGTAATTACAAATGCAATTACAGGTATTAATACGGTTATAATACCTGATATCATCATAAACCAATATGTCAAAGTTTTTCTAAACATCATAAGCCTCCAAGTAAACTATCTATATAAATAGTTTACCATTCAATTATTAAATATTCAAGTGTTTGCTCCAAGCGATGCAATAAAAATTTACAATAGTTAACCATTCAAGTATTTTATATTTTTCCGAGCCAGTCGAGGAGAACTTTATTGACATAGTCTGCATCTGAGGTAGCTATGCCGTTCATTATCTTTTTTACTGTTTTTGTATATTTTGTCCAAATTTTATCTAATAATTTTGAACCGTCGGAGGTGATTTTTATAAGTTTTACCCGACGATCACCCTCTTTTGATGTGCGGATTATAAGCCCGTCTTTTTCAAGTTTATCAAGCAGTTTTGTTATGTTTGATGCCGTGACTAAAAGTCGGCGGCTGATTTCGTTTTGCTGTATGCCCTCAGTTTTTCCGACGTGTTTTATTATCATTAAAATGTTGAATTTTGATAAATTTAAACCTGCGGGCGCTAAAATTTCATCAAGTTTTGTGTTGATTTTTCCCCATAAAAATCCTGTTGTATAAATAAGTTTTGCATCCTCTTGTTCTGTTTCAAAATAGAATTCTAAGTTTTTATCCATTGTCCCTCCGTAGTTTACGGATATTTTACCAATAAAATATCAACTTATCAACTATTATTGTTTCAACACCAATGCAAATGCTAATGTTTCCAAAATTGTTTGAATATTCATATTCAGGCGAAGCTCTTGTTTTGCGTGTTCAACTGCATTTATATCCTGAATTAATTTTATTTTTAATATAGGATTATTCAGAGAATTTTTTAACAGTGCTGATATATAATTTTGAATTTGGTTTAAAACTTCTTCCGCGTCATTTTCTTTTGTTAAAGCAAGTATATTGTTATATAGTTTTAGAACATCGTTTCTGGGGATTTTAAGATAATCTTCCATTGCATCTTTAACCAAGCTGTAATCTCTAATATCAGCTTTTCTTGACGGAACAAAGAAACATTGTGAACGTGAAATAATGGTTGAAATCATATCGTCTTTGTCTTTGGTTAAGAAAAAGAATGTTGTACCTGCAGGCGGTTCTTCAAATGTTTTGAGTAGTGCATTTGCCGTTGGTTCTTGGAAATTGGTTTCGTTAAGTCCGCAAATATTTCCGTCTTTGTCTCTGTCACAGAATATTAAAACCCTATGATAATCCGATGTTGTTAAAAGATTGTTTTTTATTGCTCTGGCTTGTTCTATTGAAATTACGGTTTTAGATGAATCATCAGGTTCTTTGTTATCAACTTTAGAAATTGTTAAAACAGCAGGATGCTGATTATTTCTTATCCAATTGCAATTGATGCAATTACATTCGTGACTTCTGTCTCCCGTACAATTCAGGAGCCTTGCAATTTCCAACGCCAAATCATACTGAGCTTCTAAATCCGTTCCGTAAAAAAGAATACAATGCGCAATATTACGGGTTTCACTTTCTATTCCGCTTTTGAAATATTTAATTAAAAAAGGATATTTTTCTTCTAAAACCGTTGTTCCCATAATCTTTCCTTATTTAAAAAACGCATTTTCCACTTCCATATCGACATCCAAAGCTTGACCGGATTTTATTCTGTATTCCGCCTCTGTTATGTTTTCTTTTAATTTAACAAGGTCTTTAAGGTTTGCTTTCTTTAGCTTTTGCAAAGTTAATTTTACAACGTATTCGTGCATTCCGGTCATCTTTGCAAGTTCAAACGAAGATTCACCGGAGTTAGCCTTTAACGTAATCCAGCGTCTAAGCATGGTTTGAAGAGTTGAAACAATTTCAAGGCAGTACTTTTTGTCTAATAATTTACGGTATTCTTTGAGTGCTTTATCTTTTTGCCCAAGCATTAAATAATCTGAAAAAGCGAATAAATCTTCATTCGATATGCAATTTTCTTTTACCATTTCTTCAGTAACAGTATTGTCAGGATGTGCTATAATTTGTAATTTTTCCAGCTCTTTGTTTATCTGTCTTAAATTATTTCCTATCTGAGATACGATTGCAGTAAGTGCGTCTTGTGTTATTTTTAATTTTTTAGCTTGAGCTTGTTTTTTTATCCACGTTTCCAATTCAGCGGTTTTATATGTAGGGATAGGCGCAAATTCTTTAGAGTTAAATTTATTCAGCAGTTTAAAGAATTTTTTGCGGCTGTCAAGTTTTTTACCTTCATCTCTCGGAAGTTCGGCAACAAAGACTATATCCAAGTTTTCGTTGTTATCTTCTAATGCTTTTGTGATTTCTTTGATTTCTTTATCATCAAAAGTTTTTGAAAAATAGTCAAGGCACTTAATCACGACAAGCATCTTCCCGAACATCATCGGCTGAGTCCTTAGTATAGAAATCAAATCGGTATATTTCGGGTTATCGTAAACCTTATAGCTCATTTCAAGAAAATTCTTGTCCAGTGAGCTTTTAAGCTTATTGATTTCCTGCTCTATATTGAAATCTTCTTCACCATAGAAAAAATATACTGCCATAAATATATTATAATACAAAAAATATTCATTTTTTCGATGTATTTACTGCTTAATAAATTTTTGGTAGCCTATGTGTGAAGTATGAAAGGAGTTTGTATGGGAAATAATGTACAAATTAATCAAGAAGTAAACAATTCAGGGCAAGGTAAAATCGCTCTCATTCCAAGAGAGGGTAAAAGATTTAACTGGGGCGGATTTTTCTTTACCTGGATTTGGGGTCTGGCAAACAACTCTTATATAACATTGATAAGTTTAGGCTTAGCTGTTATTTCCTTTTTAGTCCCATTTTTTGTCGGAATTTTTACCGGTATTTCAGGAGATTCTGCCTCTATGGGGGTAGGTTTTGTATTAATATTTATTTTAAATTTAATATTTGGAATAGCGGGTATAGTCCTTCGTATATGGTTTGGCGTTAAAGGTAATGAATGGGCTTGGCAAAATAAGCGTTGGCAGAGTATAGCACATTTTAATTCTGTTCAAAAAATCTGGGCTATTGTCGGTTCTGTATTAGTAGGGGTTACTATTTTAATATATTTAGTTATCGCTGCAATTACTGTTCCGGTATTAATGACAGATACATCAAAGGCAAAGGATAGAACATTAATGCTGAAATCTATTACAACTGTGCAACAAGCCGCTCTTGTTAATGAAGCATTGGAAAATAAATGCAGTATGACGTCTATCGGTTTAGCAAAATGTTTTACGGAAAGATTAAACGGTACTCGGACAGGAAATAAAGTATCAAAAGATATGTATGCAAACTTTATTTTTTATGGTGATGGTTCATGTCGCACAAAGAATAATTGTTACGTAATTATAGATTCCAAATCGGTTGGTGGTAAAAGTATCGAAAAAATCCATTTATATTCCGATAGAGGTTATGTAAAATTTAACAGTTCCGATATGGATGCTGTAACTCAAAAATACAGATTGCGTAAATAAATTTACTTTTATACACAACAAAATAGTGGCGGAATATTATATTCCGCCATTTTGTTTTTTATGTTAAAATATCGGTATGAATTTTGAAGAGAAAACCATATCATCGGAAGTTGTATATAACGGAAAAGTTATAACCGTAGAAAAAGATGAAATTGAATTAGCAGACGGAACAAAATCTTTTAGAGAAGTAGCACGTCATCCGGGCGGTGTTGTCATTCTTGCTATGAAAGATGCAATGACACTTTTGCTTGTTAAACAATATCGTTATCCTATAAAAAAAGCTGTCTTAGAACTTCCGGCAGGAAAATTGGAAAAAGGGGAAGATCCTGATATTGCGGCAAAAAGAGAGTTGGAAGAAGAAACGGGGTATATTGCTAACCGTTGGATTTCATTGGGGTATATTAATACTACTCCCGGTTTTTGTGATGAGAAGTTATATCTATATAAGGCAGAGGGTTTAACCTTTGTCGGTGAACATCCTGATGAAGGTGAAATTATAAAATCTATGGAAATTACTATTCCTGAAGTTATGCTGAAAATTAAGTCGGGCGAGATAAATGATGCAAAAACTATTTGCGCTATTTTAAGAGGGCTGCATTAATGATTAAAATGGTTGCAACTGATATTGACGGTACTATTTTAGGTGAGAGTTTTCAATTTAGTCCAAGGGTAATTGAATGTATAAAGAATTTATCTAAAAATGGGGTGAAAGTTGTTCTTGTAACAGGCCGGATGCACCTTGCAGCATTAAAATTAGCCCAAAAGTTAGAGCTTGATACTCCGATAGTTTCTTATCAGGGCGGACTTATAAAGGAACAAGACGGTCGAACCTTGTATCAAAAAACTCTTGACCCTAAGAGAGCAAAAGAAGTTATTAAATGGGCAAAAGAGAATGATGTTCATATAAATTTGTATATGAATGATGTGCTGTATGTTGAAAATGATGATATTGCAATTAAACGTTATACGGGTGAAAGATTTATCCCATATGAAGTGTGCAGCTTCGACGATTTGGAAATAAAAAATGTTAATAAGATATTAGCTATTAATTTCGACGATGTTAATCTCGTTACAAGCTGGGTGGAATATTTACGTAAGCTTATGCCTGAATTGTATATCGTAAAGTCAACTCCGTATTTTTGTGAAGTTTCAAATAACGAGGCAAAAAAATCTTGCGCGGTTGAATTTCTGCAAAATTATTGGGGATATAATAAAGATGAAATCTTATGTATCGGGGACCAGAATAATGATATTGAACTCTTAAAAGCCGGCGGAATTGCTGTTGCTATGGGTAATGCGACAGACGAATTAAAAGCGGTTGCTGATTATATTACGGATACAATTGATAACGACGGATTTGTAAAAGCAATGGAAAAATATGTTGCGGCAGAGTGATATATGGCGGGTTTTAGCCCACCATAATCTCTAATTTAATGTAAAGGTTCTCTTGCCTTTTCATGACATTACGTTTTTATTTTGGTGGAGCAAGCTTCATCCAACAATATATTTATGTTGGGTTACACCTGTTTCAATTTTCGTTTTACCTTTTCTATCCTTTAAGTTCCACCCAACCTACCAACTCGGCGGTCAACCCCAAAAACAAGAAGAACAAAAACCAAAAGAGGTGTTATAAAAGGTATTTGTGTAATATAAGAATATATGTATGTATTTAATTTGTCATATCAGAGTTCATTTCCTATTGATGAAACTAATATTATTAATAAATAGAAAATTACTGAAATTATTTCTATTATAGCACATATAGTATTATTAATTACTGGTTTCCATATATACTTTTTAGCTAAAATATGAAATATTTTCATTACAATTAGCGGTATTGATAATACGATAATATATATAAAATAACCTAAAAAAATTTGAATATTACTTAATTGTATGCTATGCTTTCCAAAATTTACACAAAACAATAAAAATATAATTAATATATTTATTTTGTACAGTACATAGTAAATTGAATCATCATATTCTTTCATAATTTTGCATACTATAATAAACTTAATACCTTGTCAATGACAAGGTATCAGCCGGACTATTTAATATTTTTGTTATACTTTGAAAAGTTTTCTTTAGGTATTTTTATAATAGCTATGATATAATAAGGTTTTAAATCTTCTTGTTCTTGTAATTTATATCCTACACGAGCCTTGACACTTTTTCTATCCGGATTGAAATTATAATAATCTTCAAGTCGTAAAATAAGATTTCCATCATCATCAAAACGAGCATCATATATTTCTGCCCCATGGAATGATGCATATAAATCTTCATCATATTCTCCAAATTCAAGTTTTGCATATTCTAAATAACCTTTTTCATAAATATATTGAATGTTATTTATTAAAAAGTCTTTAAATGCATAACTTTTGCTGATTTGTTTTGAGATGGAACTATCTTCATTTAAAATTAGTACACCACAATCATCTTTATTAGGATTTTCTGATTGTATTCGTTCTAATATACGTTTTTCATTTTCGGGACTATTTAACGCTTCAATACTATTTAATAATGCACCATTTTTTTCAATATATTTCTTATTATACTTATCCCATTTTAAGCTAATTCTAAACAAGTTATATGATTCTGGCATAGTATTTGTCCAATGTGTATGAATCCAACCATAGACAGTAGCATTTTGCTTATTGGCAATAGAAACTAGCACATCATCAGCTATTTTATGAAACATCCATTTTAATACATTAAAAGCAGTTAAGTATAATTCTAAGTCTGTAGGTTTTGAACCAGATAATTTTTGGAATTCATGGGTTTCTTTAAAATGCTTTATATTAGTTTTTACTTCTAATTGATGTGCCTTTTCTTTTTCCAATTTTAATTTTACATCTTTTATTTTTTCAACATCAAGCGGTCTTAGAAACTCCGGATTAATCGTGTATTCAAATTTTTCAATAGAATCTAATTCTGTTTCAATCATGTCAATATTGAGTTTCGTTTCATTTTCCAAAACAGCTACATCACCTTTTAATTTTTCAAACTCTAGTTCAAGATTTTTTTGTTCTTGGATTTTATCTCTATGGTATTGTATAGGGTCAGTTGACGGATTCTTTTTTCTTTCTATCCAACATTTGCAATTAGGGTGTGGTTTATCAGGTATAGTATTTGCATCATCAAAAGTTTTTCCGTTCATTGATTGGCATTTTTCACACGCTCCGGGTTCTGAGTGCCATTCATAATAGTAATCATTTTGTTCAATGTTTCCGTATAAAATTTTTGTATTTTCTTCTGTCATTAGTTTTCTCCTTCCGTTAAGTTTTCTGCTACCTCATCAACGTATTCGTTTGTATCAATTTCGGTATCGTCCTTTGTTTCCCATACTGCATTATTTGAAGCTCCCATTTTGATATACTCTTTTATCACCTCTAACGGATAATATTCCAATGCTGACTGTAACATTGCATAAGTCTTTTCACCAAAATCAGAGTCTTCTTCAAGCCGAATTTGTTCTTCGAGTACGGTTTCTTTCTTGTATCCCGTTAACAAATTTAACCCGCATTGGAAATCTTTTACTGCCTGCTCTTGTCCGACGGATTTTATGTGTTCTCGGATAAATTCCGCAAGCTCTGTATAAATCTTGTGTTCATTTGCAATTTCTGCAAGTTCGGGGTTGAACTTTGCACTGTTTTCAATTTGTTTATACGCAAATTCATTTCTTAGTTGTTCGCTAAAACTTTCACTCGCCGGTCGGTTTAAGGTTTCCTCATCCGGAAATAATATTTCTTTTGTTTCTTCTGTATCAAAGTTTTCTGTCATAATTTTTCTCCTGTAATTAATTGTTTTGGTGCGTTGACACGGCACCCTACGGGCTATCCAGCCATAGTGAGTCTATAATTTTTAAAGAAAAGGAATTTTTTAAAAATTCCTGTAAATAAAAAAGCTTTTGTATTTATATTTTTATTATTTACTTTGTCTTTTGGTTTGTAAACCCTAAAAACCCAAATCATAACATATCTTAGTGTAACGATTTGCTAAGACAGTGAAAACACTTTACTGATAATAATTTTTAAGATTTGTTGTTTTCTAAAATATACTGTATTTGTTTGAAACATTAAAAATCCCCTTTTATTTTTATGGTACTATTGGATAAAAAGGAGGGAATTATGATTAGTGAAAAAATGGAAAAGGCATTCAATGACCAAATTAATGCAGAGTTGTATTCTGAATATTTATACCTCTCAATGAGAGCTTATTTTGAAACATTAAATTTAAAAGGTTTTGTAAATTGGATGAATATTCAGGTCCAAGAAGAACACGCTCATGCTATGGGTATGTTTGATTATGTAAACGCTCGCGGCGGACGAGTTATATTAAAAGCTATTGATGCACCGGATACAGACTGGGCTTCTCCGTTAGCTGTTTTTGAACAAATCCTGAAACACGAACAGCATGTTACCGCTTTAATTAACGGGTTGGCTGATGTTGCTGATGAAGTTAAAGACAGAGCTGCATTAGGCTTTTTGAATTGGTATATTAAAGAACAAGTCGAAGAAGAAGAAAGTGTAGGCTCAGTTCTTGCGACACTTAAACTTATCGGGAATGATTCTCAAGGTTTGTTGGCGCTGGATAAAGAACTTGCAGCAAGAGTATTTAATCCGCCGGTTATTGGTTAGCAGGTTTGTAAACAGAAAAAGTCCGGAATATTCCGGACTTTTTTTCTAATGTTTTATATTCGATTATTTTATCTGTGTTTCGGGAGTTATTTTTGATATTATGTGATTTGCTTTGTTTAAAGTCTTTGATATCAAGTCTATGTATCCGCTAAGTCCGGAATTATCAATATAATCTTGAGAATAGTAGTATCGTTGTCTGCCTGTATGCGTAAATGCATCTGATACTTTTTTGATGTTAAGTTTTAGTAATTTCTCGTCAATAATATAAAAAGATTGTTTTATTTCTTCTCCGTTCATAACAAGGATTTGTGTTGAGGGTTTCCCTTGAACTGACGGAAATGTCAGGCGTAAATCGTAACCTTCAGGTGTGATTTTGCCTAAATTTATTCCGCGACGGCTAAATTCTAAGTTAACATTATTTTTGTTAAGATAATCATAACTGTATGCAAGATATTCAAAATGTTTGCGTATGTTCGTTTTTAAATCATCTATGGATTTAGTAATCTTTTTAATTTTGGGGGTGAACATTTGTGTTGAACCGATGTTGTTGTTTGTGTGTTCTATAATAAAATCAGCCTGCTTTTTTTGCCAATTTGCAGTATGTTCTTCAAAAAGTTTTAATTCATTACTTGCACAATTTAAATATTCTTTAATATTAAGTGCATCCAATTCCCTTTGAGTATAATATTCGTGGAATGCATCATGTCGTTTTTTAGCAAATTCCGTACGTACTGTTTCATAAGGCATATTTTTCTGAACGGAACCGTCTTTTGATATAACAAATGCAAAAGGATTTTTACCCTCTTGCTGTGCTTTTATCATAAGATAAGGGTTACTGTTATATTCAAATAATCCTATGGAAATATCTTCTCCGTTGGGGCCGATTTTATTAAAAGTCATTATTTTAAGGCTTGATTTTGAAGAATCATAATTTTTATAGTACGTTTTTACGTTGTGTCTGGTAACGCTATTCCCGAATTTTTGATATAATTCTCTGATACTTTTGATTTGTCCTGATATATTTTTCGCCATTTGCATTTCAGAGTCGCTCAATTTTACAAAATCAATAATCGCAGGGTGAATTTTTGAGCGCAGTAACGTTTTATTGATTTCGTCAAGATTGCTTTGCTGCTCTTTTGTTGGGATGTACGGTGCCGGAGTACGTTTTGATGCTTCTTGTCTTAATTTCGCAAGCGTCGTGTCTATTGAATCTATAACCTGTTCAAGCTCACCTTCAAAATCAGGCTCCTTTTTAATTTTAGAACGTTGATAAAATGAATTATTTTGTATTTCAAGAATACGTTTCGTATCACCTGTAATTTTGTCAAGATATAATAACTTGAATGTGGTCGGATTAGGAAAAGATACTATGTGATTGTAATTTTCTCCAACAAGTCGTATTCCTTCTTCCTGTGTTTGTCCTATTTCTCTAATTCCGAGGCGGTAAAGAGTTTTTTCGTCAACAGATGAATTCTGTATCTTTAAATCGGAATATAGAGATTTAAAACTGTATCTGATGGAACTGAGTTCGTTTTTAAGAACTTGTCTCATATGTACGGATATATTATCCGTTACATTGTAAATTGGTAATAATTTTATATTTCTTAGACCTGCTATTTTCATATCAGGATTAAAACGTGTAAAAAATTTTTTTGCTATTAATTGTTATTTGCAGCTCTGCCATATATATCTTCGTAACGGATAATATCATCCTCAGAAAGTAAATCACCCTGCTGTATTTCTATAATTTCTAAATCTTTATTGTGTGCATTTTGAACGGAATGTATGGCTTTTAGCGGAATATCAATGCTTTCTCCTGATTTTAATTCAAACTCGGTATCGTTAAGCCGCACTTTTGCCTGCCCCTTTACAATAAACCAATGTTCGCTCCTGTGATTATGTGATTGTACTGATAATTTCCCCTCAGGATTAACATGGATTATTTTTGTTAAGAACCCTTCTCCGTTTGCTATATTTATAAAGTATCCCCAAGGTCTTATAACTTTTTCGCAATTATCCTGTATATTCATTACTGCCCTCTGTATTCTCTGTTAATTATAATGCATATCTATTTTTTTGTAAACTTTTCTTGAAAGTTTTACGGGATTTATGTTATTATAACAGTATGGGCAGCTGGAATAAACATATTTATAAACTAGGAGCCGGAATTTTTCTTGTGGGAGCAACTGTATGGCTGGGGGTAAATCTATACCAGCCGCCTCAACGTTCCGATGAAATATATGCTAACGCCTTGAAAGCTTATGAGAATAAAGAATATTCTCAGTCCTATTCCGAGTTTTCTAAGATAGTTTTTACATCTAATTTAAAACCGCTTGCAATATATCGTCAGGGCGTCAATGCAGACAAGTTAGAGGATTTCCCGGCTGCGATAAAGCAGTACAAACTTTTTTTGCTGATTTATCCGAAACATACTTTGGCTGCTCGTGTAAGGTATAATCTTGCGATAGACTTGATGCGTACTAATCCGGAAGAGGCTAAGCAAACTTTTGATTATATTGTGTCAAGTAATCCAAATTCAGATTACGCTATCGCTGCAGATTATTATTCGGGATTAATTGATTTGAAGCGGTACGAAAAAGAACAAATTTTTCCAAAATCTGCAAAAAATGATATTCAAAATCATTTCAGACATTACCTTAAAAAAGCGCCAGCAGGAAGGCTTGCGCTAAGTGTCGCCAGAGATTGGGAAAGTATGGATGTGGAAATTTCAAAAGACGATTATCTTTTGATGGCAAAATCTTATTATATATTTAAAGATTATAAAAAAGCTGCTGAACTCTGTAAAAAAGCGGAGTTGAAATATTCATGGGCACTGGATGTAAAAAATTCAGCGGCTTTAGGCGATAAGGGCAGAGCTAAATATTTGACGGAATGGGGACTTAACGGAAATGCCGATTATATAGACGTAGAAGATGTTAAAGAAGCTATTGATACTTATATGGCGATGGTTCCGTCAAAATATCAAGCTGCAAATTACCTTATGGGTATTGCAAAAGGACACGGCAAAGATTATGTTATGAATATTAAGTGTTCGTACAGTCCAAATAATTTAAAAACTGAATGTTTTAAAAATTTGTATTTGTGGTTTCCAAAAAGTGAGTTTGTAGACAAGGCGCAAGCCCAAATCTTTGTTACGTTGGTCAGTGCTAACGATGTTCAGAATGCTCAGAGAATTGGGAACGATTTTCTGAATAAAAATAAGGATACATCCGAATATGCTCCTATGGTTATGTATTATATGGGTGTAGTCAGCGAAAGCGCGCGTTCATATCGAGAATATATAGGGTATTACAGAAGTGTCATTGCTAAGTATCCCGATAATTATTATGCGTATCGTGCATATTTAAGGCTGCGTCATACTCAAAACCCAATCATATCAACTTATATTAAAGAAAAACCGATAGAGTTTCCATATGACAGATCGCACAAATTTTTGGATAAACTTATAGAATTAAAAGATTATGAAATATTGGATGAATATACTGCTTATGATGACTTTATAAAAAGTTGGGCTTTATATAAAAAAGGCGAAAATAGTCATGCAATGCTTATAGCAAGAAATGCTATGGATAAGCTTAAAGTCAAGCCTGATAAAGAAGATTTGCGCTGGCGCTTGGTTTATCCGGTTATATATTACGATGAAATTAAAGAGGCTTCAAATAAAGCCGGAACTAATGCTCCTCTAATGCTTGCCTTGACAAGGGAAGAAAGTTATTTCAATCCAAAGGCTCAAAGTCCTGTCGGGGCAAAAGGCTTAATGCAGTTAATGCCTGCGACCGCTCAATCTACTGCATCACAAAAAGGAATTACAGGTTATGATTTATTTAATCCGAAACAAAATATTTTGCTTGGGAATTATCATTACGGTATGGTCAGAAGCCAATTAAACGGTTTGGATGTGTCCTCAATTGCTGCATATAATGGCGGTGTAGGTTCTGTAAATACGTGGAAATCTACTCTGAATTACCATGATACGGATTCCTTTATAGAGCAAATCCCATACCCTGAAACAAAAACATATGTCAAAAAAGTTTTGCGTACATATTGGAATTATGTAAGACTTTATGATGGTAATGGTTAAAACTGATAAAGCTGTATTTTTAGAATAAATTGTAAAATAAAACCCGTTGACTTTTTCAAATCAACGGGTTCAATCCTTGTTTCAAATGAACAACTACTTAGAAAGAAGTTCTTTGAATTTCTTACCAGCTGAGAATGCAGGTACAGTTTTAGCAGCGATTTTCAAAGTAGCGCCTGTTTGAGGATTTCTACCAGTTCTAGCTGCTCTTTTTCTTGATTCAAATGTACCGAAACCAACTAAAGTAACTTTTTTACCTTTAGAAACAGTTTTTTGAATAGTTTCTAAAGTAGCTGCAATAACGTCAGCTGTTGATTTTTGAGAAACTTTTGCTTTCTTAGATACTTCTTTTACTAATTCTTCTTTGTTCATTACGAACCTCCTTCTTCCTTTGTGCAAACGGTCTTAAGAAACCATTTTCTAATACCCCGCATGCTTTTTTCTTTCGACGAGTTTATTATAACACTTTATTTGCTTTTTGCAAGGGGATTCTAGAGATTTTTTTTGTAAACAAGCAAGTTATATATGATGATATCCCGTATATATACACCTAAAACTCTTGCTATATTTGGATAATAGCTAAATTTTAGATTGTTTTTCAATGCGTAAAAAATAAAATAAAATGCTATGCATTTTTGTCATTTACGGTTGCAAATTTAACATTTTTGTAAAAATATTGTAATATTTGGTATGCATTATAGCCGTCTTTTGCGAGATTATTAGCGCCATGCTGAGACATGCCAACACCATGCCCGTTCTTTTTAACGTTTCCATCATATGACGGTACTGAGCGGATATATGGTACATCTGCTCCCCATACGTCTTTTGCACTGATTGTCTGTCCTCCTGCGGATGCTGAATAGTATGCAGACACTACTTTATAATTATATGTTAAAACTAATTTACTTGTTTGTTCAACAGCTGAATTAGTTTTGACCGTTTCAGCTGATGCCCCGCCATAAGCTTGATCTTCCGGAGTATCTTTCAGATCAAATCCTAAACTTGCACGTTTCCCAAGATTTGCTAAGGCATAACTTCTTGCCGCTATTGCCTGAGCTTTAAGAGCTTCTAATTCCCAACTTGACGGCATTTCTGAAGGTACTACCCCTTTAATATAATCTTCTAAACCTACGTCATTTATGACAGTTAATTTATTACCTTTATTTTGAATAACCAGATGTCCTCTGTACCATTTCCTTTTTGCGTTTACAAAACCTCCTTGTGCCGGTTTTAAAACGATGTTGTCAGAATATATTTGGTAATATTTTCCATTTAGGCGGATAGCCATGGTGTTTTTGTAAGGGATTATTTCATACCCTTTCATGGCTTCAATCTTGCAAACTGTTTTATTAGTATTTGCATCAATGATTGATGTTGCATTCGAAGAACCTACTCCAACTTGAGTAGCATCGGTAATTAAGCCGATTTTTATTGCGTGGCTTGGGTTTGCTGCGGCTATATTTATTATCAGTATTGCAAAAAGTAATAATAATTTCTTCATATTATTATTATAACACACATTATATCAACTCCGCTAGACCGTTTGATTGATTTTAACGGTTTCTTCCTCATTTTCATTTTTTTCTGTATCTGTTTTTTTAATTTTTATTCCGTTGTCGGCGTAAAGGCGAGCAACCATATCATCTCCGAGGCTTTGACCAATATTATATGATGTCATGGATGCGCATACAAATGCTATCCCTTTGACAATAGAGGCTATTTTGCCGCCGTGCCCGTTTTTAAGTATAAATTCAGCAATAGATTTTAAGCCTTTAGTATTTTTACATTTTTCAGCAAGCTTAACAACATTCTCTTCATTTATAAGTTTTCCGCTGTTACGCTTCATAAGCCCTTCTCCAAGGAACATCCCAGATAAGGCTCCAAGTTGCGAAATACCTGTTTGGATTTTATCGTCAGAGGTAAGTGTTTTGTATGCGGCTGACATGCAAATAAGCGGGTTAACATTATGAGTTGCCCAATTTACCCCTTTGCCGGCATAGTCAAGAATTTTACTTTTGTCGGCATATTTCCCGAAAATATTAAAAGCCTCTGAAGCATTTTTCGCAGTGTTATCGTGATATTTAGCGACAGCTTCAGCAATTTTTGCACCTTGAGCAAACACAACAGTCCCGCGAGCCTTTTCTCCGTTTTCAACTTTTTTGATGTTGTTATAAAGGAAAACGCTGCTAGGAACACATACATCTAAAACTGCTACCGGTGTTATACCCATAAATAACCTTTTCTATACACTACCTTACATTTATATAAAGTATTTTTGAAATATAGAATTGCATGTGAAAATAAAATATGTAAAAAAAGTTAACAAAAATAATTACTTGCAGAAAAATATGTTTATGCTAGTATAGAAATTGCAAGGAGGAAGAATACTCTGAGCGGGAAAATAGAATAAGGTATATGCGTCCGTAGCTCAGCTGGATAGAGCATCTGCCTTCTAAGCAGAGGGTCGCGCGTTCGAATCGCGCCGGGCGTAAATAAGACGGAATGACTTTTGTTATTCCGTCTTAATTTTTTCATTTTTTAATTTTTTTGGGGGAGATATTTTTCTGTACAAATATTTAATATTGACAGTAATTATTCTGTTGTGTTATCTTGAAATTGCACAGCATAATAATTAGATTATACAGGAGAACGGATATGTATATTGTCCCGATTATGATGACCGGTTTGTCTCAGGTTAAGGTTGCGAACAAAAATAATATTCAAAAAGCCGATAATAATTTTTCAAATACAAATATATCGAAGGATACTTATACTCCAGCCTTTACCGGTTACGGAAAAGTTATAGCAGAAGCGGTA
>ODAI013337338.1_pt1 | contig 21559 bp, 18 predicted proteins | sample 1539321 | NCBI WGS metagenome assembly ODAI01 (sample SAMN02144231, study PRJEB22623) | gut metagenome | biome: sheep rumen | host: Ovis aries | place: New Zealand | reverse complement strand
TTAACTTATTTCCATTTCCTCATCATTGACCCTCATCCATACGGATGCCTCTCGTCATAATCAATCTCGTCCGCCAGATATTTCACTTTCTCCTCTAATATATCCAGCAATCCCTCTTCCTTTAGTTTTGCTATAATATCCTGTTTATATCCCAAACCCACAGTGCAGACACATCCATACGGACTTGGATAATTCACGCCGGCAATGTCTAAATACCGTTTATCTTCTTCCCCTTTAACACTCACGTTTGTCACCTTCAGTATGAGATGTGACAGCCCGAGATGAAGATCACTCACCTCCTCCCGTTCATACACCACCTCAAAGACACCCTTCTTCGGCACTTTCTCTTCAACCTGCTTCAGCAAGCCCAGCACCATCTTCTCCAATAATTCTCTTAACTCCTGGTTCATATCTCTATCCTTTCTTTAAAGTTTTATTCTTATCTTCTGCAAATATAGTAAATTATCTTTTACAATCCAAAACATAGCATTATTATTAACTACATTTAAATTTAAGTCACTGCAGAAGCCGATAGCCTTATATTCTATTTGCCTTATTTTAAACCTTAAATTTTAGACATCAAGCTCTCAACTATTTCACGATTTCTCCTTTTCCATTGATTATCACATTCTCACAATCATTCACTTCACAAAGGTACAAGTCGTAGCCAATAGCCTCAATATTCTTATACAGCGGCATTGTCACCACATGTCCGTCAGCACTCATCAAGCCCTCATAGTAATCTCCTGCCACATACGCCCTCATTCGAGCCGTTGCATTAGGATGATAGTATTCGTTCTGTTCTTCTTCGATGTCCACATCATTTTCCTTTGAATATACTATCTCGTCTTTCTGATATTCCAACATACGAACACTTGTGATATAGAAATCATATATAAGCTGTCCTTGAAGGTCATATTTCCGAACAGTATGGTCCGGCATTGTTACAGTTATCTTATTATCGCTAATATGAATAGAGCACGCCATGAAAGGAATAACAGTCTTCATGTCATTATCCAGCAAACCAGTCACATCACCTTTTGAGACATACCACATTTTAGAATCACACGCAGGGGCTATGTAGGTATATTCCAGTGGCAGCACCATCTTACCCGTTTTGTCCATCAAACCGTAATATTCGCTGTCAGCTGCTTGAACAACGCAGTAATCACCATGAAACACACATCCTTCCATATCTGCGAAGTATGCAATTTTCTTGTCAATCACCACCTTTCCTGTAGCATCGATAAATTTGACATAACCATTCTCCTCTATGCTGGCAAGTCCCTCAGAAAATATCCATGCATGATCATACTTAGGCTCTATTATCACCTTTCCGGTCTTCTTGCTGAAGTATCCCCTCTTCTTGCCATCACTGTAACACACGAGAGAATCCTTACCCAATGGTTTTGCAATCCAGGCGATATCCCTTATCAGTTTCTCCCCAGTACGCTTATTGTAGATATACCCTTTGCCATCCTCCGTATTATGGAAGTAAATATCATGATACACATATTCCGCATAATCGCACCTCTCGTCTGTTGAACATGATTCACAGCCTCTTCCAGACTTTCGAACTCACACCCTCCATAACATGGGAAAAAAACTTTCGTGTTTTCCATAACGTCTGTAATCGTAAATGATTCTTTTATTGTCATTTCTCTATGTCTCGTTAAAGACCTCATCAGCCATAGTTGTATAAAAGGATTTAAAACTGCAAATTGTATGATTCCACCAACACATCGATGGTATTTGCCATAATCGGACCACACATGCTATTAGTACTGGCAGGAAGGCCTACCTTTTCCAAAATAACCATTATGGTATATAATGGATATTCTGTTGGGAAATATCCGCACAATTCCATGCGTCGGTTCTTCCCCTTAGTCAGGAAGGTACGTCCACAAGCAGCAACTGAGGTATAACTGCGTCCAGCCTTACGGAAAACTCCTGAAGAGACGGCACGTTCCAATCCTCTCTGTAACGTAGCGATATGCACCGGTTCTGCCACCTGTTCATTCAGCACAATCACCTCATCCCCTTCTGTCTGCAACTTCACCATACGACCGCCATTGGCAACAGCATTGTAAAAGGTGAGCATCCCCATCGGAGTGTTAGGCATGTTTGCAAGGTATTCGGAGATTTTGTTGTCTAATTGTACTGTTTGATTGCCAAAGACCATTTCTTTCGCTTTCGTGAAGGCAACCTGCGAACGGCGGCCCAATGCCTGTTCCAATGTCAATTTTCCGTAACCACCTCTGTGCCAGTTGTGGTCTTTCACATCTTTATATATATCACGCTCTGTGTCGATAACGTCATCTGAAGAAATCCTGCCAGAAGAAAGCAGTGCCAGATAAGTAGGTCCTGTCATCATGACACTCTGTTCTTCATTGTACGTGTCGTTGTATGGAACGAACTGTTTCCTTTTGCTTGACAGAGACGCCTTTGCCTTAATCGCACCTGTTGATGTTTCGACAACATACACCACGCCCTTGGTGCAGTTCTGTTCTGTCATTGTTTTTTGCAGAATAGAACTTACAGATTTCTCTAAAGCGGCATCCCTATGGGTTGCCAGTTGATTCTCTGTAAGCGACGCATTTGCAGAAGCCTGTTCCACAGATTCTCCCGCCACTTCACTCGCAATCAGTTGATCTGTACAAGTTACCATTGCCAATAGTACAACCATCGGTGCAATCAAATACTTTTTCATATACAAACATATTTTTTTTCGCAACACATATTAATCCAATTCTTATAATAACCAATGCATCTCATCTTTTTGCTTTTCGTAAGGCATCCTCTGCTTTACGTAAATAAGACCGTGCCCTATCTCTGGCATCGTCAGCCCTCTTCTTATATGATTCCGCTCTTTCTATTGCATTTTTTGCTTTACTCTGATAACTTCTTACTCTATCATAGTTCTCACGTCTCGAATAATATTCTGCCTCACGCATATACCCTTGCGCCTGTCGGTTATAGTAATCAGCCTCTCGGTCATACCCTTGAGCTTGCCTTGTATAATACTCCGCCTCTCGTTGATAATAATTCGCCTGGCGAATATAGTAATCATCCTGGGCTAAAACTGAGACGCTACAGAATATAAGCATGATAAAAATAAAGAAATGTTTCATATATGCATTACTTTGTATATACTTTTTTTCTATTCACAAGATATTAGATAAACAAGTTATCCACTCATCAGCAATCATCGATGACCTTTTGCTGTGGGGTGAGTTCCATCAAGAGTCTCGTATCGACTATCACGTTTGGAGAAATCAGAAAAACTAACATGAAATTTAGCCAAATCAACAAGGTCTATATGACAATTGACTGCCGCACGTCTTATGGCATCATTATATTCTTCTAGTCTAATACCACACAATCGTTCTGGAAAAGCCCACTTGCTATTTCCTTGCAATGTCGTTCTCATCAGTGTGGCACAAATAATCTTTGCATTGGAGTAAAAATAGCGTAACCCTGTAAGCATCTGATGATAGGCGTCCTCAAAATATTGAAGATTTGTTTGCCCTTTATTGCTTATAGGAGCACAACTAATAGGCACACCATATCCAAAGTCGTTAAAGCCTAGGTAGATCAGAATCAGGTCCGGTGTATATTCTGAAGTATGCATATTCATTACTCGTTCCTGACAGCATCCCGCAGGAAATACTAATCCACTCACACTGCTACCAGAATATGAATTGTTGACGCATAAATATGCGCCAAGAAATTGATTAACTTTCGCCCACCATGTATCATAAACACTTTTAAGCCCGTTACATTTTTGCATATCTTCATCGTAATAGACTGAATAGCCTTTGGGGTTGTAGCCACTATAGGTGCTTATGGAATCACCAAGTATTGATACAAACATATATTACTTATTAACTACCACTTTATATGCCATTATAAGACCTGAAGCTGCATTATATCTTAAACAGTATGTCGTTCCTTCACTTATGCCTTTAAGTCTTTCTTGTCAGCATTGCCTTCAATAAATGTTATGCTATCAACATCGCATATGGGGAAATCACATATGGATCCGTTTTTATAATGGATTCTTATCGTATTTTGTGCAACACTCTGGATTGAAAAAAATGCCGCAACCAGAATCATGAATTTTCCAAACCCTTTCATCCTCATAAACAAGTTTTCAGAGTCCTATCCCATTAAGAAGTCCTTTTTTTGCTTGTAATACTGCAAACGTGGCATAAACGCCTCTACATTCAATTTTAACCATCCCGGAACGTTCAACCTTTTCAGGATTCTTTGAGGCTTCAACCACAATCTCATCGTCTTTGTTTATGGAACATGTTATCCATTCAGGATATTCTATTACCTTCCAATCATCAACATTACATGACACCTTAACTTTTTTAAATTCTCCTCCTTTTGCTTTAAACTTCAAAATGTTCTCGTTTACAGAAAGGTTCACTTTAATCGTATCAACCTTCTCTTTCTCCTGGTTGCCAGCTCTAGTAAGGCTGTTTTCTGTTTCAACGTTCTTTCCTTTTTTTGAAGTGCCCCCCCCTCCTTGGTTACTTTTCTTTATTAATGCAATGGTATTTTTGCAAGTTGCAATTTGGGAAGCACAGAGCTTTTTCTTTGCGTCAGAATCATAACAAGTCTGAGCTTTCTGAAAATATGTAATCGCTTGATTTTGGGAAGCAATTGTCATAGTCTGTTGGAACTTTATGGCTTTTGCATACAAGTTATCACAAGAGTTTTGTCCATATGCAGGTACGAACAGAACAACTCCTAATACAATCAAAATTATATTTCTCATAACCATCTACGAATTAAATAATTGAATCTTTTCTGCTAACATCAATAGGGTCTGCGTCGTTCTTTATCTCAAATTTCTTTATATCAATACGATTACTTATATTTAAGGCTCTTTTCTTAAACTCTTCACCCACTTCTGGGTCTTCACCCTCAAAAAAAGCTGATTTTTCAGTAAAATTTGAATATGTTAAATATAACTTATACTCTATAGAGTCCTTTATACCCCGAAGCTCTCCTATTTCCTTTTTTTTAGCATCTTCAGTTAGTTTGCCGGCTGAAGAGATTGCGTTTAACAGTTCATCGTATGCTTTTATGTAAGCTAATTCGTATCCTTCTTCATGCTTATCACCAATAGCAATTTGTTGAAGTATTAACCTTTCACTCGTAGATATTCGTTTAATGATAGAATCGTTAATATGAGCTGTTTCTGCTTGTAAAGCAGCCTCTTTCTCATTTTTCTTATTCTCATTTAACCAATATCCAGCAGCACAACAGCCAACAATTAAAAAAAATACAAAAGCGATGACATAGTAACTATATTTTTGAAGAAATGTCTTTTCATCAAGGAATTGAATACGTCCTCCATGCAATGCTGTTTCAGCATATTTTTCCAGTTGTTCTGCGGTTGGTCTTTCCCACGGATTGGTTTTTAGGCATTTTGTGATAACTTTCTTTAATTGTTCAGAATAATCACCTTTCAAATCAGGAATCTCTGCTCCTTTCTTTTGTACTAGTCCGCCATCATCTCCAAATGGTGTATCCCCAGTTAGCATTTCAAATGTAGTTGCTCCCAAGGAATAAATGTCATTTGCCATTATAGGAGTGTTGTCCTTCCCGAATCGTTCTGGTGCCATATAAGCGATTGTACCTGCGGAAGAGAATGCTGAACTCATACTTTTCCTTAAAGTAGACCTTAGATGAGTGCTCACCCCAAAATCAGTAATCATAAAATCACCGTTTTCTCCAACCATCACGTTATCAGGCTTTATATCTTGATGAATTACAGGAGGGTTCATGCCATGAAGCCAAGAAAGGCCACTTGCAACATCTCTTAACAGATGCCATGCTTGTTCTTCCGTAAATTTACCGACATCTTTTAGTATACTACCTTTCTTGCAAAAAGGTAATACCAAATACGGCTTCCTATCATACGAATCATAATAAAGAGGCTTTAGTAAATTTTTATGATTCGCATTAACAACGAGTGAGAATTCTCTTGCAAAAACATTTAGTCCCTGATCATCCAATCCTGTTGCTGGTGCATAAATCTTTAATGCAACAGGAATGTTTGTTTTGGTATCCTTAGCCAACCATACTTCTGAGAAATTTCCTCTTCCCAAAAGCCTTTCTAAAAAATATCTATCGTGAAATAATTTATTTTCTTCCATATTTATTTTACACTGAAACTTTTAGTGCCAATAAGATTTCCATTATAATAAAATTCAAACCTATAATTTCCTTCTTTCCAGTGCCCAGCTGTGTTACTTCCCCACCCACTAAGAGGATAAGTATGAACTCCTGAAGTCATAGTGACAGAATGTTTGTATGAATAACCGGAAGGAGAACTACTTCCAGTTGCTAAGGTTCCTGAAGGAGTATACATCTTTACATAAATATCATAAGTTCCCGCAGTTCGAACATTTAAAGTAATTCTTGGCTTCAAATATCTGGTTTTAAAGTCATATATAGTCTGCCCATAATCTGTAATAATATTCCCGTCCGTATCTACGTTGGCTACTTCGCATGACGTGTACGAAAATGGTAGTGATGATGTTGAATCATCATCCATTTTGTTGTAATATTCTTTAACTACAGAATAAGCTTTCTCTAGTTCTTTTAAGCTCTTATAGAATGTATATTTGAACTCCTCTGCAGAGTGACAATATAGCTCTATAACTAACGAAACAGAAGTCTCTCCCATTATAGCCTTAACACATTTTACCTTTTTATTTGCCTCATTGCATGATTGGAGAACTATATCCTTGTTAGCATCACTACATTTTAACCCACTTCTATGAAACTCTATATAGAATGGTGAATTTTCAGCAATATCTATCCAATAGAGTTCGCCTTCTTTTTTAAATGTAAGGCTGTTGTCTTCGTCTATCGAAGGAGAAAAACCCTCTTCACGGATAAAAGACATAATCGATGAACGAAAAGCCTTCTGTTCAGGTGTAAGCTCTCTTGAATTTGTTGGTAAGACAAAAACGAATGCCAATACCAATAATATTATATTCTTTTTCATATTTATTTTTTTATATTGAACGACTTGCTTTATCAACAAAATGGACATTCACTGTTACGTTTGAAGGAAGCTCCAAAGCCTTCCTCATGTAGGTTTTCATTTGGGACGATACCTCAATTAATTTTGACCTCATCTCGTCCTCCATATCATACTTTGAAACATCAGACAGTTTTATCGTTATTGTAACATTGCTACTAGAACTCGTTACAGACTGAATATAGACACCATCAGCAACTTTTACAGGACATTCACTGTCAGCCTTTCTTACAGCGCTTCTCCAGTCTGATGCAGACGCGGAGTACGACGATACTGCACCAGTTCCCTGTGGACTATTCCATTCACCTTTTGTCTTATTATAGGACTGAGTCGCGAGGAGTGATCCGCTGGCAGTGTAATACTTTCGAGAAGAGGGTGTTCCATTATCATAGGCGATTATGATTTTTTGAAATCCTGCTTCACAGTTTTTAGGCTTTCCAGATTGGTCATATAAGGCGTAAAGGGTTATATTTCCTTTTTCATCATAAGTATACTTTTCGAGATGGACTCCATTGACTAATGTCGCTTTACCATCAGTGCCGAAATATGCTTCTTCTATTTTGTTCCCGTTACCATCATATTTGTACGTTACTTTATGACATCCATTATTTCCTTTCATGGGTTTGTCATGCTCATCATAATATGCCTGTGAAAGCATATGAGATCTATTGTCATATTCCATCCTTGAAATTGCCCATCCAGTATTGGGGTTCATGATAAAGTTCCCGTTACCATCTTGTGCTGCTAGATAAATCATATTGTTGTGCTTGTCATATTCACAAATTCCTACGGGAACCATCTTTTTAGGATCTGTTGGTTTGCCATCTATACCAAAGAAACATTGTTTTATTGTATTTCCAAATGCATCATATTCGTAGGTTGAAGAAGCCCATCCTTCTTTGCCTATAATGGGCTTGGAATCTGTACCATAATAAAAAGACTTAACTCTATTTCCCCTATTGTCATACTCATTTTTAATTTTTGCTATTCCCTCATTTGAAGTTAGGGTCAATTGAGAATTTTTATTATAGTAGCAAATTTCTGTTACCTGGTTTCTGGAATTATAGGTTTTTGTGGCCTTATGATAACCATATCTACAATCTGCTGCATTTCCATTGCTGAAATAGCTTTCTTCTATACAATTATCAAATTTATCGAATTTGTAATGTGTTTCAACTCTGCCAGCAGCAAGGCCCCCATTAGTAGATATGGGCTTGTCGACTACAATATTGCCACGTTCATCACACACATAGTCTGTACCTGCAATGCCATTTACTGCTGTTAAATTGCCGCCGGCATTATAATAACGTTCAGACTTTATATGTCCATTATTGTCGTATGTCCTTGTTTTTTTTGCATATCCACCAACGACCTCGCATAATGCGTTCTTACTATCAAAGAAAGAACGTTCAATTTCATTTCCAAGGTCATCATATATGATGTTCCACCCTGCAACATTTTCATTGCTGTGTACGAGTTTGGTTCCACCTTCATCATAAAAAGCAATCTTGGTCATATTACCTCGCTTGTCATATTCATATCGCACTAGACAAATGTGATTATCATCAAATGCAGGATTTAAGTTTTCATCCAAAGTTAACATTTCAGTTTGAAGGTTTCGCTCATCATATTTCAGGCGAATACCAGCTTCTCCCTGTTCATTCAGAGTAGGTTTCTTATCCTTACCAAAATAAACTATTTCAATAACATTTCCAATTGAGTCATATTTACAAGTTCTTCCGGCTATTCCATTTGGATCTAAACACAAATCCCCATTTATATCATATCTCCATGATTCTAATTCATTTCCAAATTTATCATTCACCATAATTATTTTACTGTTTCCTTGTGATGTCTCACAAGTTTTCCCGTCTGGGTCAAAAAATTCTTGTTCTATAAAGAATCCATTTTCATCACATTTTGCAGTATAGCCTGCATATCCTGCAGAAGCTACAAAGATAGGAGTTTTGTCAGTGCCAAGATAAGTCTGTTTTACAATGAATCCTCTGTCGTCATACTCTGTTGTCATGCCCGCTACGCCATTCTTTTTAGGCAGCATCAGTTCTCCATTTCCATCCTTGTGATATGCCGCTACCATATTTCCATAGTCATTATACTCCATTTCGAAAATGCCGACTCCATCTGAATCATCGTAAGCTGGCTGATTATCAACAGTATAGTACTCTGCTCGAATCCAGTTGTCGTCATTGTCATAATAGAATTTCTTTATACCGAGTCCCCATTTTGTTGACTGCGGCTCATCATTCTTTCCAATATAATGTATTTCAGTGATACGGCCTTTGGAGTCGTAAACCATCCTTCTTCCATAAATATTATTGTCATCGTTGACAACGGAGTTATCCAATCCTGCATATTTTACACGTGTTACATATCCATCTTCATTATAATCTAATAACCAACGTGTAATTTTTCCTTTTTGAGAACTATTGTCCTCTAACATTCGTCCATATCCAACTGTTTGAGCAGCCAAAGCTCTCTCTGTATTGTGCTGATCGTCATATTGGAATGACATAGTTGTAAGGTTTTCGTTAAATGCTTTAACATATAGGACTTTGCCACTATTGTCACGAACTTTTATGCGACTAACCTTCCCTTCTGATGTATAATAGACATCTTGATCCAGAGGACGTTCATTTCGTTCAGACTCGTTGTCTGGGATAATAATATCTAAACTATTGACATGCGAAACACGACGAACCTTACCTTGTCTAAACTCGAAGCGGTAAAGTCTGTGCATATGCTTAGCATCCCATGAGCTTACACGTCCAACACCTTCTGGAACACCCCATACCTCGACATAATCTTTGTAATAGTAAGTTTTTGTCCGATTATAGTCCCATAAAAATATTCCCAAACACATCAAAATAGAAGCAACAGCTGTGGCAATTATCGCAAAGGTTTTCTTCTGTGATGGTTTTGTCCATGAACCAGTTTCCCAATACAATTCAATTTTCTGCCTTATTTCATTTGCCTTAATTCGATGACTAGGATCTTGAGCTAGGCATGACATAATCATACTTTTTACTTCCGGTTGCAATTTCAAGGGAAGTTCTGGAAGAGGTTCTCCCTGAGCTTGCAAAAGCCCACCATGCTCGCCATAAGGCGGATTGTTCGTAAGTAATTCAACAGCACTGGCTCCTAACGACCAGATATCACTAGCAGGCAATGTTAAACCTTCATAACGTTCTGGAGCCATATAGCGCCGAGTCCCTCCTGACATTCCATTTGAATCATAGACATCCCCCGTAGAAGTAACGCTTATACCAAAATCAGTGACCATAAAGTTGCAATTATCATCCAACATAATGTTGTCAGGCTTTATATCCTGATGGATGATATTGTGATCATGAAGATACTCTAATCCTGCTGCAACATCATGTAGGAATTTCAAAATGTCATCTTCCTCCATTCTTCCCGCCATACTAGTACAACTACCATTCTCACAATACTGCATAACCAGATAAGGTCTTCCTTGGAAAATGTCATAGCCAGTAGGAGGGAGCAGGTTGGATTGTTTCATATTGAACACAATCGTAAATTGTGTTTCAAAATTCTGGAGTCCGACAGAGCTCAAATCAGAGTTCTCATCAAAAATCTTTAGAGCGACGATAAGATTATTGGCCCTGGTATCTTTTGCCTTCCATACCTGAGCAGATGCACCAGTTCCTAATAGACTAACTAATAAATATCTATTATGAAATAAAAAACCTCTACTAAATTCCATAACTAATGTCGTTAAATTAAAGTCAATAAATGGTAAATAAGAAATGCTTCTGTAACTATACCTATAGCAAACAGAAAGACACCAATGACAGCCCATCTCTTTTGAGCGGACTTATAAGATTCAAAATTGGTATATCTTCCGCTATTCCATGCTTTTGTTGAACCCGTAAAACCTAAATAAACAGATAAGGCCAATAAAGCAACCTGTCCCAAATATGGTATACAGCCAACAATTAATATGAATAATGGCCAATAAATCTTATGAAATGCAGCCCAAATCCAAGAACAAAAGAATGCTCCCCAATTCCATTTTTCAATCTCTTTATCAATTTCAGCTTGTGAATATGTGTTCTCAACACCAAAATTATCGCTTTTTTCTCCGACGACCGTTGCACCCTGCTGAATAAAACTATGCTGACGAGGAGTAAATTGTTCCGTTGCTCGTGACGACGGACTCATTTCTTGCTGATTAGTACCTTGTTGAACTGTTTTCCTTCCCACAGAAGAATTTTCAGCCCTAACATTTCTTATAACAGTTGGTCGTTGAGATTGTGGGAAATACTTACTTATGGTTTCCCATGACAATTCAAATTTTCCTGCAAGCATTATTATGTCTCCAGGATAAATGCCAACATTGGTGTTGTGAATTTTTTGCTTGTTGATTACAGTACCATTAGAACTATGGTCATAATATATTAAACTACCATCACGTAATTCTATTTCTGAATGCTCATTACTTACTGTATCCCAGCGTTCATCCACCACAATGTCAGATTGCGGATCTCTTCCTATAGTTATTCTTGTCTTTGCCATAAACTATTTTATATCTGATTCTTAATTTATCACCTGGTTTTATAGTATTTCCTACAATAGAGGGATTCAGTCTTCTTATCTCGTCGGGTGTGATTCCGTATTTTTTTCCAATAGAAAAAAGATTTTCATCGACTTTGACTTCATGAACTATATCTACATATACTGGTCCACCGATAGGTGTAAGCTCACCCTCTGTACCGCCGTCTGTATTACCTTTGTCTTTTGGCATTTCTTGACCATCATTGCCTTTTGGATAGTCGTCAAAAATTCCACCACGTTTTTTTATGGTATTATCTTTTTTATCATGGCTCTTTGATTCTTCTGAACCTATTTTTTCTTCCGAGATAGCTTTCTTAACATCTTCTTTCTTGTTTATTGAAACAACTATACTGTCCTTAATTTCTATCGTTGTTTTAGAATCAAGCGTATAAGTTCCATCAGGATAAGCTCTATCACCAACTTGTGGATCTCCTTCATCGCGTATTACGACAAAATGTCTACCATCTGTTGCAACAATAGTTTGAGTAGAAAGCGTTTCTGCAGTAACAACTTCTGTGCTATCTGTTTTGTTAGTTTTATTGTGATCGAAGAACTGACCTTTTTTTAATGATATTCCCAAAACCACAGCAAAAGCCAAAAACGCAACAATTGTACTAAATATAATTTTATTCCATTTTTTGCCGTTTTCTGTAATCTTCGTTGATATAATGTCAGATATTCTTGAAGTTTTTTGGTCTGGACCACTTATCCTTTTATCATATGCTTCAAATACTTGTGGATTACAAATGCCACCACCTTGGAGGATTTGACAAATACAGATGGTAATATTATCCGCACCTTCAGCATCACAAGCAGCTTTTATCAAAACATCAGAACAGATGTCCATGTCATGTTCATTCTTACGGATAATACCTTCAATCTCTATATCGCGAATCATACCACTCAACCCATCTGTACAGAGCATGATAACGTCATTGTCACATACGTCATATGGTTGAAGCAAAGACTCTGGTTTGGCTTTTGTGGGAGAGTCACTTAGACAACGAGTTATTATGTTACTTTCTGGATAATCAAATGCATCTTCCTTGCTAATAGAACCTTTATCTATTAATGATTGAACATAGGAATGATCTTTTGTAATTTGATGTAATCCAGCCTGTGGGTTATAAATATATGCTCTACTATCTCCACACCAAGAAACGTATAATTTCCCATTGAGTAACCATGCAATAACAATAGTGGTTCCCATTCCCCGTGATTCAGGATGAGATTTGGCTTCTGCCTTAATACGTTTGTCTGCATCAACAATTACAGAATTCATGAATTTCTCAATAGAAAATCTATTTTTCATGACTTCTTCTGTTAAATTCTGTGGGCGAAATGCGTTTCGCACAGTTTCAATAGCCAGTTCGGAAGCGACTTCACCAGCGTTCATGCCTCCCATACCATCTGCAACAACGAGAAGTGCGCCCTTTTCACCAAGAGAGCAAATCTCATTGTTGACCCAACGCATTGGTTCTATGGAAAGATCTGAGGATGCCTGAAAGTTATCCTCGTTATTATCTCTTACTAAACCAACATCGGTTTTTGCAGCAATACGTAATTTTATACTATTCATGACTATTTCTTTTTCTTCGATTTAGATTTCTTTTCTACAGGAGTAAGTTCATCCTTTTCTTCAGGCTTCTCTTCAGTTTTTTCCGTTTCAGTCACATTTCTTCCATCGCTTTTCATAAAGAATGGGAAACAGACTCTCCATTGATTATTCATTTTGGATAAAACCCCACAAAGGTGAAGTTCTAATTTTCCAATACCTTTAAAAATGGGAATAACATAAACACCCCCAAGAATCTGAACATCAGAAGGAATATCTCCCAAAATATCACTACCGATAGATTTATCAACTAACAACACTTTTTCTTGACACAAAAAATCTAAGTTGGAGAAATTACTTAAATCAGCATTATTCTGTGAGGTCAGCCAAATCAGCCAACCCTTTTTCTCACCAGCCAGTGAATCAATTTTAAAAGAATTTCCATTAAACATATCAGATTCATATCGATATATACTGGAGTCGCATAATACGGTGCATTTGTCTGTTAAATCGAAAGTTTCTCCAAGTATAGAATCCTTATTTAGTTCTGCATACTCAGATTTCGAGATAATAGGAATGTACTTCCCTTGATATTTTTTATATGCACCATTATAATTCCAAGGTGAAATAGCCTGATCTGTTAAACAAAAACCATTAGGTGTTTTTATTCCAATACTATACCCTATTCCAAATTCAGGTCGGCCATTTAACCCAAACAATTCTTTACTCTTTTTGTCTTGCAACTGAAAACTACGTTTAATAACAAATAGTCCAGGGCGCACAGTTTTTTCAATTATTCTAGAAACTGCGCTATCCCTCGCATTTGACAATTCAATCATATCGTTCGGTTGTATCTTAATTGACCCCAAGAGCTGGGCATAAGAACAACTAACCCCGGCAGCAAAAAATGCTATCAATAAAATTATCTTTTTCATTTATTCTTATCTTAAATTGTACAACGGTGTTATTCCCCCCATATTATCATAAACAGAGAATGATACGATGCCGACTGCTTTGTAGGTTCCATTATCATTATAGAAAACAGGACCGCCAGAATTTCCATGCTCATAATTTTTACCCGTAATCAAGATGAGACCTTCATTCAAACCTCTTCCTGATGTTTGGCATGAACCATAAAGACATGAACCGCTTTCTGATTTGTGACCACGTGGATAACCTAAAACTTCCAGACGTACACCCGCTGGTAAATTTGCAGAAAGGTTTGCATCTGCTGGAATAGAACCACTTTTCCCAACATTTACAAAAGCCCAATCACATCCCCCTGCACCTGATGCACGTGTGATAGACATTCCCTCACCTATACTTGCTCTTTTCTCATCACGTCGGGTACAAGTAAATTGAGTTGATTGAAATTTTAATTCTTTTGATGGAGAACGAGCTATTATAGCAGCTACCAATTGAACACCTTCAGCCTCGGCCAGACCAGCTATAAAGAGCGTCTTATTTGTTTCATCTTTTAATGATGCCAATTGCTGACCTAACGATTCTGCAGAATCAAATTTCCATCCTTCTACACAATGTTTTGCCGTAATAAATCTGCCGTCATTTAGCAAATAGCCCGTCGCCGTCCATCCTAAATACCCGCCACTGGACGTTTCCAATGGAACAAGTTGACCTTTATATGAGGCACACAATATAGAAGACATAAAGAATACATCATTTTCATATTTCTGCAGAGCAGAAGTTGGAGCAGAACCTTCACCTCCACCTTGTCTAACCACGACGGTTTTATGAATAGGTATAGACTTCACTTTTAACAACGAATCGAGACGAGTTTGTTCAACAGCGGCAGCTTCAATTTTTTTCTCAAGTTCCGAGTTCTTTTGGCGTAGTTGTGTTAACTTATCTTCTGATTTCTTTATTAATTCTTGAGCCTCTGCCATTTGACGGTCAAACTCCTCACTTTGGAAGTAATTCCAAGAACCCAATCCCGCAACAGCTAATACTAACACACACGATAATACTGCAATTGCAGTTTTATAAGGACGTAAGGCTTGTTGACGAAACAAACTTAATCGGCGTGTTAGTCCAATACTGCCAACTGTTGACTTTTTACCCGTAGGTATAATGAAACCGAGTTTGGGGCCATTGACAGATAGTTGAATTTCGTCTCCACTTTGCAAATACCATTCAGTCTTTATGGGACGACCATTTAGAAAAGTTGAATTCTTCTTAGATATTTGTACTAGTTTCCACATGTCGCCATCCCTAACAATACCTGCATGATGACGTGAAACAGTTTGGAATTTCTCATCAAAGCGAACCTGACAATGTGAATCTCGTCCCAACTCAATATTGTCTACAATGATTTCTTGGGATTCACCAGCTTTATGATACTTACTTGAAACTTTATGTTCCAAAATGTAATACTTTCGCCCACTGGGGTTAAACAATGAACCCATGCCAGCTCCAACGGAACCAGATAAAGTGTTCTTGTAGGGCTTTGTTGTACGTCCTGCCATAATAATTTATTTTTAATATCCTTCGACTCTAAGTTTTGTATCACCTATAGAAATAATATCACCAGGCGCGAATACCATTCCATTTACATTTACCTCTTTTGAATTGACATATGTTCCGTTTGTTGAACGTTTCCAACCTCCAGTGTAATTCCTATCCCACTGACCATCGCGTATTATCCACGAACCAATTTCGTAATCAAGTTCCAATGTACAGTGTTTTCTGGATATATAACTACTGTCCTCTTCTGTGATAGCGATGTCATTATATACTCCTTCATCTTTACGTCCCATTGAAAGGATAGAACACTCTCCTCGTAATAAATCATCTAATTTATAAATTCTTCCGTGTTCTTCTCCTTGCATAACACGTAAAAGAACGCCATTTGTGATTTTTGTCTGAAAATCTATTTTTACATCCTTTACGGAAATACGCTGTTCGTGTGGAACTAACTTAAGTACTGCATCAGTTGTTTGAAGGCGATTGTGGAAATCAGGAATCAGACATCCCTCAATTAAATCATACCATTCTCTTCCTTTTTTTGTGGAATTGAGTAAATTTTGATTCCATTCTCCACGTTTTCCATGTTTCAAATATGGAACCAAGTCCCTTTCACTATCCAAGGGGCCAAATGGTAGTTCACCCGTCAAAAGTTGAAACATCATTACCCCGAAAGAAAAAATATCTGTTGTTGGTAATACTGTTGCATCTTTCCTCGGATTGAGCTGTTCTGGAGGCATATAAGCATAAGTTCCGAATATTTGCTTTGGCTTCCCCACAATATTACGCTCTGTCATACGCTTATTACGGTCGCCAGATATTCCGAAATCTGTTAACGCAAAATCCCCATTACTTTTTATAAGGACATTCTCAGGTTTTAAGTCACGATGAACCTTTCCTTTGTTATGCAAGGCCTTTAATCCCATAAGAACATGTTTGGCTACTTTCGTGTTGTCAACACTTCCTTCGGCATAGAGATTAAGCAAGTCTCCTCCAGGACAAAATTCCATAACAATGTATGGATTCCCTTCCAAAAATCCATGAGATATGGAATGAACAAGATAATCGCAATCAATACGAGCTGTTTCAAATTCCATATCAAAACGAGCAATTAATGACTCCCGAATTTCTGGCGGCACTTCCCATAACTTTAATAGTTTAAGGGCATATTGATTCTCGTAGTAATCCTTTACAGAATACACTTTGCCAAATGAACCTTCCCCCAGAACTTTCGTTACTGAGTAACGCCCATCAATGTTGTCGCCAATAGACAAAGAACAACGTTGTGCTACCTGAGGCATAAGATGAAATTATTCGTGAAACTCGAAAAGCCTATTTCCTAACAAGATAAGATCACCATCGTTCAATTCTATACGATTTGCTGCCTGAACAAAAGTTGTTTTCTGTTCGCTTTTGTCCTCTATATACCAGTGTCCATCAACATTAGTAATAATCGCTTGCTCTCTTGAAGTTATTGATGCATTATTTGCTTCTGTATTATCTCGATTCAGAGTGACATTTTTACCCTCGAATTCCAATTCATCTAGTTCATGACGTTCGTTAGTTCGTTTAATTGGCTTTAAAACAAACGATGGTTCCAAATCCAGATTCATCATATATGGATTAACAGTTCCTCGATAACCACCAGTTCCCAGATCCATACGTGTTGGTCGCCTCGCTGTGTTATTTTTCTTCTTCGGTTCAGAATCCGAACTGTATGAAGATTGGGATGAACCGCCAATCTGGAATTTACAATTTGGACATTTCTCGGTGCCCGGACGAAGGGGATAACCGCATTTTGGACAAGGCTTATTAGCTTCCTCAGGTTCTACAACCGTTTCCTGATTAGACTTACTGCTTTGAGATGAATTTCGAGAACCGAACACATCATCTTCCATCACAGTCTCATTTAGCGCACCATTTGAACCTCCATTAGAAGCATTACCCAAAGACATATCAGAATCTTCTTCTGAAGTCAGTGGAGTACCGCATTTTACGCAATTTGTTTCACTAGGCTTATTTGGCCAGCCACAATTCTTACATCTCATAGTTCTTCATTAGACTTTCGTCCAAATGCTCTTGTGACCTCAAACAAGAAATTATTAGTTATGTGAATTGTAACTACAGGATATAAAAAAGCGTGAGATCCGTACTCGTTACTTATCTCACTCTTCTGGCCGTCGAACTTGCCAAACTCTGAAAGATAAGTAACTTCGAAGCCCACGCCGATATGTATATACAACCCTCTTATAGCAAATTCTATACTTTATTCATAAAACAAAGTATAAACCTCCATAAAAGGGATGCGCATAAACACATCCCGGAACATCTACTGTTACAGACTTCTACAGAGTTTCTTCAAGTGTTCGACGTTTGAAGAGTAGAAGACATGCGCCAAGTAAACGCCTTTCTACAAAATGTAGTGACTCTTGTTTCCCACCGCAACAGCGAACATTGTTGTGTTACTGCCTCTCCCGCTTCTGTTGGCAATGCCGCCATTAGCTCGGCGTAGGCTGTCCTGGCTATTTTACTTTTATGGCGAAAAAGCACAAGACTTTAAAAGTCGGTTACAAAAATAAACATTTTTCATGAAAAAAATATTAATATGTATTGATTAATATTAAGAATTTAACTATTTTTTGCACTTCAGACATGTAAACACGGAGAAAATATGTATTTACCAAAAAAATAATGAAAAAAATACAAAAAGCCCGCAGTCTATGACTGCAGGCCATTTTGTTAACAGTTTCTATGCCCGAAGGGCTCGTCCCGATGGTTTAGTTGTCCGCGTCACCACCGGTGTTGTTACCGCCGCCGTTGCCGCCAGTGCCGCCGGTATTTGGATCGGGGTCGGTACTGCCGCCCTGTGAGCCGCCTTCAGTGCCAGTTCCTGGAGTTTCAGTGGTTCCTGAGTTAGAGCCACTACTACCTTGGTTTTGATTTTCGTTAACATCATCGATGTTGCGTACCACCGTGCCATTGTTAAGACTGGTAGAAGCCTTTGAACCGATGAGAGAATCGTTCCAACCGCCGAGAGACTTCATAGAAACGTCTTTTGCCTCAGCGGTACGGAAAGTAGCCGCATACGTCTTCAGGTCATCGCTGAGAACAAGATCTTGTGGACTGACATAGACTCCATCCTCTGTAGGACGGGAGTGCAGGACTGCGATGCAAGAATAAGCAGAGGCTGTGAATGCTATCTTGCCATTGACAACCTTCATCAGAGGCAATACTGCAGACAATTTTGCCGTGTTGTCATAAGAGATTAACAATGATGCGCCAGCTACTTCAAAGCGTACGTAGCCATCATCACCCATGGTGCCTTCAAGTACGACATAGACAAGTTTGTCATCAAGCAAGAATTGATGTGACTTGTTCTTTCCACGGAAATCAATAGAGAAATCACTTACTGTAGTGCTTGCATTAACATCACTGGCAGAGAGGTTTGTGACGAAAGCCTGTGCACTTGCATCATATGAACACTTGATGCTTGGCAGAGATCCACGTGACACCGAATATTCCACAGGAACACAGATGCGACGCTGACGCATGTTCTTTGTGATATACACGGGATTAGGCGTCTTCATGGCGTACTTAAAGAACATGTTGTAGTCAGTCTGCTTCGACTCTTTGTCTTCAAAGGCAAACTTGAACGTAGCAGTACTTAGGAGCTTGCCAGTAGCTGATACATTCAGGAACAGTGCCCTACGGACTACCTGCTCGTAAGTACGAGGGTTAGATACTGTGGCAGCCTTTTGTGAGACTACCAGTTGACCGTTAGTGTAACGGAAAGTGTGGGAACCGATGGAACCCATGATCTGATTGGAATCCAATCCACCTGTTATGATTTTGCCCATAACTAAAAAACCTCCTATAAACATTCCCCTTTTTAAGGAACGGACCGGAACGAGGTACGCGGTCTGGTTAATTAATTGAAAATTGAGAATTGAAAAATTGACTTCATCGAAGATGCTACGTCATGAAAATGCAAAAGCGATTTTTCATTTTACATAACTTAAACGCATCTTTGAGAAATTCCCTTTTGCTTCCCTTATGTCCCCCACCCTATGAGTGGGACTTACGTGGGAGTCACTTGGGACTCATTTGGGACTCACTTGGGAGTCATACCCTGTTTTTCAATCTTCTTACCTCCGTTTGTTCAACGGGGAGAACCGCTGTTCTTCGAGTGCAAAGCTCCGATTAAGCAAGCGCAGAGTCAAAATAGTTTTTAAACTATGCCGAGCGTTAGGAGGTTCGCAAATGCAAAGGTACGGCAATAGTTTGGAACAGCCCAGGAACTGTTGATTTGGTATTTACTTGTGTCAGAAAAGGAGACTATGTTCCCCGAAAATGATGTAAAAAAGGGGACCATTTTATCCTGATTTTCTTAAACAGGGCATAATGCTGCAGGAAGGGGGACCATCAATGTCCGAAACGGGGACCATTTTGAAAGAAAAATGCTGTTTCCCCTTGAAAAACAAGGCTATAAATGGATTAAGGAATTGGATTACAAGTAAAAAAAGCCCCTGTTAAACAGCTTGTTTACAGGGGAATGTGCTTGCCTTGAGAAGTTTCTCAAGTTGTTGTTTTATATTTACAGCTCGAGCAAGCTTTAGTTTATTTCTTTTATACATCGCATCTTTTCTCCATGTTGCTGGAGAGGTTGTATTCCAAGGTTCTTTATCACGCTCACGCTTAAAATTATCGTAATCACATGTCAAGGCTTTTGCGCGTTCCTTGTCTTTTATATATGGAACAACATTACAGTTCCATTCGTTACAGAAATCACGCATGTTACCTTCATATCTATATATAGAAGGAATGTTTGTACTTTGGGTTAGTAATATAAAAATAGGTACAACGGCAGAGGCATTATCCAACAGGTACTTGTCTGGTTCAATCTTTATATCCACCAACTTCTGCAGCTGCAAGAACAGAAAGTGTATCTGATCTATCCTTATATATTCACAGAAGTGCGTTACATCAAAAATAAAGTCCAGACCATCGGTGACGACGGTTACGCTCTCCTGACAATCTTCATCAAATACCTTCTGCAGTTTCTCAAGCTTATCTTTATATTCCTGAACCAGTAAAACCTGCTCCGACAGGGCACGATGCAACTTACCATTCTCTTCTGTCAGATTTTCTATCTGTTCTTTCTGCTGTTGATTCTCTGCTTTAAGATAATTATTCTCTTCTATTATCTCCGGAAACAAAATATCCTTGACAGCCTCAAATCTTGAGTCTATCAGGTTCTTTGAGGGAGTATTTGTCGTCTCGCTCTTGGACCATTGCTGCTTATCGGCTATATTATCTCCAAGAGTAATATGCCCCTCTATATCTTGTTCTCTCTGCTCTGTCATAATAATTTAAATTTTGTGTTCTCATGGCACAAATATATAATAAATTAAACTTATCTTAAATTATAATCTTATCATCAGAAAAACGACCACCAAAAACATCATGAAAATGTCTTATTCCATTAGCAAGGTAATGTATCCTGAAATGTCAATTGCAAAATTAACAAAAAAATCTGACAATAACAAAACGTTTCTTAATAAAATCATGTATTTTAATAGGAAAACGCCCTTTATTTAATATAGTTTAACAGTGAGATTTGATAAATTAGAGGTATCCAATGTCATTCCCAACAATCATGCGAAAATGGGGCGATAGAAATCAATAACAAATACGAAAAACGGTTAGGTTAGTGAAAATTTAAAAACAAGAAAAAGTGACTATTTTTTACCTAATAGCAAAAAATGCACACTTTTATTTGTATGTGTGCAAAAAAATATATACCTTTGCATCCGTGAAACTCCTCACGTTCAGCATACAAAAACAAATTTTATCTGCTCTCA
>ODAI012266508.1_pt1 | contig 21563 bp, 20 predicted proteins | sample 1539321 | NCBI WGS metagenome assembly ODAI01 (sample SAMN02144231, study PRJEB22623) | gut metagenome | biome: sheep rumen | host: Ovis aries | place: New Zealand | reverse complement strand
TCGCTTTGCGCGTTTGCCGATGGAACGGTAGAGCAGCCGCCTACCTACGGCGACGTAGTAGTAACCGAAAAGGCCCAGCAGCCTATTTTCGACGTACCCGGTGAGTATATGATTACCACCTACGACGTAGTACAGGGCGTAGATTTCGTTATGCCTGTTAATCAGGTGACACTACGCACCGACTTTGTAGCCGAGACGTACAACCTTACGTTATCAGGCTTTGCCGATGCTTGCAAAGATGTAATGACTTTCGCACAGGCGCACCAACGATTTAGACAGGCTAACACCTACTTATTTCCTGACAATCGAAGATGCTACCTACGACTATCCGACCAAGCCAAAAGTACCGATAATCAGATGTACGCGCCCGGCAAGTGGAAACGATGGGTTATGGCACAGCGAAAGTAACAACGAATAAACCGCACAGCGTATGCAACCCAACGAATACACAGGCAGCGAGTGGAAAGAGTTAGCCAAGGAACTAACGCCACGCCAACTACGTAACGCCATGAAACGCTCATACCGCGCCGAGGCAAAAAAGGCGTTAGGCATAGCCCGAAAATACTTAGGTACAAGCGGGCTGCAAGTTCAGGGAAACAAAAGCGATTGGGATAAGGGCATACGTAGCCACATCTACAGCCGAGGCGGTGGCTTTATGATTACCGTCAAGGCCCACCGTGCAAACCTGAAAGGGCAAGGCGAAAAGTCGATGCACGAAAACCGTAAGGGCTTTAAGAAACCCGTACTTATGTGGGCCGAAGAGGGTACAAAAGAGCGTCAGCGAGGCGGTAAGAAAGTACGTATTAAGCACGGTATTTATGGCACACACCGAAGCGGCAAAACCCGCTATTGGACTGAAACCATACGTAAGGATGGAATACCGACGGGCCAAATGGGCGCTTACGGATTTCTTGAAAGAGCAACACCCGAAATGTTCCAAACCGTAGAACACGATTTAGGTACGGAAGTAGGGGTAGCCGTAGAGAAAGTGGCTAAGAAATGCGGATTTGTTTAACGCTAAGAGTATTAAGTTATGGCAGTAAATAAGACATCGTTAAGCGTTGGCGAAATTATCTACGACGTTCTGACAAACGACGCGGAGGTTATGGCACGGACAAATAAGGTTTTTCCCGTTGTCACAGACAAAGCCACGTTACCGTATGTAGCGTATCGCCGTTCACGCCTGGAGCATAACCCGGTCAAGGGTACGCAGGGAGCGGACACCGTGCAAATAGATGTACTTTGCTTTGCCGCCAAATACGGAGACGGGGTGCAGTTGGCCGAAGCCGTCAGACAGGCTTTAGACGGTAAGCAAGCCACAAAAGACACCCTGATTATGCGGAGTTGTACGATTGCCGGAGGCGAAGAATACTACGAAAACGATGCTTATATACAAGAATTAAATTTTATCATTAAAGTATAACGACTATGAGTGAATATGTAAACGGTAGTGATATGTTGCTGAATGTTGGCGGCAAGGCCGTAGGCCATTGCACCACGCACACCACTACGTACAACAGCGAGACCAAAGACCGCGCCGTTAAGCCCGAAGCAAACAAAAGCAAGTCGAGCGGTTTATGGAAAGGCAAGGGCGTTACCGGCCTTAGTATCTCTATCAGCGCAGAGGGCTTGCGCGTTTATGAGGAAACCGAAAACGGCTTTGAGCAGGTGGCCCCGTTGTGGGGTAAGGGCCAGAGCGTCGAGGTACAGGCTTTCAAGCGTGAAAACGACGCATCCCCCTATCTGAAAGGTAAGTTTGTTATTGCCTCTATCGAGGAGGCGAACCCCGCGCAGGATGATGGTACTTACTCCATCAATCTGGAGAACGACGGCGAACCCGACATTTACCCCGGCAAGGAAGCCGCAAGCGGTGGCGGTGACTAACTCTAATCTCTACTGACTATGGCAAAAGTAGAAATTACTATCAATGGCGTAGCGTACCCCTGTAGACAAACTATGGGGGCTATGCTACGTTTCAAGCAGGAAACCGGCAAAGAGGTTACAGAGATTGACCCCGGAAGTTTCAGCGACCTTTGCACTTATCTTTGGTGTTGCGTTAAATCAGCATCTAAGGCAGACGGCAAAGATTTTGATTTGTCGCTGATGGACTTTGCCGACAGCGTAACGCCCGAAGATGCTACAGAGTGGGCCGAGGCCAACAAAGAGCAGTCAGGCGACGGCACTACAGAAAGCAGCGAGACACCCCGAAAAAAAAAGAAGAGGGCATAAATGACTACTTAGGCTTTGCGTTGGGTTGCATACACCTATCGTTTGACGATTTTTGCCGATGTACCCCAATGGAATTTGAGAGCATTTGCAAGGCGTACCACGACCAACGCGAAGCCGAATATCAAGACGAATGGGAGCGTACAAGGGCAATAATAGTCGCTACCCTACGGCCACACCTGAAAGGACGGCCAACAGCCCAAAAAGTCTATCCGCTACCGTGGGATAAGGCAAAGAAGAAACCGCAAAAGAGCGGGGCGAAGCCACTTACGGCAGAGGAAAGCAAAGCACGATTTGAAAGCCTATTGGCGCGAATGAAGAGTGCCAACGATGGCGAAACAAAATAATTATACAGCGTACAATGGCGAAAGACGTAAAATTTAATATCCGGCTAACGATTGACGGCAAAGAGCAAATCGTTACTGCATCTACAAACGTAAAGGAGTTTGCAGAACAGTTGGCGATTGCGCAAACTCAATCCACGAAGTTGAGAGACGATTTGCTGAAAGTTACCCAAGTTACTACGTCTTTTCAAAATGCCATGTCGGGTTTGCAGCAGCTTACCGGGCTAATGCAGACCTATACCGCCGCCAATTCAGAACAAGCCGAAGTAGAAGCGAAATTGGCTAACAATATGCGTAACACGATGGGCGCAAGGGATGAAGATGTACAGAGTATCAAAGACCTTTGCGCCGCCCAGCAGCGGTTAGGCGTAATCGGTGACGAAGTGCAGATGGCGGGCGCACAGGAATTAGCCACCTACCTTGAAAAGAAATCAAGTTTGGAACAACTCATACCCGTAATGAACGATATGGTAGCACAGCAGTACGGTTTGAACGCTACGAGCGAGGCCGCGACTAATATTGCTACCATGTTGGGCAAGGTGATGGACGGGCAGGTAGGCGCACTTTCCCGATATGGCTACAAATTTGATGAAGCCCAGGCGGAAATATTGAAGTTTGGCACAGAGGAACAACGCGCCGCCGTATTAGCCGAAGTAGTGGAAAGTTCTGTAGGCGGTATGAATGAATCGTTAGCCAAGACAGATGCCGGTAAGGCAAAGCAAGCCGCAGACAACTTTGGCGACCTGAAAGAGGAAATAGGTGCAATTATAGCCCCGTTTGAATCAGCCATTATTAAGGCAGGCCAATTTTCTTTAGCCATTAACGCGATTAGTACAACCGTTGGAGGCATACGCGGTATATACGTAGCCGTCGTTTCGGCTACAGGTGCATTAAAGAATCTGACCGTAGTAACCTACGCGCAGACAGCAGCCGGAAAGGTAGCCGCCGCCGTGCAATTCCTTTGGGCAAAGCAGTTATATTATGGCCGTCAGGCGCAAATAGCATGGGCGTTTAGCGCAAAGTTGGCCACCGTTCAGGCTATCGCAATGCGAGCCGCGATTATGGGCCTTATGGCCGTTACAGGCATTGGCCTTGCTTTTGTGGCGGTATCGTCTATTATTTCCCTGTTTGCAAGTAAAACGGACGATGCCACAAAATCTATGCAGGATGCCGAGGCAGAGGCGAAGCGTTTGCAGGAAGTCCAAAACGAGGAAGTACAGGCGGGCGCACAGGCAGCGGCCACGTTGGATTTGCAAAAAGAGAAACTTAAAAACCTGATAGATGCCAAAAAGACAGGCAAAGACGTAAGCAAGGAAGAAAAGAAAATCGTAGGCGAACTTAACGACGCTTACGGCGAAACGATGGGCTACTTTGATAGCGTTTCAAAGTGGTACGATGCCCTGATAGCCAATAGCGAAGATTATTGCCGACAAATGGTTATTGAGGCTAAGACCCGTCGCCTTGCTAATCAGATTGCCGAGAAAGAGGCCGAAACGCACAGCCTTATTTACGATGATAAGGGCAATAAGAAAAAATACAGCACAAAAAACGAGACGTACACCGAAACCGAATACACAGAAGATGTAAACGGCCAAAAAATACCGTCTGGATGGCATGAGGTGGAAATACCGGGTACGAGTGAGTTAGATAAGGTAAACCAACAAATCCGCGATAATAACGCCCAGGTTAAGGACTTGCAAAAGCAAATGCAGGAAGCCGTAACCGAAGCCGCGAAACTTGATTTTAAGGTTAAGGGTAGTGCAACCCGGCCCGCTACGACTACTACGACTACTACGACCAAAAACGGTAAGAATGGCAAGGAAGATAAGCAGCTTATCGAAAATGCCAAGACCTACAAGGATTTGGCAAATAATGTCGCTTACTATCAGCAAGAGTTAGAGAAATGCGACATTACCGACACCGAGCGGATAGTTACGTTAGCCAAGGCAAAGAAAGCCGCTGAAGATGCAGTAAAGGCGTTTAAGGATATAACCGACGCGGCCACGATGCCCGTTGAACTGAATACCTTAGACGACTACGATAAGAAGTTAAACGCCCTACGCAATGACCGTAAGACGGCAAGTAAAGAGCATATAGCCCAAATCGACGCGGAGATAGAGCGAATAGAAGCCGCTAAACAAGCGTTGGAAGATGAAAGCGTAGCCGCCTTAAAGGATGAAGAAATACGTACCTACGACCAACTAAACAAGAAACTTGCATACTATAACCGCCTGTTAAAGTCAGGTGATGCAACGCAGCGTGAATTTGCCCAGCAAGGTATTAACCGCCTGAATAAGTTGCAAGAGGCATGGGATGAGGCTTTAGACGCTATGAGCCTACCCACAACCACTAACAACCTCAAAGACATAGACGCGGCTATTTCGTTCTATACGGCGCGTCAGCAAAAGGAAGATGCCGACCAGATACAAAAGACACAGGCCATTATCGACGGGCTGACAGCCAAGAAAAAGGCTTTGCAATTAGGTATCGAGTTACCCAATATGCAACGGGAAATAGCCGATGTAAACGCGCTAACCGGGCATGAGTACAAAGTTAGAATTAAGGGCTTTGGCTTTGATGAACTTACAAAGAAAATCCGGGAACTGCAAAAGGTTTTGAATGACACCCAAAACCCCGTAACTGATAGTCAGCGCAAGGATATAGAGGCTATGATTGCCACTTATGAGCAATGGCGTAAGCAGTCTATTTCGGCTTTCGGCACGTTCAAAGATGGTTGGAACGGGATAAAGGGTATTGGTAGCGGTATCGAGAGCATAACCAACGCCTTAGAGGGTAACGGTAACGCCTGGCAGACTATTACGGCTTTCGTAGATGGGTTTATTTCCATCGTAGAGGGCATAAATACGGTGATTGGTATAATTGACCTATTAACGGTTGCAACGACCGCCCACACCGTCGCAAAAGGCGCAGAGAGCGCAGCAACGGTTACGGCTACCACGGCGCAGGGCGTAGAGGCAGCGACACAGGAAGCCGCAGCAGCCGCAGCAATCCCGGTAATCATAGCCAATAAAGCGGCCACGGCAAGTTACATGGAGTTGGCAAGTGCAATGTTTTTTGCAGCCCACGCCGCTATACCGTTTGCGGGCTTTGGTATCGCGTCAGGCTTTATTGCCGCAGCCGTCGCAATGGTACAGGCTATTGGCCTGATGCCGTTTGCAGACGGTGGCGTAGTAAGTGGCCCCACGATGGCACTTATTGGCGAGTACGCCGGGGCAAGCAATAACCCCGAAGTAGTGGCCCCGTTGGATAAGTTACGCGATATGATAGAACCGCAGGGCGCATTTGCCGGAAAAGTCCGCTTTGAGATAGAGGGCCGGAAGTTGGTAGGCATTATCGAAAAGGAGTACAACCACAATAAGAGAAGTTAAGCGTATGAGCAAGCAATTACGATATATGGGCGAGTTTCTTAGCCGCGCCGGGGTAACATGGCGGGTTGAGATTTTGCAGGAGGCGAGCGCACCGTTTGGAAGCGTTGGCCAACTGACCTTTGAGGCCGAAGAGGCTTTGGTAATTGATTGGAAGCATACCGACAAAGAGGCTGTTATTTGTGGTAGCGAAGCCACGTTGAAGTTAGAAAGCCCCGGTGATAGAACCTACGAAGATTTATACACAATCGAGGTAGGCCGTATTCGCATGGACGTTTACCGCGAAAACGCCCTGTATTGGAGTGGAGCGTTAGACCCGGAGTTTTACGAAGAGCCTTACGAGGCTTATAACCACTACGTCGTAACTTTGACGTTTAGCGACTTTGGTATATTAGACCGCCTGAAATATAACTTATCGGGTATGCAGACGTTACAGGCTATCTTACTCGATGCCCTGACACGCAGCACCATTAACTACGGTGGCTTAGATGCTGATACCTATTGCACAACCTATTTTCCAAATGGCGGCAAGGCTAACCCCGCAGCGTTGGCCGTGCGTAGCGAAAATTTCTACGATGAAGATGCAGAGCCAAGCACCCTAAAAGAAGTCGTAGAGGGCATTTTGCAGCCGTTGGCGTTGAAGATGATACAGCGTAACGGCCAAGTCTATGTATTCGACTTAAACGGCTTGCACACGGCAGCACGACGGGCTATAACATGGGATGGCGACAGCCAGACGATGGGAGTAGACAAAGTGGCCAACAACGTAAAAGTAAACTTTTCGCCCTATTCGTCGGCAGAGTTAATTAACGGTGAATTGGAGTACGGGGGCGAATATTCCGTAGAAATGGTGAACTTAGTAGCCGACCCCGGAAAATCCTACTACTCTTACTATCCTGATTATTCCGAGGAACATAGGCAGGGCGGTAATTGGGATTACAACCTAATTAACTTTACTATCTTTATTAGTAGTCAGGGTAAGGGTTTAGCCTACTTGAATCCGTCAGCCCGCTATTGCCACATACTGCCATTGGTAGGAGGGCCAAGCGAGACAACGGGTATAGCATGGGCGTTTCATTCGGGAGGCCACGGCGGGTTAGATACAGGTTGGCCAAAGCGCATACTTAACACCGTTACGATGGAGCGAAGCACCGTAGTAATGAAAACGCACCGGGTGTTTTTGCCCGCCTTATCGTCAGAGGGCCAAAAGTCGTATTATGTACGTCTTAGCCTTGAAATGCTTTTAGATGCCCGTTACAATCCATTTACGGAGGGGAACGATGGTAACGAGGGCGGCAATTACGATGGTGTAAAGGGCCAAACGGGCTACGCTTTTGTACCCATAGCCGTTAATATCTACGATAGCGCAGGCAACGCGGTTTGTCACTACGACAACAGCAGTATAGCCAAGGGCGGTACGAAAGGCCATTTGGCATATTGCAAAGGCAGTTGGGTATCAGGCGAGGGCGGTTTTGGTAGTGCTTATCTGGAATACTACGACCCTAACGACCTTTGGGAAAGTGCCGGTATTTGCGGGTGGAAGAAAAACCGCCAATGTATAGGCCGACCGGGAAGAGGCAATGTAAACGTAGTGTTGTATGATAGTTTTAAGCAGATGGCCGACGGCCAATATATGCCATATCCGACACAAGGCGGTTATTTGGAAGTTACCGTATTTGCCGGGGTACAATGCTTTGATATGGACGAATATATTTGGCCTATTACTCAAACGGCATGGGAAAGCCCGTACTATTGGGGGCCTAATAAGAATAATTGGTACAACAAAGTACGTTGGTTGCTTTACAAGGCCCCTAAAGTGGAGTTGGTAAAAAACAACTTGATATTTGATGCAGCCGAGTTAGACGATGTGGAATATAGCGGCTATATTAACAAATTCGCCAAAGAGGAAATAAGCATAGACACGGTTTGCGGTACGGCTAACACTACGTGCCCGACTGCAAAGGGTATCTATTGCAGGGCTACGGATAGTCTGCAAATTCAAACGCTCAAAAGGGCGGGCGTTACCGACCACCCCGAAAAGTTACTTATCGGTACGCTTTACAGCCAGTTTGCAGCCCGTAAGACTACGCTTTCAGGCGAAGCCAAGATAGACACGGGCGGGCTTTGCATATACACAGAGAGAAACCAAGCGGGCAAAGTCTTTATGATGTCGGGCGAAACGCAAGACGTGATAACAGATACAACCGACGCGCAATATACAGAGTTTAACGCCGACGAATACGAGGCAATAGAAGAAGTAAATTAGCAGGGTATGGATAAGAAATATACGTCAGTAACTACCAACCGAACACCGCGCCCGCGTAGCAAGCGACTACGTGAGCACGGTATTGGCAGCACTAACAGCACGGTAGTATTAAATGCGGAAGCGGGAAGCAGCACCCCGTCAGGCGACGGCCATACCCACAGCAATAAGTCAGCGTTAGACCAGATAACAACCGACAGCAACGGTTACGAATATCTTACCTATCTGAAAGAGGTTAAAACACCCGACCCGGAAACCGGCGAAGAGGTTACAGCCTACGAGCGCGTAACGGAAAAGGTAAAAGCGGGCTACGCTGATTTGGCCTACGACTTAGCCGAGAATAGCCCAGCGGCAAAGCGTTTTCTTAGCCGAATTGCCGATGATATTGCAGAGGGTAAGATTACTTTCCAACAGGGCTTAACGGCCATTGGTATTGCCATATTTAAGGGCGAGGCCCATTTTGGTACGTTTGTTAAATCCCTGTACGCGGGTAGCGGCGCAGGAATCGACCCGCAGGGCAACGCGGAGTTTGAAAGCGTCAGGGTACGCAGTTACTTTGAGGCGGTAGAACTGATTATTAACCGCCTGTCAGCCATTGAGGGCGACCAACTACTTACAGAGGCCGACACGATAGACAGCATAGACGATTTGGGTAATAATTGCTACGGCTTGCACCTACATTCAAAGTGGGAGGGCTATTTTACCGCCCAAGCCGTCGGCAACGTCTTAAAGGGAATCGTAAACAATTTGGGCGCAGTCGCTTTAGGCTACGCCAACCCCGGTACTAACGCGGCCCTCTACACAAGTTGGATGAGGGTAAACAGCGTAAACCCGGCTAACAACTATATCGAAGTTACCCTGTACCCCGACGAAGATACACCCGCCGGGCAGAATTTCCCGCCGTGCGAACTGATGAAAATTGCCCGTTGGGGTAATCAGACAGACACAAAGCGGCAAAGTTGCATCTATCTATCAAGTACAGAGGGCCGGATAGTCAAACTTACGGGCGTTACAAAGCCGATTATCGACGCTACCAATTACGGCGCGACCTTTGGCAGCTTACCCGACTTTGTTAAGGAAATAGTAGACGATGAGGGCAACCCGTTACCTATTCGTGAGGGGTTGGACTATATGTATATCCCCGGCATTGTCACGATGGATATTATACGCCTCAACAAGTGGACTGGTAAGCCTGTATGCGAGTATGTAGACCGTGGCCAATGGGTAGAGGGCGAAAACTACTACTTTGAGGCTCTTAACCCCGATACGGAGATTTACGAAATATCCGACGTTTGGTATTACGGTTGCAAGTGGCGTTGCTGCAAGAATTTGACTAAGACCGCCCCGGCATGGAATAACACCGATTGGGCCATGATTGAGGGCAACCCCGCTTTCACGGTAGAGTTTAACGATACTGACATACTTTTCGACCCTGACCGTTTCGACCTGACTTTGCGCATAATTGCCAAAATCTACAATTTGGACGTAACAGACGATATTTTGCCCGCCGATGTGGTTTGGACGCGGTATAGTGAAGATGCTAACGGCGTTGAAAGAGTGGCGAGCGATAACGCATGGGCTATCAGGCGAGGCGGGGCCGGTAAGTCGATACATCTTACCCGTGAAGATATAGACTTTGACGGACATGGGCCTAAAGTAGTACGCTTCACGGCCACGGTAACGCTACGCGACGGCATGGGAGAGGCCGCAGCACAGGACAAAGCAGTATTTGAATATTAACGACATAAAACAAAGGCAATATGAAAGTAAAGAGATTTGATTTTAACTTTAAGCCCTTGCAGTTGCATATCAGTTTGGCGGCTGATGGCAGCGTACCCGACAGGCAAAACTATGATGCCGATACGGACACCTACACCCCGGACTATACGCTTACGCCCCTGATTATCCAACCCGCTATTAGCCGCATGGATAAAGACGAAGTGCTACAGGCCGGGCGGGTGAATCATCTTTTGGCTAATATTAAATGGTACGAGATTATAGCCGGTACACGTACTTTGATTGAGGCCGCTAACACTAACTACGAGGTAGTAACGAGTGGCGAGAACGCCGGACGTATCAAAGTGAAGAAAAACGCCCAGCCTCAACTACCTATTACGTTGGAGTTTAACGCGGACTATACCGACACGCGCACAAATCAGATTAGCAGCATTAAGCAAACCTATCTGATAACGTGCGACAACTCTACTACCTTTTTGCCGCTGTTAGTTTTGGACGCAGCCGACCAAACTATTTACGACCCGTTGGCCGACCTTGCTACGCAGACGGTACACGCGAGTTTAAGGTTAGGTGAAAACGAGTGCGAAACCGCCAAACGTGCGTTTGTGTGGGAAAAGTTCAGAGAAGATAACACCTGGACGGCGGTAGGAACTGACACCACGTTAGACTATGACGTTATCGTAGCCGAGGACGGCGCAAGCGTCACGGTAGACCGTAGCCTTATGGGTAATGAGTTGTATTTACGTTGCAGGGCTAAGTACGACCCAAACGGCAACCCCGGAGGCGTAACGCTGACAGATGCAAGCCCGGCAAAGATTATTTCCTTTGTGCGTAGAATCCCGAAATTTGAGTTTGATATTTTGGGCGTACCTACGAACATACCCGCCGGGCTTTTGGCCATTGCGCCAGAGGCCGCTATTTGGAACACCAAAGGCCCTATAGCAAATCCCGAAAGAGAACTTTTGCCCCTTTGGTACGTAGCACCGAACAGGGCGAGCGGCAGTTTATCTTACTCACAGATAGGCCACGGCGTTACGCCTACGCTACCAACCAAAGCCATGACCGATTTATTAGGCGGCGTTTACGGATTGGACGTAAAAGATTGTGGCCCCACTTGCGCATGGGAGGATAGCGACGGCAAGGTATTTGAGGACAGCGACGGCGCAGTATTATTGATTAAGTAACTATTTCAAGAACATATTAAAACTTTCTGATTATGGCACGTTACATTAAAGCAAATCCCAAAGTCGCTAAGTTCCTGAATCTGGAGAGCGACAGAAACACCGTTAAAGACGGCAACTATTTACTTTGGCAAGCCGATATGCTGGCCTTTGGCCCTCTTACGCAGTTGGCCAACACCTTGCAGCAGATTGGCGGCATTGCTCTTTTGCCGCATGAGGCCCGCGAAGAGCAGGACGGCACGGTTACGCGGCCTTTGCCCCAGGCAACCGACCCGCGTTTTATCGTAGAGCCGGTAGAGCCTGAAACCGAAGTACCCGGAGAGGAAAACGAGCCGACAGGCAGCGAGACCAACGCCGGGGAATCCGAGACAGACGGCCAACAGGCCGAGGGCGACACGCCCGAAACGCCTACCGACGCAAACAGCGAGGCCCCCGCAGAGGAAACCGCGCAGTCTAACGACGAGGTGGAGAGCATCGACAGCGGCGACGTTGGCAGCGTAGATGAAGTGTTGAACGCAAACGATAAGGAGGAATAAACCATGAGCGTAGCAAGTACAACCCGAACTATTAAGTTTATCAGCAAGGCCGGTACTTACACCGCCGTTATTGTGTGTCCTGATGGCGACCTATACCAAGAATGGGAGGGTACGTTAGCAGACATTACTAAAATATTCCCGAACTTTGAGCAGACAAAGCCGGTTTTGTACTTTGTTTGCACGTCAAGCCGCGTAGCCGAGGGCGTAGCAACCCCTGACGGAATAGACTACTATTTCAACGGTACGAAAATCACGTTTAGCGGCGACACGTCGAGCGGTACGTTTGCCGGGCTGTTTAAGAAAGTGGCCCCGTCAGGCGATAACCTGTACTACGGTTTGCAGATTGTCAAGAACATAGCAGAGGCCGCAGGGTACGCCCCCGCTGTTATTAAGATGGTGGCTACCGTCTCTTACGGTACGCAGAGCGACCAAATTACGGCATCCTACACTATTCCCATTCAACAGGCAACGGGTAGCAGTTACCGCGTGACGATTGCCGCCGGTGATAACAAAAACTTTGTCATTACCGAAAAGGGCGGCAGTTGCATATTAAAGGCTATGGCCTATCAGTCCGGGCAACCGCTGACAGCCGATTTAACCTACCAATGGGAAAAGATGGGCGTAAGCGGATGGGAAACGCTATCGGGCAAGACAGCGCAGACCCTGACCGTAGCCGACAGCGATATAACGACCTACGGCGAATATCGCGTTACCGTATTCCGAGGCGGCGCAGAGATTGGCAAGGACATTCAGGGCGTTATGGACGCTTCCGACCCATTCGACATAGACACGCACCCCAGCCCCGAAGATGAGGCAATAACAGAAGATACGAGCGGCAACGGCCAAGTAACCTATACCCCGGTAGTGGTAAAGCGAGGCACTAACACCAAGGCGTTAGACACGACTTTCTACTTTGTGGTAAAGGACGCGGCGGGCGTTTACCTGAATAGTCAGACAGACCGCACGACCCCGGCGGCATCGTACAGCGTAACGCGGGCGCATTGCCAACAGGCGGGCGGCGACGTATCAGTAACAATAACCGCGAAAGACTAAGAGCGTATGAGCGACAGGCCAAGCGTAACAAGAGTAGTTAAGTTTATCCGTAAGGGAGCGGCGGGAAACCCCGCCCCTTACGTAGAACTTTCGCGCACATCTATTTTGTATAATGCCAATAGTAGCGGCTATTCTACAGCGTCACAGAATTTTGTAGTAAATTGCTATCTTAAAGTCAACGGTAACACTTGTAGTATTGCCGACGTTGGGAGTATAGTGGTAACTACAATATCGGGCGTTACCGTTACTAAAAATAGCACGTCGCAACTTACGATAAATGTAACACACAGCCAACAGATTTCGGGAGTTGTAACGGTTAGAATAACCGGCTCGTATAACGGTCAATCTTATACGGCGCAAGCGTCAATAACGGTAGAAGCAAATAGAGAGGGAAGCCAAGGCCCCCAAGGTGAGCAGGGCGATAACGGATTAAATGCGCCGGTAGTAGAACTTTCGCGCACATCTATTTTGTATCGCGCCAATAACGAGGGCTATTCGGTTGCTACACAAATTTTTGAGGTTAATTGTTATCTTAAAGTCAACGGTAACACCTGTAGCATAGCGTCAACAAACAATATAGATGTTACGTCTATTACTAATGTATCAGTTACTAAAAGTAATACGTCAAAAATAAGAATAGAGATACCGCATAGTAAAATAATAGCCGGTGTTATTATAGTGCAAATGACAGGCACACTTAGCGGAAATTCCTATACAGCAAAAGCCGCCATATCGGTAGAACCCAATTACGAGGGAGCGCAAGGGCCACAGGGCGAAGAGGGGCCGCAAGGCCCACAGGGGCCAACGGGCGGTACAGGTAGCCAAGGGCCGAGAGGCTACAGAGGCCCGGCGTTAAGAGGCCCGCAGGATTGGACGCAAATGGATATAGACTACCAATTTTATAAGGGCGACGAAAGTAGCCAAGAACCCTACGAAGATTTTGTAGTCTATAACGGTAACTATTACAAGTGCATTAAGACGCATACAAAAACCGCCTCTAATTATCCGGGCAGTTCAACAGATACGAGCAGACACCTTTGGCAACTTAGTGATAAGTTGGCGATTATTGCCGCTAATGTCCTGTTTGCCAAGCACGGATATTTTGGTAGTGCAATAATAAGCGGTGATTGGCTGATAAGCACTAACGGAATGATAGATAATACATTTTGTGAAAACGGTGCTACCTATCAAGGCATTATTGCGTATTCCTTATTTAACGAGAACAACCCAAGTGGCGACGATGTATTAATATACGGCAGCAGTACGACACAGACAAAAACCGCAAGCGAAACGACTAAGACGATAGCGACGGTATCTTTGGAAGCCGGTAAATTGTACTACCTCAAAGCAACAGGTAAGGCTGGTAGTGCAAGCGGACAATACTTCATACGCATACGCAATACCTCTACAGGTACAACGAATACGCCTGTAATGATTAACGGTACGTCTAACGTAACGCGTAGCGGGTATTTTAGCCCCGGTACAACAGGCTCTTATTATTTGGAGTTCTACGACACGTCGGGTATTTCCGCAGAAGTCAGCGCAATAGAGTTGACAAGAAAGGATTTTGCACCTACGTTTGCACTTGATTTGTTGACAGGTACGACATATCAGCATGACGGTGTATTTACCGGATTTATCCGTAAGGGAAAGACGAAGATAACGACAAGTAATATTGACAACTATAAGCGTACCGACATTACTACGGCCCCCGTATTGGACTTTGACAAGTGCGGTAGTTTTATAGAATTGTCAACAGGCACTGCGAGTTATTTTTCTTTGCCTTTGTTAAGTTCTGCAATAGCAAGCAAGTACACAGCCGTACAGAAAGACCGCATACGCTCGTTTATCGGTACAAAGTTGTTGGTGTATAACTATTCGGGCGTTAATTTGTCGATAACATGGAAATGGACTGCATCGGGCGGCACATACGGCTATACTTTGTATAATGGTAATTGTGTTGAATTAGAGTGCAAAATGGATAAAGACGATGGCGATAACGGCACAGAAGTTATTTATTGGGAAATCAACAAAACAGCGGCACCCGTATAAAAAAAAATATAAGAATATGAAAACAAAAGTAATCTTTAACGACATTATCCCGTTTCGTGGATTTTTGGCTATGTGCTTATGGCCGTTTATCTTTGTGCGCAACAGCGCAGCAAGCCACTATAACACGGTGGCAAACAACCATGAGCAGATACACGCCCGGCAACAAAAGGAAATGCTTATTATAGGCGTTGCTTTGGCGGTTATCGCATGGGTAGCAGGATTTGGCCTTTGGGCTTTCCTGTTTGTGCCTATCTTCTTTTTGTGGTACGGCATTGAATGGCTTTGCCGTCTGGTGCAGTATCGAGATACCAATAAGGCGTACCATAACATTTCCTTTGAGCGTGAGGCATACGCCAACGAAAAGGATTTGGCCTACTTAGGTAGTCGTAAGCCTTACGCATGGACTAAGTATTTACGTATTAAATAACCCATTAAATTTTTAGCATTATGGCAGTAAAACAAACAAAGAAAGTGAGTGCAGCAACCCCGGTAACAACCGTAAACAGCACCGACAAAATTTTGATGGCCGACGCAAACGGCAAGTTGATACCTATTAGCCTCGCTAACCTGAAAGCAGCTTTGAACGGTGGCGTAGACCAAAACGTACAAATGGACGGTGTGTTTATTATGACCCACCGTAAGAGCGACGATTACCCGATTATGTATAAGCCCCACAAGTGGACGGCGCAGCAGTCAGCGGGTGAGGTGGCCGACGGTGTAGTAATCGTAGAGGGCGGCAAAATCTTAGTTGTGGCCCCAACCGAAGAGGCTATGACCTGGAGCAGCGCAGCCGTAAGCGGAGGCGGTACTACTACGTCAGACCGCGTTACGGCTATGAACGATTGGAACGGCAAGACCAACACAGCCGCACAGATTACACACGCGGAATGTAGTAGCAACGCCTACGCCCACGGCTTCTGCCACCAATATAGCCGCGTAAACGCTAACGGTAAGGGCCTGACAGCAGGTAAGTGGTGGCTACCGTCATTGGGCGAAATGATGATGATTTACGCCAACATGACTAAGATTAACTATGCGCTTTCGCTGATTTCGGGTGCAACGCCACTACAGGAAACCTGGTATTGGACTTCTACCGAGAACAGCGCGGCCGGCGCCTGGCGTCTGTACCTCAGCGACGGCTACGCCTACAACCTCGGCGCTAAGGCATCGACCACGAATCGAGTTCGGCCCGTCTCAGCATTTATTGCTTAATCTTTAGTTCTTACTCTTTAACCTTTAGTTCCCGGCGAAAGCCGGGAACATTACAACGAAACTTGCAAGCATGGCAGACAAACCGATAAAGTTAGTATCTAACACGCAACTATACTTAGATTGCGAAGCGTTGTTAATCGAGATTTTGGACGTTACGCCCAATTTCCCGCGAGACTATAAGTTTACCATTGGCGCAGATATGCAAAGACTATCTGTAAAGTTGGTAGAGTTAGACGCGGCATCTTACCAAGATAAGGAGCATAGACTACAGAACTTAAAGGATTTCAAGGCCAAGTTTGAAACGCTGAAAACCCTTGTAAGGGTAGCGGGCGAAAGACGTTGGATAAAAGGTTTGGGGCGGCACGCACGTATCATTGAACTGATGGACGCGATAGGCAAGCAAAGTACAGCGTGGAAAAACTCACTTATGAAAGGGAGTAAGCCGGAATCGGAAAGTTAAGACTAACCGAGAGCGCAAGTTTCCGTAATAAATGGGGCCTATACCGTCATTTACGGTTAAGAGCAAGTTAATAGGCCACAGATTGCGAGCCAACCGAGAACAGCGCGACCAACGCCTGGAATCTGAACCTCAACAACGGCAACGCCAACAACAACACTAAGGCATCGAACACGAATCGAGTTCGGCCCGTCTCAGCACTTCTTACGGAAGCAGAAACGTAGTAAACAACATAATTCAGATATGGTAACGACAGAAGGACTTTTAGAGGCGTATTTTGATTGCCGACGGCGCAAACGCCGGACGGCAAGCGCAGTAGTCTATGAAATGGACTACGAAAGCAAACTTATTGCTTTGCGCGACCGCATCAATACGCGCACCTATCAGCCCGGTAAGTCAATTTGCTTTGTCGTAACGCGGCCACGTTATAGAGAAGTGTTTGCCGCCTCTTTTGAAGATAGAATAGTACACCATTATATAGCATTGAGGTTAGAGCCGCTTTTTGAGTTGGTATTTAGCCCACGGACGTTTAATTGTCGTAAGGACAAAGGGCAACTTTACGGTATCGACATACTGCAAAACGATATTCAGGAATGTAGCGAAAACTATACCCGGAGTTGCTGGATAATGAAACTTGATTTGCAGAGTTTCTTTATGAGCATCGACAAAGCCCTGTTAGCCGGTATGATAGACCGCTTTATAGTGGACTACTATACAGGCAGCGACATAGACGATTTACGATACCTTTGCCAAATCGTCGTTTTACATTGCCCGGAAAAGAATTGTGAACGGCACAGCCCGTTACACTATTGGGATTACCTGCCCGCCAATAAGTCGCTTTTTACCAACGGTGAGGGTAAAGGCGTAGCCATTGGCAACCTATTTGCCCAACTCTTTGCCAATTTCCTGCTAAACGAATTGGATTGGCATATAGAGGAATTGGGCATTAAGTATCATGGCCGATATGTAGATGATTTCTATTGCATACACCAAGAAAAGGCCGTATTACTTAATGCCGTGCAGCCGATACGGAATAAGTTGGCCGAATTGGGGTTAAGCCTCAATCCTAAGAAATTCTACTTTCAGCACTACACAAAGGGCATTGAGTTTACGGGTACAATCGTAAAGCGTAAGCAGCGTTACACCTGTAACAGAACAATAACCAACTTTATTGCAGCCGTTAAGCGGTTAAACAACGCCAAGACCTTACGGCAAGTTGAACACGCCGTAGCCTCTATAAATTCATACTTAGGCATAATGAGGCACTGCAACGAATACGGTATGCGAAAGAAAATACTTAGTATGATAGAGCCGAAAGCATACGAATATATCTACATCAAAGGCCGCTACGAGGTGGTAGCCCTAAAGAATAAGTACAAAAAGAGATTACAAACCTATAAACGTATTAGAGATGGCGATTATTGAAGTTAAACCCAAAGACCCGGTTACGCTACGCGCTGACGTAATCGACATGGGCCTTTTACACCTGTTAGAAACCCGTTACGTGGTGATTATCGAGCAGCGCGATAACGAAATACAGATAGAACTATACAAGAAATAGAAAAATGGAGTACACGGATATTTTCGGTATTATTGCGTCTATGGGCGCAGCCGTTGGCGGTTGGGAGTTAATTAAGTATATGCTTAATATCCGCAGCAACAAACGCAAGGAGAGAGCCGAAGCAGATAAAGCAGAGGCAGAGGCCGACGGAGCAGAGTTTGGCGTTTTACGCGAGACGGTAGAGTTTTTGCAGCAGCAGTTAAAGGAGAAAGAGGAACGGTTTGCTAATCAGACCGACCGGCTACGCGAAGTCCAAGACAAGTATTTTAATCTGATGCAAGAAAAGGCGAAAGTCGATTTGGAATTGCAACGTTTTCGATGTGTGCGCCCTAAGTGCGCACAGCGAGAGCCACAAAACGGATATTGATATTAACCCCTAAAACCGATATTATGGCAAAAGTAGAAAGCATTGTGCCTTTTATCCTGAAATGGGAAACCGGCACGACAGGGGCAACCCTGACAAACGAGCAGCTTTTTGAGAAAGCGAAGAAACGCGGATTTGCAAACGACCCCGACGATTTAGGCGGGGCTACGATGTGCGGTGTTACGTTGGCAACCTATACGGAATATTGCCGTAAAAAAGGCTACCCGCGTCCAACCGTGCAGAGACTTAAAGATATTAAGTACGCGGATTGGTTGGCTATCCTTAAAACGATGTTTTGGGATAAGTGGAAAGCCGACCAGATTACTAACGCCTCTATTGCCCTGATGCTTGTAGATTTCGTTTGGGCAAGTGGCAACTACGGTATTACCGTGCCACAAAAGGCCATTGGCGTTAAGGCCGACGGCGTAGTAGGCCCCAAGACGTTAGCGGCTATTAACGCCCGCGACCCAAAAGCCCTTTTCGATTTGCTCAAAAAAGAGCGGCTGGCCTACATTGACAGGATTTGCAAGGCCCGCCCAAAGAATCTTAAATACAAGGCCGGTTGGCTTAATCGTCTTAACGACATTAAATTTTCGGGAGTATGAGAAGCGAGTATAATAAGTATTGGTATCAGCAATATAGGCTACAGAATAGTAACGGATGCAATACGTATTTGTTCCTGATTGCCTTTGCCCTGTTTTGCCTGATGTTTGCCGGGTGCAGAACAAAGAAAGTAGTTACCGATGAAAGTAGCACGGTATCACTTATCGACACAACTAAGACCGCAGCCGACAGCCTGACAGCGACCCACGACCTGACAGACACGACTAAAACAACGCAAACCGAAGAAGAAAGCGAGGTAGTAGAGTTTGTGGACGGCGGGGGTACTATCACCATCGACACGGCGGGCAACGTCACTTTGTCCGGGGTGAAGTCCTACAAAGGCAACCGCAAAGCCGCCCGGCATGAAGAAAGAGGCGTTACCATAGCCGACGAAGTAAGCCAGGTGCATAACGAGCAAGCCAACGGCATTAAGGCCGACGAATCCAAGACGAGCCACGGAGAGAGCGAAGCAAAGATAGAAAAGCCCGTTTGGTATCAGACCATCTTAGCGAAAATTGGCGGGCTTTGTTGCATTGCCGCTTTGCTTTGGGCTTTATTCCTGTACCTGAAAAGAAAGTTTTAACGACGCATTACGTTTTCTGTAAATAGTGCTTTGCCCGCGTCAGTCCGAGAGGATAGAGGCGGGTTTGTTTTGTGTAGACATATCAGAAATGACCGTAGAGCGCGTTTTGTCGCTTTGCCTTGCAACTATACCACCCAACGGCTAAAACGCCCTTAAAACGAATCTTTGGCTAAATTTTAACATTTCGCAACCTATTCGTTAAGGTTTTCGCCTTTTCTTAACACGTAGTCTATTACTTTGCGGTTGGCCGCGTCTACCTTATCCCGGTTATACTTGATATAGATACCCGTAACCTTTGCACCGTGCGAGTGGCCTAACGCTTCGCTGATAGTGTCCTTTGGTATATCCAATTCAGCCGCGTAGGTGGCCCACGAATAACGCGCCCAATACCACGAAAGTTTTTTGTCTATAGGTGTCATCTTTAGTTGGCCGTTCTTATGTTTTACGGGTTGGCCGTCTTTGTCAAGTTCAGGCACACCGATACGCGCCAGCGCATTGTCTAACGTACCGCCGTAGGCTTTTACGTTAGTGCAGCGGTCAAACATACTTAACAGGTGCTTTTTGCCTTTGTACCGTTCAAGTATTGCCGCCGCTTCCGGCTCAATCTTTATACTATATAGTTTGCCCGTCTTAGCCCGCCGGTATTCTATACGCCCATCTACTACGCTGTCATGGGTAAGCCCGGCCAAATCTGCCATATTGATACCGATTAGATAGAAAGAGAGTAGAAACAAATCGCGGTATTCGGTATAATGGTATCTGGTATCAAGTTCTATAAGTTGGCGCATCTTAGCCAACGGCAAAACACGCATACGGGTTTCTTCTGTCTTTACGCGGTAATGCCTAAATGGGTTGTTAGTCGTAACGTCATGGTCGAGGGCGTAGTTAATGGCCCGGCGCACTACCTTAACGTAGGCGGCACGGGTGTTTATAGACAAATCGGCCATCGAGGTATAAAAATCGTCTATCCATACCGGGGTAATTTGTTCGCAGTACAACTTAGTACAATCGCCACAGAATTTATTAAGCCTGATAATCGCAGTTTTGGCAATGTACTTAGTGTTAGTCGCCCGGCCCTCCAAAGTCTTTTGTATGAGGTCGTAAAGAGACGGTACGCCAACGGTAGGCTTTTCAAGGTCAAGCCGCGTAAGCATTTCCTTAATTTGCGCCCGCGTCAGTTTGCGCCATTGGCCGTTTTCCATGAGTTCCAAGATACGATTACCTACCATCGTCAGGAGCGTAACAAGCACGTCGTTTGTTTTCTTTGCACCTTTGCCCGTTACCCGCTTTGTCGTGCTATCCCAATCGTCAGCGGTTACGTAGATACCTGTACTAAGATATATGTTAGTACCATGCCCTACGACGATTTGCACCGGGTACGTGCCATCGTTCAAAGCCCGGCGGGTGTCAAGTCTCAAAGTTGATTTTGCCATATCTGATTTGCTGAAAATTTGCTGATTTATATACCAAAAAGCACCCTAAAGAGCCTTATTTTACCTAAAAATTAGGGTAGTCGAGAGAAGGGGAAAATACGGAAATCCCCTGTAAATAAGGCTTTCGGGCTATTAGGCCGCGATTACCTTGTAATAATTTTGTTGTGTTCATAAGTCTTTTATTTTCAATTATTTATATTTGTCTGATTTTGATTTGTTGAAAATTTGCATTATTGTACTACCTTGCGGCCGTCCTGTATTATTATCCCGGTGGCCGCGTCAGGTGTTGGCAGTTCTACCCCGTTGACGCTGTAGGCTTTGCCGTTGGCCGGGGCATCCATTCGGGCAGCTGACACGCCCGCCGACGTATCTTTGGCGAGTATAATAGTACCGGCCCCGTCGTAGGTTTTAAGTGTCATAGTACCGTTATCATATTCCGATATTCTAAAATTCAAGATGCTTTCGCCGCTATTCCAGGGTAACAAATGCAAAAGGCAGTTATTAGTCTTAACCGTAGTTACCCAATAGCCTTTGAATATCCAATCTACGGTTTGCGTACCGTTGGCAAAAGT
>ODAI012082029.1_pt1 | contig 21567 bp, 22 predicted proteins | sample 1539321 | NCBI WGS metagenome assembly ODAI01 (sample SAMN02144231, study PRJEB22623) | gut metagenome | biome: sheep rumen | host: Ovis aries | place: New Zealand | reverse complement strand
TTTTTTGCCCAGAAGCCGGGATGCACTTCTTCTTTGGTTTTTACATTACGGGTGCACATTGCCATAACCTTGGCGCCGAAAGACAGTACATCCCCATCCCGGGCAATCGGCAGAACATATTTACGGACCAGCTCTGCCTGATCTTCACCGACTTCCACAAAATGAGTCTGGATGGCAAAGCGGTCATAACGCCGGCCGTTTTTTCCTGTCAGCGTTCCGCGGTCAAAAAAAGTGATGCCATTCTGTTCCCGGCGCTGATCCTCAAGATTTCGGGATGGAATAATGCCCATAAGACACCTCCGTTTTATTCGCTTCAAATAATTATAGCGATACAGGTATTGTATGTCAACGCCGGAAACTTACCATATATATTGTGTTTTATGGAATTGTCTGGTATGATATAAAAGTATTTTTGTGTACATCCGGGACGAAGAATGATTCATCTGAAGGAGGAGTGAATGGCTCACATGAGTGAAAACAGCAGCGCGATTCAGGATGCGGCTATTCTGATTCCTGCCCTGGAGCCGGATGAAAAACTGCCAGCCTATATCCGGCAGCTGGCGGAGCACGGCTTCGGTAAGATTATCGTGGTGGACGACGGAAGCGGTGAGGCATATCAGACGGTTTTCCATGAAGTGGAGAGCATCGACCGTACAATTGTGCTGCACCATGAAGTGAATCGCGGGAAAGGCGTTGCGCTGAAAACAGGATACCGGTATATTCTGGACAGCGTTCCGGAAGCAGCTGGTGTCATTACAGCGGATGCGGACGGACAGCATACGGTTCCGGACTGTATTCGCCTGGCTGAAAAACTGTCTGAAGGTGAACGGGCTGTCTATCTGGGCAGCCGGGATTTCAACCTCCCGGATATACCGCCTAAATCAAGATCCGGCAATAAGATTACTTCAACCGTTTTCAGACTTTTTTACGGCGTCTGGCTGCCGGATACGCAGACCGGCCTTCGGGCGTTCCGCAGGGAAGAGCTTCCTTTCATGCTGGATGTCCCAGGCGAGCGGTATGAATATGAAATGAAAGTACTGATTGCCTGCGCGACATCCGGTATTCCGCTGATTCCGGTAACCATAGAAACCATCTATGAAAACGGAAAGAACGAGGGGACGCATTTTCATCCGATCCGGGATTCTTACCGGATTTACAAGGTGATTCTGGGAAGCTTTATCCGTTTTATGGGAGCCTCCGTTATATGCTTTGCTGCGGATCAGATCCTCTTCAATATTTTCAGAGGCTGGTTGTTCCCGCTGCTTGGCATTCAGCTGCATCTTGAACTGCCGATGGGCGTCCGCCTTGACAATACCTCCCTGGCAAACTATACAGCAAGATTTTTCAGCGCAGTCCTGAATTTCCGGCTGAACAGGGATCTGGTTTTCAAAGTAAAGGGCGGGAAGGGAACCGCTTTGCGATACACGGCTACAGCGGTTTGCATTATTATCCTGTCCACGCTGGGAATCAAAGGACTGGGGCAGCTCGGAATGGCGCCGTGGCTGGCTAAACTGATTGTGGATACGCTTCTGTATTTCCTCAGCTACAGGGTGCAGCGCCAGTGGGTTTTTAGGGGAGAAGCTTGAAATGCGCGCAATCAAGATTCTTCTTTGGGCGGTCATTCCGGTTTTCGCCGCAGCATTATTGGCCGCAGTAATATCCTCTATGACAGAAACAGGAAACGCAGAAACGATTTTTTCCCTTTTCGGGGTGCCCCTGACGGTGACCGGCGCCGGCGCAGGCTTTTCTTTTCTGACAATTGCGGGGTTTGCCGGAATCAGGCTTGCGGGGAACCGGCACCGGGAGAAAACTTTTTCAATCGGCAGGCTGACTGATGCCGCAGGATTCGGTGTTCTCCCGGGAGCGGCAGTCTGGAAAATTTTTGAACAGTTCACTCCCATGGCCGAAGGCATTCAGCTTTTTCATCCTCTGCCGGCCTTGGAATGGATCACGGAGGATAACTGTTTTGTTCCTTCCAGGATGGAGATGATCCTGGCTGTGGTTTGCTTTGCAGGGATTGTCATCTGGCTTATTCTGCGGAAAAAGGATTTTTCATGGAACGGAGAACTGCCCGGAGTCGTTTTATGCATATGGGGACTGATCCGTGCTCTGACGGAATCGATGCGGGCTTTTTCGCTTTTTTATGCCGGGCCTGTCAATCTGCTGCAGATTATATTTCTGGTATTCGCGGACATTCCGATGGCATTTTGGACAAGGAGAGGCAGGACAAAGCAGAAAAGCACCGCTTTTGCAGTGCTGGAATGGATCGCGGTGTTAAGCTGTGAAACGGTACTGGTACTGAATACATCCGGTCTCTTATCCGTCGGCAGCGAGATCGGAGATTTTGCCGTTAACTGCGGCTGCGTGATACTCAGCATGCTGCTTATTCTGCTGACAGGAAAGGACAGCAGAAGCTGAGAGGAGAATCATCTTCTGTTAGGACAGTCCTGCTTCCTGCAGGACGCGCAGGAATCCAGGGAAATCTCATCGCCGGGAAGCAGCATTTCGATCCTGCCGGAGTTCCGGGAAACGGGACGGAATCCAAGCCTGGCAAAAAAGCCCTGGGTGTCTTCTCCGCAGATCAGGCGCACCTCCCGGGCGGCATGCGACTGTGCTTTAAACAGCAGCAGCCGCAGCACAAGATCCCCCAGGCGGCGTCCCCTGAATTCCTGAAGGACGCCGATATTTCCCAGCCAGAAGGCATCCTCCTGCCACCAGATACGGCCGGAGGCCGCAGGCTGATCATCGAGATATACCAGCGTGTTCCATCCTGACGGATCCGTATCATTCCCGGATATTCCAAAGATTTTTTTCTGCAGGGGAAGTATCTCTTCGGAAAGATTTTCCCCGGGAGCAAACCATTTTCCCTGAATCATGATCATCCTCCTGTGGACAGATTTAAAAACTGTGAGGTGAAACAAATGGACCCCAAGAAAATTGAGCGGATTAATGAACTGGCCCGGAAAAAGAAAACGACCGGACTGACGGATGCCGAAACTGCCGAGCAGGCAGCGCTTCGGAGAGAATACCTGGACGGGTACCGGGAAAACCTGAAAGCCATGCTGGATAACATCGTGGTCCAGGAGAAGGACGGTACACGGCATCCGCTGAAGAAAAAAGATATTCCGCCTCGGTCATAATAAAGCGGTGTTTTCAGAAAGTCAACTTGTCAAATAAGGAACGGTTGTATATAATTTTTCCGAAAATATATTTGAAAGAGGTGCCGGGAAATGGACGAACTGAACAACATGGAAGGAATGGAGCAGGATACGATTATCTTCGAGGATGAAGACGGAAACGAATACGAGTTTTCTGTGAGAGATTATTTCTTCTACAATGGAGACGAGTATGCCCTGTTGACTGAGGTTGGGCAGGAAGCGGACGAGAATGGTGAGGAATGCATCATCTGCAAAGTGGAAGCCGCAGAAGGCCAGGATGGAGAAGAGGACGAGGAATTCATTCTTGTAGAGGATGAAGAACTGGCCGAAAAGCTCATTGAAATTGCGAATACCCGCATTGCTGACGATGAGGAAGAATAAGCACATCGCTTAGAAGGAGCAATTAAACTCATGAGAACATCCCTTCGTATCTTTGTGACAATTCTGTGTGTGATACTGATCGCTCTTATGCCTCTTCTTCTGTCTGCGCCTTTTTTGCTGAATGAAGCACAGATGGATCTGTATGCTGACCCGGATGACGGGGAGGAACTGGACTTTGGAAAGCTTCTTTTTTCGCACACCTTGGCGGAAGAAGCTGAGCCGGAATTTGTTATGGAGGAAGAGGATGTTGAGGATCCGCTGCTGGCTGCGGCGGAGGGGCGGCTGACGATTCCGGATGCATGGGAGCTTCCGCTGGATTTCAGTGTGCCGCCAGCACCGGATCCGGAACTTTTTTCAGAGGACGGATACGAAGATCAGTCCATTCGCGTACGGCGGGAAGTGCGGCAGGGCGATCGCTACAAAATATATATCGCCTATGTGGACATTGCCAGTCCGTCACAGCTGCGTACAGCCACTGCGTATAACAGCTGGAACCGTTCAATGCATCTGGAAACCATGGCAAAAGCATGCAATGCGGTGATTGCTATGAACGGGGATGACTTCATAGAGAATCCGGAGAGAAAGAAATTTGAATACCGGATGACGCAGGTGGTGGAAGGAAAAAGAAACAAGAAGAACAATCTGAAGGATACGCTGATAATTGACCGGAACGGTGATTTTCATTTGTTCCTGATGTCGAAAGGGCTGGAGGAGTACAGGGATACCCACGGCGATGAAATCGTGAACGCATTTATGTTCGGACCGGCGCTTGTGAAAGACGGTTCCCTGCGGGAGCCTGTGCCGGATTATCACTACAATCCAAACGGTCACGATCCCAGGTCAGCCATCGGACAGACCGGACCGCTGAGTTATGTGCTGGTGGTTGTTGAATCCAGGGACAGCGGAATGACTCATAAGGAACTGGCGGAGCTGATGCTGGAGCTGGGGTGCATTCAGGCATATAATCTGGATGGCGGAAATACGGCGGAGATGATCATGCTGGGGAAAGATCCTGCAAACCCGGTGTTTCATATTCAGGGACGACCGGAGGCGAAGTACAGGGCCCAAAGCGATATCATTTACTTTGCGACAGCTGTGCCGGAAAGTGAGAGACAGTAACAATAGTTTCAGCTGAAGGATGATGCGGATGAAAATGTGGGATGAAGCACCAAAGACGGAGCTGCTTGGATATCCGGTCTATACATTTGGCCTGTACTGTCTGATTGGAACAGCGGCCGCCGTGGCAGCTGTGATGATTCTTTGCCGGAACGCACATCGCAAGAAGGGAACCGGTACGCTTCTCTCACTGATGAGCATCTGCTTCGGAATGCTTTTTTCCAGACTTTTCTTTTCTGTGCTGTACAACATCTCCGCAGACGGATTTCCCTTTTCTGCCTGGTTTCGGATCTCAACAGGAGGATGGAGTCTCTTTGGCCTGATTTTCGGCGTTTTCACAGGGGCATTCGTCTGCAGCAAACTGACCGGGGAAAAGGCTTCAGGTCTTCTGGATACCGTGAGCTGTGCCCTTCCGCTTCTGATTGCCGCAGAACGGTTCGGAGAGCGTTTTTTTGAAGGATTTGATATCAGCAGGCCCCTTCAGGAGAAAGTCTTTCCGAATAATACATTTCTTTCAGTCAGAGATACGTTTTATGAGGATATCTCGTTCCTGGCTACCTATTTGGCAGCAGCGATCGGAGCGATTCTCCTTTTCCTGATTATGGTGTTCGTTCTGACCCGGAATGGAAGGAAGGACGGGGATCTGTGGATCCTTTTCATGATGATTTGTGGAGCCGGCGGCATTCTGCTGGAAAGCCTCCGATATGATCATTTTCTGGAATTCAGTTTCGTCCGATTCCAGCAAATACTTGCTGCTGTTCTAATGAGCTGGGGGGTTATTGCAGCTGCTGTCCGAAGCCCCCGGAGCAAAAAGATGATTCTTTGCGCAATCCTTTCACTGCCAGCGGCGATAGGAATTTGTGCATGGATTGAATTTGCGCTGGACAGAACGGAGATCAGCCACCATCTTCTGTATGCCATTATGATCGCCTCGCTGGCTGTACCGGTAATGCTGGGAATCCTGTTGCTGAGGAAACAGGAGAGGCAGGCAGCATGACGAATAAAGCAACAGCGAAGATGCCGCTGCGGGCAGCGATCACGCAGCTGTACGGTTATATCTACTGTATGATTCTTTCCAATATGCTGACCGGAATGCCGGTGTACGGAGGAATCCTTTACCTTTGCGGAAGGGCTGTCATCGTATTTACCGGGATCGTTGGAAAAGACAGGAGATTCATGCCGCTTTATGCTAAGCGCTGGGTCATCCTGCTGCTGGTTGTACTGATGGGAATCGGCCTGTTGCTGATCGGGCTTTTCCCGACAGGGATCTATAGCGAAAAAATCTGGATTCTTTATGCCTCCGTTGCTCTATGCATTTGTGCGGAAGCGAATATTGACCGCCTGTCCAAAGTTTTCAGGGCGGATGAACCGCTCCCGGTCCGCGCCAAAATAGTTGGCATCATGATTCAGATTATAATTATGTCCGGAATGTCCTTTACTCTTTTTGGTGTTTTTGGCTGGAAGAACGGCTGGGGGGCAGCAGCCGGATTTCTGATTCTCGTGCTGAACAGAGTCTATGTTACTTTCCGGCTGCATGGCAGCCTGGAACAGATTGACCATCAGTCAGAATTGGAGGAAGCGGATTTTCGCAATGCGCATGCATACCATTCAATGGAATGGGTCAGCATGATGCTGGTGATGTCGGTCGAACTCACAGTTACATCCATATACGCGCTGCTTGCTGTGAACCGGGATGTACTGCTGCCGGCTATGGCGGTTGCTGTACTGTGCACCATCCTTCCGGCCGAGGCAGGTTATCTGCTTCTGCGCAGATCGGAACGGAAGGACCTGAAGGATCCCACATGGCTGCTGTGCGTCGGCCTGATCCTGTGGCTTGGCGGGATTGTGCTGTGCATTCAGATGCTGATCGCAGGAAAGATTGAGTATGCCAGGATTTATCTGTATCTTGTGATTTGCACAATCGGAGGATCCCTTAGCCTGACGGGCCTTGGACGGATTGAAGAGCTGATGCCGGAAGCTGTGAGCGTCAGCGGCAAGGAGATCCCGAAGGGGTACTGGAAGCTGCGACTGACAAACTGGAATCTTGCAAGACTTCTGGGTGACACGCTGGCATTAATCGCACTGGGTATCTTCTGTTTTGTTAACAGAAAAGGACTTCCTCAAAACATGGAAGAGCTGGCAGCCCGGTTTCAGCCAGTGATGACGGTACCGGTATTTCTTGTGGTTATTGGCGCACTGATCAGTGCTTTCCGGTTTCCGCTCAGCAGGCGATATATACAAAAAATACGAAAACTGATGAAGCTTCAGGAGAAAGGAGATAATAATCCGGCGCTGCAGGAACAGGTCGCACGGGTTGTACGGGGGCCTTATCGCCAGCCATACCTGTCGCGGTTTCTGATTTTTCTGTGCAGTCTTCACTTCAGATGCAAACTGGTGCAACAGGACCATATTGTGACGGATGATGATAATCCGCTGGTTTTTCTGTGCAACCATGGGGAATTCTATGGACCGATGGCATGTAAAATTTATATTCCGGTTCCGATACGAGCCTGGACAAATTCAACCATGATGTTTGACAAGAAATCTGTGGCGAAATATATCTATGAAAACACAACCAGCAAGCAGGAACATATGCCGGAGTTCGAAAAAAGGATTCTGGCAAGAATGGCTGCCTGGCTCAGCGTGAATGTGATGAGCCAGCTGGAATGCATTCCGGTCTACAGAGAATCTCTGATGAAGCTTCGGGAAACTTTTCGATTAACCATGGACGCCATGGAGGCCGGGGATAATATTCTGATTTTTCCGGAAAATCCGGAGCAGAAATATCCAAGAGAAGGGATCGGGGAGCTATCGCCGGGGTTTGTAATGCTGGCTGATATTTATTGGAAACGAAAACATAAAAAAATGCGCTTCCTTCCGATGTATGCGGATAAAAAGCACAGAACCATTACTTTCGGAGATATCGTTGAGTATCAACCGGAGAACAGCCTGGGAGACGAGCAGAACAGAATTGTTGAGGGAATTCTGAGACAGATCCGGTCGATTGCTGAAGCTGCGGACAGGGAGGATAAGACAGATGAATAAGCGCAAACCCCTGATAATGCTGACGGTATTCATGGTATTTTTCTGCCATGTGATCTGTGCGAACGCGGAAGGGACGGGTGCTTCCAGTATCCGCGATATGGTAATCAATGAAAAAAAACCTTTTTCCTTCAGAAACGGCATTGGATGGGGGATGAATCCTCAGCAGGTTTCGGTCATTGAAAACATCCCGATGGAGCAGCGTTCTTCCACAGAATGGTCCGTGATGGTACCGACGGAGAAAGTTCAGGTCAGCCGCTTTTATGCAGATCTGGTCTATATGTTTTACAAAAATGCTTTGCGGATGATCAATTATGAATTTCAGGATGAACGTTCCGGAGCAAGCAAACAGAAAAGCCTGGACTATCAATATCTTACAGGGGCTCTCTGCTCTGTTTACGGGGAGAGCCGGGAAGCCGATCCTGCTGTCATCAAAGGATGGATGGACCGGATTTATCAGGATTATTACCAGCAGGAGAAAATCCATGATGCGCTGGAATGGACAGCAGAGGATGGCACTGAGATCTTTCTGTATTATTTTTCGGATGTATCCTATGCGATCTTATATGTCTGCCCCTCTGGCAGCGGAAACAACGGGTATGATATCAACGGCCTGTGACTAAAAGAAAAAAGCCTGATAAAATCAGGCTTTTTCCATGTCTGGGTGAGAAGATTCGAACTTCCGGCCTCTTGAACCCCATTCAAGCACGCTACCAAACTGCGCCACACCCAGATATCGCCGGGACCTGCCCGACAACATTAATATATTACCATAAAAAGAGACATCTGTCAATAATTCAGCCAGGCAATCTTGCGAAGAATGTGACGTCTTTCCGGAGGATGTCACTGAGCCGGCAGCTGTGCCCTGAGCGCTTCAATTTCCTTTTCGAGCGCGACGATTTCTTCTGTCAGTTCTGCTGCGCGTTCCTCATCATCAGAGAGAGTCAGATCGGCTTCACGCAATTCATTTTTGGCAGCCTTCAGCTCTTTCTGAACAGCCAGTTTCCGTTCATTTATATCTTTCCACGCGTCCGTGCTGACTGCCAGATCCTGCTTCAGCGCTGCCAGCTCACGGCGGGCGGACAGATAACGGCCGGAAAATGTAATCATCACCGTGACGGCTGCAAGCATAACAGCAAAAAGGAACAGTTTCTGTGTTTTATTCATGACTCTGTACCTCCTGCTCAGGAACGGATACGGAAAGCTGTTGCTCAAGCTCTTCTTTTTCATGACGCAGGTCATTCCGTCTGCCTTTAAGGTCCGCAACATTCTTGTCGGCAGCTTCCACCAACGGCTTTTTTTCCTGCAGTTCCGCCTGGATCACCGGAAGATCCTGAACGGCTTTGTCGTATTCGTCCTGCTGTTTGCCTTCCCGTCCGCGGCTGGTTTCCAGGCTGCGTTTTGTTTCTTCAATGCCGGCCAGGAGGGAAGACTGGGACGGAATATACCAGACGAGAAAAGAAGCAAAAAGAAACAGAATTACGACACATAAGGCTGGGACGAACGGCATTTTATTTTTCATGAATGAGCCTCCTTCAGGAATAACAGAATCTCATGCCACCAGGGAAAGAAAACGGAATTCTGAGAGCGGAAAATTTCATGGCGGGAATCCTTTACAAAGATCTGCCGCCCCTTTGGGATTCTCCGGATCAGCTTTTCCTGGGGAAGAGGCAGTACGCTGAAATCCTTATCTGCGGTACTCAGCAAAACAGGGCAATTAATGGATTCCGGAGCACCGGCGGACAGGATTTTTTTCGTGACACCGATCGATTCGGAAGTCCAGCGATAAGTTGGAACGCTGTTCCAGAAATCTTTCCTGGAAGCTTTTACAGCGTCATACCAGGCAAAACGTACCGGATCGGCAGCGCATGAGGTTTCAAAGGATTCCGGGCCGGAGTAGGGCTTCATAAAAAAGGGATGATGCTTTCCGCACCCCAGGAGAATAGCAGCATGACAGACCGCTGATGCGACCGGGGCAGGAATACCTCCGGTATTCGGTGCGATCATCGGGGCGCAGAGCGAAACGGCAGAAAAAGTATTATGATCTTTTTCAATGAAGAGGGATGCGACTGCACCTCCCATGGAATGCGCAAACAGCAGCCAGGGCTGAGGAAGATTTACCAGCAGTTTATCGCAGACAATCTGAAGATCGTCGACATAATCTTCAAAACGGTCCACATGCGTTACGGAGGGATCTGCAAGACCGTCAGAACGGCCTGAGCGGCCATGTCCCCGCTGGTCGTAAGCCACGACACTGAAGTGATTATGAATCAGTGACCAGATCAACTCTGAATACTTATAGGCGTTTTCAGTAAACCCGTGCAGGATCATAACAGTACCGCGAGGATTTTCCGCATTGAAAACGGAGCAGAAAAGGGACAAACCGTCCTTTCCGGATAGGATTTGGTCCTGCTGGTATTTCTCCAGACCCGGGATGACGACATTGTTCATAACCGACGCGTAATCCGGCGATTCAATCAGGTAGTCTTCACTAAAAAGATTATTCATGGGAACTCCTTTCGGAAAAGAAAATCTGAACTAACGGGGAAGGTTCCGCAGGCGGATCCGATAGGGATTATGGAGGGTCTGAGGTGTATTCACAGGAATGGAAACAGAACGGTTCCGGGTGACATTCAGCACCAGACCGACACCGCCCATATTTGTCATCATATTGGAACCGCCGTAGGACAGAAAAGGCAGGGGAATACCGGTGATCGGCATCAGGCCGAGTGTCATTGCGATGTTTTCCAGCACATGAAACAGCAGCATGCCCATAACGCCGCAAATAACCAGCCGGCCGAATTTGTCCCTTGTATACCAGGCAAGGTACAGCATGCGTATCAGAATCAGAATATATACCACCAGAACAGATACGCAGCCGATAAATCCCCAGGTTTCACCAATCGTAGAATAGATAAAATCGGTCCAGTCTGCCGGGACATAGTTCAGCTGTGAGATGGCGCCGTCCACAAACATTCCGATGCCGCTGAAGCCGCCGGATCCTATTGTCATCTTGGACATGGTTTGCTGATAGGCGTCGTCGGATGCATACATTTCAGGGTTCAGCCAGCCTGCAATCCTGGCCAGCCGGTAGTCGGTTGATCCGGTTGCGACCATGAATCCGTACACGGCGAGAATCCCGAGAACAGCGATAGCAGCAAGAATGCCGAGTGTCTTGAGGGATACATTTGAAAAATACATCATGACCGCGAAAAGGAAGATGATAACCAGAAGGGATCCGGTTTCGCCCTGAAGAAGAATGACCAGGCCCGGGATAAAGACCAGCATAAAAACGCGTACGAAAGAACGGAAATCAGCCAGCGGGCGGTCTTGCCTCGAAAGGTTTTTAGCGAGAACCAAAATCATAGCCAGTTTGGCAAATTCAGAAGGCTGAATCGTGTATCCCCAGAGCACATCCAGCCAGGCCTTTACGCCCTGTGCCCGGTTGAAAACGGTTGTCACTGTCAGAAGAATGAAAGAAAGCCAGTAAAAGGTTTCGGCCCGCTGACGGAGCAGCGAATACGGAAATGCCATGATAACACCGATAACCAGAGGGGCCAGAAGAATGAAAAGGCATTGTCTGGTTGCATAGGAGGATTCAAAGATGTGATTCAGAAATGAAGTATCCGTGTCTGAGCCGGGTGAAAAAGTAGCCACGCACACAGCAACAATGCCAAAGAGAGACAAGCCGAACACGAGCGCAATCAGCACCCCGTCCACATGCGCAAGGGAACGACGATTCTCATCAATGCCGGTCAAGGGGAATAACCTCCTTTATGGATTTACGGAATACTCTTCGGAAAAACGGGACATGGCCGCGGCCGATTTCCGGAAAGGGAATGATCTCCCCAAGCAGACGTCCCGCAATACGAAGAAGTGCCCTGCGGGCTTCACAGTCATAATCGATCAGGAGCCGGTGGCGCAGAACAGAACGGTAGACAACAGGATCCTCCGGAATCTCACCGAGAAGAGGAAGATCCAGCGTATCGGCCACTGTCCTTGCGGCGAACATTTCCCCTTCCTGAATCAGGGCTGAATCAAGGCGGTTGACAATCAACCGGGGACGGGGCTGATGCTTTTCTTCAATAACCTGAGCGGCCCGTTCCGCATCGCGCATGCAGATCTCATCCGGTGTAACAACGAGGATCACCTGATCCGGCTCCGCCCGGAGAGCATTGCGGAATCCTTTTTCAATGCCGGCCGGAGAATCAATCAAAATGTAATCAAAGGATTCTTTCAGAGCATTCAGCATTTTTTTAAACCGGCCGCTGTCCAGCATTTTAACCCGGGCGAACTGAGATGCCGGGATCAGACGGAGTCCCGGAACGGAAGGAACATCCAGAAGCGCCTGTTCCAGCGAACAATCCCTGTTTGATACATCAATCAGATCATAAACCACCAGGTTCTCCAGCCCCAGAAGGGCATCCTGCGAACGCAAACCGATATCTGTATCAACAATGACCACAGATGAACCCCGAAGCGCCAGCGCAGCCCCGATGTTGGCGGTTAATGTGGATTTACCGACACCGCCTTTGCCCGATGCGATCAGAATGGAAAGGGACATTTTCTTTTCTTCCTTTCTTTCAATCTTACGGTGCGATAGAGTTGCCAACCGGGAGATCATAATCCACGCTGCGAAGGTCTTTCTGATCCAGATACCATCTGATGAAATCACGGGGCGCCTTGGCAGCTTCCGACCCTGAGTATCCGTTGGGAATGAAACAGGCCACAGCAATCTCAGGATTGTCATAAGGGGCGAAACAAACGAACCAGGAGTTGTTTTCCAGGTCAATGGATGTAACCTGAGCGGTTCCTGTTTTTGCAGCAATTTCGTCTGTATACGGATAATTCCTGAAATACTTGGCCGCGGTACCGGATTCGTCAACCACGCCTTTCATTCCTTCACGAATCAGCGGGAGATAATCATCAGAGTAATCAAGGCGGTGAATCAGTGTCGGTTCACGCTGGGAAAGGATTTCCCCCTCCGGGGAAGTGATGGAATCAATCAGGGAAACGTTGTACAGGTATCCTCCGTTGGCAACTGTACACACATAACGGGCAACCGCAATGGGCGTCAGTACCGTAACGGACTGCCCGATTCCGGTCAGAATCGTCTGGCCGCCGCCCCACTTGATGTCATTCATATAGTTATAGGTGTCCCCGATGACAGACTGGAGATATACCATGTCCTTGGTCATGTTCAGCTCTTCCATCAGAATTGTGCGCATATTATCCAGCCAGTCACTTTCATTATAGTTTACAGCCATGTCCATCAGGCGCTTTGCACAGATGGAAAGACGCTCATCGTCATATTCGATGTTTCTGGAGGCACCACAATTGCGAAGATGACGTTTGATGGAGTTGAAAACGATAATGGGAAGAGATGTGTCCTGATTTGCTTCATTTACCGGTTTGGACGGATCATACAGTGTATTCTGCGATCCGACAACTGAACGGACTTCACCCGGCAGGTCAATACCGGTTTTGGAAGTGAGGCCGAAAAGTGATGCGTAACGATAGAGGCGTTCTTCACCAAGGCGGTCAGCCAGCGTATAGAAGAAATAATTACAGGAATGGGAAAGGCCGTCCACAATCGTCTGGTTTGCGTGCTTATAAATCAGATTTTTGCTGATCCAGCATTTCGGTGCCGTTGTAATATCCGCGTTATATTTTGTGTAATACCCCATATCCGATATGCGTTCCGTGGGCTTCAGCTCTCCTGTGGACAATGCGCCCATGGCGGTGACCATCTTGAAGATGGAGCCGGGGGTGCCGCGTGCATGAATTCCGTAATTCAGCAGAAGATTCCGACTGTCACCCAGGATTGCCATGGCATCCTTGCCGCCGGCTACCAGGGCATTCAGATCGTATGTCGGATAATTGGCAAGTGCGAGTACGCGGCATTGCATATCCAGGACAATCAGGCAGCCGTGTTCCGCCAGCTCCAATGGATACTTCACCCAATCGCGGTTATGAATATCCGCTTTATTTGCTTCCCGCCAGGATTCCGAGGCAAGCTTTGTTTCCTGCAAATCCCGGGTGGTATTCACATTATCTGCCAGGCAGCGCTCAGCCATTTGCTGATAGGAAGCATTCAGTGTCAATTTGACATTGTTGCCATCCTGCGGTGCGGAGTAGGAAAGCTCCCGTACGACTCTTGACATCTGATCCCGTTCCACAATACGGGCGCCTTTTCGAAGAGAGGAGTTCTGTGTCAGCCAGTCCTCCATGGAGGATTCAATACCGTCACGGCCGATGGTGTCGTTATAGGAATAGCCTTTAGCGCTCAGATTTACCCACATGGCCCGGGAAGGAATGGCACCGATATAGCCGATAATCTGTGAGGCCAGAGTGGAGCGGGGATACACTCGCTTGGTGCCGATCTGGATGCTCATACCGGGGAGCATCATGGAGCGGGTTTCAATTTCAATGACAGTTTCATACCGTACGTCTTTTGCAATGACAATAGGCTGCGAATTGAATATGTTCATCTGCATTTCGGAATAAATTGCCATGATCTGGAGCATGACTTCTTCAGGGACATCCGGATCAATCTGATAGCGGGTACGGAATTGTTCAATACACTGCTCCGCTGTTCCATATCTGTTCAGATTGGTTGCATAATTGTTTTTCCGCCATTGCGTTTCACGGGTTTCAAGGACGGATTCAGATACGCCCGTGCCAAAGTTAAAGACCCATCCCCCGGTATCCGGATCGCGCTCGATGACATAACTGACGGCAATGGTTCCCCCGTTTTTTTCTATAATTCCAATCGTCTCAATGATGGAATCCGTATATTTTTTATACAGAGCTTTTGAATTGGCGGATGCATCCTTCTGGAATGTCACATTATAGACTAGTTCATCCTCCGCCATCACAACGGAGTCCGCGGTGGAGATCGATCCGCGCTTTCCGCGGAGTGCGATGGATTTTGTACGGGTCTTTTCAGCTGTTTCCCTGTTTACATCCACCTGACGAATCTGAAGGTTTATCAGTCCTGAGACAAGCCATACAAAGATCAGAAACAGGACAATCAGAAAGGCAGCATACCGCCAGAATTCAGCACTTTTCTTTTTTTTCTCATTTATCTCCATTCTGACACACTCCTTTCAATGAAAATTTTTACCGAAAATCAGTTTCTGGTAAACACAACAGGCGAAGGCTGGAGAACGGACTGATTACGGCGTCGTCCAAAGACGGCAAAACGAAGCGGAAACACCAGCAGCAGACAGAGAAGGCAGGTTCCAAGGATATCCGTCAGGCCTCGCAGAAAGTGATGAATTGTCAGTGCATTTCCGCCAAGGTAGATGTAAGTGATCTGAACCGTCTCATAAATAAATGTGTTTAAGCCGGCGCACAGAACGGAACGCAGCCAGGGGGCAGGCTCGGCGCGATGGCGGTTCATTGCTCTTTCGTACTCAAGTGTCTTCAGGGGCTTGTCTGCGAATGCGAAAGAACAGAAAAGGGTAGTCAGCGGATAAAGTGCCAGGTTCAGCATCGTGACGGAAGGAAGCATGATCTGCATCAGCAGGCCGTAAATCAGGCCGACCCAGAAGACACGCAGTTTTCCGTAAGCCACGGTAATGATGCCAATGATGACATACAGAAGATTCGGGGAAACACCGAAGATCTTGATATAAGGCATGACACTGACTTCGCAAAAGTAACCGATGAAGGTCATCAGGAAGAAGACGAGGTATTTGCGCACAGAAGCCATCCGCATATCAGTTGCCCACCTCTTCCTCGAAGGTCATGTCATTCGGATCCGGCGTGAAGTAGGGGGTCGCGGTTGGCCCGGGCGTGGGTGAAGGAGTAGGCGTCGGATCGCCGTGAAGGTTCACAACCTGATACTCAAGCGGTGTTTCTTCCGCGGAAGGAAGTGAAGAAGGCGCGGGAGATGGCTCCGGCGTATCAGTGGGCTCCGGTGAGGGAGAAGGCGTCGGCGTGGACGGTACGGCATTGCCGGAGGTTTCAGGGGTCGGAGAATCAAACAGTGAAGCGGCGATCTGCGGGACTTCCGGAGAGGGACGGGCGCTTTCAAGAGGAACAAGCTCCACGCTGGTTCTTCCGTTCTCCCGGCCCGTAACCGCTTCCGGCTGCGGTTTGTAGCGCAGGACAATCACATATTCGAGGTGCTGAAAGTCAACCTGCGGCTCCAGAACAATATACTGTTTATTGGCATCCATGCCGCGGGTGCTTTCCCGGACGATTCCGATCGGGATTCCCTTCGGAAAGGACATGCCAACACCGGAAGTAACCACCAGATCACCCGGACGGGGCAGGTTATCATCCGGAAGATAATACATTCTGCAAAGAGGGGTGCCGTCAATTCCCAGCGTTCCGCGCACGGTTCCCTGATCCCGTGACGACTGAATCAGCCCGGCAATGGATGCGTTGGAATCAATGACGGTACGGACGGTGGATTTATGCGCCTGCGTGTTTTCTGTGTATCCGACCAGCGCTCCGGATATCGTAACAGCCATGTAATCCTCCACGCCGTCATCCAGTCCTTTGTTGATGGTCATGGTGGAGAAGTAATTGGCATCTGATTTCCCGATGACGGTGGCAACAACGGGCCGCATATTTGCATTGGCTGCGATTTCATCCGACAGATCCTCATACTGGGAGAGGGTTTGCTGGAGCTCATCGGCAAGCATGGCTTTATAGACCAGCTGTTCATTTTCCGCGCGGAGGGCATTGTATTCAGCCTCGATGTTTGATCGGAGCTTCAGAGAACGGAAATAACCGGCAATGGATTCAGTAATATTGGAAAAAAACGACTGCACCGGGGTAAAAAATGTGCTGATGGTGTCTTCAGGAGCGCTGAGGAAAGCAATGTCCGGAAAAAGACGATGCATGATATAGGTGCCTGCCGTCAGCAGAAGCGTCAGGGTGATCAGGGTCAGAATAAGTCCCCGAACGAATGGGTGGGTCCGCTTTTCACGGGCGACAGGTTTCAGTTCGTCATCCAGAACAACTCCGGACGAATAAACTTTGCGTTTGTTTTCCCGGCTGCCGATTTCAGGAGCATCACCTTCCGTGCCCGATGTCTCATCCGGCTTGGAGGCAGCGCGGCTGCGCAGTTTCCGGATAGCGTCTTCAGGCGTATCCGAGGCGGGTGTTTCAGGCGAATCCGACTCTGCCGGATCATAGATAAAATCATCAACAGCAATTGGACGGGGATCATTCCCGGATATTTTCTTGTGACGCAGTCTTGCCAATCGCTGTCACCTCCTCCTGTGACCAAGGATCAGAACCTATTACTTATAGACGGGTTTTTCGGGACGCTTGCTCTGGGGCGATACAAGCTGAATGTTCTCAGTCAGATAACCGATTCCAAGAATGCAGCAGTCACCGGGATCCCGCGCAAGAAGGACCGGCATGCCAATGCTTTCAGAAATGTACCGATCAAGCGCGAAGAGGCGCGCAGCGTCTCCGGTCAGGTGGATTCCTCCACGCATTATATCTGCTGCCAGTTCAGGCGGCGTTCGTTCAAGCACCCAACGAATCGCTTTAACGATCGCACCGCAGGGGCCTTTCAAAGCGGCATAGGCCTGAGCAGAGGAAAAGCTGACGGTGCCGGCAGATGTATTCAGCTGATTGATTCCACGCACGAGAATGGTGCGATCCTCCTCCAGAGGGAGGGCTGTGGCAAGATCCTTTTTGATGTTTTCAGCAGTTTGCGCGCCTACCAGAATACTGCATTCCTTGCGAAGATACTCGATCAGCGCTTCGTCGAATTTGTTTCCGCCGACCTGAACGCTTTGCGAAACAACCAGACCGCCCAGGGAAATGACTGCCACATCCGTTGTCCCGGCACCGATATCCACTACAAGGTTGCCGATCGGATCATAGACCGGAAGACCGGTTCCGATCGCAGCAGCAAATGGCTTTTCAATCAGGAATACATGCTTGGCGCCGGCGTACCGGACAGCCTCCGTCAGCGCTTTCCGGTTCACATCATCGAGATTACAGGGAACAGAAACAATGACCTTTGGCTTTCCGAGATAGGAAACACCGATGGCTTTCCTGAAAAAGTATTTCAGCATCAGTTCCGCTATGTCGAAATCAGCAACCAGGCCGTTGCGGATCGGCCAGACCGGGGTCAGCCGGTCGGGCGAACGGCCAAGAAGGAAGCTGGCCTCATCACCGACAGCCTGGACAGTGTGCCGGCTTTCACGGTCCAGCACCACAAGCGCAGGCTCGGAAATGACAACACCGCGTCCGCGGACATAAAGGCTGATATTTTCCGTGCCCAGATCAATTCCAATATCAGGTGCCCAAAATGGCATAGCCATACCATCCTTTTTATTTCAGGTTTCAGACGCAGGAACAAACCGGTATCCGCTTCGGATCAGCAATGTCCTGACCAGACATAAAGGAAGGCCGATGACAGAAGAACTGCTGCCTTCCAACCGCGTAATCCACAAAGAAGCCCGCCCCTGCAGCGCATAGGCGCCTGCTTTGTCGAGCGGTTCGCCGGAGCGAACGTAGGAAAGTATTTCCGCTTCCGGGATCTGGCAGAAGGTAACATCAGACCGGTCGGTTTCGGAATACAGGCTGCCGGATGGCGAAAGGACAGAAACACCGGTAAAAACCTGGTGCGTATGACCGGAAAGAAGCTTCAGCATGCGAACCGCATCTTCCTGATTGCCGGGTTTTCCAAGGGCCTGTCCATTCACAGCGACCAGCGTATCGGCAGCGAGAATATAGCGTCCCGGGAAGCGAAGCCCGACAGCTTTCGCTTTACGGGCAGACAGAACGGAAACAGCCTGGTCTGCAGGCAGCGTACATGCTTCATCCACATCAGGTTCGGCGGTTTCAAACGGAATTCCGGCCTGCGTCAGCAGTTCACTCCTTCTGGGGGAGCAGGAAGCAAGGACCAGTTTTTCCATGGAATCTCCCTCCTTCAAAAATGGAATGAACCATATTATTATACCATATAGTCATTCCGAATGAAAGCAAAATTGACAAAAGAAGATGGAAGGCCCTATAATATTATGAATATTTATGTACCGGAGGAACGGAGCGATGACAAAAGCGCTGATTTCCGTAACTGGACTTGATACAACAGGAATTATTGCCGGCGTTGCAACAAAGCTGAGTGAAATGAATATCAATATTCTGGACATCACGCAAACCATTCTTGACGGGTATTTTACGATGATGATGGTTGTGGACCTGGATGGATCCGATCTGGATTTCGATGAAATCAACCGCCGGCTGCAGCCTGTCCGCGAAGCGATGAAAATGTCGATTCATATGCAGAGAATGGATATTTTTGACGCCATGCACAGGATTTGACGGAGGTACATCAGCATGATTGAAACAGGCGAAATTCTCCAGACAATGAGGATGATCCAGGAGGAAAATTTCGATATCAGGACCATTACGCTGGGAATTAACCTGCTGGATTGTTCAGATCCTGATGCACAGAGGTGCGCTGACAGGGTTTATGAAAAGATCTGCCGCAAAGCGGATAAACTTGTGCATACCGGCGAAGAGATCGAAACAGAATTCGGGATCCCCATCGTCAACAAGCGGATCAGCGTGACGCCGGTCAGCCTGATCTGCCAGGCAGATCCGCGGCCGATTGCCAGGGCGCTGGATAAGGCCGCGGAGACGGTAGGCGTTAATTTCCTCGGCGGTTATTCTGCATTGATGCATAAAGGAGCCACACTGGCCGACGAGCGTCTTCTGGCATCCATTCCGGAAGTTCTCAGCGAAACCAGGCTTCTGTGTTCCAGCGTGAACGTGGCATCCACCCGGACGGGAATCAACATGGATGCTGTGAAGGAAATGGGCGAAATTATTAAGAAAACAGCTGAAATGACCGCGGATCAGGATGGACTGGGCTGTGCGAAGCTGGTGGTTTTCGCGAATGCAGTGGAAGACAACCCATTCATGGCAGGCGCTTTCTGCGGAATCGGCGAACCGGAATGTGCAATCAATGTAGGTGTTTCCGGACCGGGCGTTGTGAAGGTGGCGCTTGAATCCGTAAGAGGAGAACCCTTTGATATCATCGCTGAAACAATAAAGCGGACTGCCTTCAAGATTACACGGGTGGGACAGCTGGTTGCCAGGGAAGCAAGTCAGCGGATGCATATTCCCTTCGGTATTGTGGATCTGAGCCTTGCGCCTACTCCGGCCAGGGGAGATTCCGTTGCCCATATCCTGACAGAAATGGGACTTGAAATGGCCGGAGCACCGGGAACAACGGCAGCCCTTGCGCTTTTGAATGACGCGGTAAAAAAAGGCGGTGTAATGGCCAGCAACCATGTAGGCGGACTCAGCGGAGCGTTTATTCCTGTCAGCGAGGATATCGGGATGATTGAAGCTGCAGGGAAAGGAGTTTTGACGCTGGAAAAGCTTGAAGCAATGACATGCGTCTGTTCAGTGGGACTGGATATGATTGCAATCCCCGGAGACACTTCCGCAGCGGCGATCAGCGGTATTATCGCGGATGAAGCCGCGATCGGAATGGTGAACAATAAAACAACGGCGGTCAGGGTTATTCCCGCTGCCGGAAAGAAAGCGGGGGACAGGGTCGAATTTGGCGGATTGCTCGGGTATGCCCCTGTGATGCCTGTAAATCCGATGAAGAATGACGCGTTTATTGCCCGCGGAGGAAGAATCCCGGCACCGCTTCATTCCCTGAGAAACTGATATGCGCACGGAAAATGAATGAAGGCATGGAATCAAAACCTGCTGAAATAATTATGATGAAGAAGCCGAGGTAAAAATGAGCCATTTTGTTGACCAGGTCAGAATCACAGCCAAGGCCGGAAACGGCGGTAACGGATCCGCCTCCTTTCATCGGGAAAAGTATGTGATGAACGGGGGACCGGACGGGGGGGACGGCGGAAAAGGCGGGGATATCGTCCTTTATGCGGACGAGAACAGCCATACGCTTCTGGATTTTCGGTATAAAAGCAAATATACTGCGGAAAACGGAGCGGACGGATCTGCAAACTGCTGTAACGGAAAGAATGGGGAGAATCTGGTTATTAAGGTGCCCGTCGGAACCGTGATCCGGGACGATGAAACCGGAAAAGTGCTTGCAGACATGGATCAGCCCGGGGAGGAACGGATCCTGCTCAAAGGCGGAAAAGGCGGATGGGGGAACCGCCATTTTGCCACGCCGGTTCGACAGGCTCCCAATTTTGCAAAACCCGGCATAAAAACACCGGTTCGGACCTTGCGGATGGAATTGAAGACGATCGCGGATGTAGGCCTGATTGGTTACCCGAATGTGGGGAAGAGTTCCATTCTGAGCGTTGTGACAAACGCAAAACCTAAAGTGGGGAATTATCACTTTACCACGCTGACCCCCAATCTCGGGATTGTGCGCAGATTCGGAAAGGATATTGTTCTGGCGGATATACCGGGCCTGATCGAAGGCGCTGCTGAGGGAGCGGGGCTGGGGCATGACTTTCTGCGCCATGTTGAAAGGACCAGGCTTCTTCTGCATGTCGTGGATATTTCCGGAAGCGAAGGCCGGGATCCGATTGATGATCTGGATCAGATCAATACGGAACTGGATCACTATGGCAAACTATCGGAACTTCCGCAGATTATCGTTTGCAACAAAATGGACCTGCCTGGAGCGGAAGAAAACCTGACAAGAATGAAAGCGCTCGCAGAAGGTATGGGCTGTCCGGTTTTTGGCGTCAGCGCAGCTGCGTATGCAGGGTTTGACGCGCTGCTGGATGAGACTGCCAGAATGCTGGAGACGCTGCCGCCGATTCTTCATTACGAAGCGGAAGAAGATCCGGAAGAAGAGTCTGGAAAACAGGACAGTTCGTTTGAAATTGTGATGGACGGGCCTGTTTTTGAAGTTGTCGGTCCCGGAATGGAAAGGCTCATTGAC
>ODAI012920810.1_pt1 | contig 21569 bp, 18 predicted proteins | sample 1539321 | NCBI WGS metagenome assembly ODAI01 (sample SAMN02144231, study PRJEB22623) | gut metagenome | biome: sheep rumen | host: Ovis aries | place: New Zealand | reverse complement strand
AAGATAATGCTCGAAATCGTTACGGAACTCAACAACATCTACTCCAAGCTCGACAACAACACCATCAGCGTACTCCGCAACAACAAGGCAGACAACCTCAAGACCCTCGAGGAGCGTTACACGATGGAGAGCGAGCGCATCATCCATCAACAAGCCATCGGCGAGGACGTTGACCTCGAAGACGATTCCGACGACGACAACGATGTAGAATTCTTCTAATTGTGATTGACTAATCGATAAACTAAACGCCGCGTAATGCAGTCAATAAGCATTACGCGGCGTTTTTGTATTGGGATTGCTTTAACAAATATCTGCAACCGCTTATTTAATCGAAATCTTGTCTTCCTTGAGACCGTCACTTTTTGCGGTGAGAGTGATTGTGCCTGGCTTGCCGTTGGTCTTGATTACAACGAGAGCCTTGCCGGAGAATAGGCTGCGGCTGTATTGGGCGGCGGGGATGCGCTCGCCAACAGTGCCAAGGTCGGTGTTTGGCTCGTCCCATTGTGATGACTTGCGGATTTTTTTGCCGACGTAATAGACCGTGTTGACGCCTTGTTTGAGGATTTTGCGGTCGAGAGAATACTCCTGCGGCGCGTCGCGCTTGATTTTGGAGGCGATTTTAGTGCCGTTGATGTAGATGTCCTGATCGAGAAGTATGCTCTTGGAATAGAGCGTAAATGCAGCATTGTCAGCGAAATCCTCGATATTGAACTCCGCCTTCACCACGAGCAATGTGTCGTGATAATAATCCCAACGCTCCTTGCGGTCATAGACGAGCGGTGTGCGCCAGTCGGATGCGTTGGCGGCTGCAATTTCCGATTGCCAATTGTTGAGGTCTTTTACGGTGATTTCTTGCAAAGCGTTGATTTTCACACCAAATGCACGCTCGTATTCGCGGTCGTTTTCGAGACAGGAAGGGTCGCCGTTGCCAACGCCGATTATCTCTCCGGGACCTGAAATAGAGAATGTTACCTTGTTGTTGGCGTCGGGGACGGCAATGTCCTTGCTGTCTTTGGCTTCTACGGTAACGAGGATTATGTCGTCCGTTTTCTTGTCGAAGGTGGTTTTGTTGGCTGTCAACTGCAATCTATTGGCGGCGTCGGACGTCGTTACAACTTCTTGAGCCACTACTGCGCCCTTGCGGTAGCCCTTCACCGTGATTGAGCCGGGCTGATATTTCACCTTCCAAGAGCAATGTCCGTATTTGCTAACTTTTTGACGGCCAGCGGATTTCTTATTGACAATGAGTTCCACTTCGTCGCAATTGGAATATGCCCAAACATCTATTTGCTCCTTTTCGTGTCCCTTGTGATTCCAGTGCGGAAGTACGTGAACCATAGGCTTTTCGGTGCTGTTTGCCAAGATGTAATACGCCGCGTCCTTGGGGAATCCGCATTGGTCGAGAATGCCAAAATAACTTCCGTTGGCGGGGTAGGAGAATGGTGTGGGTTCGCCGCGATAGTCGAAGCCCGTCCAATAAAACAGACCCGCCATCCATTCTTGCTCCATGCAAAATTTGTAGCCGCGCTCTATCGACGTGCCGCCTGCGCGGTCAAACTGCGGTATGTGGCAGTTGGCGGAATCGGCGCGATAGATGCCCCTCGTGCCGCAGCCGGAAGTTTCTTCGGTGAGCCAGCCCGGTTGGTGGAGATGTTTTTCGCGATATTTGGGTATGTCGCACTGTGCCAAATAGTTGAAGCCCATCAATTCTATGCTTTCTGACGAACCATAGCCACAGCCGCCGCTCACTGCCACGGTGTACATGCGGGTGGAATCGATGGTTTTGGCGTAGGCTTGTATGGTGCGCGTGATGCGCTCGCCGTAGATGTTGGATTCTATCTGCCATTCTTCGTTGCCAACGCTCCACGCAATGATGCAGGGATGGTTGCGGTCGCGCTCAATCATACGGCGGAGTTGCGATTTGTGGTAATCGTTGATGCCTTCGAGCCTCGTCTCTTCCAAAATCAACATTCCGAGCGAATCGCAGGCGTCGAGCAAATCCACATTGACGGGGTTGTGCGAGGTGCGGATGGCATTGAAGCCCCACGATTTCAACATCTTGACTCTCTCTATCTGCAACGGTTTTGTAACGGCGCAGCCCACTCCGGCAAAATCCTGATGATTGTTGGCGCCGACTATTTTGAGGTGTTTGCCGTTGATGAAGAAGCCCTTGTCGCTGGTGAATTCCACTGTGCGGAATCCGATGCGCGTGGAGGTCTTGTCGATGGTTTTTCCGTCCGAATTGACGGCTATTTCCACCGTATAAAGGGTGGGGGAGGACGGCGACCACAATTCTATGTTGTTGACCTTCAATTGCTTGAAGTAGTCGTGGTTGTAATTGCTCCTGATTTCGTATTCGGGGATTTCCATCGTGGCGATTGCCTTATTTTGGTTGTCTTTGATAGATACCGAGAGGGCGACCTTGTGTTTGTTGAGGTCTTCATTAAGCACGTTGACGCGGATGTCAACGTCGGCGTTTTTGCCGTTGATGTTGGTGGTAACGAACACGCCGTCCTTGGCGATATGCACGGGATTGGTCTTGACGAGCCAGACGTTGCGGTAGATGCCCGCGCCTTCGTAAAACCAGCCTTCTTCGAGGGTTGCGTCGGCTTTTACGGCAATTACGTTGTCGCCGCCGTAGTTGATGTAGTCGGTGATGTCGTACTGGAAATCGAGGTAGCCGCTCTGCTCGTTGCCGAGGTAGAAGCCGTTGATCCATACCTCCGAATTGCGGAATACGCCCTCAAACAGCAGCGAAATTTTCTTGCCGAGGTCGCTCTGCGGGATATTGAGGTGCTTGCGATACCATCCGATGGAGTTTTCGGGGTATCGGTAGCCGACAGTCTTGTAGCCGTGGCTGTGGCTCGCGTCGGGGGCAAATGGCACTTCTACCGCCCAATCGTGCGGCAGATTGACGTTGCGCCAATAACGGTCGTCGAAGTCGGTGGCGGTTGCGCCGTCGCCATAGCCGGTCTTGGTGAGGTAGTTGAAGTAGCGCGTGCCGGTCATAAAATTCTTCTCGAAAGACAGTGCGTGTCCGAGCGAGAATTTCCAGTCGGCATTGAGCAATGTGGTCTGACGCTGCGCACGTGTGGATATCGCTGCGCACAACATCGCCAAAATGATTGCAAAATTGAATATAAATCTTTTCATTGGATTAGAATTATAAATTGTAAAATGTATGGATAATTATTCTCAGCCGCAAAGTTATCAAAATTTTATAAAAAAACACACAGCTTTTGAAAATATATTCAGAAAACTGTGTGTTGACGCAAAAAAATGATTCAAAAATTTTTATTGAGGAATTGCGATTCCTTTCGCATTGAACACCGGGTTGGCGTATATCTGCATCAGCATCTTGCGCTGCAATGGGATGTCGCCCTCAAATTTTTCGCATTGCTGGTCAAAATATTCTATCGCCTCGTCGTGCTCCGCGTCGGTGTAGTGGTCAGCAAACTGCTCCGTGCCGGTCAATATGTCGGCGCAGACGTAGTTGATGGGGTAGAGCGTGTAGCCCTTGTAAATCTCCTTGTCGATGAGTTTTGCGATTTCGTCGTACTGGATGTTTTTGTTGGGGGCTTTGGGCATCATGGCGAGTTGGTCGTTGATGGGCTTGCCGAGGTTTACGGTTACGCGCCCCTTCTTCCACGAAAGGCCTTCGCGCATACCAGTAACGTCGTCCACTTTGTTTTTCTTGAAAGTGGTGTCTATCATCTTGTTGTATTGCTCCTTTACCTTGTGGACATCCACGGGGTCGTATTCGTAGGAGATGGTCATCGGGACGATGTTGAGGTCGATGAGGCTCTTTACTACGTCGCCTTCTGCCGCCATATTGAACATTTTGAGGACGCTGCCCTGTGTCTTGTCGTCGCCGTTTTTGGTGCGTCCCTCGCGCTGGGCTATCCAGATGGACGTCTTGCGGTCGATGATGGTCTGTCGGATGTATCGCGACTGTATCATCGAACTTACCATCAATTCCTTGACGGAGAGGTTGCGCTTTACTACGAATGTGCGGTTGAGTTTTACCAAGTCGGTAATCCACGGGAAAATCAGGAGGTTGGACCCGATGGCAATCTCCGATGTCTCCCTGCCCAAGAGCGCAAGGTGCGTGTTGAGTATGGCTGAATCGAGGATGATGTCGCGGTGGTTGGACACGATAAGGTATCCTTTTCCTTCGGGGATGTTTTCGAGTCCGTTGAAGGTGACGCCCCTTGTGGTCATCTTCTCTATGCCCGTTACAAGTACGGCAATAAACTTCCTCTGGAAGTCCTTGACGGTCTTGATGCTACGGAGTTTTTGCTCTGTTTCGGCAACGGGAACATCCGGGAAGAAATATCTTACTGTCTTCCTGAATCCCGGCTCCGCAAGCAGCCTTTCTATCGCCGCCGGCACTTCGCTGTCGTTGTATGGCCTTATGTCCTCAAATTCGGTTATGTTGGTATCCATATTTATATCCGTCATTATGAGTTGTTTGCCGCAAAATTAAACAACCTTTTGGATTTAGCAACAATTTTTAGTATAAAAATCTTTAAAAAAATTATCTTATCTTGTCGATTAGCAGTTTTATCTCGAATCCGACTGGCGCGCCGTTGTGCAGGATGTTGTAAACTGCGTTGCATATCGGGAGTTCGATGTTGTATTTTTCGTTGATTTGGTGGATGCACTTGCTGCCGTAGAATCCTTCCGCCACCATTTTCATCTCGAGCAGTGCGCTCTGCAACGAGTATCCTTGTCCGAGCATAACGCCGAGGGTGCGGTTGCGGCTGAATTTGGAGTATGCCGTCACCAGAAGGTCGCCCAAGTACGCCGACGATTTGATGTCGCGGGTGATTGGGTGTACGGTATCTACGAATCGTTTCATCTCGCGGATTGCGTTTGACATCAATACAGCGAGGAAATTGTCGCCATATCCCAAGCCCGAGCAGATGCCGGCGGCGATGGCAAACACGTTTTTCAATACTGCGGCGTATTCGGTGCCGTAGATGTCGTCGGTGATTGATGTCTTCAGATACTTACATTCGAGGCAGTTGGCGATTTCTTCGGCGGTGTTGAGGTTTTTGGAGGCTATCGTAAGGTACGACAGCCTTTGCAACGCCACTTCCTCCGCGTGGCACGGGCCGGCGAGGACGCAGAAGTTTTTTTCCAGATCTACATTGTAAGTATCGTGGAAGTAATCCGCCATGATGGTATTTTTGTCGGGTATCATGCCCTTGATGGCTGATACTACGACGTGGTTTTCCAATGTGCCGTCAAATTGGCTCATCGTGCTCTCGATGAACGCCGACGGTACGGCAAAAATCAATGTGTCCGATTTCTTGATGACATCGTTCAAGTCGTTGTAAAACTCTATCTTGTCGGTGTCAAGAATCAGAGAGTTGAGGTATTTAGGGTTTTGGCCGTGCTTGATGGCATAGTCGATGTGCTCCTTTTTGCGGAGGTACCAATTGACCTTGTTGCCTTCCTTGACGTTGTTGGTGAGCAGGCTTATGATCGCCGTCGCCCAACTTCCGCCGCCTATTACGGCTATTCTATGCTGTCCAAACATTGTTGTGTAAAATCTTGTTTATATACTTTTGCGCAAAGTTAATAAACTTTTCTATTATGGACAAAATTTATTTTTTTTCTGACAATAATGCCGCCTTTTCTGCCACTTGTTGCAAGAGCCATTTGGGCGTGGAGGTTGCGCCGGTGATGCCTATGATGTCTGCTCCGGTGAGCATTTGCTCGCTGAGGTCGTTGACGCTTGTTATATAATGTGTGCGCGGGTTGGCGGTGCGGCAGGTGTTGTAGAGGGATTTGCCGTTGCTGCTGTTGGCGCCCGCCACAAATAATATGGTGTCGTGGCTCGTGGCGTAGTCGGAAAGTTTTTGCTCGCGGTGCGCCACCGATTTGCACACCGTGTCGTATTTTTGGAACGACAGATGTGGCGATGTCGCGTGCAACTGTTGGCTTATCTTGTCGGCTATCTCGTTGTATTTGTGATGGTTCATCGTGGTCTGCGAATAGAGCATAATGTCTTTGTGGAAGTCTATGGCGGAGATTTGGCTCTCGTCGGAGATTACAATCGCCTTGCCGTTCACCTGCCCTACAAGCCCTACGACTTCGGCGTGGTCTTTTTTGCCGTAGATTACTGTCTGTGCGTCGGTGTGCGCCTGCGCGTTGGCTTGGATGAGGCGGTGCAGCCTCAATACTATCGGGCAGGTGGCGTCGATGATGTGGATGTTGTTTTGGATGGCGATTTGGTATGTGGACGGCGGCTCGCCGTGCGCCCTGAGGAGTACGGTGGTGTCGTGCATTGTGGCAAATTCGTCGTATGTAATGGTCTGCATACCTTTTTTTTCGAGCCGAGAAGTCTCCTCGTGGTTGTGCACCATTTCGCCGAGGCAGAGCAGCCGCCCGTTTGTTGCAATCTCCGCCTCCGCCTTGTCGATGGCATTGGTAACGCCAAAACAAAACCCGGCGTTAGGGTCGATGTCTATTTGCATATTGCTAAAAGCATTACTAAATTCCTAATTCTTGCATCGTCCTATTCACAAAATTTTTAGCCACTTCAAATTGTTCCTCCCTCGTCATAAACGAATTGTCGAGCAGGATCGCGTCGTCGGCTTTGCGGAGCGGGGATTCTTCGCGTGTGGTGTCGAGGAGGTCGCGCTCGCGGAGGTTGTCGAGCACTTCGTCAAATGTTACCTGTTCGCCTTTGGCAGTGAGTTCGTCGTAGCGGCGTTTGGCGCGCACCTCGTCGTCGGCGGTAACGAAAATTTTGAGTTCAGCGTCGGGGAAAACCACCGTGCCGATGTCCCTGCCGTCCATTACAACAGATTCGTTTTGAGCCATTTGGCGTTGGAGGTCCACCATCGCCTCGCGGACAAATTTGAGGGCGGCAATCTTGCTGACGTTGTTGGAAACTTCGAGTGTGCGGATTTCACGTTCCACGTCTTCGCAGTTGAGCGCGGCGTGTCCGTCTTTGAGGAACGTTACGGAAATGTCGCCAATCTTCTCTTGCAGCCTATTTACATCAGGTGAGCCGTCGGGATTAATCATCGAATTGCGCATTGCAAACAATGCTATCGTGCGGTACATCGCGCCGGTGTCGATGTATGTGAAACCAAAATGTTTGGCAATCTGCTTTGCCAATGTGCTTTTGCCACAAGAAGAGTGGCCGTCAATTGCTATTTTCATTTTTCAATTATTTCGATTATTTCAATTACTTCAATCACTTCAATTACTTCAATTACTTCTAATAGCCTCCATACGGGTTGCTCTGTCCTCCATAGGGGTTGTTTTGTGCGCCGCCGGGCTGTTTGAGGACTTGAGTGAGTTTGCCGTTGGAATATACAGCCTCGTATGTGGTCTTGCCGTAACGGTCAAATTTCATATATTTGCCGTCGAGTGCGCCGTTTTTGTTGAAACTTTTTTGCACTTGCGGCGTTCCATTTGGGTAATATTCTGTCCAAGTGCCGGTTGGACGTCCAAGGTTGTAATTTTCGCGGCGGATTATCTTGCTGTCTGCCTGACGGTAGATCCATTCGCCGTTTTTCTTGTCCATTACATACTGACCGTCAACGACAGCAACGCCGGTCTCGTTGAATTGCGTGTATTTGCCGTTGTATGCGCCTTCCTTGAAGGTGATTATCATCGTCTTCATACCAGTCTCGTCGTAATATATGACGGGGCCGTCCTTCAAATTGTTTTTGTAGGATATTTCGTAGCGGAGCACGCCGTTGTCAAACCATTCTTTCCATATAGAATCCATCTTGCCATCGTGGAAACAGCCTTCTATTTCGGGTCTGCCGTTTTCGTTGTATCGTTTCCAAAATCCCTCTTCCTTGTCGTCCCTGAATATGCCGGTGTAGTAGATTTTGCCGTTTTCGTAATATACGGTGTACAGTCCGTTGCGCATACCGTATTTATAGTTGCCCTTCTTCCAGACATCGCCGGTGTCGAAATACCACGTCCAAAGTCCCGTCATCTTGCCGTCCAAGTATTCGCCCTCGTTGCCTATCTTGTTGTCTGCCTGATAGTATATCCAATGGCCGTTTTGGATGTCGTTTTTGAAATAGCCTTCGATGTGTTTGAGGTGTTTTTTGCCGGTGGTGTCGGTGGTGTACCAAATGGCGTGTCCGTCCTTCTTGCCGAGGCGGTAAGTGATTTCGCTTTCGAGGCGGCCGTCCGGGAAGAAATTTTGGTGTACGCCGTCGCGGAAACCGTTGCGGTAGTTGCCTTGACTCATAAGTTTGCCGTCCTCGCTGTACGTGGTCCAATTGCCGTCGCGCTCCGAATTGCACATAAAACCGTGGGTCTTGATTTGTCCGTTTTCGTACCAATGCGTGTATTCGCCGTCCTCCACGTTTTCCACGCTACGTTTTGCGCCGCTCTGGTAATACGTGAATATTTGTCCCGTAGGCTCGCCCGCCTTGTAGGTCATCAGGGACGCGGTTTTCCCGTTTTGGTAATATGTGGTCCAGGTGGAATCCTTCAAACCATCGCGGTAATTGCCCTGCTCCTGTACGTTTTTTTCGTCGGAGTAGTACGCCTTATAGTTTCCGTTGCCGTCCTTGACCATCTGCGTGCCGGAATTGTCGAAGGCGTCTTGCATTAAGCATTGTCCGTCGTTGCAGTTTTCGACGGTGATTAGGTGTCCTACGATGTTGTAATATTTCCAGAGCGAATCCTTCTTGTTGTTGTCGTAATAACCTTCCGCCTTCAATGTGCCGTCCTCGTAATACTCTTTGTATGCGCCTGTTGTGCGGTTGTTGATGACGTGCCCCTCGTTCATAAGGTTGCCATTTTCGTAATAGAACGCCACGCGGCCGTTCACTACGCCCATATAGAAGTCGGTTTCCTTGTATTTGTGTCCGTTGCGGTAATAATAGGTCCAACGTCCGTTTTCTGCGCCGTCCAGCATATCGCCCTCCGACTTCTTGACGGTCTCGTTTTTGTCATAATAGGTAACGGTGTGCTCGTCCTGCGCCCAACCTATTGACGGCAAGGCGATTGCAGCGGCGAGTATTATGGATTGCAATGTTTTCATGGTGTCATGTATTTTTGTACGCTGCAAAGTTAAAGAAAATTTTTTATATTGGATGTTTTTTTCGATAATTGAGAGGATTTAAGGGGGGGAAGTTTTCCTATACGTTGATGTGTGATTTTTCATTCCTGTTAATTATTGACAGTCAGGTTTATAAAAAATAATAAAAAAATTTTCAATAAAATATTTGGAAATAAAAAAATCCTAATTTAAATTTACGGCGTGATTGAGGGATGAAACAAACACCCTCAGCCGAGAATAATTAATAGAATTATTCGGAAGTTGTGCTGAACTCTCTTTTGCAACAGAACGTAGGAAATTCTAAAAGAAACGAGAGGTCAGCACGGCAACCGGCTCAATATATTGGGCGTGGTGTGCGTGTATTATGTCTTCGTTTCTTGGGTTTCCTACGACCTTGTGCAAAGAGATGTAATACAAGGCAATTACCGCGCTTTTTTTATTTCCCTTCCTTATAGTTTTAGATGTTGTTCGAGAATAATTACTAACTTAAATCATTCACAACATGTCAGATTTGCAGACAAAGATTGAGAAGATTTTGTCGAAAAGAGGACAGATGGGCGAGGAGATTTTATCTCAGTTCAAGCGCATTACGGCTCTAATTGACAACATCGAGAGTATCAAGCAACAAATCGTCAAAGGGCAAATAAAAAGTTGCGAGAGGTTCGTTGCTGACTTGGATCAAGTGAAGGAGAAATTGGAAGAGGCGAGCAGCAATTTCAATTTTCTCAAACAGCGTATTAAGCGCACAGATGCGGTTTACATCGGTCTCGCAGGTGAGTCAAGGGCGGGCAAAAGTACATTCATTCAGGCTCTTACAGGATTGCCCGACGCTTTGATTCCGAGTGCGGATGATGACAACCGTAAGCCGACGACTGCCGTTCACTCAGAGATTCACAATTCCGCTGAAAAGGAGGCAAGGATTTACTTCCTTTCTAAACTTGAATTTGAGCAGAAAATCAAAGAAATGCTTGCCCAATTCGGTTTGGAAGATTACAGCGAACTTGACAAGTTTGAGCATCTTAATCTCTCGAACATCGAAAAAAAGAATCAAACCTGGGAAAAACTGCAAAACATCCAAGAGGCTATCCCATCGTTCAAGGAATATTTGCTCAATCCGACCGAACCTGTCATACTGAAAGAGAATCAGTTTGCAGAGGGCAAATACTATTTCACCTACATGTATGATGATGCAAAACATCGCTTTTTCCCGGCGGTAAAAGAAGCAAAAATCTATGCCCCGTTTAGTGGTGTTGCGAATGATGTTCGGGTTGTGCTTTTGGATTTGCCTGGTTTTAACGAGGCTGCAAAAGTTACTTCTTCAACGATGGACAAGTTGAAAACGGTTGACTTCGTTTTGTATGTAGAGAATACGTCTTCGAGTCAGGCACATTTTCAAGAGGCGTTTTACGACTATTACAGGAAGTTGCAAGACAACATCTTGTTGAAGGACACCTTTGAGTATTATATGACTTTCTTGCTCAACCGCTATGAACACGAGAGTGGCGTAAACGAAGCATGTGCTCAGATGTCTGCCGACTTGAACAGAACTACCCCGCATGATGTTTTGGCGTGTGCTTTGAAAGATGTCGCAAAGAACCTCAACAAAGAAGATGTAAAAGACATTTTCGGCAAGTTGGCGGACACCCTTGGCGACACCCTCTCTAAGATGGATGGCGAACTATATGACCTTTTCAAAAAGGCTGTAACATCCGATGGCTTGGCAGAAAAACTTGAAGATATCAAGAATGTCATTGTTCTTCAATCATCCAACAATAGGCAGCCTGGTATAGATTGGAAGGATGCTGATACATTGCGTAAGACAATGGCATCCAAATACAAGGCTCTGCAGAAAGAAATCTATGACAATATCAGCAAGAGCCAAACTGAGTTCAAGGAAATTGTCAAAGAAAAGAAAAGAGTAATCAAAGAATCCGTTGAGAACTCCTTGTTTTATCCTGACATGGAAAGTTGGATGTCCGATGCTATTTCAGAAACAGAAGCAAATGGTGCAGATGGTTTCAGGCAAGCAGAATGTCATAGGATATGGGTTGAAATTGTCAGTGGCTACGAAGGTCTGAACGAGTATTTTGAAACAAAATTGAACGATTTCAAAATGCGAGTTTTGAACATATTCAAGACCGCTACCAAAAACTTTCTGCCGAATGACGATAATGCCAGTTCAACAGATACGCAAAATGAAATTAACGTATTGTTGCAGAAATTAGAGAAATTCGGTTTGATGGAGAATGGAGACCAAACGCGCAAAAACGACATCTACAAGGCGTTTGAGTTCTTGATCAATTTGCGTCAAGATTTCCGACAGAGCATCTATCCATACTTCTTCAAAGAAGAGGTAGATGAGTATCTCAATCCGAATGCTGCTGGCAACGAGGGTAAATTGAGAATCGACAAAAACGGTCTTGCAATGTTCCGTCAAGGTAACGGAAGCGTTGAAAGCACCAAGCAGCAGTTGATTAATTTTTCGATTGCAGCCAATTCGAAGGTGTATGAAACCATCTTGAAGTACAATGACTTTGAATACTATCTTCTGAGTTCGCTCAACACATTCGACGAATGGCTTATCAGTTCAAGGAAAGACATTACAGATTTCATTGATTTTGTAAGCACTTTCCGTTCTGATTTGTTCCCTGAAAAATATGGAGACGAAAGCGAAAGCAAGAAGTTGGCTGTTCTGAATACATCAGTGGAAAAAGCCCTAACCATCGTAAAACAATTCAACTAATAGGAAATGGCAAATAAAATAGAAATCAAATTAGACCCGATAAATATCTGTATGATAGCCCCAATGGGCGCGGGCAAGACGTCTATTTTGTCCACATTGATGAAATATTTCGAGGACAATTTCATCAACAAAGCGAAAGGTTTTAGCATTTCGATTAATGCACAAGACCAAAAATTGTTGGACGACTTCGACACAGAAATCAACACCTACATTAATGCGGGAAGTTTTAATGTAGAAACAGGCATGCTTTTGAATCCAAGTGACACTTCAAGGAAATTTGAATTTGAGTTGTCTTTGGACAGCAAGGCAGACACCAAAGTATCTCAGAAAATCACGATAATGGACTATCCTGGTGGTTGGATTAATGAGACCAAAAAAAACGAGGAGTTCATGGAGCATTTGCTGAACAGCAGAATCCTTTGGCTTCCCGTGGATACGCCTCTCTTGATGCAGACAGACCCGAATGACGCGCAGGAAAAAGCGTGGTTGCAGCAGAAACTGAGCAAGGATTCCGTTCTGAAACTTGTGAAAGAATGGGCACAGTACCGAAATGTTGACTATCAGAAAAATGATGCGCTCTCGTGTGTCAATTTTGTGATGACCAAGTGTGAAACGTATTTCTCACAAGCACCAAACAAAGATCTTTCAAAAAAGGTCAAAGTACGTTTTGACGAGCAATACAAGTCAATTGTTCAGGAGATTCACAAGGCAAGTCCTACAACGGAAATCTTCTATTACCCTGTTGACACGATTGGTTGTGTCAAAATCATTGACAGTGAATGGTGTAATAAAGATGGCAAAGGCGTTCTTGAAACCAAGTATTCAATCATCGAAACCGAGAGGAAAATCAGAGGATGTTCTCTTTTGTCTAAATCTCTGATAGACTATTCCGTGGCACAGATTAACGGAGAATTGAAAGCCGTTGATGATTCCGCGGACGAGATTCTGAACGAGAGCAGTTGGATTTACAAGTTGTGGAACAACATCATTGGAAAATCCAAGTTGGCTGCATATCAGAAAGAGGAGATTAAGAAACTCACACCATGCATGAAGGCTCTCGGTGAAAAAATGAAAGAACTCAAAGAGAATGACTTGGAATACAACCAATACTTCCAAAGCCTGTAATCTATATGCCGCTGCGACATAAACCGCTATGTCGCAACGGCATATTCTAAAAAATATTCAACATGGGTCATATCAGATACAAAACAAAAAATGTGGATAATGAATTTAGGTTTTTAGATTTATTATCCAACATTGAATGGGGTAAATACAAAAAACAAAAATTCAGCACTAACCGAGGCTTGAATATTTTTGTAGAAACTGACGGCAATAAATGGAAAGCAAGTGTTGAAAAGTTTCCGAATCGTCGTGGCAAAGATGCGTCAGGACGAAATATTTTTTCGGTAATAGAAGCCAAAGGTATTTGGGGCGATGATGAAGCGCAAAAAATATTCAAATTGATTTCTTTTATCCTCCTCAAAGACAACACAATGGAACAATGTGGAGAGATATTAGACAAAATATTTGATGAAGACTTCGTAAATCAGGCATTTGAAAAGGACAAAACGGAGGAGATTGCAAAGAAGTTGAATAAGTTTTTGGACGAAATACCTACGACAATGGATTTCCCTGAAAACGTTGTTTTGAAATATCAATTTGCCGAGGTTGTAGAGTTTACAGATGAAAGTGTTCGTAAATTTTTGAATGGCGTTTCTCGTATTACAAAGGAATACACCAACTATAACCATCATTGTATTTTCGCCGTCAACGATTTGCCATACGGTGAAAACGATTTGGAAATCATTGCCGATGAAATAGAAGACATTGATAAGATTGTTATCTTGACCAAAGCATTGTCCCGTATTTCTGTGCCTATCAGTGATATTAAAAAAAAAGCAACGACAAAAACGTCGCTTGTAATGACAGAATCCCGCCCGAAGTCAGGCAGTGGCTCGACAAAAGCCCTAAGAATTGTATTGCCGTTTTTGATTATATCATTAATTGCAAACTTAGTGACGTTGACAAGAGGAAACTATTTAAACTCAACCAAAATAGCAGAAATGGAATCGGTGATTTTTTCAAAAGATTCATTGATACAATTGCAGAATTGTTTGATAAAAAATCAAGAAACATTAATTACAGTCACAAAAACAGAACTTGATTCCTTGAAATCAATGACCAATTACATTGACAATGTGAATGGTAATATTGTCAAATTAGATATAGCGGAGTTTCGCAAGTCAGGCGCTTGCAAATTGTCTGTATTGAAAATTGACACAACGAAACAAATTTTGTTTGATACGGTAACAATAAATAGTTCTGTGGATTTTGACAAACAAAAGAAATGCTATGTCAAACTTTACAGAAATTCGGAACCCAGACCGTTTGATGAGAAGCACCACCCACCCTTTGATATCCGGTCTTTTTGCAAGACTGCAAACAAAGCCAAGAAGCCTTCTCGAAAATGAAAAACATAATTCGTGGTTGCATTTTTTGCAGCCGCGAATTTTATTATTTTGCGGCAACCTTTATCACATCTTCTGAAATCTTTGCCAAAGTCGAAAGAGTAAAATTATGTGTCGTTTGAATGTTTCATAGTTCAAATGTTTGCCATTTTATTTGACAAAGATACTCAATTTTTCAAATATTACATTAAATGGTAATTTTTTGCGTTTTTGACTAATTTTCTGGCAAAAATATTTTGCGTTTGCCGCAATTTTTCCTTACTTTTGCACCCAATAAGAACCCACAAAGCCTCTTCTTCGGAATGCTCAAATCTGTGGGTCGTTTTTTTATAATATTATTACTTCTCTATCATCTTGCGTATCTCAAATATATTCGCTATGTTTGTGGCGTTTTAATCAATAATTGATAAAATATGAACTCCCCACACCTTTCCACCCTCCTTGCCTCGTTGATGCACTTTTGCGTTGATGCGTTGTGTTTGTGTTGCTTGTATCTGATTACGGGCGACGGGGTGGACTATTTGGTTTACAATGTGTTGGCGTTCCTGACGCAGCCGCTGACGGGGATTGTTGTCGATAGAATCAGGAATAAATATAAAGTGCTGTTTTCGGCGGTCATACTGTTTTTCATGGCGGCGGCGATGGCGGTTTTGACGCCTGATTTTATGACTGTTGTCGCCGTGATGTTGGGCGTGGGCAATTCGTTGTTTCATGTTTGGGGCGGCAGGGAAGTGGCTGTCGCTACCGGAAACGATGCCCGCGCCTTGGGCGTTTTTGTGTCGCCGGGCGTTTTGGGACTTGCGGTCGGGGCGGTTTTATGCTCGTGGCAACTGTTGTTTTTGCTGTTGATGATGATTGGAATTTTGGCGACTGCGCATTATTGTATGGTCGGCGGCAGTGCTGTCGATAGGGTGGGGGATTCGGCGGTTGGCAGTGGACGTGGAAAATATGTAATAGGCTTGATGATAGCGATTTGTGCGTTTGTGATGCTGAGGTCTTATTTGGCGGGCGAATTTTCTACTACGACAAACAGCGGTGCGGGTTTTATGGTTTTGGTGGCGGCGGCTGTGGCGATGTCGGGCAAAATTTTGGGTGGATTTTTGGCGAGGATTGCGCGGAGTTATGCCATTGCGTTTGTGGCGTTTACGGCGGTTTCGTTGGCGTGTGTTTTCATAAAAAATTATTGGGGAAACGCCATTTTTGTGGGGCTTTTTGCCATTAACTGTACAATGCCGCTGACGCTCTATTGGGCTGAAAAACTTATGCCCGGCAGGGAAGGATTTGCGTTTGGACTTTTGGCGGCGTCGCTGATGCCTCCGTATATTTTTAGTGTAATGCTATGATTTACAGATATATTGCACCGCTGATATTGACGATGTTGATAGAGTTTTTGGTTCTAAAACTCTTGGGCGAGAAGTCTAAAAAAATTCTCGTTTCGTCCCTGATTGTCAATGCCTTGACTAATCCTGTGATAAATTTTTTCATAGCCGAAAATTATACAATATTTAATGTGGCGGCGGGCGAGGTCATTGTCGTCCTGGTAGAAATGATTTGGTATTATGTATGGGGCAAACCCTTCAAAGATGCGCTGATTTACAGTGCGTTGTGCAATGCTGTAAGTTATTTTTTGGGGAATGTGATTTTTTTTGCTGTGGAATATTGTTTTCGATAAAAAAATTTGTAAATTGCGAGCGATTTTGTCTAACCTAAATTTATGCGAAAATGGTACTTCTTGACGTTCTTCCGGAACCGCCGGTTTGTCGATTTGTAGAGGACAATTCGACAATATTGTTGCTCATTGTGTCGCTGGTGGTGCTTGCCGCCTGCGGTTTCATCATTTACAAGTACAAGAAAAACCATTGAAACTATGCGAAATAGGGTGGTGGAACATTGTTTTTAAGACCGCTGTTGTCAAAGGCTTTCTTGATGTCCCATCCCATTTTTTTGCGGAGTAGGAAGTATATCAATGCAAATTCTGCGATGATTACGATGTAGTCGGTGACGGAAACCGCCTCGCGTTTGGTCATGAAAAGCGCATTGCCGCTCAGTGTGCCGCCTTCGGTACTGATAATTGTAAAGGCGATGAAATTGTTGATGAAATGCATTCCCCACGAAAATTCTATGCCGTCAGACAGGATTGCAAAAAATCCCATCTGCAATCCAATCAGGATGTAAAGCGGAATGGTTTTGAAAAATCCATACTGAATCACTTCGTTGTTTGCGCAGTGCAGGAGTCCAAACATCACTGACGTTATCACTAATGCCCACACTTTGCTTTTGGTGCATAGCGCGAACCCTTGCATTAGATAGCCTCTGAAAATCAATTCTTCGCATCCGGTCTGAAATGGCACAAGCAAAATGCACAGAATGAAAAATAAAATGTATTTGGAGCCTTGGAATGAAAATTTATAATCGTCGGGGAAAATTGAAATTTCGATGCCTAACAACAACATAATAATTGCGCCCAAAATCAGCACACCCCAAAAGAAATTTTTCTTTCGTAATTTCTTTTCACCAGAAATCAGCGTCATCCTTTCGCGATGATGGAACAACTTGAAAAATCCCCACGTGCCGCCCATCCACGCCAAAAAAGTGAGCATCAACGCTATGAACCCCGGGATGGTATCTAAAAATGTGTCCATCTTGCCATCGCCAAACATTTCACGTACCGCCTGACGGTCGCCAGTTGCCATTTTTTCAGCGATTAATGCAACGATGTACAATGTAGCTGGTATCTGTGCCACGATGTATCCCACAATCAACATTGCGACATACAGCAACCAATGGTTTTTGCCCACGCGGGCGTTCTCGAAGAATTTCATTTGTGTCATTGTTGTTTAATTTTGTTGCAAATTTAATATGAGAAAATGGAATTGCAAAAAAAATTATTTCTCACCTTTAATAATTATTTGTATCTTTGCCAATCAGAAAAATAACAAATTAATATACAATGGAAAAAAAATTATTACTTGGTGACGAGGCTATTGCGCTTGGAGCCATTCACGCCGGTCTGAGTGGCGTGTACGCTTATCCGGGCACCCCGTCAACCGAGATTACTGAATTTATTCAAAACAATCCCACCGCCAAGGAGCGCAAGATTCACTCCCGGTGGTGCACCAACGAAAAGACCGCTATGGAGGCGGCTCTCGGTATGTCTTACGCCGGCAAGAGGGCGTTGGTGTGTATGAAGCACGTCGGTATGAACGTTTGCGCCGACGCTTTTGTCAATTCAGCCGTTACGGGCGTCAATGGCGGACTCGTGGTTTTGGCAGCCGACGACCCCTCGATGCACTCCTCGCAAAACGAACAGGATTCGAGGTTTTACGGCAAATTTGCTCTCATTCCAATCCTCGAACCGAGCAACCAACAGGAGGCTTACGATATGATGAAGGTGGCCTTTGAACTCAGCGAAAAATTGCAAGAGCCTGTGTTGCTGAGGGTTGTAACGAGACTTGCGCACAGCCGCGCAGCCGTTGAAGTGGGTGCACAGGGCGACGAAAACGCCTTCAATCCGAGCACGGGACGCGGTTGGGTGTTGTTGCCCGGCATCGCCAAAAAACAGTACGCCGCACTCCTCGAAAAACAGCCCCTGATGCTCGAAGCCGCCGAAAATTCGCCTTACAACCGCAATGAAAAATCCGGCACAAAACTCGGCGTTGTGGCTTGTGGTATTGGTTACAATTATGTAAAAGAAGCCATTGCCAATTTCAAAATCGACGGCATCAATTTGCTCAAAATTTCGCAGTATCCATTGCCTGAAAATAAAATCCTCGACCTCGCCGCAGAGTGTGAGGAAATCCTCGTTGTTGAGGACGGACAGCCCGTGGTTGAGACCGACGTCAAGACCATCGTTGGTGACAAGGCAACTGTAATTGGCCGTCTCACGGGTCAACTCCCCCGCACCGGCGAACTCGACCCCGACAGTGTTTCAAAGGCTCTTGGATATGAAACTCAATCGCCCCTCGGCACTGCCAAAAATCTCGCCGGACGTCCGCCGCAGTTGTGTCAGGGCTGCGGACACAGGGACGTTTACACCGCGTTGAAGGAAGTGGCGGCAGAATACGAAGGCGCAAGGATTTTTGGCGACATAGGATGCTACACACTCGGCGCATTGCCACCGTTCCAAGCCTTGGCAAGTTGCGTGGATATGGGCGCGTCCATCACGATGGCGAAAGGCGCGGCAGACGCGGGACTCTTCCCGAGCATCGCAGTCATCGGCGACAGCACTTTCACTCATTCGGGCATGACGGGTCTTTTGGATGCCATCAATGACAATTCCAACATCACCGTAATCATCTCCGACAATCTCACCACGGCTATGACCGGCGGACAGGATTCGGCGGGCACCAACAAGTTTGAGGCGATTTGCCTTGGTCTTGGAGTGAGCCCCGACCACGTGAAGGTCGTAACGCCCACGCCGCCCAATATTCCCGAAATCAAGCGCATCATCAAGGAAGAAATCGAATACAACGGCGTATCGGTAATCATCCCACGCCGCGAATGTATGCAGACTCTTATGCGCCACCGCAAACAGGCTAAGAAACAGTAATTTGCAACGCCATGCGGCGTTGGTTTTTTGAACGAAAATTAAAACGAATTTCAATTAATTAAAACGAATTTTTTTTAAGCTAATTCGTTTTAATTCGTTATAATTCGCCAAAATTTTTGTTGAGAAAAAAGCCGCCGTAAGGCAGTGTAACAATAACAATTTTTGTTGAAATTAAATGAAAAAAGATTTGATATTATGCGGTGTGGGCGGACAAGGCATCCTCTCCATCGCCACAATCATAGGCGAGGCCGCCACCAAAGCCGGATTGCACCTCAAACAGGCTGAAGTGCACGGCATGAGTCAGCGCGGCGGCGACGTTCAGAGCAACCTCCGCCTTTCCACCGACGAGATTTATTCCGACCTCATTTCCAAGGGCGGCGCGGACGTCATCATCTCAATGGAGCCGATGGAATCGTTGCGTTACCTTCCATACCTTGGCAAAGATGGCTGGATTGTAACGAGTAGCAAGCCTTTCGTCAACATTCCCAACTATCCCGATGAGGCGGCGTTGCAGGCAGAATTGAAGGCTTTGCCCCACGTTTCGCAACTTGACATCGACGCCATTGCCAAGGAAGTCGCCAACCCGAAAGCCGCCAATATGGTGCTTCTCGGAATGGCTGCGCCCTACATCGAAATCGTAAGCGTTGAGCAACTTCGCGAGGCGATTCGCACCGTCTTCGCCCGCAAAGGCGATGCAATCGTGGAATCAAACCTCAAAGCCTTTGACGCCGGCGTCGCGCACAAATAATTTTTATCAACGAAAATTAAAACGAATTTAAGCGAATTAAAACGAATTGTTTATTATAGTAATTCGTTTTAATTCGTAATAATTCGCTTAAATTTTTGTTCAAAAAAAGTCGCCGCAAGGCGACGTACAAATAACCAATTAACGTTCAAAAACTTATGGATATTAATTCAGAATACCTGCACCCGGAATTTGAGACGCTTTCAGTTGCTCAAATCCGTGAATTGCAGTTGCAAAGATTGCAGGCGACGGTGAGGCATTGTATGAATTCGCCGTTTTACAAAAAGCGTTTTGAGGAGATTGGTCTGAAACCCGAAGACATCAAGAGCCTCGACGACTTGAAAAAAATTCCCTTCACCACCAAACAGGATTTGCGCGACACGTATCCGTTTGGAATGGCGTCGATACCGTTGAAGGATTGCGTGAGGCTTCATTCATCGTCGGGCACAACGGGCAATCCCACCGTTATCCTCCACTCACAGAAGGACTTGGACGAATGGGCAAACGCCGTTGCGCGTTGCCTTTGGATGGTAGGATTGAGGCCCGACGACGTGTTCCAAAATTCATCCGGCTACGGAATGTTTACGGGCGGACTTGGATTCCAATATGGTGCAGAACGCCTTGGAATGTTGACCGTACCCGCCGCCGCCGGCAATTCGCTCCGCCAAATCAAATTCATCACCGATTTTGGCACGACGGCTATCCACGCCATTCCCTCGTATGTAACCCGTCTCAAAGAGGTGATGGATCAACAAGGCGTTGACCCACAGCGTGATACAAAATTGAGAACACTCGTCATCGGTGCAGAGCCTCACTCTGAGGAACAGCGCAAACGCATCGAAAAAATGATGGGCGTAAAGGCGTACAACTCATTCGGAATGTCAGAAATGTGCGGCCCCGGCGTTGCATTTGAGTGCAAGGAGCAAAACGGACTCCACATTTGGGAAGATTATTACATTGTGGAAATCGTTGACCCTGAGACACTTGAACCTGTACCCGAAGGCGAAATTGGCGAAATGGTTCTTACGACCCTCAACCGCGAGGCAATGCCGCTCCTTCGTTACCGCACCCGCGACCTGACGCGCATCCTTGGACACGATTGCCCATGCGGACGTCATCACGTAAGGCTCGACCGTATGAAAGGCCGCTCCGACGATATGATGGTGCTTCGCGGCGTCAACATTTTCCCGATTCAGATTGAGAAGATTTTGATGCAATTCAAGGAACTTTCCACCAATTACCTCATCACTCTCACCACCGACGGCGACAACGACAATATGACCGTTGAAGTGGAATTGGAAGAAATGTTCACCGACGACTACGCCCGCCTCGAAAACCTCACAAAATCCATCACACGCGCCTTGAAGGACGAAATACTCCTCACCCCGCGTGTAAAACTCGTCGCCAAAGGCACGCTCCCCGTTTCGGAAGGCAAGGCGGTAAGGGTGGTTGACAAGAGAAAAGTATATGAATAATGCATAATGAATTATGCATTAAAAATAATAACCCTCATAATACATAATTATATTTGCCGCCGAATGGTAATTATGAATTATGCATTATGAATTATGCATTAAAAAAAATGACAATCAAACAGTTATCAATATTCATCGAGAACAAGGCGGGCACATTGACCACAGTGCTTGACCTTTTGAGCAAGGTAGGCATTCAGATAATAGCCTCCACCATTGCCGACACGCAGGAATTTGGCATCTACCGTGTGATATGTGCCGAGCCGTCGAAGGCTTACAAGGTACTCCGCACCGCCAACATCAGCGTCCAACTTACCGACGTGCTCGCCGTTCAAATCGACGACAAGCCCGGCGCGGCTGCCAACGTCATCGACATCTTCTCCAAGAATGACATCAACATTTCGTATATGTACAGTTTCCTTCTCAAAGGCAAAGGCGTCCTTGTAATGCGCGCCGTCCCCGCCGACAGAGCCAACGAATTGCTGATGCTCAACAAAATCGGCTTCATCACCGAGGATGATTTGAAGTAGGATAGGTGATTTT
>ODAI014075772.1_pt1 | contig 21570 bp, 17 predicted proteins | sample 1539321 | NCBI WGS metagenome assembly ODAI01 (sample SAMN02144231, study PRJEB22623) | gut metagenome | biome: sheep rumen | host: Ovis aries | place: New Zealand | reverse complement strand
GATGACCGTTCTTGAAAATGTGATGGTTCCGCTCCGTTATCAGGGAATTGAGCGCGCGCTCCGCCGGGACATGGCACTGGCAGCCCTGGAAAAAGTGGGCTTAAGCGAGCGAATCAACCATCTTCCCAACGAGCTTTCCGGCGGACAAAAGCAGCGTGTAGCAATCGCGCGGGCAACAGTCACAAAGCCTGCGATAATCTTGGCCGACGAGCCGACAGGTGCGCTCGACAGCTCGACAGGCCGTGCGGTCCTTGAACTTTTTGGCGAAATAAACAGCACAGGCACGACAATCGTAATCGTCACCCACGATCCAGGAATCGGAGCAAGCACAAAACGCTGCATTCGAATCCTGGACGGGCAGATACAAGAGGACTCAACATGCTAGAAGATTTTTGCGACATCCATGTCGTGACAAGAATTTTACTTCGCAAAATTCTTGCGGATTAATTTGCTTTATGCCGCCTCCATGCGGCAAACGGGATTTTATGTTAGAGGATTTTATTGATTCATTACGGAATTTTTCTCGGTCTAAGACTCGCACTGTGCTTTCTTTGCTGGGCGTGATTATCGGCGTGGCCAGCGTTATTATCATCACTAGTCTTGGAGCCAGTTCTACAAAGAACATTCAGGCGCAGTTCGGCTCTTCGGGGCTGGATTTGGTGAGCGTTAGCGGGGGCGGATGGATGCGGCGTAACCGTGATGCCGTGACAATCAGGTTTGACGAGTCTCTTCGCTCGGATTTGTTCGGCAGCGTTCCTAATATCAAGAAAATCTGGTACAAAAATTCCACGAGTTTCGCAATTTCTTACGGAGACACGACTGTGACTTCAAATGCTACTGCCATCGAACCAGGCTATCTTGAAATGTACAAGCTGGAGCTTGATACCGGCGAATATTTTTCGGTGACGGATGAATTTGCGGGCAACCAAAAAATGATTATCGGAAGTGAGGTGGCTTCTTCGCTTTTCCCGGACGGCGATGCAGTTGGAAAGGGCGTTGTAGTGGTTGCTTCAAAAGTGCCTTTTGCTTTTACGGTTGCGGGCGTTCTCAAAAAACAGTCGGCGGGCATGGAAGACACGGCGACAGGAATCTACATTCCGCGCGGATTTTATGCCAAAAAAATCAAGCCGAATCCCACTGCGGACACGATTATGGTTCAGGCGACTGACACAAGCCATTGCGCGCAGCTCGTCACGGATTTGACATCGTACATGACCGAAAAATCCGGCACGGAAGGAAGCGTGAACATCATGTCGATGCAGACAATGATTGACGAAGTGAACAAAGTGATGGGAACTTTGAGCCTCATGCTCTCAGGAATCGCCGCAATCTCGCTTCTGGTCGGCGGAATCGGAATCATGAACATCATGATTGTAACGGTAACGGAGCGCAGGCAGGAAATCGGCATCAGAAAGGCTTTGGGAGCAAGTCCTTTTGCAATTTGCCGTCAGTTTCTGGTGGAGAGCGCAAGCATCACGCTTTTTGGAGGCATCCTCGGAATCGTGCTTGGAATTGCCCTTAGTCTTGCAATTGAATACGTGGCAAAAGATTTGCCCTATGCGATAAAATTTTCGTCATGTGTGACAGCCTTCGTGTTCAGCGTGTTCGTAGGCATTTTCTTTGGTCTCAGCCCCGCGGTTAAGGCCAGCAAACTTGACCCGGTTGAGGCGCTGGCGGGGTAGGGGGTGACCAGCTGGCGAAGGCTGTGATGGGGTAAAAAGGGGGAAGTCTCCCCCTCGCTTCAAAGCAGAGCTTTTCCGCTACCCCCTCGCCTAGGGACTCCGCCCCTAAAACCCCGGAAACCCCATCTGCCGGCAAGCAGTCCTGGGAAGAGCAGAAAAAACTCGCTTCCGAGCGCAGAAAAATTGAGCGCGAAGTGGAAGCCCTTGAAAAAGAAATCGAAAGCGTAGAAAACAAGCTAAAGGAAGCCCAGAACAGAATGGCAAATCCCGAAGTCTATTCCAACGGCGAAAAAGCCAAAGCCCTGCAACAGGAAATAGACAGCCTGTCCGCCCGGCTGGACGACCTGAACGCAAAGTGGGAAGCGGCGGCGGAGAAACTGGGGTAATCCCTCTTTTTTTCCTCTTGCTCTTATTTCTACTCGAAAAAATGCAAAGACTTTGGAAAATTTAGAGTAAGTAGTATTAGCAGTTTTTATCGTCCTAGTCATCGTCGTATCTTGTGGCTTCTTCCGCTTTGCCTTGCGCTTCTTTTATCTCAAATGAAGCCGATGCCGATTCTGCAAACAACGCTGCACAAATCGGGCAGAGATATATGCGCTCATGCATGGAAAAACCGATGTTTTGAAAGTTGAAGGACGGCTCTCCTGGACTTTCGAGAGGCAAGTTCATAACCGCGCGCAATGCATTCATATTTGAACGGGCTGCCCTGTGCTGGAAATCTTGTGGAGCTGCGTCTTTGTATTCTGTCCGTAAGAATCTGTCCAAAAAATCCGAGGTTATTTCTTTTTCTATAAAGAATGTGTCGATACGCTCCAGTTTTTCTTTTTGCAAAATAAGTTCGGTTCGCTTTCTGGAGGTTTCAAAATTACTACAGCTTGCAATTTCTGCTTGCAGTGCATGTAGCAATGCATCCCGCTTCCTTAAAAAATAATCTTCGGTGTTTTTACAAATCCAGCAATGTTTCTCCATAGTTACCCCTGTATTATAATGTTACCTCTCCATCGGTACAGATGACCTTTTTTATTCCGATACCGTGCTCGGATATTACTATCACATTCCATTGTGCAATCGTTCCTTCATAGGTTGCGTGGGAAAGACTTGTACCTGAAAATGCACTAGAGTCAATGTTTGACACTCCGATTGGGAACGTAATACTCGTGAATTTGGTACAGCCGTAGAATGCATAACTACCGATACTCTGTAATTTTTTAGGGAGTGTGATATTTTCCAAATTTGCGCATCCGTAAAAGGCTCTACTTCCAATAGTTTTTATGTTGTCGGATAATTTGATTGATACAAGCGATGTGCAATTTCGAAATGCGTCGTAGGGTATATCTGTTACTCCATCAGGTAGAGTGATGGTTACGAGTGACTTACAGTTTTCAAATGAGCGTATACTCTTCACCGTGTCAGGTAAGGTAATGTCTCGCAGATTCACACAACCGCTAAAACTTCCTACTCCTGTTATTCCGTCTGGCAGCAGGACTTTTATGAGTGGTCTGCAATTATCAAAACCGGAAACGTTCATAACATTTGTTGCCTCACTCAAGTCTAGGGTTACCTTTGCTGGATACAGGTCGTCTATCAGCCCGCTGATTTTTGATAATGTGCCTGATACTGAGCTGCTCCATGAGAAATCGGTCGGAACAGAACCAACATAGCGGATAACATATGTGTCCTCGCCAGAAAGTCCTTTAAGCACTGTTTCATAATTTTCGCTGGTGATAACGATACCGTCTACCCACTGGGCATACAATGTAATCACCTCGCCATCGGTCGTTGATATATTTCTTACGCTTTCGCCATCAGCGTAACTTGTACCACTGCCATCTGCTTCCGTATTCCATTTAAGAAAACTTTGCCCGTTCTTTGTGAAGGTATTTGCCGTTAGTGCTTGCGCAACATCAATCACAAATTCTTGCCGCACGTCATCGCCCGTACCGCCATTTGCCGTAAAGATGACAGTATAGTGTACTAATGGTTCCCATTGTGCGTACAGCGTTATACTGCCATAGCGCGTTGTTAAGTTAGTTACACTTTCTTTATCAGCGTAAGCCGTGCCGCTGCCATCAGCCTGTGTATTCCACCTAGCAAAGCGATGATATGCACGGGTAAAAGTGTTTGCAGACAGAGACTGTGCAGTGTCAAGATAAAGAGTTTGACGACTCATTGTTCCTGTCCCGCCGTTTGCGTCAAAATTGACGGTATAGGTGACATATGGCTTCCACTGGGCATATAGGGTAACAGTCGCTTCGTTTTCCGTGGATAGGTTATTTACGGTCATACCATCACTGAACATGATTCCACTGCCATCTGCTGATGTATTCCAGCCAACAAATGAAAAATTTTCTTTTCGATAGGTGTTGTAAGGCAAATGCCGCGCAGTACCAACGGTAAAAGTTTGTGACTCCATCGTACCTGTCCCGCCGTTTGCGTCAAAAACAACAGTATAGGTGACAGCTGCTTGCCACTGGGCATATAAAATAACGACATCCCCGTTTTTGTTTGCCAAATCTTTTACTGTCATGCCGTCGTCATAGGATTTGCCGTAGCCTGTTGAAGACGTATTCCATCCGGTAAAACTATAATTTTCTCTATAGTAAGAATTTCGCAGCAAGTTCTGCTCGAAGCCTATTGCAAATGATTGCGTTCTTACTGAACCGTTGCCACCGTTTGGGTCAAAGACCACAGTGTAGACTGGTGTAAAAGTGACTAAATCTTCAACATCGCTAGAACAAGCTGTAAGAGACAGCAGCGCAAGAAACACAAAAAGCGGAAATTTTCTTTTCATCATCGCCTCCCTGAAAAAATGCTCTTTATTTAGAAGAAAAATGAACTATTTGCTTTTATTTTATCGCAAAAATAAACTATATTCCATTATAAAGTGTAAAAAATTGCAAATATTCCATAATATTTATGTTATGGGTTTTTGGGATAGGGTTGCGCTGGAATTAGAGTATTTGGGAATGACAAACAAGGCATTGGCTGAAAAAGTCGGCATCACCGCATCAAATATCGGAAAAGGTGTCCGCCAAGGTTCCTCCCCATCAGCAGATACAGCGGTCAAAATAGCAAAAATCTTGGGTGTAAGCGTGGAATACCTCGTGACCGGTGAACGCCCTGCTGGCGAATCGGGGGATAAAATTACTGCGCTTACAAAACGACTGCGGCGTCTTTCTGACGCAGATTTAGAAATAGCAAAAATCGTAATACATCGGCTGGAAAAGTGAGTTTGCCGTGCACCATTTAAAACAGCTACTGATTATTTCCTCATAATGTGATATACTAAAATGTATTGGAGGCATATACATGAAGGTACTCGTAATTGGAGGCGCAGGTTATATTGGAAGCCATGTGGTAAAGGCTTTGATGGCAAAGAAACACTCGGTGACGGTGTTTGACAATCTTTCCAGCGGGCTGCGCCAGAATCTTTTTAAGGAAAACGATTTTATTCACGGTGATATTCTGAACACGGAGCAGTTGGACAAGGCTTTTGCCCGGGGCTTTGATGCCTTTATTCATATGGCGGCTTTTAAGGCGGCGGGCGAGTCCATGATTGAGCCGGAAAAGTATTCGGTGAACAACTTGACGGGCACGATAAACATTATGAATGCCGCCCTCAAGCACAACTGCAAGAGAATGGTCTTTTCTTCCAGTGCGGCAGTTTTTGGTGAACCCCAGTATCTTCCTATTGATGAAAAGCATCCAAAAAAGCCGGAAAATTATTATGGCTTTACCAAACTGAATATTGAAGAAATCATGCAGTGGTATGACCAGCTTAAAGGCCTGCGTTTTGCGGCTCTGCGTTATTTTAATGCGGCCGGCTACGACCCGGAAGGCGTTCTCTACGGGCTTGAACAGAATCCCGCAAACCTGCTTCCTGTCATTATGGAAACAGCCTGCGGTATGCGCAAAAAGATGAAGGTCTTTGGAAGCGACTACGACACCAGAGACGGTACCTGTATTCGGGACTATGTGCATGTAACGGATCTGGCAGATGCCCATGTAAAGGCTCTGGACTACATTACGGAAAAAGATGAAAGCCTTACCGTTAATCTGGGAAGCGAAACAGGCGTAACTGTTACGGAAATGCTGGAAGCGGCCCGCAAAATTACGGGAAAGGAAATCCCTGCAGATTATGTGGAGCGCCGGCCGGGAGATCCTGCCTGCCTTTATGCTACATCTGCCTATGCCCGTAAAACCCTGGGCTGGGAACCCCATTACAGCGGCGTTGAATCCCTAATTTCTACGACCTGGCAGGCTTATCAGAAATTTCTGGGAGCAAAATAATGTCCGCTTTTGAAGAACTAAAGGAAAATATACGTTCGCACAAAGGCGACATGGTTGCCCTGGAGAGCCTGCTTACCGCTCATCCTGCCCTTGCTCCAGAAAACGGCGGCGACGGCGAACTGGAAAAATGCCTTGCCCTGGAAGCCTGGCTGAAAGAACACGGCTTTACGGATTTGGAACGCTATGACGCCCCCGATGAGAGGGTTTCTGCAAAAATCCGGCCCAACCTGATTGCCACGGTGAAGGGAAAAAGCGATGAGCGTACAGTCTGGGTTATGGCCCATCTGGATGTTGTGCCTACGGGAGCCCTTTCCCTCTGGAATACAGACCCCTGGCAGGTGGTTGAAAAAGACGGCAGACTGTACGGACGCGGTGTGGAAGACAATCAGCAGGGGCTGGTAAGCGGTGTCTTTGCGGCTCTTTCCCTGCTGGAAAAAGGTATTACCCCCGCATATACGGTAAAATTGCTTTTTATTTCTGACGAGGAATGCGGTTCTGCCTATGGTATAAACTACCTGCTTAAAGAACATGCTGACCTTTTCCGCAAGGAAGATTTTATCCTGATTCCCGATGGCGGAGACCCAAAGGGCGAAACGATTGAGATTGCGGAAAAAAATATTCTGTGGATGCTCTTTCACACAAAGGGAAAGCAGTGCCACGGTTCACGCCCGGATGAAGGAAAAAATGCCTGCCTTGCTGGCAGCGACCTTGCCCTGCGCCTGCACGACATGGAAAATTTCTTTGGAAAAAAAAATTCCCTCTTTACGCCTGACCATTCTACCTTCCAGCCGACAAAGCGGGAAGCAAATGTGGACGGCGTGAATATCATTCCCGGCGATGACAAACTCTGTATGGATGCCCGCATTTTGCCCTGCTATAGTCTTGACCAGGTGCGTGCTGAGGTAAAAAAGCGTGTGGCCGCGGTGGAAGCGGAATACGGCGTACAGATAGAAGTGACTGAACTGCAGGCAGGTGAGTCTCCCGCAACGCCGGCTGATGCTCCTGTGGTAAAGGCTCTTGCAGATGCGATTAAAAGTGCCCAGGGAATTACGGCAAAGACAATCGGTATTGGCGGCGGCACGGTAGGCGCAGGCTTACGGGTTAAGGGCTATGACGCCGTTGTCTGGTCTACTATGGATGAACTTGCCCACCAGCCCAATGAGTATTGCAAGATAGAAAACATCATCAAGGATGCGGAAACCCTGGCGGCATTGTTCTTGCAGGAATAGGTTTGGTAGAGGGCGCACGGATGCGTCCTGAAAAGCAGGGCGAGAAACGCAGTTTCTCGTTGAACAAAAAAGTACAGGAGGTAATTTTTTGTTCGGGGCCTTACGGGGATTTCCCCCGTTAGAGGGGGTAGGCGGAAATGAGCATGGCGAATTGCAGCCGAGGGGGAGGCTTCCCCCGCCTGACAGTTATTTTCATACTCTCTTTTCTTTTGTCATCATGCATAACGATGGCAGACTACAATTACAATCGCATTGATTCAAACCTTGCCGCGGGGAATTACGAGGCGGTTTCTGCTGAACTGAACGAAAAAAAATCAACGATATATGGCAGTCACGATGAAGTGCTTGTCGCTCTGGATGCGGGACTTATGGCTCACTACGAGGGTAAAACCGATGAGTCAAACAAGCTGCTGGGTCAGGCAGAAAAACTGATGGAAGCCTATTTTACCACTAGCATAAGCCAGTCGGTAACTTCCATGGTGACCAATGATCTGGTGCAGGATTATGCCGGGGAAGATTTTGAGGATATTTACACAAATCTTTTTATGGCCCTGAACTATCTTGAGGCTGATTTGTTTGACGATGCCATGGTGGAAATGCGCCGTTTTGACAACAAACTGAAAAAACTCCGCTCAAAATATGAAGAGACAATCAGAAATATGGAAAGCGGTGACAAAAATTCAAAGGTAAAGAGGGTTAACATTCAGTTTTACAATTCTGCTCTGGCTCATTATGTAAGCATGCTCCTGAATCGTGCGGACGGTGACTACGATAACGCGAGAATTGACGCCAGGCTTCTGGAAGAGGCTTTTAAAACCCAGAAAGATCTCTATGATTTTGCCCTGCCTTCCAGTCTGGAAGAGGAAAAAAATGCCCGCAGGTCTGATGCCCGCCTGAATGTACTTGCTTTCAGCGGTTTTGCTCCGGTAAAAAAAGAAGATGTGGTGAGGGCATACAGCTGGACGGGAACGGTCTGGTACAAACTGGCTCTGCCCAAAATGGAAAAAAGGCATTCCGCCATTACAAAAATTGTTGCGACGGCAAGAAACAAGCAGACTGGTCAGACTTACAGCCGGACTCTGGAACAGATAGAAAGTCTGGAAAATATCAGCATGGATACCTTCCAGCAAAAATATTCAGTTCTCTTTACAAAAGCCCTGCTCCGGTCAATAGCCAAGACAGCCACAAATACTACGATGAACACAATGGCCAGGAAGACTAGAAAGAACAATGATTCGGCTTCGATAATTTTTTCTATTCTTGATCTGGTGACAAAGGTGAGTAATGAACTGACCGAGCGGGCAGATGTGCGACCCTGCCGGTATTTTCCTGCAAAAGCCAGTGTAACAGGAATTTCCCTGCCCGCCGGAGACTACACGGTAAGCGTAGATTTTATGGCAGGCAGTCATGTAAGCAGCCGCGTGGTAAAAGATGTATCCGTTCGTGGCGGAAAATTAAATTTTGTAGAAGCAACCTGCCTGCGTTAGCGAACCTTAAAGATAATTCCCACAATCGCCATGGTAACCAGCAGCTGGATAATCAGGAATTTTATCAGAACCTGAGTAGGTGACCAGCCGTGGTTGATTTTCATGTGGTCGTGAAGGGGAAAGCGGATGTTTGTAAGGATGTTGATGTGGCAGAAGCGAATCAGTGCTACTTTTACCAGTCCCAGACCGCCGTTGATAAAGATAATCAGGGATGTTGCAAGAATCATAAAGGGGTTTCCGCTTACCAGAACGCACATGCCGATGTAAAAACCAAGGGCACGGCTTCCCGCGTCTCCCATGAGTACTTTGCTGGGGAAGGCGTTGTGCCAGAGGTAGCCCATGAGAACGCCTGCCAGCACAAAAGTTAAGGTTCCCCAGGAAGCTCCGTTTACCAGATGCGGCACCAGAAGATATTTTGCGATGTCTGTGTGGCCGAGGATAAAGTAGAAAATCACGCCCATAGTGAGGAGGGCGACCAGAACCAGGGTGCCGCTGAGGCCGTCTACTCCGTCCGTACAGTTGGTTGTGTTTACGGAAGCCCAGAGAAGAATGACGCCGATGACAACATAAAGGACAGGAGGAATGGCTATGCGGTTAGTCATAAAGGGCAGCCAGAAATAAATCTTTCCGTCCGGAGAGGAATGCATTTCGGAATAGGCAAGGAGAAGTGAAGCGGCCAGACAGATGACAAAATCAAGCAGGGCCTTGCGGTATTCTCCCCAGGAAGCGACACTGCGGTCGTCCAGATAGCCTGTGAGCATCATAAGCCAGGTGAGAATAAGTGTTCCGCCCTGAAGAAGGTTGAGGGAAACGAATATAAAACTCAAAAGAACGAATACCGTGATAAAGTATACGCCGGCTCCGGTAGGCTTTCCCTTTGCGGCCTCTGCGTTTACCGTAAACTCCCGGCCCCGGTCGTGAGGCATAAAGCGGTAAAAATGCGGCATACCGTAGCGGACAAGAAAAAATCCCGCATAGAGCGAGAGGAGAATTAAAACAGTGTACGATTGCAGAAGTCGTGCAGGCCCAAAGTATTCGGTTAAAATCCCACCCAAATAGTAAAGCATATTCTATTATAGCATGTTGCAGGAGTAATTGCAAATGCAGGAGGCGGAGGCTAAAATGGCGACGGGGCGGGGGAACCACAGATGAGCGGCGATGAACACGGATGAGGCACAGATGAATAAAAAATAATCTGTGTTCTATCTGCGTACATAGAAAGAAGATGAAATATTTCATAAACAAATCTCCAAGAAGTGTCAATTTTGTGCTATAATTATTTAGGTCAAATGTCAAGTTTCATGTTTTTAGCGTAACCAATGTCATTCTGAACGCTGAAAGCGTGAAGAATCTATCTTGCATACCCTAAAATGACGGGATTCTTCGGAACTTCATTCCTCAGAATGACTTTTTTGCCAAAACTTGAAATTGAACCATTTAATCTATTGTCGAAGAATTCCTATAGTGTCATTCTTTGACATATTGATAGTGTAAAATGGTTTTGGATGAATAAAATGGAAAATGGAACGGAGAAAATAAATCGTATACTAACAAGTCTTAATAGTACTCAGGAAGATATGTTAGCCCTTAAGGATTATATCTGGCAGAATCTGGATCATTCAAGTGTTGAAGAAGTTCAGACGGCGGCTTCCTTTCAAGTAAAGTATCTTGAGCTATTAGATCAGTTTGCACAGAATTCTCAGGAAATTTCTGCGTTAATATCTCAGTTTACGGGAATCAAAGTAGAAGAAACTCCAAAAGAAGTAGAGCAGACTTCATCAGAAAACCAGAGAATTATTAAAGAACTTAATAAAGACACTCCTCATAAAATAACAGAGGATTTTACCTTTAAACGTCCTACTGCGTTTATTTTTGACGGATTCGCTTATCCAGATATGAATTGCTGGTCTCAGTTATATGTTCAGTTTGTCGCATGTTTGGGAAAGAAAGATTTGTCAAAATTAAAATCCTTGGCTGATAATCCAGACTTTATATCAAAGCAAAATAAAAAATACTACTCAGCGTCTGCAAAAGAACTTCGTAAACCATGTAAGGTTTTAGATGGTTTCTATGTTGAGACAAATAGAAGTGCAAATGATTTAATGAAGCTTGCTATTGATTTGCTTAACTTCTTTGAAATACCATTTGATAACATGACAATCTTTCTTAGACAGGACAGGAACGCATAAATGTTTGGAAATACACTTGTAGACAATTCACCTAAACTTAAGCTTGTAGATACATTGAATGAAATTATTTCAATGCCTGAAATAAATGAAATCTGTATTGCTACAGGATATTGGGATTTAAAGGGAACTTCCCTTGTTACAGATTCTCTTATTAGTTTCTTGTCTCGCGATAACACAAAACTCAGGCTTCTGATTGGTAAAGATCCAAATGTGTTCAAAAAAGATTTGACTGCGGATGCTTATAAAAGTGCGGAGCTTTATCCTCAGGATTATTTGAAAATTGATTTACAGAACGTCGAAATGAATGATGAACAATATCAGAAGGCCGCAAAAATGCTTATTGATAATTGTTCTGGTGATAATCCTAAAATTCAAGTTCATATTTTTGAAATGAATGAAGATGATGAAAATCAGTTTTTTCATTCAAAATGTTACATCTTCATGAGTACACAAGGAAAAACTTGCGGAATCATTGGAAGTAGCAACTTTACAAAGATGGGACTGGAAGGTAATTCAGAACTTAACTTCTTGGATATAGATTCTTCTCATATCACGGCAAAACCAGATGAGTATAGTCCATTTAAAGGTCACTATTACTGGTTCAATGAAAAATGGAATCTGTCTAAGGATTGGACAAAAGAGTTTGTAATTGAAGTAGGAAATTCTCCTGTTGGAACAAAAGCAAAAACTAATCCAAAGATAACTCCTGTTCCTGTAACTTCAGAAAAACTTACTCCTTATGAAAACTACATAAAATTACTACAAGATAAATTTGGCATGATTACGGATGCTAATTTTAAATCTATTTTAACTGGCTATTTACCAGAAGATATAAAACCGCTTGAATATCAGCTTAATGCCGTTCAGCAGTGTTATTCATATATGATTCAACACGGTGGTTTTGCTCTGGGTGATGTTGTAGGTTTGGGAAAAACTGTAGTTGGTATTTTACTAATCAAATATTATATTGATGTTTCCGCATCTTTGGGTAAATCTGACAAAGTATTGATTATTGTTCCTCCTGCAATTAAGTCTTCATGGGTCGATACAATTAGGAAGTTCGATAAGAATCAGACAGACAAAATAGAAGAACATGTAAAATTTTTAACTACAGGTAGTCTTAATCATCTTTCGGATGATTTTTCAGAGGAAGAGTTAAGCGATGCAGAGGATGCTATCGAGGAAGAAGAATTTACATTATCTTCTGACGATAAAAAACAGGCAGTCAAAGAAATGACTCCTGATATGAAAACTTTCTCAACAGATGCAGAAAATTATGGTCTTGTAATTATTGATGAAAGTCATAAATTCCGCAATGCTGGTACTGAAATGTATATTGCACTTACAGAGTATCTTGAAAGTGTAAATGCAAGGACTGGATATTATCCTTTCATTGGATTGCTTTCTGCTACAATGCAAAATAACAGCCCACGTGATATACAGAACCAGCTTTATCTGTTTGAACATGAACCAAAAAACTCCTCATTTGAAAAGGTTGAAGGCCGTGATTTGGAGCATTTCTTTGCAAATGTAAATAGACAATATGCCTTGCTTATTCATTCAAAAAAGCAAGGTCTGGGAATTGAGCAATCTTCATTTACCTCTGACCCGAATACTAAAAAACAATTGATAGAGCTTTCAAAAGAAGTTCGCGAGAAGGTTTTAAGTGATATTCTTGTCAGACGAACAAGAACAGATATAAAAAAGCATTACTCAGATGATTTAAAATTTCCGACTGTTCATGGCCCTGAAAATCTGTATTACACAATGGACAAAAAACTTGCTCAGCTTTTTTCTGATACAATGAACATGATTGCTCCAAAAGTTGAAGAAGGAGAAATGTTTGCGACAGAAGGTCTTGGCTATTATCGATACAGAGCGACAATGTTCCTCGACAGTAAATACGATAAGGTTTATTCAGGAAGAAACATGACGGCTCAGCGTTCATCAAATCAGCTTGCCCGAATTATGCAGATTCTTCTTGTGAAGCGCCTTGAAAGTAGTTTTGAAGCCTTCAAGGAATCTTTGAGAAACTTCCAAAGATATACTCAAAACATGATAACAATGTGGGAAAATGACACAATATTTATTTGTCCACAGATTGATGTAAATAAGGAATTGAACATTAAAGAAAAACAAGAAAAAAATCCTGATAAAGTGATAACCATTCAAACATGTTTTGACGACATAAGAGCAAAAATTGAAAAACTAAATAAAGAAGGTAGAAACGAAAAGAAGCAGAATGCAGAATATAATTGTTCTGATTTCAAAACTTTTGGTTCAGATAAGAAAACCTACATTGAATATCTAAAAACAGACTTGGCAAAAATCAACGACCTTGTAGACCGATGGAATGAAAATGATTATGACCCGAAATTTGACAGATTCAAGTTGGCATTGCGGGAGAGTACGGGGCTTTTCTGCAAGGAACGGAATATTCCCCATAAACTCGTTATTTTCTCCGAGGCAATCAGTACCGTAAAATCTTTAAGCCGTGCCGTTGAAAATATTACTGGAAAAGAACCACTTGTAATTACTGCGGCTAATCGAGATGAAAAAGAACCTGTAATTAAAGAAAATTTTGATGCCAATTACGATAAAGCAAAACAGAAAAATGATTATGACGTAATCATTACGACAGAAGTCCTTGCCGAAGGTATCAACTTGCACAGGGCAAATTCAATTTTGAATTATGATACTCCATGGAATTCTACAAGGCTTATTCAGAGAATCGGTCGTGTAAACCGTATTGGAAGTGAAAACGAAAATATCTATGTTTATAACTTCTATCCTTCTAGCCAAGGGGATGAACAAATAAACCTTGTACAGAATGCTTATACTAAATTGCAGTCTTTCCATACAATGTTTGGTGAAGATGCAAAGATATTCAGTCAGGAAGAAGAACTTTCAGAAGGAAATTTTGAAGCAATAGTTGATGGAGAAGAAAGTCCTCAGGAAAAATATATTTCTGAATTAAAGCAGTATAGAGATATAAACCCTGAGCGGTATGATTTTATACAGAAGCTTGAAAATGCAGAAGAAAAAGGCTTTTGTCCTGTTCTGCAAGATGAAGAAGGAAATACATATTTTGCAATAAAAGTTAAAAATAAATACGGATGTGTTTATGTAAAAGTTGATAAGGATTTACAAGCACAGGTTATAAATTACATGGACATGTTTGATTCATGTAAATGTAAGACCGATACAATTGCAAATAACTTTTCTTCAATTCCAGATATTGAAGAAAAAAGAAAAGCTGCATTAGATGCTTACAATGTTTTTGAAAGTAAGTTGAGCAAAGCTAGAAATGCAAAGGTCGATGTTACAAATGTACTTGTAAAAGCAAATAAATGGATTACAAGTGGAAAACTTTCTAAAGAATCCATGAGTTTAATAGGCCAGGCCTTGAAATCCATCAAGGGGGGAAATATAAGTCTTGCAAAGCGATTGGATAAGTTCCTTACAGAACTAGGCGAACCTGATAAACTGCTCATTCCTGTAACTGATGAAGATATTGTAAATATGATACAACAGGAGCTTGGAAACATTACTACTGTTAATACGCAGAAGCATGGCGAGGCTTATATTTTTGCAGGATTCTATTACTAGCTGGAGAAGAAGATGGAGAACAACACAAGTCTTATAATGTACACAACCGAAGATGGTATAACAAAAATTCAAGCCACCTTTGATAATGATACAGTCTGGCTTTCAATAGACCAGATGGCAGAGCTTTTCCAAAGGGATAAATCTACAATTTCAAGACATATAAAAAATATATTTGAAGAAGGTGAATATGTAAGTGATTCAGTTGTTGCAAATTTTGCAACAACTGCGGCAGACGGAAAAACCTATCAGGTAGAATATTATAATCTAGATGTAATTATTTCTGTAGGATATCGTGTAAAATCTTTACGTGGAACACAATTTAGAATCTGGGCTATGAAGATTCTAAAAGAATATATGCAGAAAGGATTTGCATTGGATGACCAGCGATTAAAAGAACTTGGTGGTGGTAACTACTTTGATGAACTTCTTGCAAGAATCCGTGATATTCGCTCAAGTGAAAAAGTATTCTGGCGAAAAGTTTTAGATATTTATGCTACCAGTATAGATTATAATCCTAATGCAGAAAGCTCAATCACCTTTTTTAAACAGGTTCAAAACAAAATGCATTGGGCGGCTCATAAACATACTGCCGCAGAAATTATTTATGAACGTGCAGACAGTGAAAAACAGAATATGGGGCTTACCAGTTGGAGCGGAAAAGAAATAAAAAAGACAGATGTTGAGGTTGCAAAAAACTATCTTTCTGAATCTGAACTGGATGCCTTAAATAAAATTGTCACAGCTTATTTGGACATTGCAGAAGTTAGAGCATTAGACCATGAGCCAATGTATATGAAAGACTGGCTTGAAACAATCGATGATTATCTTAAAATGACTCGTCGTGAAATACTTTCTACTGCTGGCCGTATTTCACATACTCAAGCATTGGATAAAGCTCATGAAGAATATAAAAAATACAAACAGAAAGAAAAAGACAGGCTTTCTCTTGTAGAAAAACACTTTTTGGAAAGTATTGGCGAATTAGATAAAATTGAGGAGGCGTTATAAAAAGCACATCCATGTACTTTTTATAACATGCAGATTTTGCCGTTGGCAAAACTGCGATTTCGTGCCTCCTGCACGACCGCTAACGCGGAGTTTTTATAGGAGAAATCAAAATGACAAACTTTAGACCGATTTTTGAAAATGACTGGTGCGGGATTGAAACCTTCCTTAAAGATGTATTATCTCCTGTTTTTGGTGATTATGAACAAGGGTATGATGTTCTTACAGATGATACAGATGTTCGAGAAAAAGCAAAAAATGCAAACATTACAGAAATTCGCCATGCTGCAACTTTTGATTTCTTTGGAAGTGAACTCAAAGTTTTTGATATTACCGTAGGGGACAATAAAAAACTTGAAAATAACAAGGTAGGAATTCAGGCTATTGTCCGCCAGTATATAAATCAGTTTGAAGGTGCATTGATAATTTTCCATCACCAGAAAGTTGAAAATCAGGAATGGCGCTTTTCTTATGTAGAAAAAAGAGTAAATGCAAAAGATTCTACTTCTGCAAAGCGATATACGTATATTCTTGGAAAACATTTACCTGCCAGAACTATTTCTGAAAGATTTAACGACCTTGAAAGCAAAAAAGACAAAGATGAAGCCATCCTTTTGCCTGCTCTTACTAAGGCATTTAGTGTCGCTCCATTAAGTGATGATTTCTTTAACGAATACCGCGAGCATTATGCAGATTTAGTTGAATATATCAGCGGAAAGAGGTTTGTCAAAAAGGGCGGAAAGTTTGTTGAGGAAAAAACAAAGAATGCAAACGGGGCTTTTAAATCTGCTTTTGATGGCGATGACAAACTTGTGCGTGACTTTGTGAAAAAGATGATGGGACGCTTGGTTTTCCTTCATTTCTTGCAGAAAAAGGGCTGGCTTGGCGTTCCTGAAAATGCGGAGTGGGGAAGCGGGGACAAAAACTTCATTTACAATCTTTTTAAAAATGCAGATGAAAGCATAAAAGCAGACTTTCTGGAGCAGGCGCTTGAACCATTATTCTTTAAGACATTAAATACTGACCGTGGCGAAGATGCACTTGCCCCAAAAACCCTTTGCGATATTTACGGCTCAAAAATAAGAATTCCGTATCTTAATGGCGGTCTTTTTGAAGAGGATGAGCTTGATAAGAAAAAAGTGAAATTCAAAAAAGAGCATTTTGAAAACCTGCTGGAATTCTTTAGCCAGTATAATTTTACCATCGACGAAACAGACCCTGATGACCAGGAAATCGGCGTTGACCCGGAGATGCTGGGTAAGATTTTTGAAAACCTTCTGGAAGACAATAAAGACAAGGGGGCTTTCTATACTCCAAAAGAAATTGTTCATTATATGTGCCGGGAAAGCTTGATTGCCTACCTTGAAGAACAGTTATTGCGAGGAGTCGAAATGAACGGTGCTTCGACTACGCTCAATGACTGTATTCGCAACTTTGTTTTACATCACGCCATCTCAGATTTTTCTGAAGGTGAAAAAGCCGCGTTCCTCAAAGCCCTTCTTGATGTAAAAATCTGCGACCCGGCGGTAGGTTCTGGAGCTTTCCCCATGGGAATGTTGAACGAGCTTTTGGCCTGTATGCAGTCTCTTACAGGGAATGCAAAAAGCCGCTCTGATTTGAAAAAGCACATCGTAAAGAACAACATCTACGGCGTGGATATTGAAAAAGGAGCCGTAGATATTGCCCGCCTGCGTTTCTGGCTTGCGATAATCGTAGATGAAGAGGAGCCGATTCCCCTTCCAAACCTTGACTACAAAATCATGCAGGGCAACAGCCTTCTTGAAAGTTTTGAAGGGGAAGATTTAAGCTGCCTCACAAAAACCAACGGTACGCTCTTTGACAATGCAGAAATCATAAAGCAGCTTACGGATGCGATAAACGGCTTTTACATTCCAAGCGACCATATAGCAAAGGCCAAAATCCGCCGTCAGATTTCAGAAAAAGTGCTCCAGCTTTTAAAGGAACGCCAGATTGCACCTGAAAAGCTGAAAAAGCTGGAATCAATAGATTTACATTCCAACAGCGAATTCTTCCTCTGGCACACATGGTTCAGTGATGTTTTTAACCGACCGACAGATTGCAACGGTACGGAGGGCGGATTCGACATCGTGATTGGAAACCCGCCGTATATAGAATCTCGTAATTCGAGTTTCTCAGAAAGATTAAAAGACTTACTGCAAAAACAAGTTGAACAGAATTACTCAAAAGAAGATAGAAAATGTTTTCCCCGCGGAGCGGATTTGCTTGTATTCTTTTTTGAGCTCTCATTTCGGTTGCTGAATCCCTCTGGGATAAACACCTTTATAACAGAAAACTCTTGGCTTTCAACAGATTATGGTAAGGAATTCCAAAAATATTTGTTAAAAAATATCAATGTGCAAGGAATAATTGACTCTGATTACAAGTGTTTTGAGACTGCTGATATTAACACAATTATATCATTTTTTAAAAAGAAAATTGTAACAGAAAATAGCCCTGTCCAGTTTTTCCATTGCCATGAAAATTTAGAAACGCATCCTTGTAATATAGGTAAGCCTAATAATAATGATTCTTCTGTAAACTACAATATTCTTCCAGCTGAAAGCTCATTACTCAAAAAATACAAATGGGGATTTATATTCGCAACAGATATAAAACTGATTAATCTTCTGGAAAAAATGAGCAAAATGCAGAATGAAACTTTTGCCGGTAAAATTTCTATCGGTCAAGGATTAAATCTTACAAAAGATAAAATTCTAAAAAATGGTGATAAAGAAAATGTTCCGTATTTCACTTCGGACAATGGAGCCTTGTATTACTGGAGTCAGGCTGACAGTTTTGTTGTAAGGAATAATATCAGCTCGACAAGGAAAACACCATTATTGATTTTGCCTAGAGGGCTAGGAACGCATTTCTGCTGCTTCAACGAAATTGGCGGGTATTCTGCAAGTTATGTTGAGATTTATGAAAATTCAAAACTAACGGAGGATGAAAAACTTAAATTATGGGTATTTTGTAATTCATCACTTTTATGGCTTTTACGAGAATATACAGGTAGGTGTAATCTTGGTGGCGGAATGTTAAAAGCGGAGGCGACAGATTTAAAAACTTTACCATTATGTTTTGATTTCAAGGATATTTCAGAAATGAAATCTATTTATGAAATAGCAAAAACACAAAAGGTTCCTGGTAAAATTGAAGATGCTATAGCTTCTGAGGTACATAAGCGTATAGACAAAATCATTTTTGATTTTTTTGATCTGCCTGCTGAAACCAATTTTGTTATTGATATGCTTATTGAAAGATTCAATTGGCGGGGGCAAAAAAGTAAGAAGAAATGATGTTAATAATATGCTGGTAAACAAACACTATGATTTTACCGATAAAATACTGTGAAAGAATTTACTCTTACCGACATTAATACAAGTTTCTCCTGCTATAATCAATTTGTGAATCTTTATAAAGAATTAAAAGATGTTTATTTTGATACAATCAATATAAAACTTGAAAAATGGTTTGGAGCAAATATGAGCGCTGCTCTAGGTGGTGTTCTTGATAAACTTGATTTTACAGCTTCGATAAATGTTAGCTCTAAAAATGAAGCCATCTTATCAATCTTAAAAAAGAATGGTTTTCTTGCAAATTATGGATATGAGAAGAATCCAGATGTTAATAACACAACAATTCAATATTTGAAACTTAGAGCTTCTGATAGCCGATATTTTAACTCATATGTAATGAATGAACTATTATCCCGCTCTGACTTACCTAAAATGTCTGACTCGTTGAAGAAGAAAATTGCAGAATCAATTTATGAAATATTTGTAAATGCCCAAATTCATAGTAAATCGGACTATATTTATACTTGTGGACAATTTTTTCCACATAAAGAAAAGATAGAATTTACTATTGTTGATATGGGAATTGGTTTTAAAAAACATATTAATGATAGCTTCAATTTTTCCTTATCATCGGTTCAAACTATAAAATGGGCTTTAATAAACGGAAATACGACTAAAAAAGATGTTCCAGGGGGTATTGGATTGTCATTATTAACAGAATTTATTAAATTAAATAGAGGAAAGTTCCAAATTATAAGTGATGATGGTTTCTATGAAGTTGGGGAAACTGAGAATTCAGGTTTTCTTGATTCTCCATTTCCTGGAACAATAGTAAATATGGAATTTAGAACAGATGATACTAACTCATATAGGCTTTCATCTGAATCAGATTATACTGATGATATATTCTAAGAGGATTTTATGGCAGAAGCAGTTACAAAGAGTGTTTATCAAATAGTAGGAGCTGGAATTTGTGTTGAAGCAGATGACGGAAGAAAAGTTTATGATGTTATTTGCGAATTCATTAAGCAGAAGCAGCCTGTAGTATTGTCTTTTTTGAACGTCACTATGTTGACCTCGGCTTTTCTTAATACAGCAGTCGGACTTTTATATAAGGATTTTTCCGAAGAAGATATTAAGCAATATCTTTCAGTCTCAGATATTGACGCGACAGATAAAGTATTATTAAAAAGAGTTGTAGATACCGCAAAGCTTTTCTACACAGATCCTGAAAGAATAAAGAATTCATTGAAAGAAGTTCTGGAGGAATCGTAATGAGAATGAGATACTCTGCTTCAAGTATTCCAAGTCTTAAAAATAGAACAGTTTTCTTTGATGCAAATTCTCTTATATATATTTTCTGGTCAACTAGTCCAGATTCTCAAGAAGCCATAGACTATGGTTCAATTCTGAATAATCTCTTAAAAAATCAAGCAAATCTTGTTGTGAATGAAACTGTTATTTCTGAAATAATTAATCGAGTATTACGATTAGAGTTTTATAAATCTAATATACCGAAAGATAAATTCAAAGACTACAGAGATTCTCCAGAAGGCAAATCTGTTCAGGAAGATATTTATGAAATCATAAAAAATAAAATCCTGTCTAACTTTCAAATTATCAATGAACATGTTTCAAAAGATGAATTGAATTCTTTCCTTACCGTAACAACACTTGACTTTAATGATAAGCTCATTGAATTACTGTGCAAGAAAAAGAGTATGATTTTATTAACACATGATTATGATTTTTCATCATCAGATGTTGATATTCTGAGTGCTAATAGTAAGTTGCTTGGAAGATAAACCTTAATTAGGGACTTTCTTATTTACCTCGGATAATGTCCTTTTCATCTCCAGTTAAGCCGTAGAAGTCGTATACTAGTTCGTCGATTTGAGATTCAAGAGAAGATGTGTCTGCCTGTGGATTGCTTTTTGTGGTGAGGATTTTATCTACCAAAGCGATGATGGGCTGCTGTTGTTTGGGTGTTGCATTCGGAATTGGGATGTTACGGATATGTTCTGGGTAAATATGATAATCACCGCCGCGCAAATTCGTAAGCAAAACAGAAGCATACTTCGAGTTCATCACGCCGAGCAAATAGCGCAAGTCTACAGTTTCAGAAAGTTTTTCCATTTCGTTGCGGTTCATCGTGCTAAACTTCTTGATAGAAGAAGCAATGCTCTTGTTTTCAACGCCGTGCAAATCTTTCCAAAGCAAACATACAAACATTGCATCGCTTGTAGTGAAATCTCCGTCTTTATCAAAGAAAACTTGCAAAGAACCAAGACGATTAAACATCAATTTTGGAGTTGTGTATAATTCTCTAAAAGTTGGTCGGCGACATTTATCTGGAACTCGTTCCGTGTCATATTCGAGATAGCGAATTTTGTTCGCAACATATTTTCCGCAGTCCTTTCCTTCAAGAAACTTTCTGCAATGTATTTCATCTTGCAGTTCGCTAATCAGTTCTGCTTTTTTGAACACTTCGACTTTCTCTTTCTCATCAGAGTTCAAAACCATTCCAACACTGATATAGCAATAATCGCCCAAGACGTGCATATCTGCGTGGCGGTTCGTTTCTCGCTTTTCCTGCGTTACGTTCCACACATAAGTCTTTTCGTCCTGTACAAGGTCGCTTTTTGTCTGTTCAAAGGCTCGGCTGATGTGTAAGTTTTCGTCAATTTTGCTAATCCAAGTAGAATTGCCACACGGATTCGGAAAATCTAACGATTTTCCATTTTTGTTTTTTTGGTTTT
>ODAI010317275.1_pt1 | contig 21579 bp, 13 predicted proteins | sample 1539321 | NCBI WGS metagenome assembly ODAI01 (sample SAMN02144231, study PRJEB22623) | gut metagenome | biome: sheep rumen | host: Ovis aries | place: New Zealand | reverse complement strand
GTTGGCGTTGGCCTTGGTGTACAGCGGGGCAATGACGGCCTCGTTCATGACAAGGGTCTCGGCCTCGTACATGGCGGCCCAGCGCGCATCGTAGTCGGTGACGAAAGCGCCGGTGGTGCAGTCGGCGATCAGCTGGTCATAGTCGGCGTTGCTCCAGAAGCCGTAGTTGTTGGAGTTGTTGGTGATCCACATGCCGAGATAGGTCATCGGGTCGGCATAGTCGGGGCCCCAGCGGGTCAGCGCGACGTCGTAGTTGTCGTTCTGCATCTTGTCGAGACGCTCGGCCTTGGTCATGGGCTGGAGATTCAGCGTCACGCCGGGGAGATTCTCCTCCACGTCGGACTTGATGGCCTGCGCGACCTTGGCGACCTCGTCGCCCTCGTTGTTGCCGTAGATCATCGTGAACTCAAAGGTGTCGGTGCCGAGTTCCTCGACGGCCTTGTCAAAGGATTCCGCGGCCTTGTCGGGATCGAAGGAGCAGACGTCGGCAAACTTCTCCTGATCGGCAGAGAAGTCCTCGCCGGTCGTGGCGCTGGCGGCGAACTGGGGCGGGACCGCCGTGAAGGTGGCGAGCGAGCCGTCCATCACGTAGTTGTCGACGAGAGATTCACGGTCGATCGCGTTGGAGATGGCGAGACGGAGGTTGGCGTTGGCGAGCATGCCGCCCTGGGCGTTCTTGTCGGTCTGGCTGAAGCTGAGGTACCACATATAGCCCGCACCGGTGACGGTGAGCTTGTCGGCGAGGGAGGCGTCCTTCTGTACAGCCTCGACCTGGCTGCCGCTGACCATAACGATGTTCAGCGTGCCGTTCTTGAACGCGGTCAGCGCGCTGTCGGACGAGCCGACGACCTGATAGTTGATGCCCTCAAGGCTGACGCTGTCGGCGTTCCAGTAGTCGGGGTTCTTCGTGACAGACAGGCTCGCCGTGCCGGGGGTGTAGCTTGAGAGCACGAAGGCACCGTTGGAGAGGAAGGTCTCGGGGCTGGTGCCGTAGGTGCCGTCCTCGAGGGAGTTATAGAAGCTCTCGTTGATCGGATAGAAGGTCGGGAAGTACATCAGGGACGGGAAGAAGGACACGGGGACGTCGAGCTCGACGACCAGGGTCTTGTCGTCGGCGGCGGTGACGCCCAGGGTGTCAGGCTCGGCCTCGCCGGCGATGATCGCGGCGGCGCCCTTGATGTTGCCGATGTCGCTCATCATGTAGGAATACTCACCGGCGTTTTTGCAGATGCGCTGCCAGGCGAAGACGAAGTCGCCCGCGGTCACGGCGTCGCCGTTGGACCACTTGGCGTCGCGCAGGTGGAAGGTATAGGTCATGCCGTCGTCGCTGAGATCATAGCTCTCGGCAATGGCGGGGATGGCCGCGCCGTCGGAGTCCATCTGCGTCAGGCCGTCGATGCAGTCGGCGATGACCTCGAAGGAGTCGCCGTCAGTGGCGAGATCGGTGTCAAGGCTCATGACATTGGTGCCCAGCATGACGCCCAGCACCGAGCCGTCGGCCGCAGCCGTGGCGCTGCCGGTGCTGACTGCCGCGCCCATGACCATGACGAGCGCCAGAAGCATGGCAAGAAGCTTTTTCATTGTGTTTCATCCTTTCCGCATGTTTTCAGCTATCGTTTTACCGCGGTGTTGCTTTAAAACAGTAGCGTGGCATAGTTTACAATATTTTGTCTTTGTTTTCAATTCACAAAAAAGCAGAAAGAATGAAAAACTATTCAGAAAACATTGGGAATTATGGACAAATAGCAGGAAATCCGTGGAACTGATTCCACGGATTTCCAGTAATTATCCAGAAATCTCTCTCCCGTCGGATAGTCATGTGCCGCCGTCAGCCAGTTCTTCTATCGTATACTTTGTGAAGAAGGTCTTCAGTTCTTCATTGAAAGCCTTCCACATCGGCAGCGTAGCGCAGCTTCCGGCTCGCTCGCACAGCGGCGCGCCGGGGCTGAGACAGGCCACAGCGTGGAAATCGTTTTCCGTCACCGAGATCACGTCCCACGCGGTATACTCACAGGGCTTGCGCACCAGCCTGTAGCCGCCGTTTTTCCCGCGGACGCCGGAAACAAGGCCGCTGTCGACCAGCTGCTTCAGGATCGCCTCGAGATATTTTTCCGAGATACCCTGCCGCCCGGCCACTTCCTTCAGGGGGATATAGCCCTCCCCCGCGTGCTGGGCCAGGTCGATCATCACGCGCAGCGCATAGCGCCCCCTGGTAGAAACAATCATGGTATACACCCTCCGATTTATGATGTGAACAGCTAACGTGTTCCGTACAGCCTTTCACTCCTAACTCCTAACTCCTAACTCCTCACTTCTAACTCCTCACTCCTAACTCCTAACTCCTCACTAACCACTAACAGTATAGCACGCAAATTACCTATTGACAAGATAGGAAATTGGCGCTACAATGCGATTGTTCATGTACAGGACGTCGTATAAGGAGCTACTATATGGATACATTCATTTATCTGGATAACGCGGCCACGACCCGCGTAAAGAGCGAGGTTTTTGCCGCCATGCAGCCCTATTTTGAGGCGCAGTACGCCAACCCCGCCAGCAGCTACCGGATCGCCGGGGAGGTCAACGCCGCCGTCGAGAATGCGCGCCATACGATCGCCGCATTCATCGGCGCCCAGGAGCGGGAGATCTATTTCACAGCCGGCGGCAGCGAGTCGGACAACTGGGCGATCAAGGGGATCGCCTCGGCGCTCCGGGCAAAGGGAAACCACATTATCACCAGCAAGATCGAACACCACGCGGTCCTGCGCACCTGTGAATATCTGGAAAAGCACGGCTATGCAGTGACCTATCTTGATGTGGACGACAAAGGCTTTGTCAATCCCGAACAGCTGGAAGCGGCCATCCGACCGGAGACGATCCTCGTCTCGATCATGTTTGCCAACAACGAGATCGGCACAATCGAGCCCGTACAGGAGCTCGCAAAGATTGCCCACGCGCACGGCGTGCTCTTCCATACGGACGCGGTACAGGCCTACGGCCATGTGGCGATCGACGTGCGGGCGCTCGGCATCGACCTGATGAGCGTCAGCGGCCACAAGCTCAACGGCCCGAAGGGCATCGGCTTCCTCTATATCCGCAACGGCGTCAAAATCGACCCTCTGATCCACGGCGGCTCGCAGGAGCGCGGCAAACGCGCCGGCACGAGCAATGTGCCGGGGATCATCGGTCTTGGGCGGGCGACCGAGCTGGCCGCCGCGACGATGGATACGCGCGCGGACTATGAGCGCGCGCTGCGCGATCATCTGATCGCCCGCGTGGAAAAAGAGATCCCCTACGTCCGTCTCAACGGCGACCGGACGCAGCGGCTTCCGAACAACACGAGCTTCTGTTTCCGCTTTATCGAGGGGGAATCCCTGCTGATCCTGCTCAACCAGGCGGGGATCTGCGGTTCCTCGGGCTCGGCCTGTACCTCGGGGTCGCTGGACCCCTCGCACGTACTGCTGGCCATTGGCCTGCCGCACGAGATCGCGCACGGCTCGCTGCGGCTGACGCTCTCGGAGGAGAACACGCAGGAGGAGATCGACTACACCGTCGATCAGCTGAAAAAGATCGTGGAGCGGCTGCGCGCGATGTCCCCGCTCTATGAGGATTTTGTAACTGTTCAGTCCCTGACGGGACTAAACAGTTAGAAGGGAAAGCGCCCTGCTGCATGCACTCGCTTGCGTGAGACGCTCGCATCGTCAAACGAAACTCGCTCCAGTCCGCTTCCCCGGTTTCCGAAAGAGCCGGGAATGCTTCCTATCCGCTCCTTCCGTTTTCCTCTCAAATTCAAAGCATTCGCTTTGAATTTGTAAAGGACGAGCAGTGAAGTGAGCGAGCTTTCGTGTCTTAACACGGAAGCGAGACGATACGGAACTTGCGAGGACGCGCAGGGCGAGAAGAGTTTTTTCCGAGGCGCATGTCCCCGGAAAAAACAGATTTGACTTGTTTTTCGCCTTTCGAGGCGAAAAATCAGAGGGGTGGCCCCTCTGAACTCCCCCAATCAAGGCAGACTGAATACTTTAAGTTTTTAAGAAGAAGGAGGCCAGACAATGAGCCAGGTAACAGAGTATTCCGATAAGGTCATGGACCATTTCATGAACCCGCGCAATGTCGGCGAGATCGAGAACGCCAGCGGCGTCGGCACGGTCGGCAACGCCAAGTGCGGTGATATCATGCGCATGTACCTCGACATTGATGAAAACGGTGTGGTGCGCGAGGCGAAGTTCAAAACCTTCGGCTGCGGTGCGGCCGTAGCTACCAGCAGCATGGCGACCGAGCTCGTGCGCGGCAAGACCGTGCAGGAGGCGCTCAGCGTGACAAATCAGGCTGTGATGGAGGCGCTGGACGGTCTGCCCAAGGTCAAGATCCACTGTTCCCTGCTGGCCGAGGAGGCGATCCACGCCGCGCTCTGGGATTACGCCGAAAAGAACCATCTGACGATCGAGGGGCTCAAGCCCCCGGTCAACGATATTGACGAGACCGAGGCCTTTTACGAAATGGAACGTTAGTAGTGATTAGTGATTAGTGGTTAGTGATTAGTTAATATTATACTAACCACTATCCACTATCCACTAACCACTTAATATGAAAGGAGCACATACTATGTCCAAAATCTATACAAGCGCCGTGGAGCTCATCGGGAATACCCCGCTCCTTGAACTGAAAAATATTGAAAAGAAGCGCGGCCTCAAGGCCCGCGTGCTGGTGAAGCTCGAATACTTCAACCCCGCCGGCAGCGTGAAGGACCGCATCGCCAAAGCGATGATCGAGGACGCCGAGGCGACGGGCAAGTTAAAGCCCGGCTCCGTGATCATCGAGCCCACCTCCGGCAACACCGGCATCGGCCTCGCCGCCATTGCCGCGGCCAAGGGCTACCGCATCATCCTGACCATGCCCGAGACCATGAGTGTCGAGCGCCGCAACATTTTAAAGGCCTACGGCGCCGAGATCGTGCTGACAGAGGGCGCCAAAGGCATGAAGGGCGCCATTGCCAAGGCCGAGGAGCTCGCCGCGGCCACGCCGGGCAGCTTCATTCCGGGACAGTTTACCAACCCCGTCAACCCGAAGGCCCACCGCGAGACGACAGGCCCCGAGATCTGGAACGACACCGACGGCGAGGTGGACATCTTTGTCGCGGGCGTCGGCACCGGCGGTACCGTGACCGGCACGGGCGAGTATCTGAAAAGCAAAAACCCGGCGATCCGCGTCTACGCGGTGGAGCCCGCCACCTCCCCGGTGCTGTCGGAGGGCAAGGCCGGCCCCCACAAGATCCAGGGCATCGGCGCGGGCTTTGTCCCCGCGGTGCTGAACACGGCCGTCTATGACGGCGTGATCCCCGTGCAGAACGAGGACGCCTTCGAGACGGCGAAGCTGCTCACCAAGACAGAGGGCATTTCGACCGGCATCTCCTCGGGCGCGGCGCTCTGGGCGGCCCTGCATCTGGCCGAGCAGGAAGAGAACGCCGGCAAGACGATCGTCGCCCTCCTGCCCGACAGCGGCGACCGGTATTACTCCACCGCGCTGTTTGCGTAACTGCCGGTCATACACGGGCGCTCATACGGTAATTGAATAAAAATGATGGGGAGACCTTGAAAATCTCTCCATCATTTTTTCATCGTTCGAAAAATACAGCAACGTCACGCTCTCGTCCGCAACGCAAGAGCAAAGGCAAGGGCAAGGGCAAGGGCAAGCGGATTTGCCCGGAAGGTCATTCTACCATAAGTAGAATTTTCTCAATTTTCTCGTTATTTACGAATTGCTTCTCTTACGGTATCATGTACTTGCGCCCCGCGAGAATCGCAAGAATAATGAACAACGGAGGAGCATTTTATGGACTCTTTGAAAATCGGACAGTATATCCAGCATTTACGGAAGGCTGCCGGCATGACGCAGAAAGATCTGGCAGAAAAGCTGAATATCTCTTTTCAGGCCGTCTCAAAATGGGAGAACGGAGATACGCTTCCCGATACCGGTATTCTTCTCGATCTGTGCGATATACTGAACACAACGGCCGATAAGCTGCTCAACGGAGGAAGTCTCGCGGCCGTCGAGCGCAGACTTATGAGACTTGAGGACGTTACAACCGGCTTTCAGTATATGGAAAGCATAGGAAAGCTTTTCGGCGAAGACTGCACTTTTTTCGTGGGCATGATCGAAGGGATCAACGAAAAAATGAATATTGACCTTTTGACCTACCTGAAAGATCCTATGACCCGAGAGGTAATGTATGCGGAGGTGCTGATCCAGGGGATTCTTTCCGGCCGTACCGTAGATATGGACGAAATTGAGGCGAACTTCCGAAACGAAAAGATGGTGAACGCCATTCGACGCTATCTTGCCAAAGCAAGCGGGAATGGCGAGCCGACAGTATAGACCCTCGCCTGTTCGGTTAAAAAGATAGGAATACAGCGGATTTCCCAGATTAAACGGGAAATCCGCTGTTTGTCATTTTTGTTGACAGAAAAAACTCACGCCAGTCTGCTGCCGGCGGGGACGTCGTCGGGGAGCGTCAGCAGGTGCAGCTCCTCCTTGCCGTCGACCTCGCGGACGGCGGAGAGCAGCATGCCGTTGGAGTCAAGGCCCATCATCTTGCGCGGCGGCAGGTTGACGATCGCAACGACCGTCTTGCCGATCAGCGTCTCGGGCTCGTAGAACTCGTGGATGCCGGAGAGGATCTGGCGCGGCGTGCCGCTGCCGTCGTCGAGCGAGAAGCACAGCAGCTTCTTCGACTTCTTGACAGCCGTGCAGGCGAGTACCTTGCACACGCGCATGTCGTTCTTTGCAAACTCGTCAATCGTGACCTCGGGCAATACGGGCTCGACCTTGATCTGCGGGCCTTTGGCCTTGCGCTCAAGCTCCTCGAGTTCGGCGATGGCCTGGGCCGCGTCGATGCGCGGGAAGAGCGTCTCGCCCTTGTGGACCGAGACCGTGCGCGGCAGCACGCCGAAGAGCCCGGCCTTGTCCCAGGCGCGGTCGGCAGGCTCGGCGCCGATCTGGGCGAAGGCCTTGTCGCAGCTCTCGGGGATGAAGGGCGTGAGCATCGTCAGGGCGTTGCGCAGCGCCTCGACCAGGTGGTAGAGGACGGCGGCCAGACGCGGCTTGTTGCTCTCGTCCTTGGCGAGCGCCCAGGGGGCCGTCTCGTCGATGTATTTGTTGGCGCGCTGGATCAGCCGGAAGACCGCTTCGAGCGCGAGGTGCAGCTGGAAGGCATCCATCTCGGCGGCATAGTCCGCGGCCGTGTCGGCCATCAGCTGCTCAAGCTCGCTGTCGGGATCCGCGCTCAGTTGTTCTTCGGGCAGCTGTCCGCCGAAATACTTTTCGACCATGGCCGTCGTGCGGGAGACGAGGTTGCCGAGGTCGTTGGCGAGATCGGTGTTGATCGTGGAGATCAGCAGTTCGTTCGAGAAATTGCCGTCGGAGCCGAAGGGGAAGGTGCGCAGCAGGAAGAAGCGCAGCGCATCGACGCCGAACATCCCGGCCAGCAGATAGGGATCGACCACGTTGCCCTTGGACTTGGACATCTTGCCGCCGTCGATCACGAGCCAGCCGTGGCCGTAGACCTTCTTGGGCAGCGGCAGCTCCATGCTCATGAGCATGGCGGGCCAGATGATCGAGTGGAAGCGGACGATCTCCTTGCCGACGATGTGCACATCGGCCGGCCAGAACTTGTCGAAATCGTGGTATTTGTCGTTGAAGAGGCCCAGCGCCGTGCAGTAGTTGAACAGCGCATCGACCCAGACATAGACGACGTGGCCGGGGTCAAAGTCCACGGGCACACCCCAAGTGAAGCTGGTGCGCGAGACGCAGAGATCCTCAAGACCGGGCTTGATGAAGTTGTTGATCATCTCGTTGACGCGGGAGGCGGGCTCGAGGAAGGTTCCGGTCTCCAGCAGCTCCTGCACGGGCTTGGCATACTTCGACAGGCGGAAGAAGTAGGCCTCCTCCTCGGCGTCGTGTACCTCGCGCCCGCAGTCGGGGCAGCGGCCGTTGACCAGTTGGCTTTCGGTCCAGAAGCTCTCGCAGGGGGTGCAGTATTTGCCCTTATAGGCGCCCTTGTAGATATCGCCCTTCTCGTACATCTTCTTGAAGATGCGCTGGATGGACTGCACATGGTAGTCGTCGGTGGTGCGGATGAAGCGGTCGTTCGAGATGTTCATCAGTTTCCACAGATCCAGCACGCCTTTATCGCCGGTGACGATCCGGTCGACAAACTGCTGGGGCGTGATGCCGGCGGCCTTGGCCTTCTCTTCGATCTTCTGGCCGTGCTCGTCGGTGCCGGTGAGGAACATCACCTCATAGCCGCGCATGCGCTTGTAGCGCGCGATGGCGTCGGTGGCCACGGTGCAGTAGGTGTGGCCGATGTGCAGCTTGTCCGAGGGATAATAGATCGGTGTTGTGATATAAAAGGTCTTCTTCTCCATCTTCTGCTCTCTTTTCCTTCCAAGTTTGTAACTATTCAGTCTAGACTCAAACAGGGGAATTCAGAGGGGCTTTCCCCTCTGATTTTTCGCCTCGGAAGGCGAAAAACAAATTGAAATCTGTTTTTGACGGAGCTTTGCCCCGGCAAAAACTCTCTAAGCCGAGCTTTGCGAGGCCTCGCGCCGACCAAAGCGGGCCTCAAGCCCGCTGCGATGAGCGCGAGTGCTCTCTAACTATTCAGTCCCCATAAGAGGACTGAATAGTTATCCAAGTATTAACCGGCGTCGGTTGTGGCCGACGGGGGATAGTGGATATCCTCATCGTGCAGGTGATATTCGCTGTAGGCCTCGCGGATCTCGTCGATCAGATTGCCGTCGGCGTCAAACACCTGACGCCACGAGGTCGCGCCCCAGCCGGTCTGCACGTCGGGGTACTCCGGATCGTAGATCGGCCATTGGCCGCGCTTCATCTGGACATAGGTGCCGTCCAGGTTGGTGCCCCAGACCTCGAAATACAGCGTCATCTTGTCGCGGTCGGTCCAGGATTTCACCATAATGGGATAGTCGCGGCTGTTGGTAAAGCCGAAGTCCGGCCGCGGGAAGCTGACCGTGGCGTCCAGCCCGAGCGGCAGGTAGCCGACCGTGAAGTAGTGACAGGTGCGCGTGTCGATTGTCAGATTGGCCTCGAGCACGGCGTTATACAGTGTCGACGAGACCTGGCAGATGCCGCCGCCGACCTCGTAGATCACCGAGCCGTCGGAATAGGCCGGGGCCGGCAGGAATCCGGCCTCCTCGGTGCGCTCGCCGACGTAGCCGTTGTAGGAAAAGCTCTCGCCGGGCATCAGCACCATGCCGTTGAGCTTCTGCGCAACAAGATCAATGTTGTTGATGCGGTTATCCGAGCTGCCCCAGAAGGCGGTGTCACAGTCGCCGAGCTTATCGCGGAACAGCAGGCTTTCGAGATGCTCCTGCGTCTCGTTGGGCAGCGTGTAGGCCACCGGAATATCGACCTCCTGGCAGACAGGGGTCTGCTGCCAGAGCTCCTTGGCCTTGGCCACGTCGAAGTTCGCGCCGATCTGCTCGGGCACGACCTTGCCGCTCTCCTTGTCATAGTAGGCGTCAGCGGGCTCGACCATCAGCGACTCGTGGATCGCGTCAAAATCGGGCATCGGGATCTCAGTTGTGGGCAGGGGGATCTCCAGCTTGGTCTCCCTCGCGCGCAGCGCCTCCGAAGCGCTCTTCGTCAGCTCTTCCACATCGTAGGTGGCAACGTTGGCGCCCTTGAAGAATGTCATCAGCCCGCTCTTGGTATTGAGCGTATACTCCTTGTCCCGGTGCATATTGTCCTCAAACTCAGCGACGGCGCGGCTGAGTGCAGAGGCGATATACTCGTCATCGAGCACGGTGGCCGTGCCGGACACGTCGACCGGGTGGATCAGGTTTTCCAGATACGCGACCAGGCAGTCGAGCGCGCTGCCGCTGTGGCCAAAGGCAAAGGCCGCCTCAGCCGCCTCGGCCGAGGTCAGGCTGTTGCCCGCGCGGATATAGTCGATCTCCGCCTTGACGTCGGTGGGAAAGCGCACCGTCAGTGTGCCGCCGACGCGCTTGTTCCAGCCCTCCTCGTCAAGCAGGGCCTCGGCCTCGTCCGCCGTCAGTCCGCCGACTGCAATCTCACTGACATTGACGTTGGGGAAAATCGTGTCGCCATCGCGCAGCTTTCCGCCGAAGTAGGACACACCGACGACCACACCGATCACCAGCAGCGCCAGAACCGTGAGTGATACGATGGCCGCGGTGCGGTTGGCCGCGTCGCTGTGCTTTGACTTCGCCGCCGGGCGGCGTTTCCGACGCGGTTCCTCCTCGGCAGGCGCTTTTGCCCGGCCCTCGTGCTCCTCCTCGACGCTCGCCTTTGTACGGCGCGGACGCTCCTGCTCGTCACTCGACTTTATGCGGCGAGGACGCTCCTGCCCGTCGCTGCGAGCTCTGCGGCGCTCCTGTGTCTCGGCCTCTGTGCGCACACGGCGGCGCGGCGCTTCGCCGCGGCTGCTGCTTCGCCGCTCGCCGCTTCTCTCCCCGCTGCTTCGCCGCTCGCCGTCTTTTCCCTCGGTGCGGCGGCGCTCGACACGGCGCTCGACCGTGCCGTCGTCACTGCGGCGTCTGGGCTTTCGCGGTGTTTCCTGCCCGCTGTCCCTGTTCTTTTCTATGTTATCGCTGAATTCGTTCACGTTTCAACCTCTTCGGTGCTCTGATTCCCGGATTCTTCCTGCTTGTAGAGCTCGGTGAAGAGCTCTTCCTCGCTCTTGGGCACAAGGATCTTCTCCTCGGCCTCGTAGGCCTCCTGCAGCCAGGGGGTTCCCTCGATGCGGCCGCTGGCCTGGGCCTCCAGCAGGATGCTGATGAGGGTGTTGGAGATCAGGAAGCCCGGCACCGTGAAGTGCCAGCGCCCGTTCTCCTCGACCGCCCAGCCCTTTTGCTGAAAGGCCATGAGCGTCTGTACGATCGGCCGCCAGTCGCTCTGGGTATGGATGCGGTAGTCCCGCTCGGAGATGCCGTGGGTCGTGCGCATGCCCAGCATGACGTACTCGACGGCGCGCTCGAGCGGATCGATGATCTGCAGCTCGTCGACAATCGACTGCTTGTGCTGCACACCGCTGATATAGCGGCGCAGATCCTTGACATAGCTGTAGCGCTGGTTGCCCACGGCCGAGTGCGCCCCGGGGCCAAAGCCCATATAGTCGCCAAGCTGCCAGTATTTCAGATTGTGTCGGCTTTCAAAGCCATTGGCCGCGAAGTTGGAGATTTCGTACTGGTGATAGCCGTAGTGCTCCAGAAGCTCGGCGGCGTAGGCGTACATATCCGCCTGTTCGTCGTCATCGGGCATAATGGGCGAGCCGTTATACTCCCGATACATCGGCGTCCCCTTTTCGAGCTTGAGCGCGTAGCAGCTGATGTGCTCGGGGTGCAATCCGATGATCTTCGAGAGCGATTCAGCCCAGTCGCGCTTGGTCTGGCTCGGCAGGCCGTACATCAGATCGACGCTGATGTTGTCGAAACCGGCGATGCGCGCATTCATCACGGCCTTTTCGGCCTGCTGATAGTTGTGGCGGCGGCCGATCAGCTTCAAAAGGGCGTTGTCCGTGGCCTGAATGCCGATCGACAGGCGGTTGAAGCCCTCCTGCCGCAGCAGCTTCAGCTCCGGCAGCGTGGCGGAGTCGGGGTTGATCTCCGCGGTCACCTCGGAATCGAGACGGACGTTGCCGTTGCGCTTGAGCTCGTCGAACACGTCAACGAGGCGCTCGGCGCCGTAGTAGCTCGGCGTACCGCCGCCGAAGTAGACGGTGTCCACCTCGTAATTGCGGATCGCGTGGCTGCTCTCGGCGATATGCTCCAACAGCGCGCGGTGGTAGGGCGCCATCAGCTTGTCGCAGCCGGAGAGCGAATAAAAATCACAGTAGCTGCACTTGCTGGCGCAAAACGGGATGTGGATATAGATGCCAAGGCGTTCGGACATGGCGCTTCTCCTACTTCAGCAGATCACTGACGAGGCCGACAAAGCCCGCCGGATCTTCGATTTCACAGCCGGCCATCATCTCGGCCATCGTATCGAGGATTTTCGCGTAATTGGCGGCTTTCTCGCGCTCGCCGCCGTCAAACGCAGCCTTCAGCGCCTGCACGGCGGGATGCCCGGCGTTGAGCTCGAGCACGCGGCTGGCCCGGAGATTGCGCATCTCCTCGTTCGGCGCGCGGCGGAAGTAGCGCTCCATCTCGAGCGTGAGTCCCCCTTCGGTCGTCAGACAGCAGGGCTGATTTGTCAGCTTGCTGCTGAAACCGGTCCGGACGACAGCGCCGCCGAGACTCTCGGTCACGAAGTCGAGCAGCGCCTTGCCCTCGATCTCGCGCGCAGCCGCGGCCTTCTTCTCCTCCTCGGTCTCAAAGCCGAGATCGTCGGTCACGACGTTGCAGAAGGGGTGCCCGTCCTGCTCGCGCAGATTTTCCAGCACCACCTCGTCGAGCGGATTTACAAGATACAGCAGCTCGTAGCCGCGCGCGCGCACCTGCTCGCACTGAGGCAGGCTGACGGCGTGGCGGAGCGTATCGGCGCTCGCGTAATAGATCGGCTTCTGGCTCTCGGGCATATTGGCGACGTATTCCTTGAGCGTCACCTGCTTGTCCTCGCTCGTGTAGAACAGCAGCAGATCGCGCAGGAAATCCTTGTAGCGGCCGTACTCGTCGCAGACGCCGGCCTTCAGATCGGTGCCGAAGCTCTGGAAAAAGGCTTCGTACTTCTCCCGGTCGCTGCGCAGCAGCCGTTCGAGCTCGCCCTTGATCTTCTTTTCGAGATTCTGCCCGATCACGCGCAGCTGGCGGTCGTGCTGCAGCAGCTCGCGCGAGATGTTCAGACTCAGATCCGGCGAGTCGACCACGCCGCGCACAAAGTCGAAATACTCGTGCACCAGCTTGTCGCATTTTTCCATGATCATGACGCCGTTGGAGTAGAGCTTGATGCCCTGCCGCTCGTCGCCCATATAGTCACGGCTGTCCTGGCCGGGGATGAAGAGCATCGCCTTGTAGCTCACCGTGCCCTCGGCGTTCACACGCAACACGGCGGCCGGGTCCTTCTGATCATGGCTCTTCTCTTTATACCAGGCGACGCATTCCTCGTCGCTGACGTCCTGCCTGCTGCGCTGCCAGATCGGCACCATGGAGTTGACGATCTCGTCGGCCTTCACAGTGCGGTAGTCGAATTTGGGCTTGCCCTCGTCGTCCATCTCGCCGGTCTCGAAGCGCTCCTGGCGGTCGAGCTCCATGTGGATGGGCCAGCGCACATAGTCGGAATACTTCTTCACAAGGGCCTTGATCTTCCAGGCTTCGAGATACGAGCCGTAGATCTCCTCGGCGCTGTCGCCCTTGAGGTGCATGATGACGTCGGTGCCGACGCTTGTCTTTTCGCCGGGCTCGACCGTGAAGCCGTCGGCGCCGGTGCTCTTCCACACGACGCCCTGCTCCTCGCCGTATTTTCTTGTCACGACCGTGACCTGATCGGCCACCATAAACGCGGCGTAGAAGCCGACGCCAAACTGCCCGATGATCGAGATCTCGTCGCCGGTCTGCGCCTTGTCCATGCCCTCTTTGAACTGGGAGGAGCCCGAGCGCGCAATGACACCGAGGTTGCTCTCACACTCCTCGGCCGTCATGCCGATGCCGTTGTCGCTGACGGTGATCGTGCGCGCATCCTTGTCGAGCCGGATATCGATGCGGAAATCCTCGCGCTTGAGCCCCACACCCTCGTCGGTCAGCGAGAGATAGCACAGCTTGTCAATGGCGTCGGACGCATTGGACAATATTTCGCGCAGAAAGATCTCTTTATTGGTATAGATGGAATTGATCATCAGGTCCAGCAGCCGTTTGGATTCTGCTTTAAACTGCTTCTTTCCCATAAAAACGTATGCCTCCGGATAGTATATGTGCCGCCCGGCATAATGATGCGAGCGGATACGATTCCCATAGTAACTTATTGATTATACCACATCTTTCTTGGATTTCAACCATTCGATTATAAAAATGGCTGTCTCATTTTGAGACAGCCATATATCGGGATTGTATTATTCGTGCTTGCTTTTTCCGGATTATCTGCTGCGCTTGCGCTTGTTCTTCTTTGTCAGCAGCACGGTGAGCACAGCCAGCGCGGCCAGACTGACGACAGCCAGAATGATCCACAGCGTCAGATTGCTGTTGTCGCCGGTGGTCGGGGTCAGATGGGCGCGAATGCTGAAATTCGTCTCGGCATAGCCGTCCTCAAAGTAGATGCGCAGCGTGTGGTTCGTGAGAGAGAGGGTATTGAGATAGTCCGGCTTGAGCGTGACCTTGGTCGAGCCGGAGACCGCGTCGTAATTCTTCGGATCCAGGAAACTGCTGCTGCCGTCGACCGTGACGCCTTTGAAACGGGCAAAATTGCCGTTCGAGTCGACCTCAAGGCCGCTGTGGCTGTTCTTATACCAGCTCCAGTTGGCGTGATAGATGATGCTGAACAGCGTCTGCCGAAACTCGCCGACAAAGCTGCCGGTGTAATTGCCCTGGAAGCTGATTTTAGCTTTGCCGTACTTGAGATTGTTCCGGGAGCTGTCCATATCGTACTGGAACTCCACGGTGTAGTCCCGATCCCGCACGAGCAGCGTATCGCCGTCCTTCACGACCATGCCCGGCTCGCTGCTTGCGTCCTCGGGCTTGGCCTGGGTAAAGCTGACCGAGGCGCTTGTGCTGAGATCCTTGGGTGCGAACGTGGCCGTATACGTCGCCGTGCCCGCGCCGACAGTCTCGGTGGCCGCACTGCTCACGGTGACGGTGACCGTGCCGGCCGCGAGCGGCGTGACCGTGACGGTGCTGCCTTCGACGGCAACCGTCGCTACCGTTTCATCGGAGCTGACTGCCGAGAGCGCACCGATGGTATTGGTACTGCTGACGGTAAAGCTCTGCGCCTGGGGCCAGGTCGTTGTGCCGTTTGCGGCGCTGAGCGTCAGGGTCGGCGTCGGCAGAGCGGAGGCCGTCACGCTGTCCTCTGTCTCCGTCGGCGTTGCGGTCACGACCGTGCCGCGCTCCCAGGTGCCGCCAAGGCCGCTTGCGGCACTGTTGTTTTCAAGCTCGGACGATGTGCAGATCTGTCCGCCGCGGCTCCATACCGCGTCTGCGGCAAGGCCGCTCGCGCCGTGGAAGCGGAAGTCCTCTCCCAGGGAGAGCGTTTTCAGCGCGGTGCAGCCGGAAAACAGGTTTTCCGTGTCGGTGAGGGCGCTGCTGTCGAGCCGGCGGAGATCACATCTCTCGAGCGCCGTGAAGTTTGCAAACCAGCCGCGCATGGAGGTGGGTGCGCCGCAGCCCTCGGCCACGACGACGCCTGCCACATCGGCACCGCTCCAGGAAGCTGTTCCCTCGATGAGGTCCACCGTCCCGCTCGCGATCAGATTGGCCGGTGCACTGCCGCCGATCTGCAGCACAGCGCTCGGCGTATCCTGCTCGGCCGGGTTGGCGGCGGACACCGGCTCGGCGTCGCTGAGATACCAGTTCTCGGTCATCTTCTGCCAGCGGGCGATCAGCGTCAGATCTTCGGTGACGGGCGTGTCAAAGTCGTATGTATCGGAGAAGTCGGGATCGGTATACCAGCCGCCGAAGCGGTAGTTTTCCTCGCTGGGATCGTCAGGCCGGGTCAGCGCTTCGCCCGCGGTCACCGCCGCGGCCTCGATCGGCTGCCCGTGGCCGTTCATATCGAAGCTGACGTAACAGGTATCCGGCGTCGGCGCTTCTGTCACCTCCGGGGCCTCTGTTGTCTCGGGAGTCTCCGTTGTCTCGGGAGTCTCCGTTGTCTCGGGAGTCTCCGTTGTCTCGGGAGTCTCCGTCGCCTCGGGTGTCTCCGTCGCCTCGGGAATCTCCGTTGCCTCGGGAGTCTCTGTTGTCTCCGGGGTCTCTGTCGCTTCCGGGGTCTCTGTCGCTTCCGGCTGCAAGGTGGGCGTTTGCGTCTCCTCGGCCAGGCTGTCCGTCAGCCCCTCGGCATGGGCCAGCGCCGGGACAAAGCTCAGCAGCATGCCCAGGATCAGCAGCAGGATAAAGCCCCGCTGCAGTGCTTTCTGATTTTTCATGTTTCCATCTCCTATAATACTGCGCCGCACAGGCGGCGAGAAAAACGGCATAAACGAATAGGAATCAGCTCGTTTGCCGTTATTCTACCACAAATGCGGCGCAGTGTAAACCGGTTGCTGTCGAATAGAGGATTAAGAATTCTTAATGACTGTCGACGGCAGGGGCAGCATCACATAGAGCAGGAAGGCCTTGTCCTCCAGCTTGACCGAGAGCGTGCCCTGGTATTTTTCCGCGATCTTGCGCATGCTGCGCAGCCCGAAGCCGTGGTTGTCGGTATCGCCCTTGGACGTGAGCGGCAGGCCGTCGCGCAGCGTAAGGGCGCCTTCGTAATAATTTTTGATCTGGATGATGGCAAAGCTGTCTTTTTTCCAGACCGTGGCAGAGATGATGCGCTTGTCCTTGTCGTCGATCTTCTCCACGCTCTCGATCGCGTTGTCGATGGCGTTGCCGAAGAGCGTGTAGAGATCCACCACGTCCATAAAGTTCAGGATGGCGCCGTCGGCCACACAGGTCCACGAAATACCGTGCAGCTTGCAGTAGAGGCCCTTTTCCATCAGGATCGTGTTGAGCGCTTCGTTGCCGGTATCGGTTTTGCTGTCGTACACGTCCAGCATGTTCTGCACGTCCCGGACAAAGGCCTGCCGCCGCTCCGACGCGCCCTCAGCATAGGAGAGCGCCGCGATCTGGTGGCGCAGGTCGTGGCATTTGCGGTTGATGAGCTCGACGTTTTCCCGGCTCATGGCGTACTGCCGCTCGTTCTGCTGCCAGAGGATGCGGCTTTTTTCCAGCGCACGCGAGGTCCTGATCTCGTTGCGCTGCATCCGCTGCGACCAGAGCAGCAGAAAACAGGTGAACATATCAAACAGCTGGCAGCTGCGAAAGAGCGAGGCATAGCCCGGTCCCACGCCGGCCTGTGCGGCGCTGTCGGCCGCCTCTTTGCAGTACATGCTCAGAAACAGCGAGACGAACAGCACCAGGACCGAAACAGAAAAGGCCGTGTTCGGCGTCACGCGGTACTCTCCGTCCTCGCTCAGACGGCGGGCAAACAGGAAGTACACCGCCGCGAATACGACCGCGTCCACGGCGACAAAGAGCGCGTTGTTCCATTCCGGCTTACTGCCGCGATAGACCAGCAGGATATACGTGCTGGAAGCAAAATGCTGCGCGGCATAGGCGAGCGCGGCGCAGTAGAGCGCGTCGATCCACGAGACCTCACAGCAAAAGCGCACGGCGGCGATATCGGTGAGGAAAACGATCAGAAACCAGATCCAGCCGAGCTCCGCCGTGAGCGCGCTGTAGAGCAGCAGCTCCCCTGCCATAAAGGCCGCCGCCAGCAGCAAGCGCAGCGGGAACAGTCTTTTTTTATTGAGACTCAGCTCAAAGAGCAGCGTGGCGATCAGCAGCTCAAGACAGAATGGGTATCCACTTTGCAGTATCGACAGATTCATAAGCAATTCCTCAGTAACTGATATTCAGTTCTGCTATAGTCATGGGGGGAGTTCAGAGGGGATCTCCCCTCTGATTTTTCGCCTCGGAAGGCGAAAAACGAATTTGAATCTGTTTTTGACGGAGCTTCGCCCCGGCAAAAACTCTCTATGCCGAGCTTAGCGAGGCCTCGCGCCGACCAAAGCGGGCATAAAGCCCGCTGCGATGAGCGTGAGTGCTCCTCTAACAGTTCAGCCCCCTCAGGGGCTGAACTGTTATTCCTCACACGCCGGCCAGGTGCGCGGCGAGCGCCTCCATAAACGCTTTTTTACGGGCGCGGCTGATCTGCAGCCGATCGCCGCCGACAACGGCCATACCGTCGCTCACGGCCCGGACATGGTCGAGATTGACGAGATAGCAGCTGTTGCATTTGAAAAAGGGCTTGCCGCGCAGCTGCTCCTCGGCCTCGCGCATACTCCCGCGCAGCGTGACTTGCTGATCCCTTAGATGATACACCAGATCATGGCCGACAAGCTCGACATAGAAGAGCTCCGACAGCGCAACCTTGCGCAGCCCGGAGCCGAGCGAGAGCAGAATACCGCTCTCCTGCCGCGCCTGCACCAGCTTCCAGACCTTTTGCAGGCGCATCTCGAGCGCCTCGTAACTCACGGGCTTTAAAAGGAAATCCAGCGCGCCGACCTCGTAGCCGTGGATCGCGTACTGCGCCATATTGGTGATGAAAATGATCGTGACCTGCTCGTCCCGTTCGCGGATCCGGCGCGCGGCGCTCATACCGTCGAGCCGCGGCATCTCGATATCGAGGAACAGCACATCAAATTCCGGCCGAAAGTCCTGCAGCAGCGCCTGTCCGTCGGCAAATTCTCTCACCTTCACGGTGATGCCGTGCTCCTGCGCAAAGCGGCGCAGACAGCCGACGATCCGGCTGCGGCAGCTCTCATCGTCCTCGACGACAGCGGCGCAAAGCTCCATGCGTACCCTCTCCCCCGAAAAAAATGGCTGTACGGAATATTCCGTACAGCCAAGTATACCTTATTTTCCCCGTGCCGGGAAGAGGGAATTTGCTTATTTTTTACGCCGCCTTATTCTTCTTGCAGCGCAGGGCGACGAGGCAGGCGCCGCCGAGGATGATCACGCCCAGGGCGATGTCGGCCGCGATCAGCCACTTCTGCCACAGCGGCAGCACTCGGACGACCTGCACGCCGTCGTCGATGCCGTTCATGGCGGAGCTGTTGACGACCGTGTAGAGGATGTCGTGCGAGGCGTTGCGCAGCGCGGTGACCAGCGTCGGGTTGCTGGCGGCGTTGGGCATCTTATAGACCTCGGAGTCGGTGTTCAGCCAGAGGTCGGAGCCCGCCTGCAGGCCGCCGTCGATGAACATATAGGCCTCGTTGGCGGAGGCGTAGTCGGTCACAACGATGCCGTGGAAGCCCCATTCGTTGGTCAGCACGTCGGTCAGCAGCGACTTGTTCGCGCCGCACCAGATGCCGCCGATGCCGTTGAAGGCGGCCATCATGCCGCGGCAGTCGGACTGCTTGACGGCCATTTCAAACGGGGTCATGTACAGCTCGCGCAGGGCCTGCTCGGTCACGAAAGTGGAGATGCCGTAGCGGCGCTGCTCCTGGTCGTTGAGGACAAGGTGCTTGAGGTAGCAGTACATACCCTTGCTCTGCGCACCCTCGACCTCGGCGGCGCAGATCACGCCGGCGAGATAGCCGTCCTCGGAATAGTACTCAAAGTTGCGTCCGCCGAGCGGCGTGCGGTGGGTGCCGGCGCCGGGGGCATACCAGCCCTGCACGTCCACGCTCAGGCCGTCCTCGCCGATGCACTTGCCGAAGGTCAGACCGAGCTCGGCGTTCCAGGTGGCGGCGAGCATCTCCTGGTTGGGATAGCCCATCGTTTCCACATTGCTCATAATGAGCTCACCGGAGATGCCGGCAGGGCCGTCCTGGTCGCTGGACATGGGCTTGGAGATCGAGTTGATCGCCATGGTCTGCCAGCCGCCGAGACGCACCATTTCGACCATCTCATCAACGGTCAGGCAGTCGAGGATGGCTTCCCAGCCCTCGTCGTCATAAGCCTTGCCGCGCATGGAGATCAGGTTGAGATTCGCGCCGGAGCCGGTGGTGGGCATGACGGCGTTCGGATCGTCGTGATAGGGGTTGGTCTGGCTGTCCTTCACCAGCTGCTCGCTGGCTTCGACCTGGTAGAGGCCGCGCTTGTTGGGCGTGCCGACCTGCTTGGGCCAGGTGCCCTCCCAGTCATTGCGGCTGAGATAGACATAGCTGTCGTCGTAGTAGCTGTAGCTGCCGTTGTCGAAGTGGTTGGTGATCGCCGTGCCGGTTGCAAGATCGACAGCGTAGGTCTTATCATCGAAGCTCTTCTGCTCGTAGCTGCCGACGAGAGCGGCATCGCCCTCGGCGTCCATGCCGTCGGCGGTCGTGAGACCCTTGGCGGCGAGGATGTTGTTGAGCGCTCTGTGGCAGTCGCTGCCGACAGCAAAGTAATAGGTGCCGTCATCGACGATGTAGGTCTTGGCCTTGGTGTAGTCGTAGGCGCGCAGCGTCTCCTTCGGGATCTCGATGGTGACGGTCTCGCTCGCGTTGGGGGCGAGCTCGGCGGTCTTGGCGAAGCCGCAGAGTTCGACGGCGGACTTTTCGACGAGGTTCTCGCGGTCATAGTCGGTGTAGGGGGACTGCATATAGACCTCGACCACGTCCTTGCCGGCCACGCTGCCGGTGTTCGTGACGGTGACGGTCGCGGTGAAGGAGCTGTCATTCTCGGTCAGCTTATAATCGCTGTAGCCGAAAGTCGTGTAGCTTTTGCCGTAGCCGAAGGGGAACTGCACCGCAGTCGTATAGTCGTAGTCGCCGGCGTTGCCCTGGCCGAGCACGGTGTCCTCATAGCGGGTCTCATAGTAGCGGTAGCCGATATAGATGCTCTCGCCGTAGATCGTAAAGGAGTTCTTCGGGCCCTTTTCGTTGTTGGTGTTGGTGAACTCGCCGTAATTGAAAATCTGCGAGGCGGGGGCGCTGAGAGAATCATAGGCATAGGTGTCGACGAGACGGCCCGAGGGGTTGATCTCGCCGGTCAGCACCTTGACGATGGAGGAGATGCCCTCCTGTCCGGGATAGCCAACCCAGAGGCAGCCCTTGATGCTCTCATACTCGCTGCCGTCAGCCCAGCCCATTTCGATGGCGTTGGCGGTGTTGAGCATGACGATCACGTTGTCAAAGTTGGCATCAACATACTCGACGAGCGCCTTCTCGGCGTCGGTGAGCTTGAGCAGGTCGGCGGTGACGTCCTGCGCCTCGGCGCCGTTGCGGGAGATGACGATGATCGCCGCGTCGTTATACTCCTTGACAGAGGCCTCGACGGAGCTTAAATAGGTGGAGGGATCCTCTTCCTTGCCGACGCGGGAGCTGGACTTCTCATAGACGGAATAGAGCGTGGGGTTGACAGAGAAGCCCTCGGCCTCGAGCGCATCCTTCAGGCTCTGGCATTTGGTGGTGTCGATCGCACCGGAGCCGAGACCGCCGTAGAGGAACTTGGCCGAGCCGATGCCGAAGAGGCTGATCTTCTTCCCGCTCTCGAGCGGCAGGACGTTGTCGTCGTTGCGCAGCAGGACGACGCCCTCACCGACGAGCTGACGGGAGAATTCCTTCTGATAGGCGACCAGCTCATCATGGCTTAAAAAGTCGCTCTTGAAATACTCGCTGTCGCCGGGCTCGGTCGAGGCGACGGTCTTGCTGGTCGAATGACCCAGCGAGCGCGTGATGATGGTCGAATACTTCATGGCGAAGTAGTTGGCCACGAGTGTCGCAATCAGCAGCAGCGCCAGAACGATGCTCCAGATGCGTGCGAAGGTTTTGTTGCTCATTTTCTTCTTTTCCAAGAAAATTCCTCCTTTTTATGTGCCTTGGTTTGTTTGCTTTGACCAAAGTATAACAAAAAGGCCGATCCGTCTGCAAGGGTGCGGACAAGATCGGTCTTTTTCGGGTCAGAATCGGTTTTGCGTGATATTTCGGTCGGTCGGCGGAGGCATCTGGGGAAACGGGACCTTCCCGCTGCCGGTGGCAGAGGAAGG
>ODAI012732124.1_pt1 | contig 21582 bp, 10 predicted proteins | sample 1539321 | NCBI WGS metagenome assembly ODAI01 (sample SAMN02144231, study PRJEB22623) | gut metagenome | biome: sheep rumen | host: Ovis aries | place: New Zealand | reverse complement strand
GTGTGTGTCCCCACCTTCTCAGTCCTTACCTTTAAACGCCCGCCCCCCCCCCTCAAAAAACAGCCTCGTGGACGCGTCAAGATACCCGAGATTTGGCAGTTTAGCACATTTTCATTAAATTTGTCAAGCCCTAACAGAAGTAAGATATGAACATCAGCGAAAACCCACCCCGACAACCGGCATTGACTGTCTACAAAGCCAGCGCCGGCAGCGGAAAGACCTTCCGGCTCGCCATCGAGTACATCAAATTACTCATGGACAACCCTCAAAACTACAGAAGCATTCTCGCCGTGACCTTTACCAACAAGGCGACCGGCGAGATGAAGATGCGCATCCTCAGCCAACTCTACGGCATCGCGCACCAGCTCGCCGAGTCGGAAGCCTACACGCGCTGTATCATCGACGAAATGGGCATGTCGCGCGAAATGACTGCACAACGCGCCAACGAGGCCCTCCACTTACTGTTGCACAACTACAGCTTTTTCAGGGTAGAAACCATCGACTCGTTCTTTCAAAGCATCTTGCGCAACTTGGCACGAGAGCTCGACCTCGCGGCCAACCTCAGGATCGACCTGGACGAGAAGCAGGTTGAGCAACAAGCTGTCGACCAACTCATCAACGAACTGGACAAAAACAGCAAAGTGCTCAAATGGATTCTTTCATACATCAAGCAAAACATTGAGGCCAACAACAGCTGGAACGTCATCAAAGACATTAAGGAATTTGGGCAAAATCTCTTCAAGGACGAATACAAGTCCTATGAAAAAGAACTCCGGCAGCAGTTGGGACAAGAAGGCTTCTTTGAGGAATACACCCAAGACATCCGCAAAATAAAGACATCCGCCGAAGAGCGGCTCAAAACCCTTGCCGACCCGTTTTTCACGATACTGGAAAGGGAGCAGGTCAGCCTGTCCGACTTTTCCGGCGGTGAGAGCAGGAGCATCGGCAATTACTTCAAGAAAATCAAAAATGGCGAATACCGAACCCGTGAACTGCTCAATAAGACCGTCGTGGAAGGCATGGAGAACCTCGGCAAATGGCTCACCAATTCCAAACAGGCTGAAGACGGAAGGCTTTGCGATGTCGTCACCACCCAGCTCATGCCGCTGCTGAATGAGACGGAGACGCAGCGAAAGTCGTTGTACAGGCTCTACAACTCGGCCCTAAGGACACTTCAAAACATGAACCAGCTGCGCCTGTTGAACAGCATCGACAAGAAAATCAGGGCCATAAACACGGAAGACAACCGTTTCTTGCTTTGCGACACCCAAGCGCTGCTCAACAGCCTCATCGAGGGCTCGGACTCGCCTTTCATCTTCGAAAAAATCGGCACACAAGTCGAACATATCATGATTGACGAGTTCCAGGACACCAGCATCATCCAATGGAAGAACTTCAAGGTCTTGCTGGAAGAATGCATGAGCAGGGAAAAGGCGCACAACCTGGTCGTAGGCGACGTGAAACAAAGCATCTACAGATGGCGCAACGGCGACTGGCGGCTGTTGAACAACATCGAGAATGAGATTGGACGAAAAAAAAGCGAGATGACCACCAGGGAGCTGCGCAGCAACTATCGCTCCCAAGCCAATATCATCCGCTTCAACAATGCCTTTTTCACACAAGCCACCCAAATGACCTTTGAAGAAGAGCAAGCTGAGAGCGGCGACAACGCCCGGCAAGTGCTGCAAGCCTATTCCAACGTCGAACAGCTGGTGCCAGACGGCGGCGCCGCCCACGGGCTGGTGCAGGTCGACTTGCTGGACAAAGAAGACTATGAGGAAAGCAGCTTGCAACAGCTGGCAGAGACTCTTTTCGAGCTCAAGTCCAGAGGCGTCAGGCAAAACGACATTGCCATTTTGGTGCGCAAGAAAGACACCATCCAGCTCATTGCCGACTTTTTCAGCCAAAACCATCCCGACACCTTTAGCTTCATTTCAGAAGAAGCATTCAGGCTTGACTCCTCCGCCAGCATCAACATCATCGTCAATGCCTTGAAAATCGTCCATAACCCAACGAACCAGATTGCATTGGCAAACTTGAGCAAACTCTATCAACAACAGGTCCTCAAGCAAGCCGCCGTGCTGGCCGACGGCATCGAACAGGCGCGCGCCGTCCTGCCCGCCTCGTTCATCAACTGCTTAGACGACTTGAGCACCGTCCCGCTACTTGAATTGACCGATTTTCTGCTCAAAACATTTCAACTTCAAAAAATCGACGGCCAAGATGCCTATATTTGCCTGTTTCATGATGTTCTAAACGACTTTTTGAACGAAAGTTCGTCCAGTTTAGAGCATTTTTTGGAGAATTGGGAGCAAAACTTATGCGGAAAGACCATTCAGACTGGGCAAGTCGAAGGCATCCAAATCATGACCATACATAAGAGTAAAGGCCTCGAGTTCGAACACGTCATCATGCCTTTTTGTGACTGGAAGATCAGTGAAAGCAGAAATAACCTGCATTGGTGCAAGACCCAAGAAGCGCCATTCAACAGGCTTGTGGCATTGCCCATTGACGTCCAGCCTAATCTCAAGGAGTCGATTTTTGAAAAAGACTATCAAGAAGAACATCTTCAAAACACCATCGACAACATGAACCTGCTCTACGTCGGCTTTACCCGCGCATGCAGCAGCCTCTTCGTCATGGCCAAAAGATTTGGTGGGAAAAACACCCGCTCTGCCATCTTTCCGAGAATACTACCACAGCTGCAGAGCGTGCTCGAAGGCAGTCAATACCAGGAAGAAGGGGAAAAGACGGGCAAGGCTCGCTTCACTTTCGGCAGTCTTTATGTCAGAAAAAATGACGACGGCATAAAAAAGGTGTCGGAAAACAAATTTTCGCCTCAAAAAGAAGATTTGCAATTCGACATCCAATACAACAACAAGCTTGTTGAGTTTCGCCAAAGCAACAAGAGCCACGAATTTGCCCTCAACACCGAGAACCCACAGGAAGGCTATATCCAGATGGGCAATATTCTGCACCATTTGTTCTCACAGATCAAAACGACAGCTGACATCGAGAAGCTGCTGAACCAACTGGAATTTGAAGGCATCCTATACGATAGGTTCATCACCAAGCAAGGCCTCAAAAGATTCATCGACGAAAGATTCGGCAACAGAACCGTAAAACACTGGTTCTCAGACAATTGGACGTTGTTCAACGAATGTACGATACTGGCGGTCGATGATCAAGGGCAAATACGGCAAAACCGCCCCGACCGCGTCATGGTCAGCGAGACGGAGACCATTGTCGTCGACTTCAAATTCGGAAAACCCCAAAGCCAATATCACGAACAAGTGAGGCAGTACGTCGAGCTGCTCCAGAGCATGGGATTTGAAAACGTGCAAGGCTACCTGTGGTTTGTTTATGACAACACCATAGAAGCCGTAAGACAGCAATAAATCAACATTTAGACAACCAACCGACATGAATCAAACTTTCCTGGAAATCGTCGCACAAGACATCATAGCCAAACATGGCACAGACCTCGCGCGCACCGCCGTGGTCTTCCCCAACAAGCGCGCCGCCCTTTTCATGAACCAACATTTGGCCCGCCTTTCTTCAAGACCCATTTGGAGCCCCGCGTACATCACCATCAGCGAGTTGTTCAGGCAAAATTCCAGCCGCATGATCGCCGACCCTATCAAACTCATTTGCGACCTTCACAAGTCGTTTACAACAGTCACACGCATTGACGAGAGCCTCGACCATTTCTACAGTTGGGGGGAAATCATGCTGGCTGACTTCGACGATATTGACAAAAACATGGCGGACGCCTCCAAAGTTTTCAAAAACTTAAAGGACATCCACGAACTGGACGACATCTCCTATCTTTCGGAAGAGCAGAAAGGCGTATTGAAAAGATTTTTCACCAATTTCTCAGATGACCACAACACTGAGTTGAAAAGGCGTTTCCTTTATTTGTGGAGCCATTTTGAAGACATTTACAATGATTTCAATCAAAGGCTTTCCAGGCAAAACCTAGCCTACGAAGGCGCACTTTACAGAGCCGTAGCCACCGACGCCGACATCCACCACCAATACGACAAATACATCTTTGTCGGATTCAATCTCATCCAACCCGTCGAACAGACATTATTCCAACAGCTCAAGGAAGCGGGAAAAGCCTTGTTCTACTGGGATTTTGACCATTACTACATGGCGCCGCAAAAGCATCATGAGGCAGGCACTTTCATCAGCCAATACCTCAAAAAATTCCCCAACGAGCTGGACGGCAACAACAAAAGCATTTACGACAATCTCAGGCAAAATAAAGAAGTTACATACATCGGCACCAGCACCAAAAGCATTCAGGCGCGCTACATCGGAGAGTGGCTCAAGGCAAAAAAACGCCTCGAAAGCGGGATAAAGACAGCCATTGTATTGTGTGACGAGAACTTGTTACAAACCGCCATCTTGAGCATTCCAGAATCAGCTCAGCACATCAACATCACAACCGGTTTCCCGCTCAAAAACACCCCGGCCGCCTCGTTTGTCGACGACCTCATACAACTACAGACACAAGGCATTGACCATAACAAGCAGAAATTCCGTCTCAAAAACGTACTTACCATCTTGAAGTCACCGTTCATGCGCTATATTTCAAGCCGTTTCAACGAATTGGGCAAATCATTGAGAGACGACAGGCGTTTCTTCCTCAGCCCAGATGAGCTCAAGATTGACGAGCCGCTGGGCATTCTTTTCAAACCTGTGTCCCGAACACCAGAAAACCAGCACGCCGAACTTTGTGATTGGATGTTACGCATCATACAAATCGTCGCCACCAACACCAAAGACAAATCCCCGCTGCTGCAAGAGTCCATTTACCGCATCTACACCCTCATCAACCGCATCAGAAGCTTGATTCACGACGAAGACATCCGCTTGGACGTCAAAACACTGCAAAGACTTATCAAGCAGGTCGTCTCCTCCACCTCAATACCCTTCCACGGCGAGCCCGCCTCGGGCATACAGGTCATGGGCGTGCTGGAGACTAGGAATCTTGACTTCGACCACATGCTCATCCTCTCATGCGACGAACAAAACATGCCCAAGGGCATCAACGACTCATCCTTCATCCCATACGCCATCAGGAAAGCCTACGGACTGACGACGACGGAGCACAAAGTAGCACTGTATTCGTACTATTTTCACCGCATGATACAACGGGCAAGCGACATCACCCTGGTCTATAACCAAACGACCGGCGACAAGCAGCGCAACGAAATGAGCCGGTTCATGCTGCAACTCATGATAGAAAGTCCGCTAAACATTAGGCATAAGAACCTGCAGCCCAACTTCACACCCACGGCCAACACGCCGCAAAGCATTAAAAAGAGTGCCCGGATGATGGAAAAGCTCTACGCCATGGAGAAACTTTCGCCAACAGCCATCAACCGGTACCTCGGCTGCCAGCTGCGCTTCTACTACGACAAAATAGCAGGCATCAAAGAGCCCGAAACGGATGAGGTGAATGAAGTAGACAACAGAATTTTTGGCAACATCTTCCATCGAGCTGCAGAACTCATCTACCTAAAACTCACGGAAAACGGCGGCACCGTCGCGGCACGTCAAATGGAAGAGATGATACAACATCCCCGCCAAATAGAAGACATCGTAGACCAGGCTTTCAGAGAAGAGCTCTTTCAAGTCAAGAACAACCGGTTTAAACCCGAATACACAGGACTACACCTCATCAACCGACGCGTCATCATCGATTATCTCAGGCAGATGCTCAAGAACGACTGCAAAATCGCGCCACTCACCATTCGCGGGCTGGAACAAGAAATCGAAACGACCGTTGAAGTGAACTGCGGAGGTCAGACGAAAGAGCTGCGCATCGGCGGAATCATCGACCGGCTCGACGAGTTCGACACCGACAAGCGCACCCTGCGCATCCTCGACTACAAGACAGGGGCAAAAGCCACTGAAAACATCAAGATGGAAGACATTTTCAGCAACAAAGACAGGCACAAGAACCACGCCGACTATTTTTTGCAGACCATCCTCTATTCCGTCCTTGTCAAAAACGACAAGACGCTATGCGACAAGGGACAGTCAGTGATTCCTGCATTGCTGTTCATCCAAAAATCACAAGCAGAAGACTACGACCCAACACTCGCCATTAACAATGAAAAAATCGAAGACATCCAGCCCTACGAAGAAGAGTTCATCAAACAACTCAAAGATGTAGTCAATGACATTTTCAATCCACACAAAGACTTTCTGCCCACCGAACATAAAGAGAGTTGCAAATATTGCCCATACAAAGGAGTTTGCTATCTGTAGACCAATTGTAAGAGAGGGTTTTCAGGCATAATCTTGCAGGCTTCACATCGAAGTCCGCCAGGCATCGGCCCCCGGCTATGACAACCGTACCGTTCTCTTCGGCCAATGGGCGGTAGCAAGGCCGGCCTCTTTCTGGAAGTTGTTAAAATCGAGATAAAAGACGCGACAATCAACATTTTTTATTATCTTTGCAAAATCAGTGATAACAATTTTTTCATTTTATCAAACTAAAAAACAAGCCAATGAGAAAAATTTATACGACATTAGGGCTTTGTATGCTATTGACCATCGCCCTTCCAATGGCCGCAAAAATCAAGCACTTGATGCCAACTCCTAAAATTGCGACGGCAAGCAGTGGGACATTCAGCCTCAACCGCGCTGTCAGATTGCAGGATCCTACAAATACAGAGCTGTTGAAGAATTTTTTCATCATCAACGGACAAGGACACACCACAGCGGGCAATGCGCCGCAAGTTAATGTCACCATAATGAGGAGCATTGAGGGAGCCTACGACTATGAATTACACGGTTTTGAGAATGAAGCCTACGAATTGAGCATCAGCAGCAACGAAATCAGCATCAAAGCTGTGACCAAGACGGGGGTTATCCGTGCGACCCAAACATTAATGCAGCTTGCCGAAGGGCATCAAGGCGGTATAGAACTTGAAAATGTATACATCAAGGACTGGCCCGCCTTCAAGCTGCGCGGCTATATGCACGACGTGGGGCGCTCGTTCATCAGTGTCGACGAGATTAAACATCAAATCGACCTGTTGTCGCACTTCAAAGTCAATGTCTTCCATTTCCATCTTACCGAGAACCAGGCGTGGAGATTTGAAGTGAAAAAATATCCGCAGCTCACCCATGCCCAACACATGACACGATTTGCCGGCAACTTCTACACCCAAGAACAGTGCCAAGAAATTGAGAGCTACGCATACGAGCGCGGCATGCTAGTAATTCCTGAAATCGACATGCCCGGTCACAGCACAGCCTTTACGCAAGCCATGGGGCACAACATGCAAAGCGACGCCGGCATCGGAGAGCTGCAAGACATCCTGGAAGAAGTAGCCTCAATCTTTACCCATGCCCCCTACATTCATATCGGTGCAGACGAACAAGACATTACCTATCCCAATTTCCTGAAAATCATCACCGACAAAGTACACGACTTAGGGAAAAAAGTTGTGGTATGGAATCCCATCAAGAACCAAACGATCACAACAGCGACCGGTGCTGACATGACGCAATTGTGGAGTACGGCAGGAAAGGCGGTAAAAGGCATTCCAAGCATAGACTGCAGATACAATTACACCAACCACTTCGATGTCTTCGCCGACCTTGTGGGCATCTATAAAAGCAACATTTATTATGCCGAAAAAGGGTCGTCAGAACTAGCCGGTGAAATCTCGGCATATTGGAACGACCGCAAGCTGCCGACACAAACGGACATCACCCGTCAAAATAACTTCTATGCCAATGTCATCGCCTCGGCCGAGCGGGCCTGGAAAGGCGGCGGACGGCTCTATATAGAAAAAGGTGGAACGACCTTGCCCAATAGCGGAGACGAATATGAAGAATTTGCGGACTGGGAGGAACGATTCCTGTTTCACAAAGCCAATCGTCTTAAAGACGAGCCAATTCCTTACGTCAGGCAATGTCAAGTACAATGGCGCATTTCAGACCCCTTTCCCAACAACGGAGACCCCACCGCTGCATTCCCCCCGGAAACCTCGTTGGGCAACCAATTCCTATACAACGGAAAAATCTATAACACCCATCTGGCAACAGGCGCGGGCATCTACCTCAACCACACTTGGGGCACCACCGTTCCTGCATTCTTCAACGACCCAAAAATCAACCACACCGCCTACGCCTGGACGTATGTATACTCACCCGTTGAACAAACCGTCGGCGCACTGATTGAATTTCAGAACTATGGGCGCTCTGAGAAAGACAAAGCACCCGACCAAGGGGCATGGGACCGCAAAGGCAGCCGGATTTGGCTCAACAACACCGAATTACTGCCCCCACAATGGACAAATTCAGGAAAAAACATCACTAACCACGAAGTGGATCTGGGCAATGAGAACTTCACGGCGCGCCCACCACTTGAAATCAAGCTCAATCAAGGCTGGAACACTGTTTTCATCAAGCTCCCCTATGTCAAAGCCGACGGCATCCGCCTGAACAAATGGATGTTCACATTTGTCATCACCGACAAAGAAGGGAAAAATGCACTGGAAAACATCTCCTATTCCGCCGACTCAGGCATCGACGACTTCGTGGTAGACCTCCCTCAAACCACAATGGTCATTCCAACCACCATTGAAGGCAACGACTTTGCCCAAAACACCCGATGGTACAACATCATGGCACGAAACTGGAAACGAACAGAGTTCCCCGTCGAGAACCCAGGCACAAAAGACTTTATCCAGTTAGTGCAAAGCGAAGAAAACCTCGACGACAGCAGATTATGGTGCTTCGTCGGCGACAGCATCAACGGATATCGGATATACAACAAAGCGGAAGGAACTTCCAAAATCCTCGTTTCTCCCAGAATCATGAGTGGAGCAGACGGACAAGAAGCCTATCCCATCATGAAAGCAGTCAATGGCCTGGATACACACATTTATGAGCCACTTTGGCTGTATGAAGCCTCCACCGACATCCAGAAAGAAGGAGAGAGTTCCATTTACCTGGAACAATACGGCAGTTTGTATGCCGTAAATACCAGGTTCGCCCCAAGCGACCAAAACGATTTCAGGATTGCCTTTTGGACAAAAGGGAAAGGTCCCGCTTCAACACTGACCTTGCACACCGGGATATCCACATTCAAAATTGACATGCAAAACGGCATGTTCACTGAAAAAAGAGGCGACGGAAGCAGTACGTTCAACGCCGCATGGACTTCAAACATTACCTTGCCGGCACTTGCACTTCGCCACTCGCACAACAACATGAAGGAAGCCGGGACAACCAACTTCTTAGAACTATATGATGCGACCAACGGCAGATACACCCTTTCTACCGACGAAGGATACGTCATCACTGGTTATCAGCTCACGTTCCAGTCGGAAAAATCTATGACCGTCACCGCGTCAAACGGACAAGCCGTAAGCAACAGCGCCGGCGCGTCTGCCACCATCACCGTGGACGGTTTGACAAGACAAGACACGGAATTTGTACTGAGTGGCGGTGGGAAAATCATTGTCACAGACTTCTACGTCACCGTACAGCGAGATTTTGGAAAAGAGTCTTCCGAAATCGTCTTCAAGACCCAAGTGACAGGCGTGCCCTACCGCATCCCAGCATTAGCAAAATGTGCTAACGGCGACCTCATAGCCATTGCAGACTACCGTTACTGCAAGTCAGACATTGGAAATGGAGCCATCGACATCCATTACCGCATCAGCCATGACAATGGCAAAACTTGGAGCGAAGAGAAAAAACTCGCAGACGGCAACGACCAACTCACCGGCAACAACTGGAAATACGCCTTTGGCGATGCCTGTGTCGTGGCAGACCAATTGAGCAATGACGTATTAATGCTGTGCGTAGGTGGGCACGTCGCCTTCTTCAACTCAACACGCGCCAACCCGCAGCACATTGTCCGCTTCCGAAGTTCTGACAACGGCGCGACATGGGATCAAGGAACCTGCATCACAGAAGACATCTACTCATTGTACGACAACCGGACGGCAGGCCAGCCACAGGGAATCTTCCTCACCTCAGGAAAGATTTTGCAAAGCAAGCAGATTAAAAACGGAAGATACTATCGGCTCTACATCGCACACCCCGTGCGGCCGGGCGGTGTCAGCGTCATCTATTCCGACGACTTTGGGGACACATGGCAAGTACTTGGCGACATCAACCAACTTCCATCATCCACCTGCGACGAGGCCAAATGTGAGGAATTGCCTGACGGCAGCCTACTGCTCAGCGTCCGAGCATCGGGAAGGAGGCTGTTCAACGTCTTCACTTACACCAACGAATTAAGTGCAGAGGGCTATTGGAGCACCGAGAGCGCCGCATCGGCCATGCAAGGCGTGAATGCCTGCAACGGTGAGCTACTCATCCTACCTGCCATACGCACCCAAGACCAACAAGAGGTCTACATCGCCCTGCAATCCATCCCACAAAGCGGCTCAAGAGTCAATGTCGGCTTCTACTACAAAGAAATTCTAGGCAGGGAAAGCTACGCCAACGGAGCAGCAGCGGCTAAAGACTGGCAAAAAGGGCTGCAAGTATCCAATACAAGTTCATGCTACTCGACCATGCAACTGCTGGAGAACAAAAAAATAGGCTTCTTGTTTGAAGAAAACGAGAAGAACGACGGATATGACATCATTTTCAAACAATTCTCGTTGGCAGAAATCACTAACAACACCTATCAATACAGTGAACATCCCGTTCCTAGCATCATTGAGACGCACAACACAGGACAAGAAGCCGACCATGCCATCTACGATTTGACGGGAAGAAAAGTCGACCGCCCGACCAAAGGAGTCTACATCAAAAATGGCAAGAAATTCATCAAGAAATAAACGCTAAGATAGCCTGCATCGGGCTCATTGACTAAGAACGAACATCCGCATCTTGATATTGAAGATGCGGATGTTCGTTACTTTCATTGTAACATCAAGGAAAAAACATTCCTTTCCGTTGTAAAATCAAGGAAAAGCATCAAAAAGAGCCATAAAAGACTATAAATGCTCACATTCTGCCAACCAAAGCACAGCCGAGGCATCGCTTGGCATGCGCCAGTCGCCGCGTGGAGACAGGCTCACGCTGCCCACCTTAGGGCCGTCGGGCAGGCAACTGCGCTTAAATTGCTGTGAGAAAAAGCGCCGGAAAAACGTCGTCAACCATTTTTTTATCGTCGCCTCATCATAATCGTCCTTAAAAGCTGATTTTGCAAGCATGAAAATTTTCGAGGGGCCAAAACCGTAGCGAAGGACGTAAAAAAGGAAGAAATCATGCAGCTCATACGGCCCGACCAGCTCTTCAGTCTTCTGCTGAATGCTTCCATCATCATTAGCAGGTGTCAACTCCGGAGAAATCGGGGTGTCCACAATGTCCATCAGCACCGTTTTCACCGACTTGTCTGCATCATTAAGCGCGACATGCTTGACCAAATGGCGTATCAGCGTCTTGGGCACACCAGCATTCACCCCATACATTGACATGTGGTCGCCATTATAGGTAGCCCATCCCAAGGCCAATTCACTCATGTCACCCGTGCCAATGACCATCCCTGCGAACCGGTTGGCAAGGTCCATCAATATTTGCGTGCGCTCGCGCGCCTGCGCATTTTCATAGGTCACATCATGCAGGATCGCGTCGTGCCCAATATCCTCAAAATGTTGCGAGACGGCCTTGGTTATTTCGATTTCCTTCATCGTTATGCCAAGGCATTTCATCATGGTCAAAGCATTCTGATAAGTCCTGTCGGTTGTCCCAAATCCAGGCATGGTCACGCCTATAATTCCTTTTCTGTCAAGCCCCAGCTTATCAAAGGTTTTCACGCACACCAACAGGGCCAGCGTAGAATCCAAGCCACCACTGATGCCAATCAACACCGTTTTGCAATGAGTATGCCATAACCGTTTTGACAATCCGGCCACTTGAATATTGAAGACCTCTTCACACGAGCGCTCCATATCCTTTGTCTCAGGGACAAACGGATGGGGAGTTATGCTACGGTATGCCAATGAAAAATCAGCTTCGTCATCTTGTCCTAAGCCACGCGGCAAGTCGATGACCTCAACATTGTCCATGCACTGCATATCCCTAAACACCGTATTCCGGAGGCGTTCCGCACGCAGCAGCTCCACGTCGATTTCGCTCACGACGAGTTGAGGCTCAAGACAAAATCGCGCAGCCTCCGCTAACCGACGACCATTTTCGGCAATCATCGCCTGGCCGCCAAAGACGACATCCTGAGTGCTTTCACCGAAGCCACTGCCGCAATAGACGTATCCGCTGAGCGTCCGGGCGCTCTGTTGACACAGTAGCGAGGTCAAACAATCGTATTTACCAATCAGCTCGTGACTTGCCGAAGGGTTTAAGATAAGGTCTGCGCCCGCCAAGGCCATCCGGCTGCTCGGCGGCACCACGCTCCAAACATCTGCACCAATTTCCACGCCGAAACGTAGACCGTCGGCCGTCTCAAACAATTGTCCGCTACTTATACCGACTTCCTGCTCCGCATATCGGATTTTTGTGCCACAGCTCAATTCTGAAGCAGAGTCAAACCAGCGTTTTTCGGCAAAGTCGCCATGATTGGGTAGAAAAGTCTTTGCAACCAGGCCCAAGAGTTGTCCACGGCAAATGACCGCTGCACAATTCAACAATAAGCTCGAGATTTGAACAGGAACGCCTACGATGACGACAATGTCCTTGTCCTGTGTCAGTTCCAACAAATGCCCGACCCCTGCCTCTGCCCTCTTCTGCAAAACATGCTGCATAAACAAGTCTTGGCAAGAATATCCGGTGACTGAAAGTTCCGGGAAAGTGACGATTTCCACTCGTTTTTGGGCAGCCTCAACAATTTGCAGCCCTATTTGCCCTATGTTGAACTCCACGTCCGCCACTTTTACCGCAGGTATGGCGGCGGCGACTCTAATAAAACCGTGCTTCATGACTGAATTCATTTCTCGTTTAATGCAAAGATACGAAAAATCGTCGAATTGTGCCCCGCCTCCGTATCTTTTTCCAATTTTACCACGAATGTTCTCTTTTTCGAGAGCAAGATGAAAGGACTATCCCATCTAAATCCCTGTTTAATCGTAACTTGCGTCATTTAATCGTAACTTGCGTCGCACCATAGCCGTACTCTTGGAACGAGGCATCTTGATAAGGGTACTTTTTGTACCTGTAATTGAGCTCGTGCACGATGGCTTGCCGCAACACGCCCTCGCCCTTGCCATGGATGAAAACGATTTTTTGACCTTTTTTCGATTTATGTTGCTCCAAAGTCTTACGGAACACTTCAAGTTGGTAATTCAGGATGTCGCCCGAGCCCATGCCCGCCGTTGTTTCGAGCAACTCATGGGCATGCAGGTCTACAACCACGGCATCGTCGGCATTGCGCCTCTTGAAGAGCGGGTTGCCCTTGCCGCTTTCATATCGCCTCACATAAGTGTCGCTTTGCTTCTGGGGCGCGTCCTTGGCAAAGAGCTGCTGCTTCATTTTTTGGGCATCAAGTACCAGCTGGCGCGCTGGCTCATCGTTCTCGACGATTGTGTGGATCAGGGCAGGCGTTTCAAAAAAGTCGTTCTCCTGAAAAGTATGCAGTTTGTAGAATTTCACGGGATCGATACGCAACTGCACGTCAATGGCAGGTTTCAGCAAATAGCCTTTGTCCCGTTTATAGGCCACGAATTGCACACTGATGCGTTCCATGCCATTGAGGTCTTCACGCCCAAATTCTTCCAAGAACAACTTGGTGTTCGGTTCCACTTCACCGTCGGCACGCAAATTCCAGCTGTTGCCTTCTGCCGTCGCATAAGTGTACTTGATGTAATAGTTGCTGTCATTGACCAAATAAGCCTCAAAGCGTGTGTGTGTCATCTCTTTGACATCCATCGGCACAAAGGCTACATATACCGCCAAGGCATCACCGCCTTTCCGCTCTTCCACAGGCCGCCGGAACGTTATAGGCTTGTCGGAAGGGTCGTCATCCTCAAGTTCATCCACCCTTGGCTGCTGTTTTTTCATGTTTGGCACCGCATCCGTATGCACTTTGGCAATATTGTAGTCATCGGTTTCTGCCACGACCACTTGGCTCAAGAGCATGGGAATCTCAAATCCGTCCTCATCTTCAACCAAGACAATGTTTTTCCCTTGAAATCCCGACACGCGGCCGCCGCCTGTCTCGCTGAGGAATCTTACTTTATCTCCTATTTTCATCTTTGGATCCTACTTTTTTATGTTTTAAAAGCTGTTACACCTTCATTTTCATCCATATTTCCGCTTGCCCGCCATTATCTTCAAACGATTGGACACGGCTTGGCCTATCCGTCTAAAACCGCCGGCCTTCAAGGTCAGCCAGAGCTCCTCAAATGACCTGGAGAGCTTTGTCCATGGGCTATTCCATGCATTGACCTTGTAAAACCGCTCTTTATAAGCCACATGCTCGATGACATATCTCGGATGTTTCAGCGGAAACTCCAGTTCATGGCGTTTCATAGTGAAAATACGACGGAGTGCCCTGGGCGTCGTCTTCAAACTGCCAGAATAATGTGTGGAATTGTCCGTCACCCCCATGTTGTTGATCAGATTTTTCGACGGCATGATGGCAAGGCCATTGTTCAAGAGCATGGATGCCCAGAAGATACTCTCGTAAAAAGGTTTTCCGGCTTCCCGGTGAGCCCGGCACATCCGCATGAAATCCGAGCGGAAATTTCGTGCCTTCACCACATTGTCAAGTTGCCGGACGGCAGTTGCATCGTCCAGAAACGCATATTTTTCATCCCATTGGTCAATCACACGCCGCCACGATGCCCAGCCCCAAATGGAGAACACCGATGTGAAGAAGTAGTCGGACGTGCAGTCGGACGTGATCTCGTCCGTATTAAACCCGGCCACCATCGTCACGCGCTGGTCGTTCTCATACTTGTCGAGCATCTCCTTGCAAAAAGGGAAAAACGATTGCGACGGAACGTCGTCATCTTCCAGCACAATGACCTTGTCGGCCATTGAGAAAGCCCATTTCTGGGAAATGTATTCCGAGGGGTCGCAGCCAAAGTTACTCTCTTGATAAAGCCGATGGACTTCGCACTCCCAGTCTATCTGCCGGTCGCCCACTATCTGCCTGCATGCCTCGATGCCCGCCATGTCTCTCTCGCCGCGCGGGCCGTCTTGATAAAGGAACAGCCGCGCGGGCCGCGCCTTTCTCACTTCATCAAAAACCATCTGCAACGTGTCGGGACGATTGAAGAAAAGCATCAATACGGCAATGTCTATTTTTGCAGGATGTTTCATTATTTTAATATTTCATCAAAAAGATCGTCAATTTTCCTGTGGCAAGACATCATTTCATGCCCAAAACGAGAAAATTCCTTTGTTTTCGGTTACAAAGATACACAAAATTCTCAAAAGTCGGCCACAAAGTCACAAATAAATCACGGCAGACAGCCAATATTTTGCAGTCTCCTGGGATATTTATCAAGTTTTTTATGTACATTTGCAAACCGTACACCCACATATTTATATTATATGCGATACGAATATTCTGAGGTAGAATTGCAACAATTACATCTCCACCTTTATAAGATAGCTGCCGAATTTGACCGTGTTTGCCGGAAGCACGACATCAACTATTTCATCATTGGCGGGACTGCAATCGGCGCTTTTTATTGGGACGGAATCATACCTTGGGATGACGACATTGACATCGGCATGAGGCGGAAAGACTATGAACGCTTCCTGGAAATCGCCCCGCACGAGCTGGACGGCAGCTTTTTCCTGCAATGGGTCGGCACCGATGCCCACACGCCGTTTTGGTTTACCAAGATAAGGGAAAACAACACTTTGTTCAAAGAGTCACAATTCAAAAAGGCAGATATACACCACGGCATTTCCATCGACGTGTTTCCATTTGACAACATTCCCGCCAGCCGCCTGGCAGAGAGACTTCAATATGCGGTGTTTGGCTTTTTCAATGCTTGTTTCATCGGAAAAGACATTTGGCAATGGAAGTATTGCGGAAACTGCGAGGTCGAGGAGCCGCGCCCAAGGGGTTTCCTGACTTGCCTGTTAACTAGATTTGTCGTCCTCACCTGTTCTAAAACAATGCTTTACAAGGCATTGAGATTCGTCCAGAACTGGTTCAATGGCCTGGACACCGCTTATTGCAAAAACATCATGACCGAAAAAGACAAGGTCAGGATTAAAGACATAACACCACCACAAGAAGTCAGGTTCGGAGCACTCAAACTCAAAGCGCCCAACCGTCTTGAAGACTATTTGCGCACACACTATACCGTGCTCAACAAGCATTTGCCCAAAGAACAGCAAATCAACCATCGGCCCGCAGAATTGTCGTTTGACACGCGTTCAAAAAGTCAGGGACAAAACAAAGAATAAGGAAGACCGGTGCGTCCTTTTCAAAGAACAGAGAAAGAACGCATCAGCTTTGTACATAAAAATAATAAGCAGCTGCCAAAACCACCGTCAACAAGACCAATCCTATGATTTTCACCAAACAACCAACGGCTTTCTTCATCAAAAAGACAGCCGCCACGATGGGTAAAAGAACCATTAAATAAGGTAAAAAATCTTTCATGCAACCATCTATTTAAAAAGTTTTAGGAAAGATGCCGGCAGGGGCAGCTCAAACTCCATCCGCTCATGTGTGACAGGATGGAAAAAACACAACAAATAAGCATGTAGGCACAAACGATGAGCAGGGTCATGCCCGTTTCCATACTTCGCATCGCCGCAGACAGGATGCCCCATGTCAGCTGTATGGACGCGGATCTGGTTCTTGCGCCCTGTTTCCAGGCGAAACTCCACCAATGAGAAGTCAGAGGCGCGGCGCAGGGTGTGAAAATGCGTAATCGCATGCTTCCCGCCATTGTCAACAGGCGAGGAAACGATGAAATAGTCACGGTTTTCCTTCATCCAGCTTTCTATACGCCCCTCATCCTCTTCCATCTCACCGCTCACGACAGCGACGTAGCGGCGGTCGTAAACCAGCCTGTGCCAGTCTTGCTCAAAAAGCTGTCGCACATCCATGCTTTTAGCATACACCATCAAGCCGCTGGTGTCGCGGTCGAGGCGATGCACCACATGGGCTGTGCACTTCTGGTGCGTGCGCTTGAAATAGTCGTCAAGCACTGATTTGACGTTAAGCGTGCGACGGCCCGCCGCCATCGACAAAATGCCGATGTTCTTTTCCACGACGACCAAATGGCGATCCTCGTAAACCACCTTCACATAGCGGCTTTTAAACGTGTCGTTTTTCTTCGTCTTTGAAACGCTGACACGCATGCCGCGCGTCAGGGAGAAGTCGAACTGGGTGACCACTCTCCCGTTCACCTTGACCCCACGTCCCTGCAGGGTCGACTTGATCTTCGACCTGCTCTGCTTCACATTTTCGAGCAACCATTCCAACAGAGGCAATTCCTGAGTGACTTCGTAATGGTCGTAACGCTCATGTTGATATTGATTTGTTTTCATTTGGCTGCAAAAGTAACAAGAAAAAACAGAAAACGGGAAAAGAGGACTGCTTTTTTTATTTTTTTGATATTCTGATAGCATATTTTAGCATAGAAAAAAGACGATTTCGTTAAAATGTATAAATTTTTGACGATTTTTGTTTGATAATTAAAAAATTTGTTATATATTTGCAGCGGTAAACCGAAAGTTGGCGTTGAAACATACGGTAAGACTGAAGGTTAAACATCAAATTTCTCAAGATAAACTAAATTTTGTCAAGTGTAAAAAACTAGATTTTGTCAAGTATAACAAGTAAAACTGTTCAAGTATTAACGAGTTATCTGTCAAGTATAAAAGTCGAACTTCACTAAACTTAAAACTATAAAAAAATGATTTTTAAACAAAAATTATTACATCTGTTCATGCTCATGACTATGGGCTTGGCTCTACCTGCCAATGCGCAAGAAAAATTCAGCATTCGAGGCGGAGAAAGTTCTTTATGCAAAGACTTTGAGGGCAATTACATGACTTTACCGGTTGGAATCGGTGCTATGAATTTCGAGATCATCGACAACAACGCCAAGACGGTGAAAATTGGCTACAGTCAGCCAACCAGGGACGGGAGCAACAGCACGGGCATCACCAACCCAAGCTATCAGGGGCCGCTGGACATTCCGTCAAGTGTAGTGTACGACAATGTCTGGTACGATGTCACGGAAATCCATCCCTCCGCCTTTCAGGAAATGGCAAACATCACTGCCGTAAAAATCCACGTGCAAAATTTGACCAACATAGGTGAAAAAGCCTTTGCCATGGCGATAAACAAGGACTCGTACACTTCTGTAGATATTCAGACCAACCAGAAACTGACGATTGAGAAAAGAGCTTTTTACAACACACGTTTTGAGAACACACGATTTTCTACTTATGCAAACTATGGCAACACTGAGAGGAAGTGCCTGGAAACCGTAAAAATACGAGCAAAAGGCTTGGACATCCAAGCGTCCGCTTTCAGCAACTGTGAAGGTCTGACTTCGGCAGACATCCAGTCTACTGACATCATAAACATCGGCTCAAATGCTTTTACTGCCTATCTCCTGGTAGGTAACGAACAAACTGGTGAAAGTTGGGGGTTCGCCACACGCCCATTACGCAAAATGTGGTACAGGACCAATGATACAACCCTGGATTATATAAAGATCACGGGGCCGGTCAATTATATTGGCCCCCAAGCATTCTGCGGGCACATTAACATTTGCCAAGTGATAATCAACGACCCGAGAAAAGACAACACCACGGGAGGAATCACTATCGGCGAACAAGCTTTTGCCTATTGCTTCAACGGCAACATCCAAGAAGGGAAATCAGGAAAGGTTGAAATCAACGGCCCCATCGAATTGATTGATTCCTTTGCCTTCCATTTGTCCAACGACATGATCAACAAAAATGGCATCTTAACCTCTTCTAGCCGATTCAACAAACCAGCAGATGCGGACTATGAAAGCTGTTTGAACGACGTTACGCTCAACAATACGGGAACAAGGCCTATGGTCATTGGATACTCCGCATTTATGAATCAGTTCGTGTATAGCGACAAGAACAATACGCCTGCCTGCATCAAAATCAAAGGACATGTCGGCCAAATCATGAACAACGTATTCGTCATCAATTATCCTAGAGTCAACGAGACCATAAAGCGACGCATACGAAGTATTGAGATTACCAACGAGAACAACAGCAACGTCACTTCGCTGGCCTTACGAAACATGATCATCGAGGACAACAGCTTTTTGTGGACGATGAATTCCACGCTGCCCGACACCGTTGGACGAGTTAGCATATCCGGCCCGATGCAAGCCATCGGAGAATATGCTTTCGGGGAAAACAATGCCATGAATTTTGTCACCATCAACAACACCAGCGACAACGCGGGACTTGACATCGGAGAAGGCGCCTTCAGCAACAGCTTCAAACGGAACGAGGAGGGCATTCTGAACATTAACGGGAAGCTGACAAACATTGGAGTGGAAGCATTCAAAGACTGCGACAACCTGAAAACGGCAAACATCAACTCGGCAACCGAGTTCGGCATCGGCACAAACGCTTTCAGCAACGCAATATCGCTCTGTGAACTGAACTACGACAACGGCGTTGAGGCAACCACACGCACACTGCCCTCAAAAGCGGTCTACGTCGGCAGCAATGCCTTCTCAAACACGGGATTTACCGAAATGACCATACCTCTTTTGACCTTGAAGGCCTCTAAAAACCCTGGCATCACCGCCGCCAACCCCATGAGCAGGACGCTTGTTGACGGAATACCATATCCTGAAAACGCAGAAAGACACGACACATACAACCGCAACAACAATTTTGGCGACAACGTGTTCGCTAATTGCCCGAATTTGACAAAACTAACGATCAACAACACGGCAACAGGTGCTTTCGTGGCACAAAACTGCCCAAAACTGGAAGAAGTGCATCTGGGCGAAAACGTCTTGTTCATCGAACAATATGCCTTTGCCAATTGTCAGAACTTGAAGCGACTGAGCATACCCCAAAGCGTGCAAGTCATCGGCAGCAGCATCATGAGCAACGGCGCCGGCTCAACCCGAATCACTTTTGAGGGAACACAGCCACCGTTTGCATACAACGACGCATTCAACAGCAACAATCCTAATATCGTCGTGCCCAAAGGCTGTGTCGCCGCCTACTTGTTCGGCGCTGACAACGGGGGATTCCAAAATGTAAAGAACGACAACATCTCTTGTGCCTACAAATTGGCTGAATCGGGATGGGGGAGCCTCGGCGTGCAGGCACATGAAATCAAGGAATACAAAGTGACGACCGAAGGCACACAGAAAATCTCCTCACTGACGACCACCGACAGCAGACGGACGACCAATCATGCTGCTTTTACTGATGTTTACGACATCCGCCGGATTGGGATTGCCGATGAAAACGACATCTTGACCAATCAGGCTCCACAAGAAGAAATCAAGGTATATACTGCCGATTATTATTATCCGCTAACAGGGAAAGTGGGCATCGACAAAGTACAAAACAATGCCATTGTGCCTCAAAACGCCAGCACTGTTGACCGCCACATCGGCTATCTGCTTGAAGGTACGGGCAAACAGACATACTATCTACACCACTACACAGGTGGCGGGATGAATACGACGATCAACTCCGACTACGACGACCTGAGAGCCAATGCACAAACCTCTTTCGACAGCGAGGAGATTCCTTGCCCAAGGGCATTTGTCAACACCTCAAATGGCGGAAAAAAGCACTATACGCGCGCCATTGCCCAGAACCTTCTCATGGCATGGGTCGGAAACACCTATGCACAAGGACAGAGCATAAATCTCGGAGGCTACTTTGAAGACAACCTGCCATGCTATTTCTACGGATTTGCAGGCAACACCTTCAGGAAGATCGGCAACTGGAACAACTTCAAAGAAGGAAATGCCTTCATAGCCATCCCGAAATACCTGATAGACCAAAGCAACGGCGCTAAAGAACTGGGCATCCTATTCGAAGACGACGAACAAGACCAAACAACAGGCGTAAATTCTATTGAGTACGGCGATAACTCAGCAGGCAACGACACCTGGCATACCATCAACGGCATCCGACTCAAGGGAAAACCGACAACACACGGTATTTACATCCATAACGGCAGAAAGGAGGTAATAAGATGAAAAAGCGTGCATACACCAGCCCCGAGACAACAATCATACCAATCGTACATGAAAGCCACTTGTTGAGCACCTCACCAGGACACAAAGACACAGACCAAGATCCATACGACGGGCCGTGGGACGGAAAAGAAGAAACTTTCGAAGAAGACGACTACAACGGTTGGGGAGACAATGCCTTTGACAATCCGGGCGGACAAGACATATTGTACTTCTAATATATCATCCTTTTTACTTTACAATTACATGGCTCCAGCATTTCCAACAAGCTGGAGCCACATTTTCATACCTGCTACCACCAATAATTTTCCTTTTTTCCTTTGACGGTTTCAAAAAAAAATGTAAATTTGCAATCGAATCGGGAAAGGATCCCGAGATGATGCATAAGCTTATTTTTTCGCACTAAACCGAAGCAGCCTAGGAAACT
>ODAI010683400.1_pt1 | contig 21583 bp, 13 predicted proteins | sample 1539321 | NCBI WGS metagenome assembly ODAI01 (sample SAMN02144231, study PRJEB22623) | gut metagenome | biome: sheep rumen | host: Ovis aries | place: New Zealand | reverse complement strand
GTAATGGACTGCACTTTGCGGCCATGCATCAGCGCATCCAGCTTGTGCGCGGCGGTGTAGCCCGCCCGTTCAGCATCCAGCGGAATCGACGACAGAGGCGGAAGCGTCGTGTCGCACAATGTCGCGTCGTTGTTGACGCCGAGAATTGCGACTGAGTACGGAACGGGAATCCCCGACATGAGGCAGGCGTCCGCCACCTGCCGCGCCCGTGCGTCGTGCGGCGCGAACACGGCGACCGGTTTCGGCAGGGATTCGATCCACTTGACGACGGACGGCATCTCAAGAGTCCAGTTTTCCGACTCGCGCCGGCTCCGCGCGCCTTTGTACAGATTGACTTCAAAGCCGTGTTCCGCGAGCGCCTCAGTGTAGCCGATGCGTCGCCCCTCGGACCAGTTGGGTTCGTCGTTCCACGCCCCGAAGCATGCGACTAACGACGCGTTGGACGGGCCGATGAATGCGAAGTTCGTGAATCTGCGGGAGAGGAAGTGCTTTGCCGCCATCCGTCCGATGGCCGCGTTGTCGCACTCTACGCGCGGCAGGCGCGAAATCGGATGCTTTGGCGCGGTAAATGGTCTGTGCGGATCGAGTATGACCTTCGGGGCGGGGTTGCTCGCAATTTTCTTTGCCTCTTTCTCGGACGGGACTCGTGCGATTATGCCATCGCCGTCCCAGCCTTCTGGAAGTCTCTGGTCGGATATTCCGCCAGATATGTACTCAAGAATCCAGGGGCCGTGCTTCTTTGCATAGTGGGCGATGCCGTACAGTATCTGCCGTGACACCTCCAGCGAAGTTTCCATCAATACAGCTACACGCAATGGTTTCATATATGACGAATGGTATCATATTGTGCTTCGGGTTGCAATAGGCGCTCTTCCTAAAAAAGATAGCGCACTTCCGATATAAGATAGTGCGAATGTGTCGTCCGTGGTGTATAATAGCAAGCTGACAATGCGTGTAGAAGATAACGAAATTCAGAACCTGCGACGGGAGGTGCTCGTTGGAGCGCTCATCGCGGGAGTTGTGTCCGTCATGCCGGCGCATGCGGACATGTTCGGTTATGTCCGCACGGAAGTCGAGACGGGCCATACCATGCTTGGACGCATTGTCACCGACCGGCCTCGCTGGGTTTTAGATTCCTCCATCGGCTGGCGGACGGAAGACTACGGCCGTGCGGCGTTCAGCGTTTGGACGGCATCCGAACTTTCGCCGCGCTACGACGACGAGCGCCGTCGCCATTTCAACGAGATCGACCCCAAGCTTGGATACGGGTATGAATACGCGCTTGCGGACGGATGGTCGCTGGACTCGCTTGTCGAATTCCAGTACTCCGCGATGCATTACAAGGATGCGCCCGATACGTTCTACCAGTGGATCGGCACCGAGACCCTGCGCACTCCATGGCTTGACGTGTATGGCTTCGCATGGGTGGTGACTCATCCCTATCGTGCACCGGCATACCGGATAGGCTTTCGCCGGGAATACGCGATTGCAGGGCCGCTCTCCGTGGAACCGCATCTCTATTTCGACCTCGGCCCGGAAAGATGGAACCGTCGGCGCTTCGGCGATGCCGCCGGGAATCCCGACTATCATGCGGGGTTCAACGCGGCCAATTTCCATCTGCTGTTCAAGTGGGCGCTTGCTGACGGGCTTTCGCTTTATGCGGGCGTGCGGCAGTTTGACGCCTTGACGCACGAGGTGCGCCGCCAGACCCGTGCCCGTGCCCGCCGCGACGAGACCGATTTCACGTATTTTGTCGCCGGCCTCGATTGGCGTTTTTGATGTGCTTCCTAAAAAAGATAGTGTACTTACGATTTAAGATAGTGCATGATCTAAGGGGATATGATATCCTATGCATGTGAAACACGCGGAGGAAAGGATGATGATGAACATCAAGAGCATAAATGCGGCGATTGCCATCGCTGTGGCTTTGGTTCGGAACCGATGAATGGTACGATTGCTTCCGATGGGCTGCGAAGGAATCCCTTGGGAAACGAGCCTTTTACAGAGGGCTGTCAACTTTTCAACTTCCCTGCCTCAAACGGGTATAACTTGCCGAATCCGCGCCTTTTCGCGCAAAAATCATCACCGCGAATAGGGTTCCTCCCCATTTTGCTCCAGGCTCAGGGTTAGATGCAATCTGGTATGCTAAATGCACACCGCGGAGATGCGGTGCATTTAACCTGCCACAGTTGCATTTAGTCTGTCCGGCGACCCACGGCGACACGACAGAGTGAATTAAAGTTGTCTAGATAACTTCGCCGCTTCTCTGTTGTTTTGCTATACTCCTTAGCGAAAGACACAACAACAATGATAGCGAAGCTAATTGCAAATCGTGTGCGGCGAATGTACCTCGGCGGCGGACGCATAGATGCGTTTTGCGGTCTCCCGGCGGATGTGTTGGATGGAGTGCCGCGCCCCGAGGATTGGCTTGCGTCCACGACACAGGCATTCAATGGGGCAGTTGAAATCAGTGGCGAGGGTCTGGGCCGACTTGAAGACGGACAGCTCGTGAAGGATGTCGCGGGGGCGCTTCCGATTCTCGTAAAACTCCTCGACTCGGATGAGCGACTTGTCATTCAGGCGCACCCGACCGTGCCATGTGCGAAGCAGCTTTTCAATTCTAGAGTAGGCAAGACGGAGTGTTGGTATTTTCTTCCCGGCACTGCGCCCGATGCGTGTGTCTACCTCGGTTTCAAGCCTGGCGTTACGCGGCAGATGTGGCGCGGAGCGTTCGAGGCCCAGAAAGGGCTTCTTGACATGCTCCACTGCATTCCCGTCTCTTCTGGCGACTTCGTGTTTGTAGATGGTGGCGTTCCACATGCCATAGGCGCAGGGTGCTTCATGGTAGAACTGCAGGAGCCAAGCGACCTGATGGTCGTTGCTGAGCGTTTTACTCCGTCCGGACGGCGCATTCCCGACGCGAAGATGCACGGCGGAGTCGGTTGGGAGAGGATGTTCGACGTGTACGAATACGAAGACCTTGATTATGAGGAAGTCTGCCGGAGATACGTGAGAAGGGGGGGAGAACGCAAAGACCACAAAGCGTTCTGCGTCTGCGGACCGGAGCTAACCGACAAGTTTGGAATGTGGCGGTTTTTGGGCGGAGCGAGGGTCGCGCTTCCTCGGGAAAGTTCCGTAGTTGTAGTGACGGAGGGCGAGGGGGCTGTGAACGGTGTCGGCGTGAAGAAGGGCAACCGACTTCTTATTTGCGGCGAGAAAAACGTAGAAGCGCATGGCGACGTCGCGCTCGTCGTGTGTGCGTGAAGGGAAGTTGTGGTATAATTTCGCAAAAGGAGGGCTTCATGGGAGAAAACAAGTTCAGCGTTATATTCGACTTGCTCAAGGCGGACATTCTCTCCGGAAAGTATGCGGACGGCAGACCACTTCCGAGCGCACCTGCGCTGATGCGGCGCTTCGGCGTCGCCCGCGCCACGGCTGTCGCGGCGCTCAAGGAACTTGTGCGCTGCGGGTTTGCAACATCGCGGCGCGGGAAGGGGACCTTCCCGTCCGAGCGGACGATTGGGCTCATCCTCCCCGGCGTTGCGTATTCCGAGTTCTTTCTTCCTGTCATGAGCGGTCTCTCCCGCCGATGTCAGGAGGCGGGGTACGGACTCCTTTTCGGCGACGCCTATTCGGACGACCCGGTCAACCGCGCGGCGCAGGCGAAGGCGCTTGCAGAGGACTTCGCCCGCAAGCGCGTTTCCGGCGTAGTATTCCAGCCCATCGCATTGTTGGACAACGGGCAGGAGCTGAATGCGGAGATCATGTCCATATTCGACGCCGCGAAGATCCCAGTCGTGCTTATAGACAACGACGTTGTCGTGCCGCCGGAGAGGAGTCGGTACGACCTCATCGGCATCAACAACTTCGAAGCCGGGCGCAGGGTCGGCGCCCATCTTGCGGCTGCAGGCGCGAAGAGGATATGTTTTCTCGTCCACGCCCACCGCGCGGCGAGCGTTCGCCTACGCTGCGACGGCGTGATCTCCGCCGCGCGTGAGGCGCGCAGGGTGAAGGTGCTTGTCCTTGACGCAGAGGCGGACGACGCCGCGACCATTAGGAAGTTCATCGCGCAGTCGAAGCCCGACGCCTTTGTCTGCGGCAACGACAAGACTGCGGCCCGGCTTCGTCAGACGCTGGCGCGGCTCGGCAGAAAGGTTCCCGAGGAGATCATGCTCGCCGGCTTCGACGACGTGCAGATTGCGTCAGTCATGACCCCTCAGCTCACGACGATCCGCCAGCCATGCGACGGCATCGCCGAAGCCGCGTTCGCCGCGCTCACGGAGCGCATGCGCAACCCCTCGCTCCACCCCCGCGAAATACTCCTACCCGCGCCGCTTGTCATCCGCGAATCTACGCACATCTGAATCTCCCCAGAAAGTTATCTAGACAACCGAGGCCTTTTGGCTGTCTATTTGGTATAATCCACCCAGAAGGTAAATTATGAAGACAATCATGTTTGCATCAGTTGCCGTGTTGTCGGCCTTTGCGTCGCAGTGCCGTGCGTCTGAGACGCCTGACGACTTCCTGCCGTCAGGCAGGATGACGCTTGGCGTGAACTATTGGGCGAGCCACGCCGCTACGGAGATGTGGCGCAAATGGGACGCAAAAGCCGTCGAGGAGGATCTTCGCGTCCTCTCCGACAATGGAATAAAGCTTCTGCGCGTGTTCCCGAACTGGGCCGACTTCCAGCCAATCCATGCATGCTTCTTGAGCGGCGGCAATTTTGACAAGGTGTACGAGACCCGGATGTTCGACAGCGAAGAGCCGCTCCCGGACACGCCGTGCGGCAGGGCCGGAGTCGATGTACGTATGGTGGAGCATTTCGAGGAGTTCTGCGACATCGCGGAGAGATTCGGGATTCGTCTTATAGTGCCGCTTCTCACGGGACAGATGACGTTCCGCAACTACATCCCTCCCGCGCTCGCCAACCGCAATCCTTTCAGTGATCCGTACGCGCTGATGTGGGAGGGTCGCTACCTCGAATGCATGGTATCGCGGCTCAAGGCAAAGAAGGCGATTGTCGCGTGGGAGTCCGGCAACGAATCGCGAATTCTCGGCAAGAGCGAGAACTCTTTTCAGTCAGAGGCGTGGCTCAGGTACGTCCACCAGACCATCCGCTGCGCCGATCCGTCGCGTCCGGTGATCGGCGTGGATGGTCTCAACATCTCGCGCGAGACAACGTGGCCCTGCGCGATGAACGCATCGCTCTCCGACTACACGACCACCCATCCATACGGATTCTGGGGGGCCGTGTACAACGACGACTTCCTCTCCGTAAGGTCGCTCACCTTCGCCGCCGCGCAGACATATGCCCTTGAGCAGATTGGCGGGAAGCCCGCGTTCATCGAGGAACACGGCTCGCGCCGCCAGGAGCAGACCAGCCAGAAGGGCGTTGCGGACTACATGCGCGCCATGCTTTGGAACGCCTGGGCACTCGACTGCAAGGCGATGCTCTGGTGGTGCGCCTACGACCAGACTGGAATGACGATTGCGCCGTACAACTGGCGTCAGCCGTGCGTCGAGCTTGGGCTTTTCCGCCGCGACCGCTCGGCATACCCAGCCGTGGAGTCGATGCGGAAGTTCGCGGCGATGCAGAGTGCTCTTCCGTTTGCCGCGCTTCCCAAGGCGAAGCCGGACGCGGTGGTGGTTTCAACGGACGGGGACGTGATTCATTCGTCATACATCCTTGCCCGGCAGGCGGGACTTATGCCGACGTTCGCAAGCCCCGAAAGGAAGCTGCCCGACTCCGACTGCTATTTTCTGCCAGACGCGCAGGGCCGTGCGCACCTGACAATCGAACGGTGGGAGGAACTGAAGGCGAAGGTACGCGAAGGCGCGACGCTCTACATCTCGTGGAACGACACGTTCCTCGATTCTATGGAGGATGTTGCAGGCGTCGAAGTCGTTTTCAGGGAAAAACGTTCAGGCGCGGACGTGTGCGATTTCGGGACGTTCAAGGTCGAGGTGCCGTATTCCGTCAAGCGCAGGTTCAATGCATTGACAGCGGAGACCCTTGCAAAGAACAAGAGCGGGGAAGGGGTGTTCTTCCGCAACCGCTACGGTAGTGGAACCGTCTATCTGTCGATCCACAATTATGAGAAGTCGCTGTATGCCGGATCCGGCGGGTACGAGGGCGACGCATGGAAGATATGGGCGATGGTCCGTCCCGTCTCGCGGATAGTCGGGACAGGGGACAAGAACGTGTTCGTCTCGGAACATCACTTTGCAGACGGACGCGTCGGCGCGATACTCGTCAACAACTCGCGCACGCCGTTTGACGGCGCGGTGTCCGTGCGCGAGGGATGGAGCGTCGCCGGTTCGACGACAGACGACGCGGCTCTTGCCAGATGGTGCGACGGCAACCGCCTGACGCTTTCCGGCAACGCAGGCATTCTGCTTGTGCTTGAGGGGAAGAAATAAGGCCGAAGCGGAATTGACAGGGAAAATCGTATACGCATAACAACCCAAGAAAGGTAGAAATCCATGACAACAGGGAAAGTACTCACCGGAAAACTGCATGTGGGAAATCCGCACGTACGGTTTGATGAGGGAGAAGGCGCACCGGCGGCAACGCCGAGGCGTGGGTCTCTGCTCTACAGAAATGTCTGTATGATGTGCGGAATCTTGGCGATTGTGCTGGTTTGTTCCGGAGTCCGGGCGGATGTCGTCGCGGGCAACGGTCTTACGGCGGTGATCGACGTCGGCGCCGGAAATTCCGAGACGCTTGCGGCGCCTGTCGTGCAGGGCGACTGGGGGCGCGTCTACAAGACGGGCGCCGGCACGCTCACTATCCGGAACGCGGCCCTCAACGGCTCGCCGTTCAAGATGGAGGTCCTCTCCGGCGAAGTGTCGCTCGATTCGTCGGCGGCCGCTCCGGCGGCGGCGACCGCGCCCGATGCCGTGACGGCCAAGGCCGCGCTGTGGCTCGACGCCTCTGCGCAGGGTTCGTTTTTCCTCGCGGACGGATCGGCGGCCGGCGCGCCGGCGGCGGATCCGATCGAGATTGCGACATGGAAGGACAGGCGCGAGACGTCCGGCAACGACAATTATCCCCGCGCCGTCGCCGCCGTGTCGGTCGACAGCACGTTCGAGGCGTCTGGCCGTCCCCAATTATCGCTCGACGGCGACCGCGCGCGTGTCTATTTCAACGGCTACGGCAGCGGCTGCTACATGGAGTTGCGGAACGCCTCGAACAACCTGCTGAGCTACAACAACACAATTCGCCACATATTCTTCGTCTATGACTTCACCGAAAAGTGGGGCTACATGCTCGGCAAGCGCGTCGGCGACGCCTACTGGTATCACGCCAACAACGACGATTGCTACAAGGTCGACAATTCGGTTCAGATGTACCTGGCGAACTGGTCCGTTCTGCGTTCCGCCGTCCAGGCCGGAACCTGGATCAACGGCCATTACCACGACCCCTACACCCAGCGTGCACCGCGCGGCTACAATCTCCTTCGCCAGGACTACATGATCGGTTCGCCGGTCATGGACGCGCTCTTCTCCACAAAGGCCCAGAGTGCGTCGAATCAGCCAGGTTCGAAGGGCGGTGTCGGCGGCGACTACCTTTGCGAGGTGATCGTCTTCACCAACGTTCTCAAGGAGGTGGATATCGCGCAGATTGACGACTACCTCATGCGCAAGTGGAATCTGCCGCGCGATGGGACGCGTTTCGGCAAGACCCGCCAGGAATTCGCGCTTGCCGCCGGGACGACGCTTTCGGCGGAAGTCGCCGCCAATTCAACCACCTATCCAGTCTCGCTTTCCGGCGCGGGGACGGTCGAGAAGACGGGCGCGGGTGACTTGGCCGTCGGCACGACAGGCGACGAGGACTTCTCCGGCACGGTCGATCTCCTGGCGGGCGGCATCGTTGCCCTGGGCGGCCGCCTTCCGCCGGTGCAGCTCGATGGCGGCAGGGAGTACAACACCGTCGTCAACACGGCCGGCAACAATTCTGACCAGAGAGACGCACGTGGTCTCCGGCTCACGAAGTCGTCTCTCGCGAATGCGAATGAGGTCCGCAAGACTGGCCTTGGCGAACTGCGCGCGAACGGGATCGACCCGCAGGTCACGCACATCGACGTCGCCAAGGGCACGCTGATCCTCGAGGCGCCGTCGGTCGCAAGGCGCTCGGCGGTCGATTCCGCGACGGTCGCCGTAACGAACGCTGATTTCGAAATGCCGGCCGACGTCGGATACGGCAACAATTGGGCGAGCCTAGTCGCCACCAACGGCTGGTGGACGAAGGACACTTCCGTTTTATATGCCGATCATCCAGATAGCAGCAACAACTACTGCTCCTGGCTTTCGCCTGCGGGCGGACGAATGGTGAAGTGCTACGGGCGGGGACAGGTGATCACGACCGTCAACCTGCCGGTCGCCGGCACGTACGAATTCTCTTTCTGCAGTACGTCGCGCCAGTGGAGGAAGGACAACACCGCCCGCACGATCTACGACGTCGTCCTTGCCGACGCGACGCAGTACGAAAAGAGCCAATACGCCAGCTTCCCGGTGATCGGCTGCCATCAGATGCAGGCCGCTCCGTGGCTCCGCCGGACTTTTCGGTTCACCGTCGACCATGCGGGCAGCTACTACATCGGCCTTCGACATCGAGAAAGCGTGGACAACTACGCCTATTTCGACGCGATGCGCGTCGATTACGTCGCGGATGCGCCGCGTACGGACGTGTGGCCGATTCCGAACGGCGATCTGGAGGACATCAAAGGCAATTTCAACTACATCGCCTATACGAACGTGAACGTGGACGGATCGAGCGAGATCGTGAAGAACTGGACTTTCGCGCAGCCGGACGGCGGAACGGTCGTGGGACTTGCCCGATTCGAGAGCAGTGGCTACGCCGACAGCCAGCAACCCATCTGCATTCCCGCAGATCCGCGCCGGAAGGGACAGTCCCAGCTGATGCTCCGCGGCAACACGGGCACGGCCACAACGACCTTCCGTCCGCCCGCCGGGCGTTGGCGCCTGCAGGCGCGTGTCGCGCGCAATACCTTCGCCGGCATCGCCTACAACAACGAAACCCCGGGCTTGAAGGCCATGGTAACGGTGGGAGAAGCCTCTGCCCTGGATCTCGGAACGGTCGCCACGGCGGAACATCTGCTGCGGAACCGCCGATGGCCGACCGTGTTCGAGACAGACGGCTCTGCGGACGTCACGCTCGTCCTTGCCAACGTCGGCGCGAACGACCAGACGATTTCGGACGATTTCGTTCTCGTGGATGAAAATGCCGCTGGCGATTCCGAAGGAACGGAACTCGTCAAGAACGGCGGGTTCGAGGAGGGGGAAAGCTCGAAAGCCCAGCATTGGACTCTGTTCGCGAAATTCCCCGGAAACGGGAATCCCCACGGCGAGCACAACGGTTACGGCATGCTCTCCTATCCGCAAAGCGTCTATGCGCCGACCGCGTGCGAAGGCAAGCGCGGCGTTCGGCTTCAGCAGTCCGGCGGCGTCTGCCAGACGGTGAAGATTCCAGAGGCCGGCACCTACCGCCTCAAGTTCTCGTTTGCGCCACGCCCGGGCACGAACAATGGCTGGAACAGCCTGGAGGCGTGGATCAGCCAAGGGAACGCCACCAACCACCTCGGAAAGGCGATCTGCGCGACGGACGGTTGGCAGGAATTCGCCTTCACCTTCGACGTCGCGGCGGCGGGGTCGTATGTCGTGGGCATCAACGGCATCGGCCAGCCGGGCTGTTCGCGCATCGCCACGTACGGCGACCAGAGCCATTGCGACCACACGTCGGTCCTCGACGCGGTGTCGCTCAAGCGCGTCGACCGGGACTACGCGGCGGAGCCGACAGGATTCTCCGCCAACCATGCCGGCATCTTCGTCGCAGAGGGTGCCAGTCTGCGGCTCGACTATTCCGGAACGATATCCGTCTGTAGACTTAAGCTTGGCGGCGTTTTTGTCCCGTCGGGCACATACACGGCGGCGAACTACCCGGAGTATCTTTCAGGGCGCGGAAGCATCGTCGTGGCCGGCAAGGGAACGATTATTATGATCAGGTGACGGAGGTGACGGAACCATGAAACCGATTTTGCTTGTGGCATCGTCTGCCTGTCTGGCCATTCAGGCGGCGGCCGAGTCGTCGTCGGTCTATGCCGACTCGCCCTGGCTCAGGGCGCGGAGCGTGGCGATCGCGCAGACGGCGGCGGCGGAACTGGAAGGACACCGCGCCTTCTTCGCCGAACTGGGGCCGCGGCTGGAGGCGGCGTTCGCCGGCGCGCCCACCGGGTCGGTCGAGAGGGAACGCACGCTGAAGCGACATGGGATCGCGCTGGACGCGTGCGAGTACGCCGCGGCGGAGATCGCGCGAGGGACGGACGACGGCTGGCAGTTCGCCGAGCGGGTGCTTGACGACCTCTGGAAGTTCCGCGCGTATTTCGAGGAGGAGCTCCAGCTCTGGAAGACGAACCCGCTCAATCCTGCAGTTAAGCCGACGGTCGTGGAATTGCCCGCCGTGAAGCCGGACGAGGATGCGGCCAAGGCGTTCGACGCGTGTCTGGACGAGGTCCGGAAACTCGGCGGTCAGCCCTGCGTCGTAAAGGTTCCATCGGGCATATACAATTTCCGCACGGCGCGGCCTTCGCGCGGCAACGGCAGCAAGGCGCAGGTTCTGCTCGAGGCGCTCACGAACGTGCTCGTCACCGGGGTTTCGCCGGTTGACACGAAGTTCGTCTTCCACGTGTACGACGCGAGCGGCGGGGTCCTCGACAACTGCGAAAACGTGACGCTCCGCAATTTCGAGGTGTACTGGGCCAGAAATCCGTTTTCAGAAGGAATGGTCGAGGAGGTCGATCCGGACGAGGGCAGTTGCGTCATGAAGATGAACCCGCTCGGGATGCGCCCCGACGATCTCGGTCTCGCCGGCGCGCTCGGCTGCCAGTTCGACCGGAACGGGAAGATCGATTTCGAAGCCTCTTGGGCCTGGAAGGATCCGAACCGTCCCGCGAAGGATCTCGGGGACGGACGTTTTCGCGTCTATTTCAACCGCGAGAAGTTCGGCGACGGCTACAGGAGGGTCAAGGTCGGCAAGACGATCTGCTTCCCGCACCGCAACAACGCCTACCACGGCTTCCGTCTGATCGGAGGTCGTTTCGTCACGCTGGACACGATCTGGTTCCGCAATTCGCGGGCGGCGGCATTCTCCACCGGGCGGTGCCACCAGACGACCGGCGTGCGCTGCCGCATCTTTCCGCAGGACGGGTGTGTGCTCTCGACCTGCGCCGACGGGTATTATTCCTCGTCCGGTTCGTATTTCGCCCACTGCGACTTCACGAACATGCACGACGACGCGAACAACTCGCATTCGAACGGACTCTATCTCGAGGACCAGCCCGACGCGAACACGCTCGTGTTCAAAGGAAACAACGGCAGTCCGAAGCGAGGCGACCTGATGCTGCTCGTCTCTCCGTTGACGGGGCGCTATCTCGGCAACGTGCGCGTCGCGGAAGACGCGGTGCGCACGAACCACAACGGCGCTGCGCTGCTGGCGGTGCGTTTCGAGTCCCTGCCCGGGGAGCTCGTCACGTTCCGTTCGCTCGGGATGAACGCCTTCACCCGGAAGGAACAGGAGGAGATCATCTTCGGACGAAAGAAGGTGGACCGGATGCCGGACCACATCTATGTTCCCGGACTGGACGGCGTGATGAGCGTCGTATTCGACTGCCGACTCTCCTCCATGCGAAACGTGGCGCTGCCGATCCAGTGTCCGCACGAGCTCGTGGAGGGAAACCTGATCGAGAACGTTTCGATGGGCGTCCACCTCTGTGCGCTCGTGCAGTGGATGGAGGGGCCGCCGCCTTATCACACCGTCATCCGCGGAAACGTTATCAAGGACTGCGGCCTCGCGATCCGTTCGTTCTTCCAGATGCCAAACCACAACGCAGCGGAGGTCGCGCCGATGCGCGGCATCCGCATCGAGGACAACGAGATAGTCCATCCTCGGCGCGGGGCGATGTCGTTCCAGAATCTCGGATACTCGGCGATCTGTGACAATGTCGTTATCGGTTGCGGCGTGATTGAGGCGAGAGAATGTTCCGACATGGAAGTTCACGGAAACATCATAAACGGCGAGTACTAGAGGGGCCGCGCTCATCCGTGCAGAAGTTGTAGTGACATGTGTCTGCTGACGGATTTTTTGCAGGATAATATACAGCAATTGGACATGCAGTCTTTTTCGGACAACAAAGGAGAATGGGAATGAGTGTTCTGTCGATTGCCCTTGCGGCAGTTGCGACGGTCGTGTCGTTGCCGGATCAAGGCGAAGTGGCGGACAGGTGTTCGCGCGTCTTCGTCGTTCCTGCGCGCATCATACATCTTCAGGACTGCGGCATTGCGGGCGATGCCGCACGCTGCAGTGTCTCCGGCGATGAGAACCTTCTCGGCGTTAAGAGGGGACAGATACCGGAGACGAGCAACTACGCGAGCAAGATACGCGGCTGTGCGCTTGTCAACAACGGCATTGTCCCCGGACTAATACTGGACTTTGGAAGGGAGCTGCATGGCGGAGTGCAGATTGGCGCAAGCTGTAGAACTGATCGCGGCATGATCGTCCGCCTTCGGTTCGGCGAGTCCGTTTCAGAAACGTGTTCCGACGCCCTTTCCGGCGAGCACGGAGCAGGGAACGACCATGCGATACGTGACCTGCATCTCGCACTTCCCAGAATGGGGTCTGTCGAAATCGGCAACACGGGATTCCGGTTCCTACGCATCGACCTTCTAACGACTGGCAAGGCGGAGCTTGAGTCTGTCCGCGCCATCGAGGTGAAGCGGGAGATGAAGCGTGTTGGCTCCTTCCGCTGTTCGGACGAGCGGCTCAACCGCATCTGGGAGACCGCAGTCCGGACTGTCCACCTCTGCTGCCAGAACTACGTCTGGGACGGCATCAAGCGCGACCGGCTTGTATGGATGGGCGACATGCACCCGGAGACGATGGTAGTGCTGAACGTGTTCGGCGCGGCGGACGTCTTGCCGGAGTCACTCGACTACATGGCGGCGACTACGGATCCGAAGACGGAGTGGATGAACAGCATGGGGCCGTATACGCTCTGGTGGGTGCGGAACGTCGCCGAGTGGTATCGTTTCACGGGCGACGTGGCGTATCTTGAACGACACCACCGCTATCTCGCAGACACGCTCAATAGACTGGCGACGTTCGTGACGCCGTCCAACACCTTCGAGGGCGTGCGACGTCCGTTCCTCGACTGGCCCACGGAACACAACCGTCCGGCGGTGTTCTCCGGCATGCAGGCCCTGGCGGCGCTGACGTTCGACGATGGTACGCTCATGGCCGATGCTCTCGGGGACGCGGAACTTGCCAAGGTCTGCCGGAATGCGGGGCAACGTCTTCGCAGTCAGCAGGATCTCCAGGCGCATGGCGCGAAATCGGCAGCCGCCATGCTTGCGCTCGCCGGGCTTCGAGAGCCGAAGGATATGTTCGCCGACTGCCTCGGATGCGAAGGGCATCGAGGCGTGTCAACGTTCTACGGCTACTACATTATAGAGGCGATGAGCGCGGCTGGCGAAGATCAGCGTGCGCTCGATACAGTGCGCGACTTCTGGGGCGGAATGCTTGACATGGGCGCGACGACGTTCTGGGAGGACTTCAACCTCGGATGGACGAACGGATGCTTCCGCATCGACGAGCCGCCTGTCGCGGGCATGAAGGACATCCACGGCGACTTCGGCGAATTCTGCTACAAGGGCTTCCGCCATTCGCTCTGCCACGGGTGGAGCGGAGGCCCTGCGGCTTGGTGCATCCGGCACGTCCTTGGCATCCGTCCGCTTGAGCCGGGATGCAAGAAAATAGAGATTCGCCCGTTCCTTGGCGACCTTGACTGGGCGGAGGGCGCGATGGCCTTGCCGGACGGGAATGCGGTGAAGGTGCGTGTTGAAAAGACTGCCGACGGAAGCGTGCTTACGACTGTCGACGCCCCTGACGGTATCGAGATAGTGGGAGAGAATATAAAGACGAATAAGGAGCAATAAGAAATGATTACGGCATTTGCATGTGCTGCAATGGGCTTTGCCGCATCTGCTTCCGTAGTGGAGGTTGAGTACACAATGCCCGGCGGACGCGTGGAGCGCGAGTGGCGCGATATGCCGGAAGCGGACGGCGTCTGCGTGTTTGCGCTCTCGCGCGACGAGATACGGTCTCGCGGGGCCGTCTCTATCGCGGTGACGCCCGACTTCGCCCGCGCACGGAAGGGCGATGACGGATTCTGGGTGTTCTCAAGCGGCGAGTGCGGCACGTTCCGCTGCGACGAGGGAAAGGCCGAGTGCAACCGCTGGCAGCTGATGAGCGTCTACGGAATGAAGACGCCTGAGAGGACGTTCGCCGCGATCGTCCGCAAGCTCAAATACTACTTTACGACGCGCGTGACGGCGAAGGGCGGGGAATACCGCATGAGCTGCGTCCTTGGCGAGGAACTGTGCCGCGCTCCTTACGAAGACTTCGAGATCGAGTTCAGGATGCTTGAAGGAAAGGATGCGACGATGGGAGGCATCGCGCGCGCCTACCGCGACTATCAGATGAAGCGCGGCGCAGCAAAACCGCTCAAGGAGCGCGTCGCATCGAACGCCGTCCTGAAGGATGCCATAGACTCGCCCGAGATCCGCATCCGCCAGGCGTGGAAGCCCGTTCCGCCGCTCGTTCTCGAGCAGACCCCGGAAGACGAACCGCCCGTCACGCCGCACGTCACGTTCGACCGCGTAGTGGACATCGCCCGGTCCCTCAAGGCGGCGGGCGTGAAGAACGCCGAGCTCTGCCTCGTCGGATGGAACATCGGCGGACACGACGGACGCTGGCCGCAGTCCTTCCCCGCCGAACCGGTGCTGGGCGGAGATGCGAAACAGAAGGACTGTGTCAAGGCCGTGCGCGACATGGGCTATCTGATCGTTCCGCACGGCAACTTCCTCGACGCCTACCGCATCGCCGACTCTTGGGACGAGGAGTGGCTGGCCAAGACGGCGGATGGCGGATTCCCTGAAAACAGCGGTTCTTGGGGCGGCGGCAAGAGCTACAGGATCTGTCCGCAGCGCACATACGAGCGCTTCGTGAGCCGCGACATGTGGCGCATGGGTTCGTATGGATTCAAGGGCCTTGGCTACTTCGACGTGGCCAGCATCGTGCCGGCGAACGAATGTCACGACCCGCGCCATCCCGTCAACCGCGCAGAGGGCGCGAAGTGGTGGGGCAGAAGCGCGGCGCTATCGAAGCGCGTGTTCGGCGGTTTTGCCTCAGAAGGCGCTTTTGACCACTTCGTCGGAGACCTCGATTACGCTCTCTACGTTTCCTTCAACGATCCGTCTAAGCTGAATGTCGGTCTGGTGGACCGCATGGCGCCGTTCCCCCAGCTCGTCTACAACGGAGTGTTCGCGATGAACCCGTTCACCCGCACCGTGAACTTCACGGCGCAGGAAAGATACTGGCAGCTGAAGTTGATAGAGTTCGGCGGACGCCCTACGTTCTACTTCTACTCTAAGTTCAAGCACGACGGCAAGAACTGGATGGGCGACGGAGACCTCGGCTGCGCGACGGACGCCGAACTTTCATCTGCCGTCGCGAAGATCAAGGAAGGCGCGGACATCTACGCCCAGCTTTCGCCGCTCCAGTACGAATTCATGGAGGAACACGACGAGGTCTCCCCCGGCGTCTGGCGCACGACGTATTCGGACGGCACCCGCGTCTATGTCAACTACGGCAAGACCGAAGCCACCGCCGACGGTATCGCCATTCCAGCAGAGGGATGGCTCGTCCGTCGCGCGACAACCGATTGACTTAAGTGCGGATGTGAATGCACTCAATCATGCAGACTAAGTGTGACATGCGGTAACTACGATTATGAAGAACATTGTTATGATATTGTTTTCTACGGCTTCTGCGGCAATCGCTTCTGTCGAACCGTACAAGCTTGACTTCGGTTCGTTTGAGCTCGCGAATCCGGCACGTGAGGCGCGAGTGAAACTTGGGCCGGACGAGACGCCAGAAGTGCGCAAGGCCGTAGCCGACATGCTCGCCGAGGTCGAGTCTAAGACGGGCGTGAAGGTGAAGTACTCCACGTGGTCGTCGCCAGTAGGAGGCGACGTGTTCGTCTCGACCCAGCCTTGGGCGGCGAAGGGCGCGTGGTTCGTGAAGCTCAAAAACAACATTGTCGCCATTCACGGTTCAGATTTCGAGGGGACGAGAAAGGCGGTCGAGACTTTCCGCGCAAAGTTCATCACGCCCGCAACGGGAAACGCGGATCTTGCGTGGAATTCCATCGACATGAAGGAAGGCGCCCAGCCAGACGACGTGTTCGATGCGGAGCTAAAACGCGTCGCCGAGCTGCGTAGAGGCAACCGCGAATGGGAGAACGAATGTGTCACGGAAATCAACCGATTGCCCGCGCGGGCGGATGGCTTCCCGCTTGCCCGTTCGGAGGACGCACTTGCGGCGGGCGAGCCTCGGACGCCGTACGTAAAGTCTCTCGACGGACGGTGGAAGTTCTCATGGTGTGGGAGCCCGAAGCTGCGTCCGAAGGATTTCTTTCGGCCTGACTTCGACGATTCGGACTGGCTTGAGATCGATGTTCCGTCCTGTGTGGAGATGAAGGGGTTCGGCTCGCCAGGATATGTGAACATCATATATCCGCACAGAAACGAGCCGCCACACATAGGCGACGAGTATAATCCCGTCTCAAGCTATCGCACGACCTTCAACGTTTCGCCGGAATGGAACGGGCGTCGCGTGATTCTTAGGTTCAACGGCGTATACAGCGCATATTACGTATGGGTGAATGGCAGAAAGGTTGGTTATGCCGAAGATAGTTGTCTGCCGTCCGAATTCGACATCACCGATTTCCTAAACTTCTCCACTCCCAACTCCCCCTCTCCTAACTTGCTCGCCGTAGAGGTGTACCGGTGGTCGGACGGCAGCTACCTTGAAGACCAGGACTTCATCAGGTTCTCCGGAATTTATCGCGGTGTGTCGATATGGGCGGAGCCGAAGAACCCAATTCGCGACTATTTTGTGACGACGGAGGTGGCGGACGACCTGTCGACGGCCGTTGTGTGCGTCAAGGTGGATTGCGACGAGCCCGTCTCGGCTACGCTCTACGATGCGGATCAAAGGCCTGTTGCTCACCACAACCACCAACTTTCAACTTTAGACTTTAAACTTTCAACTCCCCATCTATGGTCGGCGGAGTCGCCGTATCTCTACACTCTTGTCTTGACTTCGGGCGACGATGTGAGGTCGTGCAAGGTCGGGGTGAAAAGTGTGCGGCTCGCGGCAAACGGCGAAATTATCATCAACGGCAGATCCATCAAGTTCAAGGGCGTGAATCGCCATGACGCCTCGCCGGTGAACGGACGCGCTGTAACTCGAGCCGAGATGGATGCCGATGTGCGCTTGATTAAACGCGGAAATTTCGACACCCTGAGGATGGCGCACTATCCGAACGATCCGTACATGTTCGACCTCTGTGACCAGTACGGGCTCTACGTGCAGTGCGAGGCTAACATTGAGTCGCACGGCTCATACTACGGCGTGAAGTCGCTGGCGTATCCGCCGTCGTGGGCAAAGGCGCACGTCGAGCGCTGTGCGCGCATGGTGGCTTTCTTCAAGAACCATCCGTCGATATACCTGTGGTCGCTTGGCAATGAGGCCGGTACTGGGCACAACTTCGAGCTTGCACACAGGGCGATGCGCACCATTGACGACACTCGGCTTTTCATGAACCGCAACGACAACGAAAACTTCAAGATACACGGTCACGGTTACCTTTCGTTCGCCGAGATGGAGCGAGTTGCTCAGTGGTGCCCCTTCCACATGAGCGAATATGCGCACTGCATGGGCAATGCGCTCGGAAACTTCCGCGAATACTGGGACGTCTTCCGTGTCCATCCGGCGCTTTCGGGTGGATGCGTGTGGGACTGGTTTGATCAGACCGTGCGCGTCGAGACGGACAGGATCGGGCCAGACGGCAGACGGGTCTACTACTGGGCCTACGGCGGCGACTGGGACGAACGCCCGAACGACGCGAACTTTTGCGTGAACGGCATCATCGGCCCGGAGAGAAAGACGTCGCCGAAGCTTATCGAGGCGGCGCACGTGCAGCAGGACATCGAAGTGGTCGGCGACGATGCGGCGAAAGGCGAGGCTACGCTCGTGAACCGCGCCGCGTTCACCTTCGCTGACGTCTACGCCGGCGAATGGGGGTTCTTCGAGGATGGCGTCAAGACCGATGGAGGCGAGCTGTCCGTGCCGCACGTCGCACCGCAGTCGAGCGGAGTGCTACGACTTCCGCAGCCGAGGGGGCGCACATGCGGACTGGCGGAATGCTTCTACCGTGTGTCGTTCAAGCTCAAGGCCGACACAGCGTGGGCGCCGAAAGGCTGGGAGATTGCGCACAATCAGCTGCCATTCGGACGATTCTCGGGCAATGCCGCGCGAGTGCCAGCCAACGCCGCTGTCCATGCGGACGCGCCCTCATTCACTGACAAGGACGGTGAAGTCCATGTTTCCGCAGGTCCGACGAGGGCGGTGTTCTCACGGACGACGGGCACGCTTTCCATGCTTGAGATGAACTGCAGGACTATTCTGAAAGATGAACAGGGTATCTGCTGCGGGCCTCGCCTTACCTGCCGCCGCGCGTTCACTGACAACGACGCCGCCGTGAGGAAGCGGTTCATCGACTCAGGCTTGACGCAGCTGCAGTACCATGCGCATCCCGCTATTGTTTCACGCCTTGCGAACGGCATAGTCCAGGTCCGCTGTGCGGTGGACGTGACTGGCTCGAAGAGCGCAGCCTTTGCGCACGAGACGCGCTGGCTGTTCCGCAGTGACGGTCTTGTCACCATGGAAAATGTTTCTACGCCGCGCGGCGACATGCCACAGCTTCCGCGCCTTGGTCTTTCCATGATCCTCGACGGAGGGCTGGAAAATGTCAGATACTATGGGCGAGGCCCGTGGGAGAACTATGTCGATCGCTGCACGGCGTGCGATATCTCCTATTGGGAATCGACCGTGACGGACATGTACGTGGAGTATGCGAGGCCGCAGGACAACGGCTACAGGACTGACGTGCGCTGGGCGGCTTTTCTAGATAAAGACGGCGGCGGCGTTCTCTGCAAGGCGTCGGTTCCTCTCTGTGTCCAGGCGCTGCATTACTCTGTCGACGAACTTGATCTTCAACGTCATCGCGGCGCAGGATCGTGGAGCGACGCATCCAAGGAGCGCTGCTATGCGCCGATGTTTCCGCGGAAGGAAATCATGCTCAACCTCGACCTGCGACAGCTCGGCCTTGGAAACGGCAGCTGCGGCCCAGAGACGCTCGAATGCTATTCCTTCCCCAACAGACGCGAGGAGTGGTCTGTCACGTTCGTCCCAGTCGGGCGCGGGGACTGCAAGGCACTTGGTGCCGCTGCCGCGCTTGTTGAGCAGACGATTACTGAAAGAAGCGAAGTACGCAGTCTTCGGGAGTCAGGCAGGGGATTCGACGGTGGTTGAACCGAGAACAGCATTGTGTTTGTCTGCAATGGCAGGATTATTGATGCAGACGGCAGAGGGGGTTACAGTTTTCAACGACATGCTGAGCATGGACGTTTCAGGGTATAGCGCGGTTGAGAGTGCATTTGTCTCAAAGGGCGTGACATGCCACGACGGCGCGGTGTGGAATCCGTTTGCTATGGTTTCCGACTTCCGAATCGGCGAAACCTGTGTTCCCGCCTTTATCGGATTCTGGGGAATGTTTTCGCTTTCTGAAACGGACAAGTTCCCTCAGGAGAAGCCGGGACGATGGATAGAGGCTGATACACTGGCAGGCGTGGACTTCGCCAAACTGTCCGAATGGAAGGACAGTGTCTCGCTGAAGGCATGGTGGCTCAGATGGCATTACCCGGCGACAGGGCGAAGGTCGACAGACATGTGCGCACTGGACTTTACCCTTAAGGACGTACTTCTGCATCCCACGACATCGTGGCGGTATAGATTCCATGGCGCATCGCGAGGGCGAGTTGAAATCAAATTTGGTGTGAGCGAGGAGTATCGCTTCAATGAAGACTGGAAAATGTTCGCGGGGCTTAACGTGTGGTACATTGACTACCGCAATGAGAATCCCGACAGGACGAGTGGTTGCAGCTGCGGAGATGCGTCGGTCGGAGTGGGGTGGAAGATGTTCTACGTAAAGGCAACATACTGGTTCAGGCCGGACCCAAGGGTCTTGACAAAGGGATCTTTGCCCTACAACTACTCGGAAAGGATGGTGTACAGTGCAGGTGTTCGATTTGCTTTCTAAGAGGGTTACTTGGACACACCCTGCGGAACGTGCAGTGGTGATTTGAAGGGAGTGGAAAGAATGAAAGATAACTATGCGATAATGCTTGTGGTCTTGGCGGCGGCGCTTGCCGTCGGCGCGGCGGCGGGATGGTTCGCGGCATGGGGGCGAGGGAAGAATAAATGTGGAAATGTGGAAGTGTGCAAATATGGCAATGTGGAAACTGCTAATGGTGACGGGGCTGGCGTGCCGGACAGTAGGGTGCGTCGTTCCGCAATCCCCGATGCCAAGCCCCTAAAGAAGTCTGATGCCCCTGCAGAAATGCGTCGCGAGCCAGAGGCTGCGAAGTCGGAGGAGAAGCCCGAGCAGGCGGCGCAGCCGGAACTGCAGAAAGACGACAATCCTTTTCCCCGCTACCTCGACATGTTCAAGAACAATCCCGAAGCGCTGGTGGCGGAGTTTCAGAAGGAGGCCGAGGCGAACCGTACCAGACAGGCGAAGATGCGTGAAGACGCCGTTGCCAAGCTGAATCTGAACGCGGGGCAGGCGGCGGTGTTTGAAAAGGCACTTGATGATCTTGTCGCTGCCGTGACGCAGCTGCAGCAGGAACAGGTCGATCTTGTGCTGAGTGGAAAGCTGAACATGGACACCGCCTCCGACGGACGCCTCTGGAACAGCAATCCGCTTTGGTCAAAAAGGATAAGCGCCGCACGCGAGGGCGCGGTCCAGGAGACGGCGGAGCGTTTGTACGAACAGCTGGAGTTCAGCGGCATTTCCGATGCGGACGCGCAAAACATCATCTATCGCGCCGCCTACCTCGCGTCCTTCTCCTACGAGTGCCTGGAGCCAAGCTTGCAGATATACGACAAAGTCTACAAGAACATGGGTGTCGGCAATGGCATATTCAGTTGGTGCAGTCATGCGAGGCGACAGGGCGGGAAATGATGAAGAAGCTCTTGGCAACGACTTTCCTTGCCGCAATCGCGGCTGTGTCGTCTGGCGTCGAGACGCAGTCGACGGCAATGCCGGCGTAACCCTTGAATCGGCGGTCAAGATTGTGGCGGAGGCAGTGGGCTATACGTTCGAGATATGCAAAGACGGCACGGTGGTCGTTTTCAAGGGTTCGAGGCGCGGAAGCGATGGGTGAATCAAGTAGAAGCCCTGTGAAGCGGCTGTTTCCGGGCGGGCGCTGAAACGGGCGCGACAAATCCGCCGCGATAGGAATTACATAGGATGAATCTCTGTCTTTTCTTCGAGGGTACGGGGCGGGGCGTCGCGGGCAAGGTAACGAACGTGACGCGGCT
>ODAI010018596.1_pt1 | contig 21584 bp, 20 predicted proteins | sample 1539321 | NCBI WGS metagenome assembly ODAI01 (sample SAMN02144231, study PRJEB22623) | gut metagenome | biome: sheep rumen | host: Ovis aries | place: New Zealand | reverse complement strand
TCCGCCGACGCCTTCGGCACATTCGGCCATCCCGAATCCGGGGAATGGCTGCCCGAGGCCCGGCGGGATTAGATCAACATCGTGGGCAAGTACGGCTCTCCCGTTTCCACGCTGCTTAAAAAAGCCGCTTCCCTGGATATTCAGGTGATTTGCCCCCTCCACGGCTCCGTGCTTTAGGAAAACCTGGGCTTCTACCTGGGCAAATACCAGACCTGGGCCAGCTATGCCCCGGAAGAAAAGGGCACCCTGGTGGCCTTTGGCACCCTGCACGGCAACACAGGCAAAGCGGCCCGGCTCATGGCGGACGAGCTCAAAGCCCTGGGGGAGACCGTGACCCTCATCGACCTGGCCCGGGACGACATGGCCCTGGCCGTGGCGGAAGCCTTCCGGTTTGATAAGCTGGTGCTGGCCTGCCCCACCTACGACGGCAATTTCTTCCCAAAGATGGAGGATTTCCTGCTGCACCTGAAAGCCAAAGCCTTCCAGAAGCGCAAGGTGGCCCTCATTGAAAACGGCTCCTGGGCCCCCATGGCCGCCAAGGGCATGAAAGCGTATCTGGAGCAGATGAAGGATATCGCCGTCTGCGACACCGTGGTCACCATCAAATCCACCGTGAGCGAGGCGAACAAAGCCCAGATCAAAGCACTGGCTCAGGAATTGGTGGGCTAACGAAGGATTATCCCGTGTTGGCCCTTGGCTTTGAAAAAAACAAAGCAGCAAAAGAATAACGCTGTGTCATTTTCATGCGCCTGCGCGGGGAAATGGCACAGCGTCGTTTTTCAGATTTCATAGGAAAAGAAATCACCAGAAAGCACTGCGGCGCTGGAGGAGGAACCATGGCGAAAACAGGCGTGAAGCTCAGCATCCATCCGGAAATCCTTGGAAAGCTCAGTTCCGGGAAACGGGAGCTTTGGCATGCCGCCCATAACGATGGCTCTGATAACCGCATCAATGGCGAAGCCGTCATGGAGACGGCTTCGTACAGCACCACCTTGGGCATCTTTTCCGCCATTTTTCAGGGCATCCGTAAAGCGTTCAGAAACAGGGGAAAAACGGAGGACGACTTTGTGGCGGAAAAGGAAGCCCGGGAAATCAACAAAACCTGCGACGCCCTGGACCTGATGCTGCGGGATTATTTGAAGGAAACCCAGGAAGGCATTTTAGCGGAAGAAACCATGGACGATGTAATGGATACCCTGAAAGACGCGGAAGTATACGCCCGGGCCGGAAAGCTGACGATTTCGGGGAAGAAAGAAGCGGCGGACATCCTCGGGAGCATCGGGGATTTTACAGCCGCCCTGATTGGAGAAACGGCTGGGAAGCCTTTTGATTCATCCGCTTTCCAATCGAATCCCTTTTCCCAGATTTTAGATTTGCTTTCCCGGCAAAAGGAATGGCTCCGGAAATCCGGAATGAAATAACAATCGTTTGATACCGTAATTGCGGTATTGATTCCCTTCGCCGGATGGAACGCGGCCCGGGAAAAGAAACGGAATGAGGTGCACCATGGGAAAAAAGAAGGCTTCCTTATCCAGCCGGTACAAGCGTTTTTTTCTCCATGAAACCACGGCCCTGGTGGCGGCTGGCATCAGCGTGCTGCTGCTGCCGGTGATCTATTTCTTTGGCAAAGCCTCCGGAGCCATGGATCTGGTGGGCCTGTATGATCTCATGATGCGGCTGACGCTGATCGTCACGCTGTATTATTCCCTGAAAGCCCATAAGCTGTTTCTGATGCAGGCGGCCACGGTGGGTCTTTTGTTCTGTATGCTGTGCACCCAATCCCAGTACGCCCTGGGCAACCTGGCCAGCCGGGATTCTGAAACCTACATCACCATGGGCCTGCAGGGCTTCATTTTTCTGGCGGGGGAGCGGATGAGCCTGTTTATTCAGTCCTTTGTGTGCGTGAATCATTTTGTGATCCACGCTGCCCGGCGGCAGGAGGCCATCCGGGCATCCGTCAATCAGGTGTCCATTCTGTTTCTGCTGGCGCTGGTGGTGGTTCAGCTGATCATCGCCCCGGTGCTGAGCTTTGAGCGGGCCTATATCCTGTATATCTGGACACTGCATCTGGATGAGCTGTTTATCTTCATCCTGGTGGCGTGCGCGGAGCTGATTCTCCTGATCGATCAGCGGGAATATGTGGGAGGGTGAACGCCAATGTCCAGAAATACGCACAAGGCCGTCTGGTTTTTGTTTACCACGCTGCTGTCCATTTTCAGCATTTGCGCCATTCAGATTTTTGACGGCTTCAACTGGCCCTTTTACGCGGTGACGCTGAATGCTCTGGTTTCTTTGGCCGGGCTGATTTTTCACCTGCATATGGATGAAAAGACGCAAAAGCGGCTGCTGATGAAATTGATGCGGCTGATACTTCTGCTCAATTCCATTTCCGTTTTCCTGATGCTGGGGCTGAGCCTGTTTATTCTCACCAGCCAGTATCACAACCCCCTGACGCCGGACGGCTATGTGTCCTCTGCCCGGGAAGCGGCCCAGGCGGCGGAGGATTCCGGGAAAAAGGTGACGCTGCTGGAAACGGAGAACCTGTATATCTATTATGCGGATTACGGCGAGCTTTCCTTCGTGGCAGGGGACAGGCCCTCCAAGGAGGATGAATCCATCCTGATGTGCGTGGCGGCGGCCTTCCAATCCACCTATCAGCTGGATTTTCACCACAGCAACATCGTGGGCTGGCACGTTGCCAACGGACAGCTGGAGCGGGGAAAACCCCAGGACAGGCTGGGGGCGTTTACCTATGTGAACGGAACCGCCCGCATCTGGAATATCGACCAGGCAGAGCAGGCCGTTCAAACCGCCGCGGCCCAGGGCGGGTCAGGCTATCAGCAGTTCATCGTTCTGTATGACGGGCAGCGGGGCGGCCACAGCAGCAACGAGTTTCGCTGCTTTCGGGTGCTGGCGCTGCTGAACGGAAGAGCCTGCGTGATCGACTCCCGCACGCAAATGCACTATAATGATTTTATTCAGGCGCTGGAGGAACTGGGGGTGCGGGACGCCCTTTACTGCGATATGGGAAGCGGCTGGAATTATTCCTGGTATCGAAAGGAAAATGACCAGCCTGTGGACATTATCGGCACCCCCTGGCCCTTCTCCCACAATTGGCTGGTGTTCCGCAAATAACTGCATATAAAGAGCCCGCAAAGCTATGTTGGTTCATGCTTTGCGGGCTCTTTTACAGGCATTACGGGCTTGTTCTCAAGGATGAAATTGACTCCTGAGCAAGGGGAATGCTTGGCCAGAAGCGTGATGAATACAAGCATTTTTTCATTTCTTTTGTAACAGCGGGAATCAATATCATATATTACTGCCCTGTTCTTTTTGAATATTTTTTTTCGGAACAGAGGTCTGGGGGAACCCGCTCTTTGGGTTCCAAAGAGCGGGTTCCCCCAGGAAAGCGTCCCTGAGCGTTCAGATCGTGGGATAGGAAACCAGGGCGGAAGGCGCTTTGATATGCAGCGGATATCCGTCGGCGGGCAGCAGCACGGTGCGTCCCGGCGGCACGGTGAGGCTGCCGTCCTCCCAAGTCAGGATGCATTCCCGGATGGCCGTAAGGATGCGGAACCGGCGGGGGTCGGGGGCCACGTCGGCGTCAAAGGCGCACAGGCGCTCCAGGGTAAAATGCGGGTCTTCCACCAGGCGGAACCGGCCCGGACCGATGGGGATTTCTTTTTCAGGCTGGCGCTGGGAATGAACGTCCACCACATCCACGGCCTTTTGAATATGCAACGGCCGCTTGTTGCCCTGGGCGTCCTGACGGTCCCAATCATAGAAGCGGTAGGTCAGATCGCTGGATTCCTGAATTTCATACAGGATGATGCCCGCGCCGATGGCGTGCACCGTTCCGGCGGGAATATAATATGTTTGTCCCGCCTTCACCTTCACCTTGCGCAGCAGCCCTTCCACGGCGGCGCCGTTTTCAGAAGCGGCTCGAAGGGTTTCCTTGTCGGTGCCTTCCTTGATGCCATACACCAATTCCGCGCCGGGCGCAGCGAACAGGATATGCCATGCCTCGGTCTTGCCCAGCTTGCCTTCCACCTGGGCGGCGTAATTGTCGTCGGCATGCACCTGCACGCTGAGCTTATCCTTGGCGTCCAGGAGCTTGAGCAGCAGGGGAAAAGGCCGACAGAAGCCGGGGCCGGTGAGCTTTTCGCCGTAGCCGCTGATGAGCGCGGTGAGGGTGCTGCCCTCGCTGTCCCGGCTTTCCAGCCCGGGAATCGCGCTGACCTCGAGGCTTTCGCCGGTGCGTTCATCGGGAATATCCTTGCCAAACATCATGCGCAGGCCCTCTCCGCCCCAGGGCGTGGCGGAGCCGCAGCGATACGCGGGAGACATTAAAATCGGCGCAATGGGCATGGCGGGTTCCTCCTTTAGGTGATTCGATCAGTTAGGAGTGATGAGTCTATCGTTTATGCTTCCCGCAGTTACAGCACGCTTTTGGTGGCGATCACGTCCACGCCGGTGCCGCATACGTCGGGAATCAGCACGTCGCCTGCGGCAATGGGAGCCTGGAAGGGCTTTTCCATGATGGCGCTCATGCAGGCGCTGATCAGCTTCTTGGGGATGGGGGTGCGGGTTTTCAGGCTGACGGGCATATCCCGATCCTTGACCGGGGCCACGGCGGTGACCATCCTTAAGGGGGCCACGCATTCCTGCCGGGCATAGGCGTCGCCCCGTTTGCAGGTGTTGCCCTTCACGGACAAAACAGTTTCCCCTTCGTGGGTCACTTCCATCCGGCAGCCCACGGGGCAGTTGATGCAGGTAATGATTTCTGTGGTGCTCATTTTTTATTCCTCAGCTTTCTTGCCTGCCAGGCGCACGATGGCCCGGGCAAAGATCCGGGCGTTTAGGAACAGGGAGTCCAGGGTCATGAATTCATCGGCCTGGTGGGCCATTTCCACTTCGCCGGGGAACAGAGCCCCGAAGGCCACCCCCTCCTCCATGGACTGGGCATAGGTGCCGCCGCCGATGGCGATGGTTTTCTTTTCTCCGCCGGTCACCTCATGATAGGCTTCCAGCAATTCCTGCACCAATTCCGTCTGGTCGCTCACAAAGTGGGGAGGACGGGTGCCCGCGTCCTCGGCTTTGAGGAATTTCAGCCGCTGTGCCAGCAGCTGGAACATTCTTTCCGGACTGAACAGCACAGGATAGCGCACGTCCATCAGGGCGGTGACCCGGCCATGCTCGATATTGATGATATCCAGGCTGCCGGTGAGCTCCCCGGAAATATCGTCCCGCATGGCGATGCCCAGGTTTTCCCCGTTGTAGGTCATGCCCACGGTTTGGGCCAGCTCCAGCAGCGCGCCCTGAACGCCCAGGGCCTCAAAGATCAACAGCATCTGCCCGATGGCGTTGCGGCCGTGGGAGGGGAAGGCGGCGTGGCCGGTGAGGCCGGTGGTTTCGATGATCACGGCCCCGTTGCCCAGGGTGGTTTTTACCGGGAAGCCCAGACGCTGGCCCGCTTCCTCCGCTTTTTTCGCGGTTTCCTCGTCGCCCTCCACCAGGGCGGAGGCGAAGCCGGGAATCACATTGGCCCGCTCGCCCACCTGCATGGACAGAACCTGCAAGCCTTCCTTGCTCAGCTCTCCTGTAAACTGGATATGGGAGCCGCCTTTTTCAATGTTGATCACCGGATAGTCCGCGTCGGGGCTGAACCCGGAGCGGGGCATTTCCGTCACTTTTTTATAATACCGCATATCGGAGGAGCCGCATTCCTCGTCGCAGCCCAAAATGAGCCGCACCTTCCGCCGGAGGGGAATGCCCGCTTCCTTGACCGCCCGCATGGCATACAGCGCCGCCACGGCGGGGCCCTTATCGTCGCTGGTACCCCGGCCAAAGATTTTGCCGTCGGCGATTTCCCCGCCGAAGGGCTCCCTGGTCCAGCCATCGCCCACGGGTACCACGTCCAGATGGGCCAGAATGGCCAGGGCGTCCCGGGTGGAGCCTTCGCCCAAATCGGCGTGGCCCGCGTAGCCGCCGAAGATTTCCGTTTTCAGGCCGAAGCGCTCGCAGTCCGCCATGGCGGTATCCAGGGCTTTCCGGGCCTCGACGCCAAAGGGCGCGCCGGGGGCTTCCTCTCCCTTCACGCTGGGAATGCGCACCCATTTTTGCAGGGTGTCCACCATTTCTTCCCGGTACTCATCCAGCAGCTTTTCAATTTTATCCATGGTTGGCTTGCTCCTCCTTCAGGGCCTGGCCCAAACGTTTGATTCCCTCGAGCAGCTGCGCCCGGGGACAGGCGAAATTGATGCGCATAAAGCCTTCTCCCTCCTGACCGAAGAAGGTGCCCGCCGTCAGCGCCACGCCAGCCTGCCTGCATTTTTCCGCCATTTGTTCGCAGGTGAGGCCGTAGGCCCGCATATCCGCCCAGGCCAGATACGTGGCCTCGATGGGGGAGAGGCGTGCCTTGGGTACATATTGGCGCATCCATTCCCCAAGCAGCGCCCGGCTGCCGTCCAGGTAAGCAAGCAGGCCGTCCAGCCAATCGTCGCAGGCCGTATAGGCGGCCCGGGCGGCCAGACGGGCAAAGGGGTTGCCGCTGACCACGCCCGCGCTGGCAAGGGCCTGGCGGAACGCTGCCATCATTTCCTCATTCATGCAGATGGCCGCGGCCTGCTGCAGGCCCGCCACGTTAAAGGTCTTGCTGGCGGAGCAGAGCATCACGGCCCGCTGACGGCCTTCCGGAATAGAGAGGATCGACACGAACCGGCCCGGCTGATACACGAAATCCGCGTGGATCTCATCGCACACCATGGGCACGTTATATTTTTCCGCCAGACGGCAAAGGGCGGTCAATTCCTCCCGGCTCCAAAGGCGGGACACGGGATTGTGGGGGCTGCACAGCATCATCAGCTTCGCCCCGTTTTGAAGGGCCTGTTCCATGCCCGCATAATCCAGTTCATAACGCCCGGTCTCCTCCTGCCGCAGCAGGGACACGGGCATGATTTTTCGCCCGTTGGCCCGGATGGCTTCATAGAAGGGGCCGTAAACCGGGGTCAGGATGGCGACGTCGTCCCCTTCCCGGGTGAACGCCCGGACGCAGGTTTTTAAGCCCGTGATCACGCAGGGCAGCATTTGGGTCTGCTTGGGCTGCGCCTCAAGCCCGTGACGCCGCCGCCAGAAGGAAACCAGCGCTTCCCCGTCCAGGGGTCTGTCGATATTATACCCAAAGCAGGGGTGGGACACCCGGCGTTGCAGGGCTTCTACGATGGCGGGGGCGCAGGGGAAATCCATATCCGCCACCCACAGGGGCACCCCGTCGGGGTTCATCACGTCCCGGTCGTCCCATTTTTCGCATTCGGTGTTCCGGCGGTCCATGGGCCGGTCAAAATACCTTTCGTCAAACCCCATCCTGATTTCCTCCCTGGCAGCGGATCACCCAGAATCCGCTGCTTTTTTCCACGGTGTCCACTTGGTGAAAGACGGTTTTTAAATACCTGAGGGCGGACTCAGCCCCCTGCTGCTTCCGGATCACTAAAAAGAGCTGTCCCGTTTCTCCCAGGCGCTGGGCGCTGTCTGCAAACATCCGGTAGATCACTTGCTTGCCCGCCCGGATGGGAGGATTGGTGAGGATAAAATCAAAATCCCCGTCCACATTGTCTAGCCCGTCGCTTTCCAGAATCTGGGCAGAAACGCCATTGACCCGGGCGTTTTCCCGGGCAAGGTCCAGGGCCCGCCGGTTCACGTCGCTCATCACTACCTGGGCGTCTGGAAAGATTTTTGCCACGCTCACGCCCACCGCGCCCCAGCCGCAGCCCAAATCCAGCACCCGGCCTGTCAGGCTTTCCGGCAGGCTTTTCAAAAGCACCTGGGTGCCATAGTCCACTTCGCCCTTGGAAAAGACACCGGCGTCGGTTTTGAACTTCAAATCATGCCCCCGGTAGGTCCACAGGGCCGTCTGATATTGATGGTCGCTGAGCGGCGACGCGGAATAATAATGATCGTTCATGCGTTCAAGCCCGCCGCTTCGTACAGGGCGGCGGTTTCTCCCTCCGTCAGTTCCCGGAATTGACCCGGGGCCAGCCCATCGTCCAGGGGCAGGGGGCCGAAGCTGAGCCTGTGCAGGGCGATCACCGGCTTTCCCACCGCGCCGAACATGCGCTTGACCTGGTGATACTTTCCTTCCTGCACCGTGACCCGCCCTGTGTCAGGGGACAGAATTTCCAGCTTTGCGGGCAGGGCGGTAAAATCCTTGAGGGGAATGCCCCGGGCAAACAGCTGAATATCCGAATCGTTCAGGCAGCCTTCTACCCGGGCTTCATAGACCTTGTCCACGTGCCGGTCCGGGGAAATGAGCCGGTGGGCCAGCTCGCCGTCGGTGGTGAGCAGCAGGATGCCGGTGGTGTCCTTGTCCAATCGGCCTACGGGCATGCAGCCCAGGGCGGTATACAGAGGCGGCAAAAGCTCCATCACGGTTTTCTGCCGGGGATCCTCCCGGGCGGTGAGCACCCCTGCGGGCTTATACAGCATCAGATGCCGGTCCAGCCGGGTGTCCAGGAGCTTTCCGTCCAGGGCCACTTCCGCCTCCAGGGGCGTTTGAAAGGAAGGGTCCCGGATGATTTCACCATTTACCCGGACCCGGCCCGCCTTCAGCATGTCCTTTACGCCGCTGCGGGAGGCCAGGCCCAGCCGGGACAGGAGCTTATCCAGCCTGACGCTCATTTCTGATCCTGCTGGAAGGCGTCGTGCTTTTCCTGCTCCTGCTCAAACTGCTTGCGCAGGGCCTCGTACCGCTCTTTTTCTTCTTCAAACTGGCGGCGCTTTTCTTCAAAGGCCTCCTGCTCTTTTTGCTTTTCCAGGGCTTTTTCGTCTGTTTTTTCGTCCGCTTTTTCGTCCTTTTCCGCAGGCGCTTCTTTTTCCTCGGGCGCGGGCGCTTCCTTTTCTTCCCGGGCCTTTTGCTCCTGGGCCGCTAAATTCTCTTCCCACTTGGCGATCTTCTGCCGCTTGGCTTCCAGCACGGCCGTGTTATCCTTGGCGGTTTCTTCTTCATGGGTGTGTTCGCTGCCGGAGGAGGAATGTTCTTTGGAGCGGATCAGCCTGCCCATCAGCGCCGCGTTGCGGGACTTGCGGTATACGCACAGGGGCAGATACAGCACGGCGAACACCGCCAGCAGCTCCAGCAGCACCACCTGGGGCACCTTTTCATTGAGCAGCTTGAGCAGCTGCCGCAGCACCAATTCTATGTTCAGGGAAAAATTCACGCTCTTCATGGCGTACAGGGCCAGCACGGCGGCAAAGCCCACCCAGGCGGGAATGGATAAAAGCGCGTTGACGAAGGTGTTTTTCCGCATTTCGCCCCGGTGCTTTTTGAGAATGCGGCGGCTCCAATGCAGGGTCTTTTTCGTGCCGATGGAGCGAACGGGCAAATATTCAAAGGGCAGATCCCGCCACCAGCCGTAAGCAAACAGAAGCGCAAACAGCAAAAGCACGCCCGCGATGATCAGATAAGCCAGGGTGGCTTTTCCGTTCAGCCTTTCGATCAGCCAATGGATGGGTATATTAAAGGTATGCACGTCCAGGATTTTTCGGGCAATGGTGAAATACCCCATGCAGGCCAGGAAAGGCAGCCCCCACAGAATGCCCCGGAGATAGCGCAGCAGGCCGGTTTTAAGCCAGGTAGAGTAAACGTTCTTTTTTCTGGAATGGGCGCTGCGGCTGTAATAGACCCGGCGCATTTTCTGCCGGGCCCAGAACCGCATGGGGATCACCGCGAAAATATAGATGACCACGCATCCGGCGATGGCCAGTTCATCGGGCAGCTTGCCGCCCAGCATCTTGGACAGCAGCATGGGGGCCAGCGCCGCCAGCCGAAGCAAAATCTGAACGATGGCCACCGTGCTGATTTCGTCAAAGCTCCGCCTGATGCCCTTTCGCGCAATTTTGCCGATGGATACCCGTTCGCTGCTTTCGCTCATGTTTCTTACCCCTCCCGTGTTTGTACGCATGAAGATTCAACATATTTCATTATACTGCAAACGTGCTCCTTTTGCAACCGAAATTCCAAGTAATTCAGGGCAATCGCTTACGAAAACAGCACGCTGCAAATCCACGGAAAAATGTAGGGGCGTTTATCTCCGCCCGCTAAAGATCATCGTTTCATGTACTTGCTATTCCAGCATTCGTAATGCCAGTTTTTTCGGGCGGATGATATCCGCCCCTACACAATGTGGTTTTTAGTTTCGTGTCATATAATCCTCCCAAACGTGGTATTTTATCTCCAAATCTGGGATGTATTTTATCAAATATAACCCTCTGAAACCTTTGTGCCATAAGGATAAAATGAAAGAAGCCTTGATTTTCAAGGCTTCTCGTTTTATGCCGGCGGTGGGACTCGAACCCACACGAGTGATTAGCTCAACGGATTTTGAGTCCGTCACGTCTGCCAATTCCATCACGCCGGCATGGCAACCAACAATTGCTTATCTATTATAATGACTTTTTCCCGGTCTGTCAAGCTTGAAATTTGCGGGAGGGTAAATTGTCTGCCTGGCGTCTCGGGGTGAGGGGTTCATGGCTGGCCCCGAGAAAGAGGGCTTAACGGTGAGAGCTCAGAGGCTCTTCTTGTGTCAAATTCAGCTTTGTTCTCCGTGTCCGACAATATCATCTGTACGCTGAACCCTGTACCCTGTACACTCTGCCCCGCTCTGCTTCCTGTATTCAGCAGTCATAGGATTTCCATATTCCGGGCATCCTGAAGGGGAAAGGAGAGGATGAAAATGAAACATATGCAGGCGCTGTGTCTGGCGCTGCTTTGGCTGCTTTCCCTGGGCGTGAGCGGGGAGGCGGAGGAAGCCATGTATTACCGGGTCGTCGCCCGGGACGATAGCCCCGCCGCTCAGGAGGAAAAGCTCCGGGCCCGGGAGGCGACGCTGCGGACCTGCCCGGACAATCCCGAGGATTTGGAACAGGCGCTGCCCCGGATCACGGAAGCGGTGAACGCGGCCGTTGGAGCGTGCCGGGTGGAGCTCAGGTCCTGGCAGCCTCATGAAAAAATGCCCTCCGCCCTCACCCTGTATATCACCTTGGGAGAGGGAAAGGGGCATAACTGCTGGGGTCTTTTGTATCAGGATTCCCTGCGCCTGGCCCAAATCGAGGGGGACGGGGAGCCGGGCGGGGAAACGGCGTTTGAATGGCCCTTTTTGGAATGGCTTTTTCGCCTGATCGGATGGAAGCTTCTTTAGGGGATAATCAGTTCGGAGTGAGGAGGCGAAAAGAGTTAGGAGTGAGGAGTTAAATCAGTGAGGAGTTAGGAGTGAGGAATGAGGAGTTAATAGTGTTCCAAGTCTTGCGCCGTTTCTTATGTGCGACTATTATTATATGCACCCTGTACTCTGCACGCTAAACTCTCGTCCTCATCCCAATTGCCTTTTTGCTTCATAAGAGATGCTCGATCAGCGTATGTACGCCCAGCAGGATCAGGATGACCCCGCCCAGGATTTCCGCCTTGCGCTCATATTTGGCTCCGAACAGGCTGCCCGCCTTCACCCCGGCCATGGACAGAAGACAGGTGGTAACGCCGATGAGCAGGATGGAGCGGTAAATGTTTACCTCCAAAAACGCGAAGGTCACCCCAACGGCCAGAGCGTCGATGCTGGTGGCCACCGCCAGGGGCAGCATGGAGCGAACCGACAGGGCGCTGTCCGTTTCCGGCTCGTCCTTGTCAAACACCGCCTCCCGGATCATGTTGCTGCCAATCAGGGTCAGCAGCCCGAAGGCGATCCAATGGGCGTAGGCGTTGATGGCGTCCTTGAACTGGGCTCCCAGGAAATAGCCAATCAGGGGCATCAGCGCCTGGAATCCCCCGAACCACAGGCCCACGATCAGGGCGTGGCCCAGATTGATTTTTTTCAGCGCCAGGCCCTTGCAAACGGCCACGGCGAACGCATCCATGGACAGCCCCACGGCCAGCAGCAGTAAAGAAAAGAAACTCATACAACACCTCAGGCGAAGAAATGATAAGAAGACAAGAAGAAAACGAGTGTTCAGAGTGAAGAACTCAGAGTGCAGAGAATATAGCCGGATACAGGGAGCGGAGCCAAACTTGGAAAAAGCTGAATTAACTGAACTCTTTCGTTGTTGTTGTTGTCCAACTATTAACTCCTAACTCCTCACTCCTAACTCCTCACTGATTATACACTGTTTAAAAAAAGTCCCATGCTCCAGCGCTCTTTTCAGGCCGCTGGCCCATGGGCTTTCTGATTGTTGAATATGCGAAGGAGGCAGGGATTATGCCAGAATTTCGCCCTCGTTTTCCACCGTCACTTCTTCCACCTGACGGATGGCCCAGCGGGCAACGGTCATTTCCATGGGGGCGCCGCCCTTCTGGCCAACAGCCAGAGTGATGGTGTCGTCCTTGATGGAGGTGATGGTGCCATAGATGCCGCCGATGGTGGTGATCCGATCGCCGGACTTTAAGTTATTCAGCATTTCCTTGACCTGCTTGTCCTTCTTCCGCTGGGGACGGATGAGCATGAAATAGAACACCAGGCCCATCAGCACCAGGGGAAGCACCATCTGCAAAATCGCAGCCAGGGGAGAAATCTCCGGCACTTCTCCGGCAGCCGTCGTGCCTGCGGCAGCCGTACCCGCGGCAGCAGTGCCCGCGGCTTCCGCCAGGGCGGGGGAAATGCCAAACAGCCAATCCATGATCATGGGTGTAATACCGCCTTTCAAATTTCTTGTACGTTATTCTTGATTGTACGTCCCCTATTATATAATGAATTTCTTCCGCTGTAAACCCCTTTTTCCAAAGGAAAAATACCCGGGAAATTGTAAATTATTTCAGGTTTGTTACGTGTCTGTGTCGGCTTTTGTTGCATTTCCCGCTTTCCTTTGGTATAATGATACATGGCGTTCAGGGAGGAGTTAGGAATTAGGAGTGAGGAGTTAGGAGTGAGGAGTTAATAGCTTCAATCAAAGTGTTCAGATATTTTCGCTTTTCCAAGCTTTGCTCCGCTTTTGGTGTCCGGCTATATTCTCTGCACGCTGCCATCTCCACTCTCGTCCTAATGCCTAATGCCTATTGCCTAATGCCTTATTATCTTAGAACTTAGAACTTCTAAAAAAGGAGACTGCTTAAAAATGCAATCCGCTTCTGTTTCCGCCCAGACCCGGCCCCTGATTTACGCCCTGCAGCAGAACATCCGCCGGGTGATCGTGGGCAAAGACGACGCCATCGAGCTGATGCTCATCGCGCTGATCTGCCGGGGCCATGTGCTTATCGAGGACGTGCCTGGGGTGGGGAAGACCACCATGGCCGCGGCCCTGGCCAAGTCCCTCCAGTGCAGCTTCAAGCGCATCCAGTTTACCCCAGATGTGACGCCTTCCGATGTGACAGGCTTTACCATGGTGAATATCCAGACCGGAGAAATGGAGTTCAAGCCCGGAGCGGTGATGAGCCAGATCATCCTGGCGGACGAAATCAACCGCACCAGCCCCAAGACCCAGTCTTCCCTCCTGGAGGTGATGGAGGAGGGGCAGGTGACCGTGGACGGGGTGACCCATACCCTGCCCCGGCCCTTTATGGTCATGGCCACCCAGAACCCGGTGGACTTCGTGGGCACTTATCCCCTGCCGGAGGCCCAGATGGACCGGTTCTTTTTAAAGGTCTCCGTGGGCTATCCCTCCATTGAAGAGGAAATGGACATGCTGGAAAGGTACACCGGCCAGGTGACCCCCATGCAGACCCTGTCCCCTGTGTGCGGGGCGGAGGAGATCCTGTCCATGCAGGAGCAATTGGGCACCATTTACGCCAGCCCCGAGGCCCGCAACTACGTGGCCAGCATCGTGGCCGCCACCAGAAATCATCCTGCCCTGCAGCTGGGGGCGTCCCCCCGGGGCTCCATCGCCCTTTTGCGGGCGGCCCAGGCCTGCGCGCTTCTGTCCGGACGGGACTATGTGCTCCCTGATGATATCCGCCATATGGCGCTGCCGGTGCTGTCACACCGGCTGATTCTGACCCCGGAGGCCCGGATGAAGGGCATATCGGCTTCCCAGCTTTTGCAGCAGCTGATCGAAACAGTGCCGGTGCCCGCGGGCCGCGCATGACGGGCCGCGGTCTGGCGGCCGTGGCCGCCCTGATCACCAGCGCCTTGTGCGCCCTGTCCCTGGGCAACGCGCTGTATGCCTACATGGCGCTGCTGCTGGCGCTGCTGCTGGCGTACGGGCTGGTAAGCTGCCTGTGGGCTTTATTTTCCGTTTCCTTCGATCAGCGCCTGACGCCGGAAAAGGCCGCCCGGGGGGAAATATGCACCCTCACCGCCCGCGCCCGCTGCGGCTGCCCTTTGCCCCTGGGACCCATGAAGGCGGTTTTTTCCTATGGCGGTCAGGAGGAAGAATATGTATTTCCCACAGGGCTGATGAAAAACAGTATCAAAACCCTGTCCGTTCCGGCCCGTCACGTGGGCCAGTTTGACGCAGGGGTGAAGCGGCTGGAGGTCTGTGACCTGTTCGGCCTGTTCCGTATGCCCGTGGGCATCGGGAAAAACATAGGCGCGGTCACTGTGCTGCCCCGGCCCTTTGACATTGAAAAGCCCCGGCTGACCCTGGGTGAGGACGGCTCCGTGGCCCTGGCCCGCAGCCAGGAGGATTATAACGCTCCGGAGGACGTGCGCCCCTGGCGGCCCGGGGACGCCATGAAGCGCATCCATTGGAAATTATCTTCCCGGAAAAGGGAAATATTGGTGCGCCGATTCGAGACGCCCGCCCCGCCGGACACCCTGATCCTCCTGGACTGCGACACCCCCCTGGGGGGAGAGAATGTTCCCGAAGGAGAAGAAAAGCTGGTGGACGCCCTGTGCGAAACCGCCGTGGCCGTGGCCCGGATGCAGATGGAGGACGGCAGTCCGGTCCGCCTGCCCATGTACGGAAAGCGGGCCAACGAGTTTGCCTCCGACCAGGCCGAGGGCCTGGCTCTCCTCCAGGAAATGCTGGCCATGCAGCCCTTCGGGGGCGGGGAGGACTTTGCCCGGGTGCTGAATCTGGAGCTGCGCCGGATGCGCCGCACCGGAGCCACCGTGATCATCACCACAAGGCTGAACGCCAGGATCGTGGAGGCGGTGAGCCATATCCGCCGCATGGGTCCCAGCGCCCGGCTGTATCTGGCCACCTTTACACCGGAGGCGGAAACGTACCAGCCCTTCGTGGCCCAATTGCAGCATCATTTGGTGGAGGTATGCTATGTCACGCCTGCTTGATCAAACCTGGAAAGGGGCGCTGCTGGGCTACTGCACCGCGCTGCTGCTGAGCGTGGGCATGAGCCTGACGGTGTTCCGGGCCTTCGCCCCCTTGCAGGCGGCGTGGCCGGTGATTCCTTTGTGTGCTTTGTTTACGCTGCTTTTTTACGGGCTGTTTCAGATAAAGTTTCCCCATAAGGGCCTGATTTTCCTGGGGGCGCTACTGGCCCTGGGAGCCTGGGGAATGCTGGGCGGCGGCCCTGTCCATACCCTGATTCAGATGGGCAAGGCGGCCTGGCTCTCCTTCCAGGGCAGCCCCGACGCCATGACCTTTTACGCAGGAGCGGCCCGGGCCACGGTGTGCCTTTTGTTTTCCCTGCTGGGGGCCGCCCTCTACTGGGACCGGACCGTGCCCCTGGCGGTGTTTACGGTGGTGAGCCTCATCGGCATCGCCTTTCTCTTCGGCCAACAGGAGGAGCTTCTTTTGATGGCCCTGCCCGCCGCCGCGGGGGTGCTGCTGCTGATGGCCTGGCAGGACGGAAAAAAGCTCTCCCCGCTGCCGGTGGCCGTGCTGCTGGCTGCCCTGGCCTTTCTGCTTTTGCCCGCCCGGATGAAGCCGGTGTCGCCCTTCAAGGAAACCGCGGAAAACATCCGCCATTTCGTGGAGGATTATTTGTTCTTCAACCAGTACCGGGCTGCCTTCTCCCTCACCGCCGAGGGCTACCAACCCTTGGACGAGCGCCTGGGTGGGCCGGCGGAGCCGGTGGATCATTCCGTGATGGAGGTGAATACCCGGCGCACGGTGCTGCTTCGGGGCAAAACCTACGATCAGTATAACGGCCTCAATTGGTACGACACCCTGTCTTCCCGGCGGTATCTGTCCGTGTCGCCCCGGTATTTGAGCCTGCGGGAAACGATTTTCGACCTGGACAAGCCCCTTTCCGGGGACGGGGACACAGAGCCCCTGACCACGACGGTGCATTTTTTAAACCCCGGCACCACCACCCTGTTCGCCCCCTCCCATACCCGCACCCTGCAGATGGACGGGGACAGAATGGTGCTCTATTACAATGCGGCGGGGGAATACTTCCTCACCCGCAACGTGGAAGCGGGGGACAGCTATACCCTGACCTATCTGCCCCTGGCCCCCGGCAGCAGGGCCACGGAAGCCCTGATCCGGGAAAATGCCGGGATGGAGGACCCCCGGTACGGGGAGGTCATCAAGGATTACCTGCAACTGCCCACCCATATTCAAAAAGAAATCTATGACCTGGCCGCCGCCATCACCCAGGGCTGCGAAACGCCCTATGAAAAGGCTGTTGCCATCCGGGATTATCTTCGGCGCAATTACCGCTATAACCTGAACGTGGACGCCCCGCCGGAGTCGGTGGATTTTGTGGCTTGGTTTCTCATCGGGGAAAAGCAGGGCTACTGCACCTATTTCGCCTCTGCTATGACGGTGCTGTGCCGCATCGCCGGGGTGCCCGCCAGGTATGTGACGGGCTACGTAGCCATGCCCAACGACAGCGGTATCACCGTGGTCACCGGGGAACACGCCCACGCCTGGACGGAAATCTACCTGAACGGCTTTGGCTGGCTGGAATTTGACCCCACTCCCCGCAGCGACAATAACCCCGACGAGGCCCCGGAGGAAAGCGGCGGCTCCTCCCGGCAGGAACAGCCCACGCCCACGCCGCTGCCCACGCCTACGCCGGAGCCCACCCAGGCGCCCTCCGACGCCCCCGGGGAAACGCCCACCCCCGCACCTACCCAGGAGCCGGAAAACGGCCCTCAGGAGAACGGACCCACGCCAACGCCTCCGCCCCCCGCGCCGGGGCAGGCATCCCCCACGCCGCCCTCCGTCCAGCCGCCGGAGCCCATCGAAAGGGAAGAGGAAGGCGGCTTCCCCTGGTGGCTGGTGCTGCTTCTGGCCCTGATAGCGTTCGTCGGCCTTCGGGTCTATTTCACCGAGCCTGTGCGCCGGGCCGCCCGGCATCCGGACAAAGCTCCTGTGATCCTCTATTCCGGGGTGTGCGCCCTGCTGAACCGCCGGAACCTTCGCCGCCAGCCCATGGAAACCCTCCATGACTTTGCCGTCCGGGCGGATGCCTCTCTGGGAAAAACTGGGCTGCCTTCGGTGATGCCCCTGACGGACGCCTATGCCGCCTGGCTCTACGGCCGCCATCGGATGGACGCCCAGCCCTTCCAGCGGACGTATCTGGCCCTGCGGAAGGCTGCCTCCCCCTGGGCCCGATTCTGCCTGGCCCTCCGGCGGGTGTTCTCCTTCCGGAAAGGATAGGGGAAGAGTAATAGAGCAGGAAAATGCTGGCAAAAGAAGCTCGCTTCTCCTTGGAGCCCCTGGCGGGGTATGAAAGAATCTGCGCAACGTGCACAAAAAAATGACGAAAATTGCATCAGGTATCCGAATCATGGAACAAATGGTATAAAAGTGCTAAAAAACGTATAAAATAGCTCCCGCGGCACTTGCGGTGCGGCGGGATTTTTGTTATAATGGAATGGGGAGAATGATCGAAAATGTCTTTTTTTGAAAATTTCAATGACGGAATTCGTTCGGTCCCAGTCGCCGAACATGTAACTTTGGATAAATTTACCACGCTCCGGGTGGGCGGTCCCGCAGATTATTTTGCGGAGCCCGAGAGCGAAGCCCAGCTGCTTTCCCTGCTTCGGGCGGCCCGGGACAGGGAAATCCCCGTGCTGCTGCTGGGCAATGGCTCTAATGTGCTGGTGCGGGACGGAGGCTTTCGCGGCCTGGTGATCAGGCTTGGGAAAGGCTTTTCCCAGGTGGAATGCAAAGGAAACCGGATTTACGCCCAGGCGGGGGCGCTGCTGAGCGCCGTGGCCAGGGCCGCACAGGAGCATCATTTGACGGGCCTGGAATTTGCCCATGGCATTCCCGGCACGGTGGGCGGCGGCGCTTATATGAACGCCGGGGCCTATGGCGGGGAGCTGGCAAATGTGATTTCGTCCCTGCGGGTGCTCAAGGGAGACGCCGTGACCGAAATTCCCGTGACAGAAATGGATTATGGCTACCGCCGCAGCCGGGCCATGGAAGAGGGCTGGATCATTACCGGCGTCACCTTTTCTTTGCTTTCCGGGTCGGACGGGGACATCGACGCCGCTATGCGGGATTTTGCTTCCCGCCGCCGGGAAAAGCAGCCCCTGGAATATCCCAGCGCCGGTTCCTTTTTTAAGCGTCCAAAGGGCCATTTCGCCGGGGCGCTGATCGAGGGGGCGGGCTTAAAGGGGCTGACCGTGGGCGGGGCCCAGGTGAGCGAAAAGCATGCCGGGTTCCTGATCAACCGGGGCGGGGCTTCTGCCGCCGATTTTCTGGGCCTGATGGCCGCGGTGCAGCAAAAAGTGGCGGATCAGTACGGGGTGAAGCTGGAGCCCGAGGTGCGCATCGTGGGGAGTGACAGATGAGCTTTTCTTCCCAGGTGAAAGAGGAATTGATCCGCGTTCAGCCCGAGAAGCCCTGCTGCATGCTGGCGGAGCTGAGCGCCTTTACCCAAACCTGCGCCTCCCTGCGCCTGGCGGGGCGGGGACGGGTGCGGGTGGTATATGAAACGGAAAACGCCGCCGTGGCCAAGCGCATCTTTCTTTTGCTCAAGCGGCGCATGGAAATCACGCCCCAATTGGAATTCAACCGTCACAAGCGCCTGGGGGGCAGGCGGCTGTCCATTCTGACGGTGCCGGAGGCGGAAAGCCGGAAGCTCCTGATCGCCCTGCGCATGGTGCAGGAGTCAGACAGCGGGCCGGTCTACAAGGGCCTGCCCCGAACGGCCATGACCCGGCGCTGCTGCCGGGCGGCCTTCGTGCGGGCATCCTTTCTGGGGGGCGGCTCGCTGACCAACCCGGATTCCGGCTATCGACTGGAGTTTACCGCCACCGAGGCCCAGGCTGAGGCGCTGATGAAAATGCTGGAAAAAAGCGCCATCAAATCAAAAACTGTCCAGCGCCGGGAGGAGCAGGTGGTGTATCTGCGCCGGGGAGACGACGTGGTCAACTGCCTGGCCCTGATGGGGGCCCACCGGGCGCTGATGGACATGGAAAACACCCGCATCGGACGGGACGCCCGCAACCAGGCCAACCGGGCCCGCAACTGCGACGAGGCCAACCTGAAAAAGCAATTGTCCGTGGGCGGCGAACAGGCCCGGGCCATCGAAATGTATGAAGCGGCACAAGGGCTGAACGCGCTGCCAGGGAACCTCAGGGAGATCGCCCGGGCAAGAAAAACGCATCCGGAAGCTTCCCTGGAGGAATTGGGCCAGATGCTGGAAAAGCCGCTGGGCAAATCCGGCGTTCATCACCGCTTGCAGCGGCTGATGGCTCTGATCCGGGAAGATCAAATACAGGGTGGGGAACACAAGGATGATCAGGAAAGCGCTGAATCTGATGGGCATCACGCCCATGAGCAGGAAACAAAGTGAACAGCTGGTGAACACCGCCAGCCAGTTTTCTTCCTGTATCCTTTTTGAGCATAGAAACCGCACATTCAACGGAAAATCCATGCTGGGCATTCTGTGCCTGGGGGTGACGGGGCGGGACCCGGTGATTCTGACCGTGGACGGGGAGGACGAACAGGCCGCCAGCGACGCCATCTGCGCCCTGCTGGACGGGGGCGTCAGCCCGCCGAAAAACTACGCCGACGCCGTGAACCTGATGCGCTATGTGAAGGAAAGGTATATCAATATTCTCCAGGACAATCTGGTGGGCATTTATCTCCATGGCTCTCTGGCCTCCCATTGCTTTTTGTGGGAACACAGCGATATTGATTTTCTGGTGGTGGTGCGCAGACGCCTGACCATTGAAAAGAAGATCGAGCTGGTGGAGGTGGTCTATTCCCTGTCCGCCGAAGCCCCGCCGGAGGGCTTTGAAATGAGCGTGGTGCTGGAAAAATATTGCGAAAAAGCCCCCTATCCCATGCCCTTTGAGCTGCATTTTTCCCGGATGTATCTGCGGGATTACGAGCGGGACGCCCGGGGCTTTTGCAGCCGCATGCACGGCGAGGACCCGGACCTGACCTCCCATATCGCCAACCTCTACGCCTATGGCGTGACCATTTACGGGCCCAGCGTGCAGCGTGTGTTCGGCCAGCCCAACCGGCGGGATATCCTCTGCTCCATCCGTCAGGATCTGGAGGATGCCCCGGAGCATTTGAACGAGCGTCCGGTCTATTATGTGCTGAACCTGTGCCGGGCTGTGGCGTTCTATCGGGCCAATTTGATCCTGAGCAAAAAGGCCGGGGGCGAATGGGCCTTAAAGCATATGGAGTCCAGCCATCAGCGGGTGATCCAGGCCGCCATGAACGCCTATGAAACGGGCCTGGGTATGAGCTATGACGAGGGTGAGGCGGAAAGTTTCTGCTATGACGCGCTGTCGGAACTCAATGAGCAATGAAAGAAATAGGCAATAGGAATTAGGCAACTTTATCAACATAACGAGCCGGCACGGCCATCAAGGCTGTGCCGGCATAATTTATTTGGTTCAATACAAAATGTTGTGGAATATCAATCAATCCATAACTCCTTCCTGCATAAAGCATTGGAAAAGGAAGATCGGCGTCTGTCATTCCTTGATTGCTTTCTCGGAGGGGGACGAAGCGCGGACAGCCGCCGGTGGCGGACGTCCTGTCCGCGCCCACAAACTTTTGCAGTGAGCCATTATTTGCTTTTGAACGGATTTATCGCAATCAATATATCGTCATGCTTTCCACAGGCGCTGATGTATTTGGATTTTGATTTGGGAGATAAAGAAAGCAGTGTCCATTGCAGTAAGTTTCCGACAATCCTTCCTATGCAAAAATCACTAAATGAACATCGTGAAAAAATTGTCAAAATGACAAAAAAGATATTGACATCAATGGAATTCTATGTTATGCTAATTATGGTCAAAATGACCATGAAAGGAGACGGATTCCGATGAACAGCGTACTGGCTCCGGACCGGCCTTCAACAGCTGCGGAACAAGATTGATGATATTGCGATGACATTTCTTACAATCTTGTTCCAATCAGGCAACGCCTGAGAAAAAATGAAAAAGGAGGAATTCGTATGAGTTTGTTTGACGGCCTTTGCGGAAAAGTGGCGCCTGGTCTGTGCCGCTTGTCGATGGACGGGGGGATCGCGATTAAAACCAGGGCAGGATACAGAAGTTATGACGCGAAGAAAAAACGCATGACCAACTGTGACAGCTTTGTCATGGATATTGGCGAAGACTTCTTCTTTGTCTTGCCCACGAACCGGGTTGAGCCAGGCGACATCATTCTGGCGGGCGGCATCCCCAAATGTGTCATCGGTGAAAGCGATGGAACCATCACTGCCATTAACTTTGAGGATTCCACCGTGGAAACCTTGCTGCCAGAGTATCATCTGTTCATGG
>ODAI010431109.1_pt1 | contig 21587 bp, 19 predicted proteins | sample 1539321 | NCBI WGS metagenome assembly ODAI01 (sample SAMN02144231, study PRJEB22623) | gut metagenome | biome: sheep rumen | host: Ovis aries | place: New Zealand | reverse complement strand
TCGCCCGGACCCCTGCGGCGGCCCCGGCCCCCACGGCGGCGGCGCCCTCTCCGGCAAGGATCCCTCCAAGGTCGACCGCTCCGGCGCCTACATGGGCCGCTACATTGCCAAGAACGTCGTGGCTGCCGGCCTTGCCAAGGTCTGCGAAGTCCAGATCGCCTACTCCATCGGCGTCGCCGATCCCGTGAGCGTGCTCGTGACCAGCCAGAACACCGGCGAGTACAGCGACGAGGCCCTTACCGCCGCCGTCAAGGAGGTCTTCAACCTCCGTCCCTACTTCATCACCAAGCGCCTCGACCTCAAGCGCCCCATCTACGGCAAGACCTCCTGCTACGGCCACTTCGGCCGCGAGCTGCCCGAGTTCACCTGGGAGCGCACCGACGCGGCCGCCGACCTCGTGACCGCCGTGCAGAAGCACTAGGCCCGAGACCAGCGTGCCAGCACCGCAAGGAAGGTAACCCATGCCAGTCTACGTCTCAGGCTCCCTCGCCTTCGACCGCATCATGGCCTTCAACGGCAATTTCCAGGACCATGTGCTCATGGACAAGCTCCATATGCTCAACATCAGCTTCATGGTCTCCAGCATGGCCGAGCGCCGCGGCGGCTGCGCGGGCAACATCGCCTACACCCTGGCTCTGCTCGGCGGCGAACCCCTGCTCGTGTCCTGCGCAGGCAGCGACTTCGCGAACTACCGAAAGCACCTGGACCGGGTCGGGGTGCGGGTCGACGGCGTGCGCGTCATGGACGACATGTTCACCGCGCTCTGCTACATCACCACCGACCTCAAGGGCAATCAGATCACCGGCTTCTATCCCGGCGCCATGGCCCAGCCCTCCACCTACGGCTTCCCGGACCTCGCCGAGGGAGACCTTGCCATCGTCTCCCCGGGCAACATGGACGACATGCACCGCCTTCCCGCCCTCTACCGCGAACGCGGCGCGCGCTTCATCTTCGATCCCGGCCAGCAGCTCCCCGTCTTCACGGCCGAACAGCTGCTGGCCGACCTCGAGGGCTCCCTCGCCTACGTCTGCAACGACTACGAGCTCGAGATGACCTGCAAGAAGCTGGACATCGCCGATGCAGACATGCTGCAGCACCCGCAGTGGCTCGTCACCCCCCTTGGCGCCGACGGCGCCCGGGTCCGCGGCCGCGACGGCGTTGACGTGACAATCCCCGCGGCGCCCTGCAGCGCCGTGGTGGATCCCACCGGCGCCGGCGATGCCCACAGGGCAGGCCTCCTGCTTGGTCTCGCGCGGGGACTGGACGTGCCCGCGGCGGCCAGGCTCGGCGCCGTGTCCGCCAGCTTCGCCATCGAGTGCATGGGCACGCAGGAGCACAGCTTCTCGCCCAGCGACTTCGTGCAGCGCTACGAGGCGGTCTTCGGCAGCATGCCCTTCGCGATCTAGGCGCCTTGCGCCTGCCCCGGCCCCGGGCCGGACGGCTTTTCCAGGCCCCCTCTGGCGTGCAGCCAGGGGGGGCCTGCCGTTGCCGGGCCGCGCCTGCAGGAGCTTTGCCTCGCCGGCGCCGGCACCCGGCGGGAAAGCTGGAAAGACCTGACAAGCGTTCTGCCCGCGGGCTTCCCCCGACGTCGCGGCGGCCGCGCGGCCTTCGCCGTTCTGGTCCTGCCGAAGGCGCCTTCCTTTGTCAGCTGCCGTGGTCCCCGCAGAAGCATGTCTTCTTCCCGGAGGCGATCGCCAGACACGACCAGGCGCAAGCCAGCAACCTGGCGACGTCCATGGCGAGCGCAGGGCTGGCCCGCCGCCATGCGGAGGGAGCAGGCAGCCATGCGAAGGGAGCACATCCCGCCATGCAGAAGCAGCATCTGGCGGCCATGCCCCCGCCGAAAACGCCTTCAGAGGAAACGCCCCCAAGGAGACGCCCAGAGGGGCAGGCGAATGGTTGCCTCCTGCTGCCTGCGGACGCGCCCGAGGACAGGGCGGATGCGCTTCCAGGCGGCCCAGGAGCGATCCGGAGGAAGCTGTCCCTCCCTAGCGAAGCGCTCCGCCGGCCATTCGCCGGCCATTCGCCGGCCATTTGCCTGCCATTCGCCGGCCATTCGCCGTCCTTCCGGTCCGCCTCGAGGGCTCCGGCCGCGCGGACAGGCGCATGGCCCTGCGCTCTTTGGCTGGCCTCGACCGACAGCAACGCGCCGATGGCGCTTCTCCCGTGGGAGCCTGCGGCAGGCGCGCAGCCAGGGGCTGCGCCTTTGCCTTCCCCCAAGGACCAGGCTATGCCCTGTCGCGAAGACAGGCGCATCCCGAGCCCTCAACGCTCTGGCCGAAGGGCCGGCAAGGCCTGTCGCACAGCCCTTGCGAAACGGGCTCGGCAGACTGGGCTGGCTGGGCTGCCGGAGACCGGCGCTCCTGGGCAGGCAGAGTCAAGGAAACTGTCTGCACGGCCAATGCGGACAAGCCGGCCAATGCGGACAAGCCGGCCGATGCGGACAAGCCGGCCGATGCGGACAAGCGAGAGAAGACCTCCCTGCCGGGAAGGATAGGGAGGTCGGAAAAGGGGTGGACAGATGCGCTATTCGGCGCCTTCCATGCTGGCGGCGTCGCCCTTGAAGTCTTCGGTGCCTTCCATGCCGGCGCTGCCCTTGAAATTCTTGCGGCGGCTCCAGAGCTGCATGTCCTGCATCTTCTTGCGACGCATGCGCTGCAGTGACTTGCAGGCCAGAGAGGAGCTCTTCTTCAGGCCCCACTTTGCCTTGTATTCGGCAGGCGTAAGGCCGTGCAGGGCAAGATGGCGCTTCGTGAGCATCTTGAATTTCGCGCCGCACTCCAGACACACGACCGTGCTTTCGCGGACTGCATCCTTGGGATCCACAGCGGGATCGATGGCACCCATGGAACCATCGCAGTAGCCCTGCACCTGGCGAATGCCCTGGGCCACTTCCTTGGCATACTGCACGATTTCCTGCGCAGTCATGGCGCGAACGCCAGCCTGGGCGCAGGTGATGGAAAGGGCCTGGACAAAGGCGTCGGCTTTCTGCTTTTCAGCCATGATGTATTCTCTCCTGCTATTCTGTCCCTGTGCCCCGAAAGGGGACAGGCTATTGATGTGATGAGCCATATTTGCAGGATGAATGGGAGGATGTCAACAGAAAAAGCGATCAGAAAGCTGGAGAAATGCGCATTTTACTGGCAAAGATTCTGCAGAAGAGCCTCAGCATGGCTCGAGAAGCCAGAAAACCAGCGAGTACTTGGCACAGAACTGCTTGTCTGTGCAGCCTGCTCTGTCTTGTTCCTGAAGGCGTCGTGCGTTGTGGCAGGGCCTTCTCAAGATCGCATGCACCGGGACATTTGCCACTGTCTGCCGCCCCCCCGGACAGGGCATCGCAGAGCCTGGCCGCACGCCAGGCCCGAGTGTGCGTTTTTCTGGATAAGCTCAAAACTTATGCCGAACGCCGCTGGACGGCAGGGCAGGGCGCGAACGCTGGCAGGTTCCGCCGGCAGGAACGCCGAGAGGCTGTGCCGGAAGGCGCGAGCGCGCAGGCTGTGCCGAAGCCCATGCCGCTCTGCGCGCAGCCGGAGGGCACGCAGGCGGCGCAGGACAGGAGCTGCCGGACGGCTTCCGTCATGCCGATGAGAGCCAGCGACACCCCACGAGCCTCACAGGTCGCCAGAACTCCCTGGCAGCCGCGAAGCCGCCCCGGGGGACGGGCCAAGGCGCCTCAGAGGCCGCGGCAGAACGATGCCGCGCATGTCGTTGTCAAAGGCCAGAACGGCAGCTGACAGGCAGGCGCCTGTCCAGGACGAGGCACAGCCCGCGCCTGCCGAAGCGGGCTGGCAGAGGGTCCTCTTGCCGGCCGCCTGTTCTTGGCATATCGCCGCCAGGCGGGCCGGCATGGGAGCGAAGGACAGAAAGGGCAGGAAGGGCAGGGCTGGGCGAAGCGCTACGGGAAGGGCTCGGGGGCGCTTCAGGGAAGGGGAGGCGACGATGCCGGCTTTGCCGGCCGCGCCATATGAAAAAGGCCCCCCGCAACGCGCGGGAGGCCCGTGATGCAAGGCTGGCGCTGCGCTACTTGAGAAAGCCGTTGATGATCTGCTCCTCGGCCTCCTTCTCGGTGAGGCCCAGAGTCATGAGCTTGATCAGCTGCTCGCCGGCAATCTTGCCGATGGCCGCTTCGTGCATGAGCTCGGCGTCCACGTGGTTGGCGGCCAGGGAGGGGACGGCCTCGATGCGGCCGTGCTCCATGATGATGGAGTCGCACTCGGTGTGGCCGTGGCAGGGGGCGCTGCCCTCGATGCAGGCGTCGAACTTCTGGTAGGAGCTGTCCCTGGCAACGGAGCGCGACACGACGTCGGCGCTGGAGCCTTCGCCCGCCAGCTCGACCTTGTAGACGCTGGTCGCCCACTGCTCGCCGTGGGTCATGAGCCTCTCGCGCACGAGCAGCTTGGCGCCCTTCCCGAGCTTGGCCAGCGTGACGCGCTCGGTGGAGTCCACGCCCTTGATCTGGGACATCTCCATTTCCATGAGGCTGTCCTCGTCCATGACGACTTCGGTCTGGGGGTTGAGGATGCGCTTGCCCATGCCGTCGCCCTCGCCGTAGTGCTTCTCGACGTAGCGCACCCTGGCGTTCTTGCCGACGTGGAAGCGGTGGATGCCGTCGTGCTCGGAGTCCTGGCCGCCGCAGTTGTGGATGCCGCAGCCGGCCACGATGTCCACGTCGGCGCCGTCGCCCACGTAGAAGTCGTTGTAGACGGTCTCCTTGTGGCCGGATGCCGTGACCACCACGGGGATGTGGACCGTCTCGCCCTTGGTGCCGGGCTTGATGGCGATGTCGATGCCGCTGCGGTCGACCTTGGTCGTGATGCTGATGTTTTCCGTGCTCACGCGACCGCAGAGCTCGCCGTTGGAGCGCAGGTTGTATGCGCCCTCGGGAAGCTCTGTGATGTCGGCCACCTTGGTGAAGAGCTGCTTGGTAATGGCGTCGAGCTGGTTCATGGCTTGCCTCCTTAGAGCGTCTTGACTTTGAGACAGGAGGCCTGGGCCTCGTCCAGACTGGTGAGCAGGGGGAAGATCTCGCGCCTGGGCCCGAGCTTCTCTATGCTTCCCTGCTTCATCACCGCAATTTCGTCGGCGATGTTCAGGATGCGCTCCTGATGGGAGATGACGACGATGGAGCTGTCCTTGATGGCGCTGCGCATGGAGGCGAAGATGGTGATGAGGTTGTTGAAGCTCCACAGGTCGATGCCGGCCTCCGGCTCGTCGAAGATGGCGATGCGGGGCTTGCGGGCAAGCACGGTGGCAATTTCGATGCGCTTGAGCTCGCCGCCGGAAAGCGAGGCGTTGACCTCGCGCTTGATGTAGTTCTTGGCGCACAGGCCCACTTCGGAAAGGAAGTCGCAGGCGTGAGCCAGGGAGAGCTCGCGGCCGGCCGCGATGCGCAGGAGATCGAGCACCCGTATGCCCTTGAAGCGGACGGGCTGCTGGAAGGCGAAGCCGAGTCCCATTCTGGCGCGCTCGGTGATGCTCTTGGCGGTCACGTCCACGCCGTCCATGAGAATGCTGCCCGCAGTGGGCGTCTCGATGCCGGCTATGAGCTTGGCCAGCGTCGACTTGCCGCCGCCGTTGGGGCCGGTGACGACCACGAACCTGCCGTCGCCGACGGTGAGGTCCACGTCCTTGACAATGGACTTTTTCACGCCGTCCTTGTCCACCACGTCAAACGAAATGCCTCGCAGTTCAAGCATGCATGCTGCTCCTTTGGCGGGCGCGCATGGCTGGCCCCGCTTTTTTTTGGCTCCAGTTACAGCATTCGGCGGAAAAAATCCATGATTAAAGCAACGCTGGCGCAACCGGCCTTCCCAGCCTGCCCCGAGGCCTTCCGCCACCCTGGCGCCAAGGCTGGCCCGCAGGGGCTGAACAGCGCAGGAAGAGGCAAAGGAACGGCAGGGAGGGAGAGACTGGCAGCGGACAGGGCTGGCTGGGCTACAGGCTCCACCTGCCCCAGTAGCGCAGCACCCGGACCTTGACGTAGCTGTAGCCAAGCCTTGCCCGCTCGTGATCGACGAAAAGGCGCGTCGCCACCTCGGCGCAGGCGCCGGGGTGGACTGCCGGGCGGTAGTGCAGATCAATCTTCCTGACAAGGGTCTCGCTACGCCGCAGGTCGTCCCAGAAGCCCGTGATCTCGACTTCAACGGCATCCAGCTCCTGCAGGAAAAGCGCCTTCTCGTTGTTCTTGAAGGCTATCCAGAGATCAATGGCCTGCCTGGCGCCGTCAAGGCGGCCTGCCTGGACCTTGGCGACAGAGAAGTCGAGGCCGGCGGCTTCAGGACCGGCGGTCCGGGGGCCGGCCAGGGCGGCGCCGGCCAGCAGCAGAGCAAGGACAAGGACAGACGCGGGGGCCAGAGACTTCCAGAAGCACTTGAAGGGGAATGTGCGGGGCATGACGTCTCCTCTACCTGGCCTTCTTCACGGAAAGCTGGCGCTTCCAAGTGCCGGGCGCATCGCCCGGTTCGAGAACGAGCCTGAAGGCTGCGGGCTTGCCGCCGTCATCGCCGCCGTCCATGGTCGCTTCGACGACGCCGGTCAGGACGAAGCCGTCCCCCTTGGGCTCGATCTTCTTGAGCACGGGCTCCACGCCGAGGTCGCCGAGGCCGTCGATGGCGAAGAAGTAGCCCTTGTCCGTCAGGATCGTGCCGGCAAGCATGCCCTCTTTGGGCGCGACGTGCGTCTTGATGCCGCGACCAGTGAAGCGCAGGGCCGCAAGCTCGGCTGCCCTGCGGGAGGCGAAGCAGTTGTACTTCGAGGGACGTCCCTTGAAGAGGCCGGGATTGCCGTCGCGCATGACGAGTTCGCCGGGGGCGAGGGCCTGGCCGGCCACGGTGAAGAGCGGGGCGTTCTTGGGCTGGGGCCTTTCCTCAGCCTGGCGCGCCATCGCGGCGTCGAAGGCGCCGAAGAGGGCCGCCGCCGCAACGTTGCCCGGCTTGCCGGCGTAGTCCTTCTCGCCGTCGAGCTCCATGTAGCCGTGAATGGTAAAGGTGTCCTGGAGGATGGCTTCGGCCTCCTTTTTGGAGAGGGCGGAGGCGGAAGCAGGAAGGGCCAGGCACAGGGCCAGTAGAACCAGCAGGGCAGGGCGGAACGGGGGCAAGGCGGCTTTTCGCATGGACTTCTCCTTGGCAGACCGGCCCTTCAGGCGATAGGCTGCCCAGAATGACTGTGGCTGAACGCGAAGATCAGGATGCCGGCAATCTCGTTCAGATGGCCGGACCTCCCTTTTGAAGAAGGATCCACGCTTCTTCCCCCTGGCGCGGCCGATGGAGCTGGCAGAAGCTGCAGGCTTGGCTGCAGGGACAGGCGCGACTGGCCTCGTGGCTGTCTTCATGGCAGCCACCTCGAGGAGAAATGAAGCAGGAATGCTCCACTTGTACGCCCCGCCTTTGCGGCATGTCAAAGGATGCGCCAGAGGCTGCGGACGGGCGGGGCTGCGGACGGGACGGAGGCGGCGCCTCGAGTTGAAGCAATGCCTGAAGCCTGGCTGGAACGCAGGAGCGTGCCAGAGGGCAGGGCGGAGGCGTCTGGCGGACCGCAATAACCCCGGAACACAGCCGCCGGACCGCCGGCACGGCAAGCGCCGCTTCCAGCCCGCAGACGGGAGGCTAGAATTTCACGGAGTCGAAGATCTGCTCCAGCTCGTCGGATTCGCCCTTCTGGGTGAGGATCTGCAGCTCGCTGTCCCCAGTTTCGCCGGCAATGGAGATGCTGACTTTCTGGCCCTTCAGCGTTGTCTCGAAGGCCGCGTAGTTGTTCTCCTGCTGCGTGTACTTGGGCGTAATCTGCATCTTCTTGACGAGCGCCTGCGCAAAGGTCCTGGCATTGACGCCGCCGGCATCGACGTAGGCAATGGAGATGGCCTCGCTGCCATCCTTGCTGGACACGACGCAGCCGCACTGGATCTGCTGTCCGTACCAGTCCCGGGGAACCGTGACGGTAAACGGCGTGCCGTCGCCAGCCTTGCACTTGAGCTTCCCAGCCATGGCGCCGGTGGAAAGGCCAAGCACGAGGGCGAGGGCGAGGGCGGGGGCGGAGGCGGGGGCATGCTTCATGTCTGTCTCCTTGCATGAGCAGTTGAGCGGAATTGCGTAGCTCTACGCTCCCTTCTTCGCCCTTGTCAAAGCAAATCCTGGCCATCGCGCGCCGCGCCTCACTGCGGCATTGGCCATTGACCGACCAGAAGGCATCGTGCTAGCCCAAATCATCCTCGCCGCGACCGGCCGTCCCGGCAGCCTTCCGCGGCCCCCCCACTGCAACAAAGGCGCAACCCATGCGTGCATGCGTTCGAATGCTGGCCCTCGCGGCCCTTGCCGTGCTGCTCTCGGCCGGATCGGCCCTCGCCGACACCTGGGCCATCTACTGGTATGTCTGCGGAAGCGATCTGGAGCGGCGCTTCGGCGGCGCCTCTGCGGACATCGCCGAGGCCATGCGGGCCCGCTTCGGCAAGGACGTCACCGTCGTCCTGCAGACGGGCGGCACCACGAAATGGAGAAACACGCAGATCAGCCCCCGCAAGATCCAGCGCTACCTCATCCGCCAGGGCAGGCTTGAACTCGTGCAGAACCTGCCGCAGGGCGACATGGGCAACAAGGACACCCTCGCCGACTTCCTCGAGTTCTGCAGCGAGAACTACGACGCCGACCACCGCGCGCTCATCGTCTGGGACCACGGCGGAGGCGGCGCCGGCCGCTTCTCCCACGACGAGAACAGCGGCAACGCCATGCGCGTCAAGCATCTGCGAGAAGCGCTGGAAGCCGTCTGGGACCCGGATCCCAAGGACCCGCCCCTGGACATCATCGGCTTCGACGCCTGCCTCATGGGCTCGCTTGAGGTGGCGGAAGCCTCCTACGGCTTTGCCACGCACCTCGTCGCCTCGGAGCAGCTGGAGCCGGGCGAGGGCTGGAACTACACGGGCTTTCTTTCGGCCCTCGGAGCCAGAACGAACATGGATGCCGCAACGCTCGGCAGGCACATCTGCGACACCTACATTGCCGGGTGCAACGCCGCCGGCCAGGGGAGGGACGTCACGCTTTCCGTCGTCGACCTTGGCAAGCTGCCAAGGCTCAGGCTGGCGTGGAACTGCCTCGGTCTGGAGGCCTTCGCGCGTGTGGCGAAGGACAAATCCTACTTTGCCGTCCTCGGGCGCTACGCCAATGCCTCGGAAAACTACGACAACGTCAAGGGCGAATCCTATAGCAACATGGTGGATCTCGGCGACTTCGTCTCCCACCTGCGCAAAAGCCAGCCCGAACTTGCCGGCGAACTCGCCACGGCGCTGCGCAGCGCCGTGGTCTACCGGGTCAACGGACCGCTCCAGCATTCCTCGGGCCTGTCCTTCTACTATCCGCTTGACGGCGGCAAAACCTACAGCAGAGTGCTGGAGCTGGGCCGTCCTTCGGCCTTTCTCGTGCTGCAGGGCCTGATGACAGGGCGCATGAACAGCGGGACTGCCAAAACCCATACCAACCGCATCGTGAAGGATGCCAAGGCTGAGCTGGCGAGGATGGAGCGCGAGGAGGAGCAGGCTGAAGGAACGCCGAGCTCCCGGCCAAGGCCCCCGCAGACCGCTGGAACGCCCAGCTCCCGGCCAAGGCCCCCGCAGACCGCTGGAACGCCCAGCTTCCAGCCAAGTCTCCCGCAGCTCGCAGGAACGCCCAGTTCCCAGCCAAGACCTCCGCAGGCTGGAGGATCGCCGAGCCACAGGGAGCCGGCCGCACAGGCGCTGGCCGCCACCGAGGCCGCCGTGCACGCCGCCGCCGCGCCCAGACCCCAGCCAAGGCCTCCGCACGCTGGAGGATCCCCGAGCCACAGGGAGCCGGCCGCACAGGCGCTGGCCGCCGCCGAGGCCGCAGTGCATGCAGCCGCCACGCCCAGCTCCCAGCCTAGGCCCCCGCAGGAGGCATCCCCTGCTTCGGCGCTTTCGCTGCATGACCTCGCACAGGCCGCCCTCGATGCCAGCCAGCATGCTCTGCCAGCAGTCCAGCCCTTGGAACTGCGGAGTCTGGAGCAGCTGGACAATCCTCCCGTCACCGTGAACGCCGACGGCGAGATAACCATGCAGCTCAAGCCGGCTGACCTGACCTACGTAGACGACGTCTACGTCTTTGCTTCCATGGTGGACTTCAAGAAGGACCTCTTGGTCATCCTTGGCATCGACGCCGACCTTTCCGCCGACTGGGACAAGGCGGTCTTCAAGGACAATTTCCGCAACGTGTGGCCGACGCTGGACGGGCACGTCCTCATGCTCCTGAGCGTTGCCATCGAGGAGAACCGCTACCGCTACCGCGTCCCGCTCAAGCTCAACGGCGAAAAGGTCTTGATGGAGATGATCTACGACTTCGACGACGGCAAGTACAAGATTCTCGGCGCCCGCAGCGCGCTGTCGGACGGGACGCCGGACAAGCTGCTGCGCCCCCTGAAGCCGGGCGACAAGGTGACCACCATCATTCGGGCCAAGCGCCTGAAGATGCCGGCCGTGGACATGGACATGGACAGCTTCACCCTGACTGCCGATTCGCAGGTCAAGGACGAAGACCTCGGCGATGGCGACTACTGCCTGCTCTTCCAGATGCGCGACGTGCAGGGCAACGTTGCCGTGTCTGACGGTGCATTAGTCCACGTCGAGAACGGCAAGATAACCAAGGAGGAGGCCAAGCCCGCCAGATAGTTCCGTCAGCAGGCCCGCAAGGCGCGCCAGCCCCCTGCGGCCCGCAGACCCATGGCGATGGACCGGCGCGAGTTCCGAACGTCAAGGCGGGGACAGGCTTCAAGCCTGCCCCCGCCGGCACCCGCCAGCAGAACCGGCGGCTTGAAGACGGAAACCTGCCAGGGCAAGGTCCTAGCGGAGATGGCGTCTGAAGAAGGCCGTCAGTTCGGCAAAGGCCGTCCTGGCCTCGGGCATGGATGGATTATAGAGGTAGAGCACGTGGCTCATGCCTTCGAAGACCACAAGTTCAGCCGGCACGCCCGCAGCCCTGAGCCTGAGGTGCATGCGGCAGGCGTTCGACAGGAAGAGGTCGCGCGTGCCGGACAGCAGCAGAGCCGGCGGAAAGCCGGAGACGTCGCCGTAGACGGGCGACAGCAGGGGATCGCCGAGCGGGCGTCCCCTGGCGTAGAGCAGGGCGGACGCCTTGAGCCAGGGATCCCAGGACACGAGCACGTTGTCCCTGCCATCGTTGAGGAAGTAGCTGTCGCCGCGCCTGTCCATGTCGCTCCAGGGAGAGCAGGGGGCGATGGCGCCAGGCAGGGGAAGCTTTTCGGCCTTGAGCTTCAGGCAGAGCGACAGGGCAAGTCCGCCGCCCGAGGAGGCGCCGAAGACCCCGATGCGCGAGGCAGGGCAGCGCTTGAGCAGATCCCGGTAGACGGCAAGGGCATCGTCGAGCGCAGCCGGAAAGGGATGGTCCGGCGGCATGCGGTAGTCCACGGAGACCACGCGCACCTTGCCGGCGTGCGCCATGAGCACGCCTTCGCCGGCGCCGGCTAGCCCGGGGTTGAAGACGTGCCCTCCGCCATGCAGGTGCAGGAGCACCTTTCCTTCGAAGGCGGGATCGGCTTCCTTCGGGCAAAGCTCGAAGACCGCAACGCCAGCAAGCCTGCGCTGGCGCACCTCGACGCCAAGCTTCCTGGCCAGCGCCTCCACATGGGAGGCGGTTTTGGCGGCCTGGCCGGCAACAAGGGCCTTCCAGCCGCTGGCATCGGCCGGCGGGGGCCGCTTCCAGAAGCCCAGGAGCGGATTGACGCTAAGCAGCGCTCTGAGTTCGGCGCTGGCCTCGCCAGGCAGGGGCAGAGGGCCGGCATCCTGCATCTGGATCTCCCGGGCCTGGACTGGGGCCGAAGCAGAAAGGGCCAGGACAAGCGCAAGGGAAAGGATGGCGGAGCGCAGGTGCATGGGCTTTTCCATTGCTGGCTGGGGGAGAAGAATGCGTCAGGGCGAGGCGCCTGCCGCAGGACTTCACGGAAAGCTTGAAGGCCGCAGGCGGGAAGACGCGCTCCCGCCTGCGGCCGGAACGACAGGGAGCGCAGGCTAGTCGATGCGGTGGTGGCAGCCGAGGCTGTGCTTGTTGCGCATGGCAGCCTGGGTGATGACGTAGGCCGTCTGGACGCCCTGGAAGAGGTTCAGCAGCCTGCGCGAAAGGGGGGTGTGCTTGTAGAAGTCGTGGATGTGGCGCACAAGGCCGCGCATCTCCTCGAAGGCGCGGCGCAGGCGCATCTTGCTGCGGGAGATGCCCACGTAGTTCCACATGGTGTTGCGTATGCTCGCCCAGTCCTGGGAGACCAGCGCCGGATCGTCGTTTTCGTCGTCGCCCTCGTGCTCCCAGTCCGGCACGCCGGCAGCCACGCCGGCGGGGATGGCGCAGGCGCCGGACGCAATGCCCGCGGCCACGGCCCTGCCGCAGCCCACGCCCCAGACCAGCGCCTCCAGCAGGGACGTGGAGGCGAGGCGGTTGGCGCCGTGCAGGCCCGTGCAGGCGCACTCGCCCACGGCGTAGAGGCCTGGCATGGAGGTCCTGCCGTCCACGTCGACGAGGATGCCGCCGCAGAAGTAGTGGGCGCCCGGCACCACGGGGATGGGCTCCCTGCGTATGTCGATGCCAATCTCCTGGCATTCCTGGAAGACCGTGGGGAAGCGGGTGGGGAGATCCGCCTCGACCTTCGTGGCGTCCAGGTAGAGGCAGGGGGCGCCGCTGGCGAGCATTTCCTCCATCATGGCCTGGGAAACGATGTCGCGGGGGGCGAGGTCGCCGCGCTTGTCGTGGCGCTGCATGAAGGGCTCTCCCTTGTCGTCGACGAGCCGGCCGCCCTCGCCGCGCAGGGCTTCGGTGATGAGCGGACAGCGCGATGCGGTCTCGGAGAAGAGGGTAGTGGGGTGGAACTGCATGAACTCGAGATTGGCGAGCTCGACGCCGGCGCGGGCGGCCATGGAGATGGCCGAGCCCACGCAGGAGGGGGCGTTGGTGGAGTGCAGGAAGATCTGGCCGACGCCGCCAGTGGCGAGCACCGTGTGGTCGGCGATGACGGTGAGCGTCTCGCCGTTGGCCTCGTTGAGCACGTAGGCGCCAAGGCAGCGGTTTTCCACCTCGTAGCGGAACTGGGAGCCCGGCAGGCTGTGGTGGCTGGTCAGCAGGTCAACGGCCGCGTGGCGGTAGAGGATACGCACGTTCCTGTGGGCGCGCACCTTCTCGGTGATGCCGTCCATGATGGCCGCGCCCGAGTAGTCGGCCTTGTGCAGGATGCGGCGCCGGCCGTGTCCGCCTTCGCGGGTGAGATCCCAGGCGCCGTCGGGGCCCTTGTCGAAGGGTACCTGGACGCGCTCGAGCAGCACCTTGTCCACGCAGGCAGGGCCCTGCTCGCAGAGGTTTTTGACAGCCTTGACCGAGTTGTACTCGTGGCCGGCCACGAGGATGTCGCGCTCGAGGGCCAGGGCCTCCTCGGCCGCCGTTCCCTCGGCTGCCTTGTAGATGATGCCGCCCTGTGCCAGTTCGGAGTTGCCGCCACCAAGGTGGTCGCTTTCCGAAACCAGAAGGACTTCGTGGCCGGCATCGGCCAGGATGAGGGCTGCCGAGCAGCCGGCGAGGCCGGAGCCGATGACAAGGACTGGCACGTGGCAATGCTGCGTTTGCATAGCTTTTTCACCTTATATTCGTTGCACCGGGGGAAGACCTCCGGCTGGTTGGCAGAAGGATTCGCGGGAAGGAGATGCGCCGCCCGTGACGGCTAGCTGTGCGGCTGGAGGGTCATGCTAAAGTCCGCCGACACGGCAGAGTGCGTGAGCCGGCCGACGGAGATGAAGTCGGGACGCCGCGGAGCGGCGAGCGCAAGCTGGCGCAGGCTGTCGAGCGTCACGCCGCCACTCACCTCGGTCTCGATGCCCTCAGGCACGAGTTCCAGGGCTTCGGCGAGCAGGGGACCCCGCATGTTGTCCATCATGATGCGCTCAACCCGGCAGGCCACGGCCTCGCGGACGTGATCCAGCGTGCGGCACTCCACTTCGATAGGCGGGCAGGGCTTCCAGGCGTCCCGGAGCCTTTCCACGGCCCTGGTGATGGAGCCTGCCTGGTCGATGTGGTTGTCCTTGAGCATGAGGAGCTCTTCGAGATTGCGCCGGTGGTTGCCGGCGCCGGCGGCCTGGACGGCGTACTTCTCGATCCACCGCATGCCGGGCGTGGTCTTGCGCGTGTCGAGCAGGGTCACGCCCGTGCCTTCCAGCTCCTTGACGTAGCGGGCCGTGAGGTTGGCGATGCCGGAAAGGTGCGCCACGAAGTTCAAGATGATGCGCTCGGCCCGCAGGAGCGCCGTGGCCGGTGCCTGAACGCGCACAACCTCGGTCATGGCGGGCACCTGGGAAGCCTCCTCGACCAGGAAGGAGAGGGCAGGCGTGCAGCCTATCGCTTCAAAAACCATGGGGATGAGCGGAAGACCCACCACCCGCGTGGCCTCCTTGGCCACGATGCGGGCCCGCATGGGCACGTCGGGCGTGAAGACGCCGATGCTGGTGAGATCCCGGCCGTCCTCGTCCAGCGCGAGGCGGATGGAGCGGCGGGTGAGTTCAAGCGCTTCTTCGGTGAAATACTGGGACCAGGGCGTGGGCATGGCTTTGACTTCCTTCTGGCTTTCCCTGCTGCAGGGAAACAAGATGTAATGCATGATTTTCTCTATGTAGCACCAGCGATGCGGAGGTTCAAGAACAATGCGCCAATCTGTCCGGCAAAGACGTCCGGAAGGGAGCTGCGCCCCACATCCAGACGCGGATCTGGAAAGGAGTCCGGAGACGCAGGAGCCAGAGGGGCGGGCAAGGGCCAGGCGGGGATGTTTCAAAAAAGCCGAAAAAATCGTTGACAGCTGATGCCGAGTCATATAAAAGCCTTCCTCGCACACTGGGCTATCGTTCAATTGGCAGGACATCGGATTCTGGCTCCGACGATCAAGGTTCGAGTCCTTGTAGCCCAGCCAGCAAGCATTGCTTTGCACGTCCCCATCGTCTAGCCGGCCCAGGACAGCGGCCTTTCACGCCGTCAACGGCGGTTCAAATCCGCCTGGGGACGCCAATGAAATCAAAAGATTGCATATCTCATGGTTGAATGAAGCATGAGGGTTACATGCTTCGTGTTGCATAAAACCCCTGTGAGCTGCCAGCTTACGCGGGTTTTTTTGTTGTCCCTACAGCCTGCAGACCTGGCCAGCAAACATGGTGGGAGCAAAGCTTCCCGCCACCTTGCCGACGTCGCCGCGCGCTTTCGGGCTTTCAGGATGCCTTCCTGTGCCGCGTGTGCAGGCCTGCGCTTCTCGCGCAGCGGTCCGTCGTCGCGCGGCAGTGGCCGAGGAGCCTCTGCGCGGCCTGGCGCCACAGACTATGGCCACGCTCTTGCGACGCAGAGCGTGGAAGACAAGCGACACGATGCCGAGCTTCTTGCAGACTTCGGACATGAAGCGACTCTGCGCGTGAAGGGCTTGCCCATGGCTGACCCGTTCTGCGCCTGCATGAAGACGCTTCCGACTGGCAGGGACACTTCTCCTTCCACCAGGACAGGGCCTCGGCAAGCTTAGAATGCATCTGAAGCGCCCGAGTGCGGAACTTCTTCCCCTGGCCGGCCCTGCGGTCCTTGGATAGGAAGGGCTGCCAGACAAGAAGCGCCCCGGCCCGAACGGGACCGGAGCGCTTCCTATGCTTTTGCTGTCGCTAGCGGCGCGCCTTCCAAGCTATACATGCTCGGTCGACAGGGTCAAAGGGATCCGCCTTGAGCTTGTCACGACGCCGGAGCAGATCAAGATCTGGAGCACGCTCCTCAAGTACGACCACTATCTCGGCCCCAGGATGTTCTTCGGACGCCAGAACCGCTACCTTGTCGTCTCCGATCACGGCTATCTTGGCGCCCGGGCTTTTCCTGCGCGTCTAAGAGCTCCAGGCCCAGAGACGAATTCATAGGGTGGACGCTCAGTCAGAGAAGGAGCCTCCTCGTCAGGGTCGCACTCTGCATGTGCCGGCTCTGCATCCGCAGGTCCGTGCTCTGCCGCAGCCTGGCCACGAAGGTCGTCTCCATGTCTCTCGAGTCTCTCCGGAAGGACTTCCCGGCAAAGTACGGCTACTGCCCCTGCGTGGTGGAGACGTTCGTGGATCCCGAACAGGATCTTGCGGGAATCTGCTGCCGCGCATCCAGCTGGGACGAGCTCGGCCTGACAAGCGGCAGGGGCAGGAATGCCGCGGACTGGAAGCCGAACCGCAACCGGAAGCTTATCTTCCTCTATACGCTCGCCCCCGGCTTCAGGGAAAAGTTCGGCTTCCAGCCTCTCTATCCCAAGTGGAACCATCCCCTGTTCTCAAGGAAGGGGGCGCTAGCCGTCGACTCTCCGGTAAGCCTGGCCGAATGGCCGGCTCTCGAGTACGGTGCCTGCAGCATGGGGCACGACGACCGGAACAGAAGGGCCGCCATCATAGCCCAGGACATCGGCAGAGCCGTGGACCGCCCCTATCCGGACGCCGCCGGCGGAGACCGGAACCGGATAAACGCCTACTGCTTCACGGAAAGCGGGCAGGAAAAGGTAAGCTTCGACAGCATCCTGTCAGGCACCGTCGAGTGCACGTGGCGGCGGGCCATGGGCACTGATCTTGTGCGCATCCTCCAGGACGGAACGGTTCTCAATCTTGACGGCCTCCAGAAGCTCGACGGCCTCGGCGTCGCCGGAAAGAACCAGACCGAAACTCTGGTCAGGGGCCTCCACCTGCACACCGGCCTGGCCTCCGACAGGCAGGGACGCCGCCTCGGAGTGGGTGGATCCCGAAAGAGAGAGTGCCGTCGTGGTGCAAGACTCCCGAAGACTGGAAGACCTGGATCTGGATCAAGAATGCGCAGATCTACGACGAGTACGCATCGTGGATGCCGGACACGCAGGTCGTCGTGGTCGGCGACAGGGAGGGCGACTTTTCGGGCCACCACTACGCAGTCTCGGAGCTCCGGCACATCGGAAGCTTGGTGCGCGCCTGCCACGACCGCAGGCTTGCCGGCGAATACTTTTCGCTGTTCGAGCCCATGCCGAGACAGGAGGTCGCCGGCACGGTCGCCGTCGACGTCTCGAGGCAGAGCGAAGTCGTCAGGCATTCGGGCTCCAGGCCCAGAAAGGCAAGAGCGGCCAGAAGGGCCGTGCTGGAAGTCAGGTACGCCAAGTCCGGATCAATCCTCCGCCGGAAAGGCAGGGCGAGCCTCCTCTGGCGCTGCAGTGCCTCTCCGTCACCGAGAGGTTCAAAGGCCGGCGCCCCAGAAACGTGGAGGCGATCGACTGGAAGCTGCTGACGAATCTTCCCGTGAACTCCTTCGAGGATGCCGCCGCCGTCGTGGAGCACTACGCCGCGCTGTGGAAGATCGAGGAGTGGCACCGCATCCTCAAGCACGGATGCCGGGTTGAGGCGCTCACCTGCGGCTCCCGCAGAAGCCTTGACCGCGTGCTTGCATTCAGGGTGTCGGAGTCGGCGAGGCTCATGCGCGCCCTCGATCTGGGACGAACCGAAGACAGCCTGCCTCCCGAGGTGGTCTTCACAGAGAGGGAGATAGAGGTGCTGCAGGCTCAGGCTGAAAGAAAAGCTTCTGAAAGCTAGTCACGCTGGCCGACGCAGTCGTCATCATCGCATCGCAGGCGGGCTATCCTCGGCGGATTTGACCTGCCACTGCTGGCGTGAAAGGCGTTTGCGCAGTGCACGGGGACGAGTGCGCCGACACGTGCGAGCCCGCAAGGACGCGCAGGGCTGACGGTCGCAAGGCGGCCGCCGCAGGCCAGGCAGTTCAGGACCACGGCGTGCACCAGCACGCGGTTCACCGCATGTGCGTGCGCAGGAGCCTGCTTGCGGCATGCCTCAAGGCTCTGCCGGCCTTGCCGTGCGGACAGAGGATTCGCGCCTCTTCTGACGGTTTCGCTGGCGCCACGCCTGCGCAAGCGCGCCAGCGCAGGTGAAGTCCCCTTCACAAAGGCCGTCCGGCGACATAGGCTTCCGGCCATGGCTGGCCCGTCCCCGTCCCCCCGTCCCTGGCCTGCCCCGAAGGAGAAAGCAGCATGAAGCACCTGAAAGCCATAATCCTCGCCTTCGCGCTGGCGCTTGCCTGCGTTGCTGAAGCCTCTGCGTGGAAGGGGCCCTCCCTGCCTCCAGAAGCCATGCTCAACGGCACGGACAAGTTCGACTGGGATCTCGTGCCAAGGATTTCGGACAAGCCGAGCCTGGCGGCCTACATCCACGCCTGCGTCGAGGCGCGCATGGAACGCATTCCCGTGGTCTTTGACAAAGGCTTCTACGTCAAGCCTCTGGAGGTGCTCGTCAACTACATGCTGCTTCCCTGGTCCAGCGACAAGACGGTCTTCCAGAACGGACGCGAGCGTCATGTCCTCTACAAGGTGCGCTACTATCCCGGCATGCGGGTGGCGGACGCCTACCGCCGGGGAAGCCCTGCCGGCCTCTACCGGGAGGAGAGGCGGCTCTACGAGAAGGCCCTTCCCATCGTGCAGGAAGCCATGCAGATCCCGAACCTGCTCGAGCGGGAACTGTTCATCCACGACCGCATCATCAGCCGCTGCAGCTTCACCAAGCTCAGCGACGGCAGCACGGAAACCATGCCAAGGCACACCACTGCCCTCGGCGTTCTGCTCGACGGCAGAGCCAACTGCCAAGGCTATTCCGACGCCTTCTACATGCTCGGCCGCATGTGCGGACTCCAGGTGGAGATGATGGCCGGCAGGGCTGCCAACGGCGGGCACACCTGGAACACCATCGAGCTTGGCGGCCGAACCTACATTGTCGATCTGACGTGGAACGACGAATCCATCGGCATGGACGGCAGGAAGTACGGGACCTACATCTACTTCAACGCTCCGCGCGAGATAGCCCAGGCCTCCCACCAGTGGGACCGCGGCTACGAGCCGCCGAACCTGGCGGAGCGCATCGACGGCAAGTACTTCTACTGCGCCCCAGAATGGAAGAGCACCCAGGGACGGCTCTTCGGCTCGAGCTGGGACTCCCCCAGAAACGGCCTCGAGGGGCTGGCCGCCAGCATCGCCCGGAACGGCTGGAAGATGAACTACGCCATGGTGCCCTACGACGCCGCGTGGTCCCAGTCCAAGCGGGCCAACAAGTACCTGCTCGACGAGCTTGAGCGGCAGGACTGGTACGGCGACGTGACCTTTGCCGTCACGACCAACGCCAGCTGGAAGTGGATGTTCTACACCATCGACGCCAGGCATCGCTAGACGGGCGCCAGGCGTCGCTAGACGGGTTTCAGGCTGTCGCGCCGGCCGGCCCCAGGCAGGCCCCGCCCTGCGGCTCTGCATGCAGGCAAGCGCCCCGCGCCTTTCCCCGCAGGGCATCCTGCTGCATGCCTACGATCTGCAGGAAGCCGGCATGCCGCACTCGGCCTGCGGCCTGTTCCCGCCTGGCGCAGCCGCCTGCCCTTGCCGCCTGAAGCCGGCAAGGGCCTTTCCCCAAGCCTGGCGGACCTTGGCGTCCTGCCGGCCGCAGGGCCGGCGTCCAGGGCTGTGCCGGCGCCTTTGGCATGCCCGGCACAGGCAAGCTTGCGTCGCTGCGAGGGCGTCGGCAAGGCAGGGCAGGGCAGTGCGGCAGAGGTCCCCAGCCGGCGCGGACCTGCCGTCCCCACGGAAGCCCCGCGGCAAAGCCGGGAAGGGGGCTGGAGGGAAGGGCTGGCGGAAGGCCGGCGATCTTGAGAATGACGCCGCACCCGCCTATCATGGCGCCTCGCCGGCAGGCGACTCTCCTGCCTCAGCCATAGCACGCGAGGAATTCCCCGATGGCCGACACCAAGACATCCACATGGAAAGCGTTCTGGCACATGTTCAAAGGCTTCTGGCGCTCGGCGCACCGCTGGCCTGCGCTGGGCATGCTGGCCTCGACCCTGGCCTTCTGCCTGGTCAAGGCCTTCGTTTTCGCCAAGATGCTCTACTGGACCAGAAACATCGACGGCCTGGTCAAGAGCACCGAGATCGCCGACCTCGATCAGCTCCCCGCCTTCATCCAGGATGGGCTTGTCCTGCTGGCGGCCGCGGTCTTTCTGGAGAGCGCGATCCTCTTCGTCCAGCAGCGCCTTCGCCTCAACTGGCGCACGTGGATGACCGAGCGCTTCCTTTCCCGCTGGATGTCGGACAAAGCCTACTACCGCATCCAGGCCGCCGGCTGCGACGCCGACAACCCCGATCAGCGCATCTCCGAGGACGCCGGCTTCTTCGCCGAAAAGACGCTGGATCTCATGGTGGGGCTCTGGGACAAGCTCTGCACTGCGACAGCCGGCATCATCGTGTTCCTGGTCGTGCCCGACGACTCGACGGTGGCGCTCGGCCCCGTCAGCCTCAGCTTCAACCAGTTCTTCTGCCTGGGCTGCCTGCTCTTCTACGGCCCCGGCACCTGGCTGGCCCACCTCGCCGGGCGCAGGCTCATAGGCCTCAAGTACGTGCAGAAGCAGCGCGAGGCAGACTTCCGCTTCAGCATGATGCGCACGCGCGAAAACAGCGAGAGCATCGCCTTCTACGGCGGCGAGCCCAGGGAGCTGGAGGAGTCCCTCAGGCGCTTTGCCGGCGTTGTCGAGAACTTCAAGGCGCTCATCGCGCGCAAGACCGTCCTCAGGAGCTACACGGCCTTCTTCGAGAAGATGGCCGACTTCCTGCCCTACCTCATGCTCCTGTTTCTGTGCCTCTGCGCCAAGGAGGTGCCTGACAACTTCTTCGGGCTCATTCTCCTCTGCGGGCAGATCAAGGCTTCCTTCTCCTTCTTCGTCAACTCCTACGAGACGCTGGCGGATCTGGCGGCCATCGTCCGCCGGCTCGCAAGCCTTGACCGGAGCATGGACGAGGCGGCCTCCCTGCCCGGCGGCGCCAGCTTTTCGGCGGGACGTCCCGGCGTCTTCGAGACAAGGAAGCTCTGCGTCCAGCTGCCCGGCGGCCGCTGCGTCGCCAGGAATCTGAGCCTTGCCCTCGAGCGGGGCGCCCGCATGATCGTCACCGGCCCCTCGGGCTGCGGCAAGAGCACCTTCCTCAGGACCGTTTCCGGCATCTGGCCCTTCGGCTCGGGCGAGGTCAGCAAGGCACCCGAAGAGCGCACGCTCTTCCTCCCCCAGCGTCCCTACCTCCCGCTGGGCTCCCTGCGCAGGGCCCTGTGCTATCCGCTTGAGCCCCTGCCGGCATCGGAGGACGCCCGCCTCAGGGAGGCGCTTGCCAAGGTGGATCTCGAGCGACTCGTTCCGCAGCTTGACCAGGAGGAGGACTGGAGCCGCATCCTCTCCCTCGGCGAGCAGCAGCGCATCGCCTTTGCCAGGGTGCTCCTCGCCAGGCCCGACTGGGTCTTTCTCGACGAATCCACCTCGGCCCTCGACGAGGAGCGGGAACGCGCCATGTACCGCCTGATAGCCGAGGAGCTGCCCGGCTGCGGCATCGTCAGCGTCGGCCACAGAACCACGCTTCTCGCCCTGCACGACAGGCAGATGCAGCTCGACGGCGCGAGCTGGAGCCTGAGGAAGCTTGCCAGCCAGCCGCAGGCTCAGCCAGTCTAGGGCTGGCGGGCCGCGGGCGGGAGCAGGCCCTTTACGCTCCAGGCCCAAACTGCTAGC
>ODAI011393455.1_pt1 | contig 21600 bp, 11 predicted proteins | sample 1539321 | NCBI WGS metagenome assembly ODAI01 (sample SAMN02144231, study PRJEB22623) | gut metagenome | biome: sheep rumen | host: Ovis aries | place: New Zealand | reverse complement strand
TGAAGCAATGAAGAAACTGCCCATCCTGACGCAGTGCACGCGCATGCTGGTATGTGCCGAAGACTTAGGGATGGTACCCGATTGCGTGCCTTGGGTGATGGACAATCTGAAGATGCTGTCGCTGGAAATCCAAACGATGCCCAAATCGCCCGCCCTACAGTTCGGACGCTTGTGGGAAAATCCCTACCGTTCGGTGGCCACCATATCAACCCACGACATGCCTCCCTTGCGTATGTGGTGGGACGAGAATGTGGAACGCGCTCAACAGTTCTACAACAATGCACTCTACAAGGACGGCACAGCCCCCCACCCTGCTCCAGGATGGCTGTGCGAAGAGATTGTGTCCGCCCACCTGTTCTGCCCTTCGGTCATGACATTGCTGTCGCTACAGGACTGGCTCTCAATGGATGAGGATGTGAGACTTCCCGATGCCAATGCAGAGCGAATTAACATTCCAGCCAACCCACGCCACTATTGGCGCTACAGGATGCACCTGACCATCGAGCAACTATTGAACTCAAAGAAACTGAACGATAAAATCTGTGGTTTGATTGTAAATTCAGGAAGAGGATGAAAAAGACAGAAGAAAGCCGCAGCAGCCGGTATAAGAAATGGAAATTTCTGACTGCTTTTGTCAGCATCATGGCACTTTTCTCTGTCGTGAGGCACGCATTCAGCATTGAAGTACCTCTACAGATGAACAACAGGACACTTGCCCAGAGAGAGAAGATTGGAGCTGATGATGACAAGGAGACGATGGAGGAGACGGTTTGGAAAACTGAGCGTGATGAGCAGACAACCGCCCAGAGTCCGAGCATAGAAGAGGATGAGGAAGAAGCGATGAATGTGGATGGGATGGATGACATAGAGCTTCCAGATGAAAACCTGCTATACAGTCAGCAAGCTGAAAGTGGGGTTGTGGATAATGGTCAAGGAGAGCACCGCATCAAAGGCGTGTGGAGCTATGTAGAGTGCTTTCCCGACATTCAGGATGTGCAGATTGTGGCTGCTCAGAAATATGGCATCACGCCTGTAAAGAACAGGACCGAAGCCGAAAGTTTGGTAAAGCGGCATCAGCTGGTGAACATCAGTCACTCGCCTTTCTACACCATTGACCAACTCACCCACTCCATTCCCTATTTAGTTCCACGCGCTCAGCATTTGCTCAACACCATCTGTCTGAATTTCATCGATTCCTGCCACGTGAAAGGGTTGCCCATTCACTTGCCCATTGTGACATCGGTGTTGCGCACCACCGACGACGTGTCGAACCTACAAAGGGGCAACAAGAATGCCACAACCAACTCATGCCATTGTTATGGCACCACGGTTGATATTGCTTACAACAAATTCATGCCCATGACGGGCACCTACAATCCTCAGGCCGCTCTACTCCGATGGAACGAGCCGATGAAACAAGTCCTATCGGAAGTGCTAAATGACTTGAGGAGACAGAACCGCTGCTACGTGAAATATGAACGGAAACAGGGCTGCTTCCACTTGACTTGCAGATAGGGAGAAGGGGGATGGAGAGAGAAAAAGAGGAGGCATGCGTCACCCTTTTCCTGTCTAGAACTCTTCATTCGTAACTGGCTTGCAATTCAGCAATCGGCGCGCAATGATTTCCACCACATCGGCATTGACAGCATTACCCAGAGCCTTGAATTTCAGTCCTCTGGTAAGTTTGCCATAATTTAGTTCCTGCATGGATTGTATGCGAGCAGCTTCGTTGTGGGATATATAACGCCCCCAGCGGAAATCTTCAGGCGAATAAGGCCTCCCCTTCTTATCCACCGCCCCCTGGGGAGGATAAGGGACAAAAGGCAGAATGGGCGTTGCAGTGGTGCAAAGCGTTATGGTGGGAATATAGTTCATGGAACGGATGCGAATGCCAGAGGGACGCAGCTGAATGACATGATGCTTGAAGTCCCAGTCCTGATCGGTGCTCCACTCAAACATGCGCTGCGTGCGAGGATATTTCATGATTTTCTTGAGCCAAGGATCAATCCAGTCTTTATGCCGTTGATAGAGTTCTCGGTTCTGCCGAATAAGCACTTTCTTAAATTCCGGATAAGTGTCTTCATACTTGGTTTTCCGCATGTAGAAAGGTAACCCAGCTATGAGTTCCTCACGTGTCTCTCCATCCAAGGGGTTACCATATTCGCCACGTTTGCCTCGCAGCATCTCCAAAGGCTGGAATACAGGAGGAAGGTGTTCAAACTCATAATCGGCGCCAAACTCCATAGTGAAAATGCAGTGAGAAGGCATATAACCATCACGCTTCGTCACATTATAAACAAATTCTTGCCAAGCATCAAAAACAGGATGCAAGCCTCGACGAACAGGCTGCAGGCGGTCATTGTCGGCAAAATCGACAATGGTGCGGACATCGCTCACCACATCTTTTTTCAAACGCATGAAATGAAATTTCCGCATTCCACTCACACCCTGTTCGTTCCTCAGCATGCCCACAATGTAAAAGCGCGGCCTATGCTGAGGAATACCAAACTCATGAGGCGAGTAAATGTGAGCGCGTATGTCATAGCCCAATGCATCCAGTTTCTGCTGTATCACTTTCCAAGTTCGCCCACTATCATGACCAGGCAAAGCCGACACATTCTCCAAAAAGATGTAGGGAGGATGGTGGTAGCGAAGCATGCGACAGATTTCGTCAAACAAGTTTCCGCGTCCCAATTCGTCTTCAAATCCCTGCTTCTTGCCTGAAAAGGAAAAGGGTTGGCAAGGGAATCCTGCACAAAGTATATCATGAGGAGGAACGTCTTGTTCGCGAATTTTGGTGATGTCGCCATAGATGGGCACACCAGGGAAATTGATTTTATACAGATTCTGTAGCTTTGGCTGGATTTCAGATGCAAAGACGCATTCGTGTCCCAAACGCGACAGGGCTAAATGGAAGCCTCCAAGTCCAGCAAATAAATCGATAAACTTCATGGCGCAACAGTACGATTAGATGGTTGAGATATAATCCAAAGCCCCATGAAGGTGAGCAATCCATTAAACATCAGCATCTCATAGCCGACCTGATAACCTGTACTGAGAAAAACCACTCGGTCGATAATGTAGCAAAGGAGAGGTGAGGCAATGGCCACACTGGGCACCCAAGCCTCACGAGGCTTCCGATGAGTGGCGAGACCAAAGGAGAAGAGTCCCAACAAGGGGCCGTAGGTGTAAGACACCAAAGTGTAAATCAAGTCCATCACACTTCCTGAACCAATAGCATTAAACACCAAAGTGACCATTACGAAAGCAAGCAGCATAAGCAGATGAACCGTCTTCCTTATCTTCTCGTCCTTTTCCTTTTCCAAGATGTCAATGCACATGCTGGTGGTCAGCGCAGTCAAGGCCGAATCGGCCGAAGAGAATGCGCTGGCTATGACACCAATCGTAAAGAAGACGAGGCAAGCTGTGCCCATCGTGCCATCGAGTACAATGCTTGCCAACAGGTCATCGCCTTTCTGAGGAAGGGGAAGTCCCTGCTGCTGATAGAGCATCAGGAGGAGTAAACCCAATGCCAGAAAAAGGAAATTGACAGGAATAAACAACACACCATAAGAGCACATGTCTTTTTGCGCAGAAGTCAGATTCTTGCAGGTGAGGTTTTTCTGCATCATGTCTTGGTCAAGTCCAGTCATCACAATGACGATGAATATGCCCGAAAGAAACTGCTTCCAGAAGTGCTGCTTCGAAGTGAAATCGTCAAATTCAAATATACGTGCGTGAGGGTCGTTCCACACGGCCACCATCGCCCCAGAGAAGTTTATGCCCAGCATACTTGCCGCCTTCAGCAAAATGAGGATGAGAGCCAGCATCAAGCAGAGAGTTTGTACAAAATCAGTCCACACAAGCGCACGTATGCCCCCCCTTCGGGTGTAGAGCCAAATGAGGAACAAAGCCACAATGACCACAACGGCATAAGGCAACGAGATGGTGTCGGAAAGACAATACTGGAGGATGCGACACACAACATAGAATTTTGCTGCTGCACCCAACAACTTGCTAAGCAGAAAGAAGGAAGAACCCGTCTTATAGCTCACCTTTCCAAATCGCTCGTTCAGATAGGTGTAGATAGACACAAGTCGATGCCGGTAATAAAGAGGCAGAAGGACGAATGCTACGATGACATAACCCACAATGAAGCCTAAGCACATTTGCAAATAGGTCATGTCGATGCCCATCACCCAACCCGGCACACCGATGAAGGTGAGCCCTGAAATGCTGGCACCAATCATTCCGAAAGCCACCAAAGGCCAGGGCGACTGATGATTGCCCGAGAAAAAAGCATCGTTGCCACCTCGTTTACTCACCACGCGTGAAAGTAAAAGCAAAGCACCAAAGTATAATATGACTGTGAAGAGAACCAGCATTCCTCCTCCCTACTACGATTGTGCAGCGTTTGTAGCGGCAGCCACTATATGAGTGTCAGAATAGAGTGAAAACCTTGAACCAAATCCGGGCTTACTCTCCACAGCAAGGGTCAATCCCATTCCATCGGCCAGCTTCTGTGCCACATGCAAACCTAACCCTAAGCCAGGAATGAAGCCATCGTCTTTCCAGAACAAGCCAAAGGCCAGTTGTTGCTTCTCCTTCGGAATGCCACAACCTGTATCGTACACATAAAACTCCACCTGCTCTGTATTGAGATGGAACTGGATGCCGATGACAATGAAGCCCTGTTTCGTGAATTTCACTGCGTTGCTTACCAATTGGTTCATAACATATTTAACCCGAGCACTGTCATTGTTGATGATCAGCCCGTTTTGGTAAGACACCACATGCAATTCAACACCATCGGGCACCAAATCCTCCCAATCATGTGCAACCTCACGAACCAGTTCGGCTGCGTCAAAATCTTTTTTCACATACTCAATGCGTCCGCTTTCAATACGCGAGAACATCAGGATGTCTTCAATCATTGCCGACAAGCTGGTGTTATTAGCCTTGATAATCTTGGCATACTCAGCCAATTCTTCCGGTGTGAAGGATTCAGGCGGCATGCTGACAATGACATCGCTGAATCCCACCACTGCGTTCAAAGGAGTGCGTATTTCATGGCTGATGGTGGTCAGGAAGTCCTCTTTCTGCTTTGCCTCTTCGGCCAAGAGCATCGCCTTACGCAGATTCTCTTCATATCGTTTGGTTTCATCAATGTTGATCAATATTCCATCAACATGCTTATCACCCGTCTTGTTGTCGTAAATCACCACAAAACGCAACTGCCACCAACGATAGTTTCCTTCCTCACCCACATCAGCATAAATCTCGTGATTGTGCGTACCCACAATGTCGATAGATTGCATGATGAGGGGGATTTCGCTGGAATAGTCGGGGTGGACATGAGAAATGATGTCCTTCAAGTTCGCCTCCGTTCGCACCATGTGGCTATCAGCACCATGCAAAGCCATCTGGCGCATTTCAGCCCTACGAGTCACACTTTCCACCAAACCTTGCGCTGTTCGGTCTTTCCACGACTGCAGCACAAGCACTATAGCCCCAATGGCCAAGATGAAAACCACTGCTATGATGACCAGCGTGACATAATTATAAACAGGCGATATTTGTTCGGTTGGAGCACCCACAATGGTGAAGCGACTTTCGTAATCCTGGTATTTCATTCCCAGCTTCTCCATTGCCTCATAATCCATGTAGTACTTCTTCTGGTGAGTCATGCCCACAAATGAAGCCAAATCGGCACCTTGTAAAATTTCGGACGACACACGAGCCACATCTTCACCCACTGTCTCATAACTGGCGAAATATCCACACAAATACCTTCCTGAGCCATCGGCAAAACCAGCTTTCACTGCAGTGAACTGAGGGCGCCCCGTCTTGTCTGCAATCAACGAGCTATAGAGGTCACGCTTCACTGCCAAAGAAGGATAGAGCCAAGAATGCACATAAATGCGACGCAAATTCTTGTAGCCCTCTTCACGGTCATACATAGCAGAAGAATTACGTTCAGGCGACTCAGTGGAATAGACCAGCACCATCACGCTATCCTTCCAGATGGTGGAAAACTGTTCATCGGCTTCAATAACCAGATGAAAGTCAGAATTGTCAATATAGGGCGGGCGAGCAATGGCTTGCCTTAATTCGTTGCGGATAAGAGAATCCTGATGAAAATAGTCTAATTCTATTTCCACACAATTTTTACCCGTCATTTCTACAGCCAGATTGATGTTAGTGCAGTAATCAATGGGGTCGTTGATGACCACCATATTATTATGCCGACGAATATACTCCCACTCCGGATGGTGCAATCCACCCAGCACCACAGGGATTGTGTCAAATTCCGGAATCTTCCCCAACTCGCGCCAGTGTATGTAGTCGTGAGCAGCTCGGTCACCCTCTGTAATGATGATATCGGGTTTCCAGCCATTCTTAACCAACGAATCTTTTAATGCTGCATGTATTTTCTCCGTACTTGTAGATGGATTCTCCAAGCCGAGATATACGCAACGAACATCGGCATTGACCCCATGATTTCGGAACGTCTGCAGAACTTTGTCATGCATGCCTATGTAAGAAGAATAATTCTTATGGTAACTATAGTACATCAGCACATTGGCCTTCTTTTCAGGATGGCTGTATCGGTTCCAGCAGGAAGACGGAAGGATGAATCCCAAGCCCAAAGTGACAATCAGCAACAGACACTGCACCATGCGCGTAAGACGGAAGAAGAATTTGCTTCCATGTCCCAATTCACTCTCCACTCCAATCGTGCCGCCTTGCTTTTCCATAATGGTTTTGCTGATGTTCAATCCCAGACCTGTTCCCTTGTCTGTCTCGTTCACTTTCTTATATCGTTCAAACAACATGGCTTGTTTTTCCGGAGCCACCCCAATGCCCGTGTCTTTCACGTAAACTTCCAGCATGTCGGGGTTGTCAATCATGTATTTCCACCCCAGCGTCACACTACCTTCGGTTGTGAACTTGAAAGCATTGCTCAAGAAGTTGTTCACCACTTGCTTGGTGCGAGTCATATCGATATTCACAATAGCATCAGGCTCAGCCGTTTCAAGATTGAACTTCAGGTGAGTAGGAGCTATAATGTAATTAGTCTTATAGCATTCATCAATCAGTTTCTTAATCGACACAGGCTTCTGGATGATTTCGAGATCGCCTGTTTCAATCTGCGCTTTCTCCATCACACTGTCTATCATGTTCAGAATCATTTCAGTATTCTGATGAATTACCTCACCATACATTTCACGTTCGCCTTCCTCAAAGGTCATACCTGGCGTAGTCAGCATGGTGGAGAATCCTGTTACAGCACCCAGCGGAGTGCGAAGGTCATGACTGATATTGGCGAGGAAGTTCTCTTTCAGAGCCACCTGACTGGCAAGCACCTGAGCTTGTTCCAGCTTTTCCTCCGTCTCCTTCTTCTGGTCTATATTCAGCAACAAGCCATACAGTTCGCCCGTTTTGGCCGACTCGTCTGTAGCTGTGTACATAGCTTCTGCCCAGTACCATTTATTTCCTCCATCAGGAGTCATGCGCAAACGCACCGTTTTTCTTCCTCGCTGGTTGCGGAAATTCATCAGGAAGTCAAAAGAGGGCTTACTATCCTCGTGAACAATGCTTTCCATCTGCTCCAAAGTAAGGTGGTCGCTGGGCAATTCAAAGTAATCAGCAAACTGCTGGGTGAAGATAAACATCTCGTCCTTATATTGCCAAATGGTATCTTTCGCATTGGAAAACATCAAATCGTGCACCTTTTCTTCGTACTGCAACTCTTCCACCAGCGTCATTTGGCCTCTCCACCTCCATTTCAGCATCAAATAGACAATAAGGTAGATAATCAAGCCCACGAGTAAGACGAGTACACCCACTTCAAGGGCGAACTGCAAGGGTTTTTCTAAATAGAAAGGTGCATTGACAATCTCAAATTGATTGCTATACGCGCCGTACGACATTTTTGGGAAAGCTGCCTGCATTGCATTCCAATCCATGTAATAATTGCTGTCGTGCTGACTGATGGGCAAGGTCTTGGGATTTTCTCCTTTCAAAATGCGCACTGCGTATGCAACCTGATCCTTTACCTGCGTTTCTGTGCTTGTGAAGTAACCACACAAAAAAAGGACGTTGTTGGCATTGTTGAATTGCTCACGAATGGCAGTGAATTGAGGATGTCCCGTATGAGAAATAAGGCTATTGCTGAAAATGTCGCGTTTCACTTGCAACTGCCACATGTTTTTAGCCGACTCGTAGAATTTTCCCGTAATAGCTTTACCCACCGAGTCAGACTCATTTTCTCCCTTGTTCAAGTAAGGGAAGCCGCAGGACACAAAATTCACGACAGCTAAACCCGGATAATGCCTACTCAGATAGTTTTCATCAAAATGTCTCAAATGAAAATCGCTATTATTGATGAATCGGGTTGAATCTTCCAATTCCTCTTTGAATTGATGTCGCAATCTTTCGTCTATTTCCTTGTTGTCCAGCTCAATAGTCACACACTGAGTCTTTGCAATCTTCATCATCAACTCAATGTTTCTCCCCAAATCTATGTGCGCCTCATATCCCGTCATCATAGTGAAGCGGCGTACAGAATCGCGCAAAAGAGAATTAACACCCGCAAAAACCACAGGCGTGTTCATGAACACCGAATCTCCTTCCTCATGCGTCAGCACCCAGTCAACGATAGGGTCATCGTTCAGCAAAATCACGTCCGGATTCCACTGACGAATCTTCTTTTCCACTTCAGGCCAATCATACTGCGAGAACACCTCGCCCGGACGCCTCACCATGTTCAGATAGAGGTGATGGATGTCCACCAGCATTTCGTGCTCCTTGAAAGCGTCTTCCATACATTTAGAAAACAAAGCCCCCTCTTCGCCAAGACTGTCCCACGAGTGAATCACCACCACACTGTGACGAGGTCCCTGAGTTCTGAATGTCCTCACCTTGCTACACGACCCTGCTATGAATATGAATAAAACAATGAATAAAGGAACTAAATTCGATAAACGATGCCTTTTCATGATTTTTTGACGATTAAAAAAGATTGTTATGCAAAGATACAAAAAATTATATAATCACAAATGAAAAAGTGGAAAATTACGCAGAAACCACATTTTTTTTAGTCATTTCCCTATAAATTGTCCCATTTAAGCAAACTTTTTCGCATCACAGTCTGCACAACACCTCGCATGGCGAGATAAGCCACAAAGGCCACCCATAATCCGTGATTTCCCCACAAAGGCACAAGCAAGAAATAAAGAAGGAAAAAGACAACCATTCCTGAAGCCATCGAAATGAGCATCCCTTTCGTAGCCGTAGCACCAATATATACACCATCCCAAATGAAAGCCGCCATTCCACAAATGGGGACCAAGAGCGTCCAAGGCTGATAGTTGCGTGCCGCCGCAAGCACGTCAGCATTATCTGTCAGGAGCGTGAGGAAAGGGCTTCCCAGCAAGAGATAAAACAAGGTGAACAACACAGCGAGTGCTCCACCCCAGCGAAACAAATGCCGCACCGTTTCATCATAGATGTCATGCAAGCGAGCACCTATGGCCCAGCCCACCATCGCCTCGCCCGCAAACGCAAACCCATCCATCACATAACTGTAAAGAGTGAAGAACTGCATCAGCATCGTGTTCACAGCCAGCTCTGTATCTCCTATTTTGGCTCCAGCCGCTATAAAGAAGAAGTGAACGAGAATAAGGCAGCAAGTTCGCAGGAAAATATCCTTGTTCAAGAAAAAAAACTTCAGCAACGCCGCTTTTGTCATCACCATCCCTGTCTGCAAATAACATTTTAGCCGTCCATAGTTGTGCACCAGCAAGCAAACAGCCACCAACAGCCCCACATACTGAGCCAGCACCGTCCCCAATGCCACACCCTCTATTTTCATTTCAAACCCATACACCAGCACAAGACTCACCACAATGTTTGCCACATTCTGAACAATTGCCACCCACATTGGAATTATAGAGTTCTGCATACCCACGAACCAACCCGTCAGGACAAAAAGAGAAAGGGCAGCAGGTGCCCCCCAGATACATATATTATAATAAGAGCATGTGAGAGCCGCCACTTCCTCCGAAGGACTAATAATGCGCAAAGAGCATTCTCTAATGGGAATTTGCACACACAGCATCAAGACAGAAATGAGCAACGACACCACCAAAGCCCTCAGCAGCACACTCACCACTTCAGTCAGGTTACGAGCGCCCAAAGCCTGAGCAGTCATTCCACTGGTGCCCATCCGCAAAAAGGCAAACATCCAATAGATAATGTTGAAGAGCATGCCTCCTACAGCAATCGCACCAATGAAGGAGGCTCTCCCTAAATGCCCCGTTATCCCCACGTCAATGAGTCCCAGCAGCGGAACAGTGATGTTCGACACGATGCTGGGGAGCGCAATCTTCAATATTTGCTTATCTCGCAAATGCATCGTCAAGACTTCAAATAAGCGGCCAACATATCCGCACAACGTTCGCCATCCACACCCGCACTCACAATGCCACCAGCATACCCTGCCCCTTCTCCACAGGGGAAGAGCCCCTGCAGACGGACGTGCTGCAAAGTCTCTCTGTCGCGCAAAATGCGCACAGGAGCCGACGTGCGAGTTTCCACACCAATCATCACCGCTTCATTCGTCAAGAATCCATGAGAAGCTTTGCCAAAATTCCTGAATGCCTGCTGTAGCCGCTTCGACACAAAGCCTGGCATCCAGAAGTGCATCGGTGTGCTGATAAGCCCAGGTGTATAGGACGATTGGGGCAAATCGAAACTACCCTTTCCATTCACAAAATGCGCCATCCGCTGTGCAGGAGCTGTTTGTTGACGGTTTCCTTGCATCCATGCGGCATATTCAAGCCGTTCCTGAAATTCCATCATCGCCAATGCACCTCCCTGCACATCAATGTCTGGCACAGGAGGTAGTTCCATCAAAGAGCGGTCGTTCAAATCATCCACATGCAATTCCACCACCATACCCGAATTGCTCCAAGGACTGTTACGCAGCGAATTGCTCATACCGTTCACCACCAACTGGTTAGGTCCGCTTGCAGCAGGCACGACTGTGCCGCCCGGACACATGCAGAAAGAATAGACACCTCGCCCTTCTACTTGGGTGACAAACGAATATTCGGCGGCAGGCAAATACTTGCCCCTGCCCTCTTTACGATGATATTGAATCTGGTCAATCAGTTCAGACGGGTGCTCCAACCTCACACCTACAGCAAGATCCTTCGCCTCAATCTCAATGCCCTGCGAACTCAAGTAACGATACACATCTCTGGCACTATGCCCTGTAGCCAAAATCACAGGTCCCTCGAACGTCTTCTCTCCACATCTGATGCCCACCACCCGATTGCCTTTCAGCAGCACAGCATCCATCTTCGTCTCAAAATGCACCTCTCCCCCCGAGCGGATAATCGTGTTCCTCATCGCCTCAATAATGCCAGGCAACCTGTCCGTTCCCAAATGCGGATGGGCATCAGCCAAAATGCTGGTGCTGGCCCCATGCTGACAAAACACGTTCAGAATCTTCTCCACATTGCCACGTTTCTTGCTGCGGGTATAGAGTTTCCCATCCGAGAAAGCACCCGCTCCCCCTTCTCCGAACGAGAAGTTCGATTCCGGATCCACCTGCTGTGTGCGAGCAATCTGCGCAATGTCCTTACGCCTCTCGTGCACACTTTTCCCACGTTCCACCACAATGGGTCGCACTCCCAATTCTATAAGTCGCAAAGCCGCAAACAATCCACCAGGCCCAGCACCCACAACCACAGCCTGCGGCCTGTCTTCCACATTCGGATAGTCAGTCCTCACAAACTCATCGTCTAAGGGCATTTCATTCACAAACACCCTCACTTTTAAATTCACATAAATGGTTCGCTGGCGTGCATCAATGCTCCGCTTCAACACCCTCACTGCCGTCACCTCTGCATCAGCCAGTCCCTTCTCTTCCTGAAGATACTGCCTCATGCCTTGTTCACTCGCCGCCTGTTCTGGCAGCACCCTGATTTGATATTCTTCAATCATGCTTCTGTCAATTTTCTGCAAAGGTACACAAAATGCACTATTTGCGAGCCTTTCTTCTTCCTAAATTCATCTTCTTGCAACATATTATTTCGTACTTTGCGAAAAAAAACGTACTTTTGCAACAGAAACGAAACTAAAAAACAAGACATCAATGGAAAACTATATTGTTTCGGCACGAAAATACCGTCCAATGACGTTCGACACCGTAGTGGGACAGGGGGCGCTGACCACCACGCTGAAAAACGCCATCCAAAGTGGACGTTTGGCACACGCCTACCTGTTCTGCGGACCTCGAGGTGTGGGTAAAACCACCTGCGCACGCATTTTCGCCAAAACCATCAACTGCCTCAATCCCCAACCTAACGGTGAGGCATGTGGCGAGTGCGAATCATGCAAAGCCTTCAACGAACAGCGTTCGTTCAACATTCACGAGCTGGACGCCGCCTCCAACAACTCCGTCGAGGACATCCGCCAGCTGATTGAACAAGTGCGCATCCCGCCCCAGATTGGCCAATACAAAGTGTTCATCATCGACGAGGTGCACATGCTCTCACAGGCAGCCTTCAACGCATTCTTGAAAACACTTGAAGAGCCACCCAAGCACGCCATCTTCATCCTCGCCACCACAGAGAAGCACAAGATTCTCCCCACCATCATGAGCCGTTGCCAAATCTACGACTTCAAGCGAATGGGCGTGAACGACATTGTGAGTCACCTGAAACATGTGGCAGAGAAGGAAAACATCCAGGTGGAGGACGCAGCCCTCAACATCATTGCACAAAAAGCCGACGGAGGCATGCGCGATGCCCTAAGCATCTTTGACCAAGTGGCATCGTTCTGTAGCGGAAACATCACCTACCAGCGCACCATCGAGAACCTCAACGTGCTCGATTATGACTACTATTTCCGCCTGACCGAATTTTTCTTAGAAGGAAAAATCACGGAATGCATGCTCACCCTCAACGAAATTCTCTCCAAGGGTTTCGAAGGACAATACTTCATCACAGGACTTGCAAGCCACTTCCGCAATCTCCTGGTGAGCCAAGATGCCCAGACAGCTGAACTCATCGAAGCCAGCGACGAAGTACGCAACCGCTACAAGGAGCAGGCGCAAAAGTGTAAGCCCAAGTTCCTCTACCGCGCCATGAAGCTGGCCAACAATTGCGACCTGAACTACAAGCAGAGCCAAAACAAACGGCTGCTGGTAGAACTCACCCTCATCGAGATGGCACAACTCTCCTCCGATGACGGGGAAGCATCCGGGCTTTGCCCTACGCAGATTCTTAAACCCATATTCGCACAGCTGAGAGGCAAGAAGCCCTCAGCCGAGCCAACCACAAGCAATGCCAACAGGCAGCAAACAAGTGCTCCCCAACAGCACAGGGGCCAGCAACCTCCAGCAGCACCAGCTGCACCCACACAGCCTATGCCCCCAACTGTGGCAAAGACACCCGTCACCCCACGCCTGAAGACGTTCTCCATCCGTCACACGGACACAACTGCATCCTCCGTAGTGAAAGAAGACGAAGAAGTGAAGCAACCCACTGCATACTTCGGGAACAAACCTGTTGACAACCTCAGTCTCACCATCGCATGGCGACAATTCGCCGCTGGGCTGCCCCATGAAGACATCGGCTTCACTCACCAACTCAACAACATGGAACCCATGCTGCAAGAAGATGGGCAGACATTCCTCATCATCGCTGAAAACCCCATCATTCAGCAGGAGCTGGCAAAACGGAAAGCCGCCATCGAACTCTTTCTGCAACAACAATTGCAGAACAGCAACCTGCGCATGACCACACGTCTGCGTGAAGTGACCGACAAACGCAGAGCCTTCAGCCGAGCAGAAATATTCAGTCAAATGCTCAAAGAGAGCGAGCCATTGCGGAAACTGAAAGAAGAATTTGAACTGGAACTGGCCTAAGTGCCCAATGTTCCCCCCAACACCCCCCACACACGCATCATGAGCAAAGGAAAATTGGCAAAATTTGCAGAAATGGCCGACAACCCCTTAGTTGTGGAATGCCCCTTCTGGCAACTGCAGCAGGAGGGATTTCCCCTCAAAGGAAACTGGCACAAGGACTTCTTCGCAAACGAGAACCCCATCGTGCTCGAACTCGGCTGCGGACGAGGCGAATACACCATCGGCCTCGCGCACCGCTTCCCCGGAAAAAACTTCATCGGCATCGACATCAAGGGTGCACGCATGTGGCACGGAGCCAAAATTGCGCTGGAAGAGGAAATGAAAAACGTAGCCTTCCTGCGCACCAACATCGAATGCATAGCAAGTTTCTTTGCCCCCAACGAAGTGGCTGAACTCTGGCTCACCTTCTCCGACCCGCAAAGGAAGAAAGCCACCAAGCGCCTCACTTCCACCTATTTCATGGAGCGCTATCGCCACTTCCTCATCAACGGAGGCCTCATCCACGTGAAGACCGACTCCAACTTTCTGGCCACCTACACAAAGTATATGGTGGAGAGGAACCATCTTCCCATGGAACAATGCACCTTCGACCTCTATGCCGAAAAAGAGGTGGACACGTCATTGACAGAGATACGCACCTACTACGAAAGCATGTGGCTGGAGCGCGGCATTCCAATCAAGTACCTGCGGTTCCGTCTGCCCCAAAACGGCACACTCCAAGAGCCCGACATCGAAATTCCAGTCGATGGTTACCGCTCTTACAATCATCAAGTAGTATCAACAAAAAAAACAGGAAAATGACCATATACCCCAAACTCATACACGATGCCCTCGCCACCGTTCGCTACCCGGGCAACGGGAAAAGCATCATGGAAAACGAAATGCTGGAGGATGACCTCCGCATCAACGGCATGAAGGTCAGTTTCTCACTCGTTTTCGAAAAAGAAACCGACCCCTTCAAAAAATCAGTAGTGAAAGCAGCTGAAGCGGCCATCAAGACATTCGTGCATCCCGACGTAGAAGTGTCCATCGGCACCAAAGCAAAGACAGCCCTACCTCCCGAACCCGACAAACTGCTGCCAGGCGTGAAAAACATCATTGCCGTCAGTTCAGGCAAGGGAGGGGTGGGCAAATCGACCGTCACCGCCAACCTCGCCATCGGACTTGCCAAGCTGGGCTATCGGGTGGGACTGCTCGACACCGACATTTTTGGTCCCTCTATGCCTAAAATGTTCGGGGTGGAGAAAGAGCGCCCATACGCAACTCAAGCAGACGGACGCGACCTCATTGTCCCCATCGAAAAATACGGCGTGAAACTCCTCTCCATCGGCTTCTTCGTCAATCCAGACCAAGCCACCCTGTGGCGAGGCGGTATGGCCTGCAACGCCCTCAAGCAACTGATTGGTGAAGCGATGTGGGGCAACTTAGACTACTTCATCCTCGACACCCCTCCTGGCACCAGCGACATTCCCCTCACCCTCATCCAAACCCTCGGCATCACAGGAGCCATCATCGTCTCCACACCGCAGCAAGTCGCACTCGCCGATGCGCGCAAGGGCATCAACATGTACATGAACGAGCAAGTGAACGTACCCATCCTCGGACTGGTGGAGAACATGGCTTGGTTCACCCCTGCCGAACTGCCTGAAAACAAATACTACATTTTCGGAAAGGATGGTTGCAAGCATCTGGCCGACGAACTCCACGTGCCCCTGCTGGCACAGATTCCCCTCATCCAGTCGGTGTGCGAAACTGGCGACAGCGGCACTCCTGCTGTGCTCAATCCCGCATCGCCCGAGGGAATGGCCTTCATGAGTCTCGCCGCCAAAGTAGTCACCCAGGTAGATAAGAGAAATGTAGAAATGGCACCCACTCAGCGTGTGGAGGTAAAGAAATGATGCTCCACCCCCTTCCACCTGAAGCAGAAAACATCCCCTCCCCCACTCAGTTCACCTACCCCTTCTGCTATCGCCCTCACCCCCTTTGCCAAATCGCCGCAAAGGAGGTGATTGCCTATTGCTACCAACACGCAGAAATGCATCCCAAGGAGGGGAAGATGTTTGGTGTGCTGGTGGTGGAAAGCGAAGGGAAACGCTACTACCTCTGCGCCTTCTCAGGAATCTACAACGGCTCCTACCATCACGAAGGTTTCGTGCCCCCCATTTTCGACTTGCAAAGCGGCTATTTCCCCAAGGAAGAACAGCGCATCGTGGCCTTGACCCAACAAATTGGCCAGACGACCGACGAGCAAGAAAAGCAAACACTGAAAGCCCTGCGGAAAGAGAAATCCCAAGCCTTGCAGATGTGGACGTTCCACCAGTTTCGAATGCAGAACGCCAAACAAGAGGTGAAGGACTTGATTGAGATTTTCGAAGGGTGCAAGTCGCCTTTTTCTGAAGAGGATTACATCGCCTACCAAGAAGGGCGACTGACTGAAAAACCCAAGCCCAACATAGGCATTCCTCCAGGAGGAGCCGGCGAATGCTGTGCGCCCAAATTGCTCCAATATGCCTACGAGCACCACCTCAAGCCGCTCTGCATGGAAGAGTTTTGGGTGGGGCCATCGCGCGGAAACGACATGCGCATCGAGGGACATTTCTACCCAGCCTGTCAACACAAGTGCATGCCCATCCTTTCTTTCATGCTGCAAGGTCTGGATGTGGAAGAAAATCCACTCTTCGCCCGCGCAAAAGCACTCTTGGCCCAAGTACGCATCATTTACGAGGACGACGACCTCATGGTAGTCTATAAACCATCGGGGCTGCTCTCTGTCCCCAGCAAAAATCACGGCGAAGTGTCGCTCCAAGCCCACCTCACCACCGTCAATCCTGAGATTCGTCTCGTCCACCGCCTGGATCAAGACACCTCCGGACTCCTTCTGGCTGCCAAAACCCTGACCTGCTGCCAGCAGTTGCAGCAACAGTTTGTGCAGCACCACGTGAAAAAAAAATACGTCGCCATTCTCCAAGCCCCACTCTCGCCCCAGCAACCCACCGAGGGCATCATCACTTTGCCCATCAGCCGCAACCCCTTCGACTCCCCACGCCAAACGGTCAACCACAATTACGGAAAACCTGCCGTCACACACTATATTTATAAAGGCGACTGCCGCATAGAACTCTACCCCGCAACGGGGCGCACCCACCAACTGCGCATCCACTGCGCCCATCCCGACGGATTAGGTATTCCCATCAAGGGCGACATCCTCTACGGCTCCACCGCCAACCGCCTTTATCTTCATGCCGAAAGCATCACTTTCACCCATCCTTCCACAGGTCAGCTGATGCATTTCGAGGAAAAGGAACTGTAACAAACAAGGTGAAAGTTACCCGCTTTTCTGAATGTTCCAGAAAGCAATGATAACTTTCACCTTTTATCAGCCTTTAATTCTTACAGCCCCAAGTCCTTCTTGATGGCATCCACCTTAGCCTTCGCTTCGGCTGTAGCCGATGGGTAGCACTTCGGACACTCCATCTCGCCCTTCACCTCCACATAGAACTTAATCTTAGGTTCAGTACCCGAAGGACGCACACTTATCTTGGTGCCATCGGCAGTAAACCACTGCAGCACGTTGCTGGTGGCAGGCATATCAATAGCCGTTTCCTCCCCATTATAAACCTGCTTCAGCGTCTTGTAGTCCTTCACGCACACCACAGGGCTGCCACCGAGAGACGTGGGAGGAGTCTTGCGGAAGTCCTCCATCATCTGCTTAATTTCGTCCGCACCGCTCTTGCCCGGCTTGGTGACAGAGATAGCGCTCTGGTAAGCAAAGCCATAGTCAAGATAAATCTTCATCAGCAGGTCATAAAGCGTCATGCCGTTGTCCTTGGCCCATGCAGCAATTTCGCAGAGCAGACAGATGGAGGCTGGGCTATCCTTGTCGCGCACCTTGTCAAATGGCAGGTAGCCGAACGACTCCTCACCGCCACCAATGTACTTCTTCACGCCCTCAGAAAGCTTAATCTCACGGGCAATCCACTTGAAGCCAGTATAAACATCACGAATCTCCACGTTGTTGCGCTTGGCAATCTCAGCAATGGTTTCCGTTGTCACAATGGTCTTCACCATAAACTCGTTACCCTTCAATTGCCCCAGCTTCTTCTTATTCTCTATAATATAATAGGAGAGCATCAGAGCCGTCTGGTTACCGTTAAGGATGCACCACTCGCCCTTCGGGTCGCGGCACACCACTGCCAAGCGGTCAGCATCAGGGTCAGAAGCCAGCACAAGGTCAGCATTCAGTTTATCGCCCAACTTCATGCCCAGCGTCATAGCCTCAGAGTTTTCAGGGTTAGGCGAAACAACCGTCGGGAAATTGCCGTCAATGACCATCTGCTCCTTCACCACGTTGATGTTCTGGAAGCCCCAAGTGCGCAAGGCAGCAGGGATAATCACGCGCCCCGTTCCGTGCAGCGGAGAATAAACGATGCAGAGGTCCTTCTGGCGGTTAATCACCTCTTGGTCCACCAGTGCCTCATGCACAGCGTTCAGATAGTCGATGTCCATCTCACCACCAATAATCTGGATGAGGTCGTTATTAGGCGTGAACTTCACTTGGTCAATCGTCACCTTGTTCACCTCGTCAATAATGCCCGTGTCGTGTGGAGCCAGCACCTGTGCACCATCGTCCCAATAAGCCTTGTAGCCGTTGTACTCACGCGGGTTGTGGCTGGCGGGGATGTTCACACCAGCCTGAGCACCCAACTGACGGATGGCGAAGGAAATTTCAGGCGTGGGACGCAGACTCTCGAAAAGATAAGCCTTAATGCCGTTGGCAGAGAAGATGTCAGCCACCGTTTCGGCAAACAGTCGCGAGTTGTTGCGGCAGTCATGACCCACCACCACGCTCAAGTCTTTCTTGCCGGGGAATGCCTTCAAAATGTAGTTGGCAAAACCCTGTGTGGCCATACCCACGATGTACTTGTTCATGCGGTTCGTACCAGCACCCATGATGCCACGCAAACCACCTGTACCAAATTCCAAATTCTGATAAAACGCATCGATCAGGGCTGTCTTGTCCTCTGCATCGAGCATTGCCTTCACTTCAGCCTGCGTTTCGGCATCGAAAGCTGGCGAGAGCCATTTCTGAGCCTCAGCCGTACATTGCTTAATCAGTTCGTTGTCCATAATTATTGAGTGTATTAATGTATAGATTGAATCAAAAAAATTCGCCCAACGCGTGGGTTGGTTGCAAAGATAAAACAAAAAATCCGAAACATAGTGCTACTTTAAGTTATTTTTTCTAAAAAAGAGAAGAAAATGGGTGTGTCCACATCTGCTGACACACCCACCTTTCATTTTGCACACCTCTTAGGCCGCACGTTTCCCCCCTTTTTTATCCCCCCTCTCTTATAAGAATAAGAATGCCGGCGGATAATCAAAGTTGAAAATCAAGAATGACACTTGACACTCATGACACTCATGACACTCATGACACTCATGACACTCCCCACTTCTTTTTCCCCATAATCACTTCACCTTCCTATACTGCGAGAACTCCGTCTGAACAATCAGCCCCTGTTTTTTCCAGTTCTTCAGCATTTGGCGCACACCATTGCGAGTCACCCCAGCCCCCTTTACCGCCACACAGTGCTGCACAGCCTGATCCAGCGTGAACTGCACGTCCAGACGATCATAGATGGAATCGTTCTTCGCTCTAACCTGTCGCTGAAGGCCACCTCCATACTCGCCGCTCATGAACGCATTCTCAATACGCTCGCGGAAGAAGTAGAGCGCATTCTCCATGAGCGTGTCCGCAATCACGTCATACAACCCCAGCATCTGAGGCGTCTGCGTCTTCAGCAACATCTCCTTCCACAAGGCCGGCTGCTGCTTCAGCTGCGTCTCCGCCCCACCGAGCGTATGCTTCTGAATGAGCATCTCGCACACCTTGCAGAGCATCAGGCAGCAAGTCATGCGCTGAGCCGTCACACACACGCGGAACCGTTGTCGAGCCTTCACCTTATCATCATTCATCATCGTCTCCATACGTATGCACTCCAGCCATTCCCTTCCCCTCGCTTCCAACTTGGGCAGCACCACCTCGCCCTGCATCAGCGGCAGCAAGTGCGCCACCTGCACAATGCGGTCACGCAAACGCTCCGTCAGCACATGAGGCTTCTCCTCCAAAGCCGTGAAAGTGTTGTCGGGCATGCGTGCCACAGCCACACGGCTCTGAAACCCATCCGTGTAGTTCGGCACCACCCTGTAGAGTGCGTCAGGCGTTCCGCACATCACCACATTCCACAGCAAGTGCTCTATGTGCACGTTCACCGCGTCAGCCGAACGCGCCTCGCGGTCATAGCGACTGCCGTCATAGCTCTGGCGCAACATCACAGAAAAGTCACACATGCTCGACTTCCATTTCTGCGCCACCGTGTCCGCCTCTGGAGTGAAGGAGAAAGCATGCTTGCCCTCCGTATTAGCCAGCCGCTCAGCCAAATTGGCCACCGTGTTGTTCAGCGTCAACCACCTCACAGGCAAATGCGGTTCCTCCGGCTGCTCCTTCTTGTTTTTCGCCGCCTTCATCTTTCTGCGCCACTCCATCTCTTGTTCCTGATACATTTTGGCCAGCCCAATCATCTCACCCATCCACGCTTCCACCACATCGTCGAGCGATCCTTTTCCGCTGGCAAAGTCACCCACAATGTAGCTAATCTGGTTCAGCCCACGCTTCTGCCCGTGCACGTCCAGCGTCACCCCCGTGGCCAATGCCCCAATGCAAGGGCACACCGTCATCATCATCGGCATGGCCATGTGTGCGCCCACAGCCTCCACCGACTCCTTCACTCCCTGCGGCAACCTTCTCACTGGCAGCACCTCAAATCCATCCTTCTCAGCATTCTCGTCATCGTCTCCCTGTTCGCCCTCCGTTTCCGCTCCTTGCTCCAGACGGCGGCTCTCCGTAAAAAGCCCCTCTTGATATTTGAAGAGCCTCTGGTTAGGTTTGGTGTAGTTCTTGTAGAAGTCGCTCACCAGCTGCTGAATGTTCGCATCGCTCCAGTGCTCAGGCATCAGCTCCTGCAGCATGCCGTTCACCTCTTTCATGTTCAGCAGCTGCGTCACACCGCCCAGCAGAATCTTCACCGTTGTGTGCCTGCCTCCCTCGTCCAGAAAGTCGCTCTCCATCAATCCCTTCTCCTTCATCACCCCTCGCACAATGTAACGAATGCGCTCAGTGGGCTTGACGAAACACGAGGCGTTTTCTTTTTGCGAACACGAATCGTTTTCTTTTGTGTTCGCTTTTTCATCCGTCCCATCCGTCTCATCCGTGTTCCCTTCATTCTTCCCCTCCGTGTTCGTCCCTTCGTTTTTGAAGAGTTCGTCAGAAAGGTAGATGAGGTCATCAGGCTGAGCCGTGGTGCTGAAGAACACGCGAGTAATATCCTTTGCACCCTTGTCGAACTTCACGCCCAGCAGTTTGCTCGCCCATTGCAGGTTCTCCTCCTGCGTCAGTTCCTCATGCCTACGAAAAGCCAGGTGGTAGCCCTGCGCCCTCGCGCTCATCTCCAGCATCAGCAACCCCAGCTCCTCCTTCTTTTGCAGAATGCGCTCCCTGAGTTCCTGCATCGCCTCCTTCTCCACATGGTCAATGTCCATGCCCACACTGTTGCTCATGCGCCTGGTGCCCTTCAGCGAGCCGTCCTCGTTGGGCAGGC
>ODAI014352782.1_pt1 | contig 21603 bp, 21 predicted proteins | sample 1539321 | NCBI WGS metagenome assembly ODAI01 (sample SAMN02144231, study PRJEB22623) | gut metagenome | biome: sheep rumen | host: Ovis aries | place: New Zealand | reverse complement strand
CACAGGCGGTCTGGTGAAGGATGACTTTGTGACCTGGGATGAGGAGAAATATGCCTTTGTAAAGGAAGTCCTCTGGCAGAAGAACGGCAAGTTCGCAGGCCTTGACCATCAGATACCATTAGGTGAGAACGGCACCACAATTTCATAAGAGCAAAGGGGAACGGCACCAACCGTTCCCCTTTTGTTCAAAGCTTGCTTTTAACAAGCAAGCGTGAGCCGTAGGCTTGCTCCACGCAGTGAGCCTTCCGTTCAGTGGGGGATTGTTAAGCCACTGCGTGGGCGACCTCACCTGAACGGTAACATGGCACCCATGCCACCGCAATGGCATGAGCTGCCATTAGAGGCGGGGGTGATCTCTCCGATAGCGGAGAGGTGTCCGCAAGGACAGAGTGGCTGACCGACAGAACATGGCTTGCGGTTATACCATGATATTCTCCACAAATCCTTCGGCCTCAAAGTAATCGCCGAATATTTTTATATCCTCATGTTTATAGCAGTCAGACCGTATCATAAATACATGATACGGTTTTCCGTTATAGGCAGTAAAAGAGTTGATATATTCGTCCCCGTAGTATTTTCGCATTATCTCAGTGTCGTCTGTTGTTGCGGCACATTTTTTGAAGCCGTATTCCCGCTCATAGAAGGAAACAAGGGCTGCGGGGCTGTTCTCACCTACAATGCACACCAGCCTGCGGGCATTAGTGATATAGGGCTTTACTGCCGCCCCAAAGCCCTTTTCCCCATAATTGGAGAAAAGGGATGTGAGCCAGCCGGTCTTTGTTATGGAAAAGCCTGCCAGTCCGTCTGCCGTGAGATAATTGTCTGATACGTCGTAGTCATTGTCCTCAGCCGGGGCGGTAAACTCCCCATGGCAGAGATATTCTCTGTTCAGTGCAAATACCGCCCAGAATACATCTCCGCTTACCCGAAACAGAATTGTCCTCACTCCGGAGAATTCGATCATGCCTGCTTCCTCACCCTTTACCATTTCCTTTATGCGGAGCTTTTCGGCAGGGGGGATGTCTGTCCTTTTGTACCAGAATTCAGAATGCATTACATACTCCTATGACAATGCCCTCCCCGAAAGAGGAGGGCAGCCTTTTAAAAAAGGGATCAGTCTTCAAGTGCCTGTGCCAGATCTGCGATAAGGTCAGCCTTGTCCTCAAGTCCGCAGGACATACGGACAAGACCTGCGGGGATTCCGGCTGCTTCAAGCTGTTCATCGGTCATCTGACGGTGTGTGGAGGTGGCAGGATTGAGGCAGCAGGTGCGGGCATCTGCAACATGGGTCTCAATAGCGCAGAGCTTCAGCTTCTTCATAAAGGACATTGCCGCATTTCTGCCGCCCTTGAGCTCAAAGGAAACTACGCCGCAGCCGCCGTTGGGGAGATACTTCTTTGCGATCTCATAGTACTTGTCCCCGGGAAGGCCGCTGTAATTCACCTTTGCAACCGCAGGATGAGCTGCCAGAAATTCTGCAACAGCCTGTCCGTTTTCTACATGGCGGGGCATACGCACATGGAGGGATTCAAGCCCCAGGTTGAGATAGAATGCGCTCTGGGGTGACTGCACTGTGCCAAGGTCACGCATGAGCTGGGCAGTAGCCTTGGTGATGAATGCCCCCTCCTTGCCGAACTTTTCCGCATAGGTGATGCCGTGATAGCTGTCGTCGGGAGTAGTGAGTCCGGGGAATTTGTCCTTGTGAGCCATCCAGTCGAACTTGCCGGAATCAACTATTGCGCCGCCCACTGCTGCGCCGTGTCCGTCCATGTACTTTGTAGTGGAATGAGTTACGATGTCAGCGCCCCACTCAATGGGACGACAGTTTACAGGTGTGGGGAAGGTGTTGTCTATGATAAGGGGAACACCGTGGGCATGAGCTGCCTTTGCAAACTTCTCGATATCAAGGACAGTGAGGGCAGGGTTTGCGATAGTCTCGCCGAATACCGCACGGGTATTATCACGGAATGCGCTGTTAAGCTCCTCCTCGGTGCAGTCAGGGGATACGAAGGTAACATCTATCCCCATCTTCTTCATGGTGACGCTTATGAGGTTGAATGTGCCCCCGTATATGGAGGATGAGGACACGATATGACTGCCTGCCTCACAGATGTTGAACAGGGCAAAGAAGTTTGCTGCCTGTCCGGAGGATGTGAGCATACCCGCAGTGCCCCCCTCAAGAGCGGCTATTTTGGCAGCCACATAGTCGCAGGTGGGGTTTTGCAGTCTGGAATAGAAGTATCCCGATGCTTCAAGGTCAAAGAGCTTTCCCATATCCTCACTGGTGTCATACTTGAAAGTAGTGGACTGGATTATGGGTATCTGGCGGGGCTCCCCGTTTCCGGGGGTGTACCCCGCCTGTACGCATTTAGTGTTGATGGACTGAGACATATTGATCTCCTTTCATTTATAGTATCCGACATCAATTGCCGGATGACTGTATTTCCTCTACTCTTGCGGCAAGCCCCTGTGCATCGGTGACACAGTTAAGGGCATCTGCCATGGCATTTGCTGACAAGTGACCGGGCAGGTCATAGCTTGCAAGCACTCTTCTGCGCAGGGCGGCTGAATCCGTCCGCCCTGACAGGCCTAATTCATACATAAGCATTTTATCTATGGTGCGGGAGCGGACACCTTCAATATCCGCCGCCTCAAAGGCCTTGATGAGCATTTTCTCGGATATGCCCTCCACACCCAGCTTCCCTTCCTTGGAGGGAGCGTTTTTCCGCCTTTCCTTGCCGTATACATCCGGGATGTACACATTCACTATCCGCCCTTTCAGGTCGCCGCATATGCTTTTTATATAGGAGCGTATCTGAAAGCCGGCAGAGTCGCTGTCCGTCAGGATTATTATCCCTGTGGACGCAGCATAGTGGCGGATGAGCCTTACTGTTTCATCATTTGCGTAGATCCCGAAGCCGTCGGTGCATATTATGGGGGCATCAACGATGCGGGACAGATGTATCTTATCGTATTTCCCCTCTACCACCACAGCCATATTTGTTGTGATCATATCTCACCTCAAAAAGCCTCAGGAAATTCTCCAGTCAACAGGGGCTATCCCGTTTCGCACAAGGAAATCATTGCAGGCAGAGAAATGGCGGCAGCCGAAAAAGCCGTTATACGCCGAAAGAGGTGAGGGATGGGCGGCTGTCAGCACAAGGTGGGCAGGATTGGTGATAAGCCCTCTCTTGGCTCTCGCATTTCCGCCCCACAGCAGGAATACCATGGGGGTGCTGCGGCTGTTCAGCTTTTCTATCACATGGTCGGTGAATATCTCCCAGCCCATGCCCTTGTGAGAATTGGCGGCACCTCTGCGCACAGTGAGCACTGTGTTCAGAAGCAGCACACCATTGTCCGCCCAGGCTGTAAGCTCTCCGTGGGGCGCAGGGGGTATGCCAAGATCGCTGTACAGTTCCTTGTATATGTTCTGGAGGGACGGGGGTATGGCACAGCCCTTTTTCACCGAGAAGCACAGGCCGTGTGCCTGACCCGGCTCATGATACGGATCCTGTCCGATGATCACTGCCTTCACAGCAGAATAGGAGGTGTGCTTCATAGCGTTGAATATGTCGTACATATTGGGATATATCTCCCGGGTGGAGTATTCCGTTTTAAGGAATTCCCGCAGCTTCAGATAATAGGGGAGTTCAAACTCTCCTGCCATAATGTCGTCCCATTCATTCCCGAAGCTAACCATTATTCTTCCCCGCCTATGAGGGCATCTGCAATTATGCGCAGATCGTCGTCGTCGTAGAATTCAAGGGTTATCTTCCCCTTTTCTCCGTTGCCTGTTATCTTGACCCCTCTGCCAAGTGCTTCCTTGAGGGCTGCCTCCATCTCCACGTAGTAGGGATAGGTAAGGGAGACCTTCTTCTGCCTTGCAGGTGCATCCTCTGCCATGGATTCGCTGACCATTTTCTCCGTCTGTCTCACATTGAGATGATCCGACACTACCTTGCGGGCGACATTTTCAATAGTTTCTGCATCCTCCAGACCAAGCAATGCCTTTGCGTGCCCCACAGACAGCTCCCTGCGGGACAGCTTGTCGGATACATATTCGGGGAGGGACAGCAGCCGCAGCATATTGGACACATAGGAGCGGGACTTGCCTATGGTCTTGGACAATTCCTCGTGGGTCATGCCGTATTTATCCGTCAGGTCCTTGTAGGCTGCCGCCTCCTCAATGGGATTGAGGTTTTCACGCTGGATGTTCTCGATAAGGGCTATCTTGCTCATTTCCTCATCGTCAACATTCCTGATTATCACAGGCACCTCTGTTAGGCCTGCAATGCGGCTCGCCTTCCAGCGGCGCTCTCCTGCAACGATCTCATAGGTCATCCCATTTGCCGCCGGCCGCACAATGATTGGCTGGATAAGGCCGTGCTCCCTGATGGAGTCAGCCAGCTCATTCAGCGCCTCTTCGTTGAATGAGCGGCGGGGCTGATTTTTGTTGGGCTCTATTTCAGACATTTTCAGAGTCTGTACATTCTCATCTCCGGAAAAATTGTCGTCAAACAGCGCATCTATCCCTGTGCCAAGTGCCATTATGCATTCCCCTTTCTGAGCAGCTTCTTGTCAGGCTTGACCCTCTTCTCACCGTGTCTGCGGAGCAGCTCCTCTGCAAGGCGCTCATATGCATCCGCACCCTTTGAAAAGCGGTCGTAGTATATTATAGGCTGACCGAAGCTGGGCGCCTCAGACAGCTTTACATTCCTGGGTATCACCGATTTGAACAGCTTATCGGGGAAATGGGATCTTACCTCATTGACCACCTGCCCCGTAAGGTTGAGCCTGCTGTCAGCCATTGTAAAGGCAATGCCCTCAATTTCAAGCTCCGGGTTGTAATGCTTTTTCACCCGACGTATGGACTCCACAAGCTGCGACAGCCCCTCCAGCGCAAAGAACTCACACTGCATAGGGATAAGCACCCCGTCAGCCGCTGCAAGGGCATTCACCGTCAGCAGCGACAGGGAAGGCGGACAGTCTATAAGCACGTAGTCAAATTCATCTGCCACGGTGAGCAGCTGCCCCCGCAGTCTCTGGGCACGGTTCTCCCCGGAGGTGAGCTCTACCTCAGCCGCCGCAAGGGCAAGGGTGCTGCACAGAATGGATACATTTGCAAAGCCTGTGTCATAGATGCCCTCTTCGATCTGAGCCCTCCCCATGATCACATCATAGGTGGTGATGGATATGCCCTTCTTCTTTATCCCGAAGCCGCTGGTGCAGTTGCCCTGGGGATCGAGATCCACGCAAAGCACCCTCTTGTTCCTGATCCCGAGAGATGCCGCAAGATTTACAGTGGTGGTGGATTTCCCCACCCCGCCCTTTTGATTAGCTACAGCGATAATATACATACAGACCTCCGAGAACCAGTTGACATTTTGCATTCATTCCGATGTGGATGTTCCACGTGGAACACCCACATTGATATTATAACAGATATATCTTTGATTTGCAACTGTAAATTCAACTAAACATAGAACAAATGTTTTTCCCCGAATAACGAATCCCACAAGAAAAACAGATGCACTTATGTACATCTGTTTTTGCTCATGCCTATATGAGATTTAATTTATATCTGTCCGGATCGCACGCCCTGACCATAACCTCATACCTGAACTCGTCGATACACTCAGGCTTTGCCATATACCTGCTAATCTGCTCGGCAAGCATCATGATATTTGCCATGCGCCCCTCTATCTTGAAATTCTCGAACCCCATCTCGGCGTACTTTCCGTACACAAGTTCCGGCGTCACCCTGAGAGGATATTCCTTCTTTCCGAAGGGGTCAAAGATGCGGTCCTTACATTCCCATTCCGTAAAATGCTCCTTTGGTGAGACCCGCTTATCAGGCGGAAGCATCCGCTGGGAGTCAAGCCATTCGGGATAGGTGAGCTGCGCCTTGCTGATATAATTATAGTGCTCCAGTCTCCTTGTGCAGCCCGGACGGCATACCGGGTTCGACAGTATCTCGCACCGCTTGCGTTCTTCCGGCGTAAGCATCTCCAGCTTCTCAAAATCATTGTTGAAGTTGAAATCCAGCACCACAAGAGAATAGGGCTTTGCAAGCTCCGCCTTTACCTCATCAATGTCCCTTATGCACTTGCAGGTGGACGAAGTGATCTTCATGTCGGGATGAGTTTTCCTGATGTATTCTTCCAGTATGGGAGAATACACGATCACCTCATTCAGCCCGTTGTCCGCAAAGTCAAGTATATCGTTGCAGTCATAGTCATCAAGATACTCTTCTGTTATCATGGTGTTGGTAAAGGTGAAGCGGTAGGGTATCCCGTATTCATTGTACAGCTTGATAAAATTCTTGAAGCTTTTGGCATCATACGGTATCAGGATAGCTCTGCCCCCATTCCAGATAAGCTGCCTGCTCCCGAAGAAGGATGCTATCTCCACATTATCTCTGAACAGCTCTCTCCTGCGGGCATATATATCCACCAACCCTATGAAGAAGCTGACTGAATTATGCGCTTCCGGAAGATGAAACCTAATCATGACCTTTCTCCTTTTAAATCAAATAGTTTATATGCGTTCTCATCACTTGTGTCCATTATCACTTGGGGTGTAATGCCCTTTAGCCCCGCTATGTACTCCGCCGTAAACCCTATAAGGGAAGAATCACACCTTGCTGCAGCCGCACCCTTCGGCACGCTGTAGGGGCAGTCCGTTTCAAGCAGGAGCCTGTCCAGCGGCACTTCCCTTATGGCAGCAAGGGCTTTTTTATTCCGGGGGTTGGTGGATGAACCGTTAAACCCCACGTACAGCCCAAGGGAGAGCACCTCATGCAGGATCTCCGCCGAGCCGGAAAAGCCGTGCATAACCCCGGCAGGTCTGTGCTCCCTGAGTATTGACATCATGTCCCCCCAGGCTCTCACACAGTGGATGCAGACCGGCAGGGAGTATTCCTTTGCTGTCCGCAGCTGGGAGATGAACACCTCTCTCTGTGCCTCCCGCCCGCCATAGCGGTAGTCAAGGCCTATCTCACCTATGGCGGCGACCCGCTGCCCTGCGGCAAGGGTCTCTATCTCCTCCACATGGGGCAGCTCCCTCTCGGCGTTAACAGGGTGAATGCCCACTGCAGCATATACATTTTCATGCGTTCGGGCAAGCGCCGCCGCTTTCATAGAAGATGTGATATCTATCCCCTGCTCTATTATAATAGTATCACCGGCAAGCACCGCTTCCCTGTCGGGGTCGAAAGCCGCATCCAGATAGTGAGTATGTGTGTCGATCATTTGTCTGCGGATATGTGATCCTTATATGCCATAAGGTATGTGCCCCCGGATATGACCGTAAGCCCTGCGGATATCCAGATAAGAATGCTTTCCGCAAGAGGTATCCAGCTCCAGTTAAGGCCGAATGCAAGCGCTACCAGCACAAACACCTCCGCCACCATAGTAAAGGCAGTTTTAAGTTTCCCCCAGATATTTGCGGGAACAACTATCCCCTTGTCGGCAGTCACAAGCCTCAGCCCCGATACCATAAATTCCCTTGCGATAATGATTATCACGGGCACCGAGGAGCAGATCCCAAGTTCAATAAAGGCGCACAGTGCAGAGATGACCAGCACCTTATCCGCAAGGGGATCGAGAAATTTGCCGAAGGTGGTGACAAGGTTCCTGCTGCGGGCAATGTGGCCGTCAAGGGCATCTGTTATTGAGGCAAGTGCAAATATAATAAGTGCTATCAGCTTTGAGAACGGCACTATATCAGTGAGCAGGAAAAAGAGGAAGAAGGGCACAAGTATTACCCTCAGTACTGTAAGTTTGTTTGGAAGATTCATAGCTTATTCCTTTAATGGTGATTTTTCAAATGCGGTAATGCATCAGCAGTCAGAAGTATTACAAAGAGCGAACAGTTTTGCAGACAGGCATGAACGCTATGTTGTGTCCTGCAAGACAGCTCCCTTCTACCCTCACTTAACTATCCCGTACATTACCTTCATGGTGATGATCCTGCGCAGGGAGGTGTCTATCTCCTCCTCGGTGATCTCCCCGCTTTCCCATGCAGCGTAGAGATCGTCGTAGGCTGCGGGGATATCGGCAGCAAGGAGCATATCATTCCCCGCCTTGAATGCCGCAACATACACCGAGCCTTCAATGTCTATCTTTGATATGGCATCCATATTCAGGGCATCCGTCACGCACACTCCGGAAAAGCCCACCTTTTCACGCAGCTGTGTGTGCACCGCCTTTGAAAGGGAGGCGGGATTGTCCGGGTCAATGCCGTCGTATACGGTGTGTCCCACCATAACCATGGGCTGCATTTCCCCCGTGGCATCTATGGCATCGGAATACACCTTGAAATCACGGTTGTAGAACTCATACAGCTCCCTGTCATCGTGAGCTGTGCCCTTGTGGGTATCCACATTGTCACCGTATCCCGGGAAATGCTTCAGGCAGGTGGCAAGGCCGTTGTCGGCGGCAGTGGTCACTATGGCGCATACTGCTTCGGAGGTGAGCTCTGCCCCCTCACCTATTGTGCGGGAGTAGATGTAGCTGTCTTCGCTTATGGATATATCCGCAACAGGTGCCAGATTGAGGTTTATGCCTATGCTTGTGAGCAGCTCCGCCTTTTCTTCCGTGTCGCTTTTGAGCAGATCCGTGCCGCCCCTGCGGTACAGTGACTGAGGGGATGAGAAGGGCTCGTCCCTGAACTGCTTATATTTGCTGACACGGACGATCTCGCCCCCCTCCTCATCGGCAGAATAAAAGGGAGTTACATCGTTCTTTGATGAGATCTGGGCTATAAGCCTTGCAAAGTCCTCGGGAGAGCTGTTCTTGAAGGAATCCGCAAAGAACACATATCCCCCAAGGTGATACCTTTCCATATCTCCCACCGGGTCTGAGGAAACACAGCCTAAGATGAGCTGACCTATCTTCTCCTCTATGGTCATGGCAGCTATGGTGTCATCTATAAGCATGGCCTTTGCATCAGGAGCGGCTGTGGTGGTGGTAGTGGTGGTGTTTATTACAATCTCCTCTTCCTCCGGGATGTCAATAAGAGTACCCCCCACCACAGGGGCATTCATCCCCAGGTTCTCGTTGTTCTCAATGGCATTGCTTATCTTCTCGCTGCACCCGCTTGACAGCACCGTGGCAAGAAGTATAAGCGGCAGAAATAAATGTTTCATATCTATCCTTCTTAATCTCTCCGGTTCAATACTTAATGGAAAAATCCGTAAACGTGGCAGCTGCCCCCGCCCCTTCGGCGAAAAGCCCTGTCATAACGCCTGTAAAGCCGCCGTCCGCCTCGGTGGAGATGTACTTCGTGAGCCCGTGACCTAAATACTGCTCACCATTGGCATCACACATATAAAATGTGTAGCTGTGACGGTCACCTTTGACCTTGAGGGCAACATCCCCCTCTGTGGGGACTGCGGCCTGCAAATGCTTTATTCCCCCGAGAGCAAGGCGCAGCACCGCCCGCCTTGCCCCTTCCCTTTCCTCAAGGGCAATGTCATAGTGGGCATTCTCCGAGAGGTACATGGTGACCCCTCCCAAGCCCTCGCCATCAAGGCTCACATTCACATTAAGCTCAAAGTCAAATGCCCTCTGCCTCATTGCGATGAATGTGGGGGAGCCTATGTCATCAAGGGTAACATCACTGCCGTGCAGCACAAAGGCATTGCGGGAAAGCTCATAGTTATCCATTTCCGGGCGGCGCATAAAGCACCATTCTATGCCGGGATCAGTATTCTCGAAGGTGAATTCCCCAAGGGGGCGCTGGATGTGATCCCCCTTCATTTCGTATTCCTCGTCCGTGGTGCCGTCCCGCCCTGCGGTGAAAAAGCCCTTGTCATCAAAGTACACAGGAGTGAGGAACACCTCACGCCCCAGGTTGTGATATGCCTCCCACTCACCTATCTGACGAAATCCCAGTGAGAGAATGTGATACTCCCCGTACCTGTCCCTTACCAGATCCCCGTGGCCTATGCCCTGTATTATATAGGGCGCCTTGTTGCGGTTTGTGAGCACAGGGTTGCCAGGGTAGCCCGTAAAGGGTCCCCAGGGGCTGTCGCTGCGGGCATAAGTTATCATGTGGCCGTATTCCGTTCCCCCCTCTGCCGCCATGAGATAGTAGCCGCCATCCAGGTGATACATATGGGGGCTTTCCAGAAATCTCCCTCCGGAGCCCTGCCATATGGACTTTGAGGGGGTCAGCTTCTTTCCTGTCTCAATGTCTATCTCGCACTGGACAACTCCCCCCACGCCCTCATCATCGGCGCCGTTGGAGATGAAGTACACATGGCCCTCATCAAAGAGGAGGGAAGGATCTATGCCCCCCTGGTCTATAAAGATGGGGTCTGACCATTCCCCGTATATATCATCGGTATACACATAGAAGTTCTGATGTGTGGTGTCGTTGGTGGTGACCATGTAGAACCGCCCGTTGTGGAAGCGGATGGTGGGGGCAAACACTCCCCCGCTGGAGGGCACATCCGCCAGATGCACCTGTGAGCTTCTGGTCAGCACATAGCCTATCTGCCTGAAATTCACCAGATCCTCGCTCTCAAACAACGGCACCCCGGGGAAATACTGGAAGGAGGAGCACACCACATAGTATTTCCCATTCGCCTCACATACGGAGGGGTCGGGATAGAAGCCGCTGATCACCGGATTTTTGTATATCATATTGATCCTTTCGGGTAAGTTTGATAAAGATCCGCCCTGAAAAAAGGCTGTACAAAGTATATATTACCACATTATCCCCCAAAATGCAACGATTTTTTCCATCTTTCCCCCATTCTCCGAAAAATTTAATCAAAATGTAACCTTAATTTGTTAATTACCTATTGCAAAACGGGAAAATATATGTTATTATAGTATTAGGTATATTGCGGATACCGTTTTTTGTGAACGGTTCCTTGATTCCTGCCCGCAAACGGGACAAAAGGTGTATGCATTCGCAGCACCAGACAAATGAAGGAGAGATAGATAATGAGAAAAGCAAAGAAGACCGTCGCTCTTATGGCTGCTGCTGTAATGGCTGCATCAGCCTTCACCGCACTCAGCGGCTCTGCCATGGCTGTAAACTATGCCACACAGCCCATATACGGCTACACCTGGTATGGTATGTACACCGGCAGATACTATCAGACCCCCGGTGATGCCATTGCGGACGGCAACCCCCAGACTATGGTACAGGATGCCTCCTACTATGTTACATCCACATCAGGCGCTATGAACACATCCAGCACATCCTATCCCTGGTACAACAGCTACACCAAGCTCTATTATCCCACACAGGCTGCGGCTGCCGCTGCTTCATCCTACGGTTCTGTATATAATGTATACACAGGCACCGCCGTTTCCACCAGCTCTTCCTACTATGTGAGCGCCTCCTATCCCTGGCGCAACAGCTACACAGGCAGATATTATCCCACAGAGGCTGCTGCAAGAGCTGCATCTGCATACGGCACTGTAAGCTATGCATACTCAGGCTCCACTGTATACAGCGGTTCTTCATCCTCACCCTCTGCCTCCTATCCCTGGCGCAACAGCTACACAGGCAGATTCTATCCCACAGAGGCTGCTGCAAGATCTGCATCTCCCTACGGCTCCGTAACCTATGCATACAGCACCTCTTCCCCCTCTTACTCTACATACTATTACGGCTCCGCCGCATATCCCTGGTACAACACCTACACCCAGCAGTACTATGCTACTGAGGCTGCTGCAAGGGCTGCATCTCCCTACGGCTCCGTATACTATGCATACAGCGGCTACTCCACCTCCGGTGCATCTGCACAGTACCCCTGGTTCAACACCTACACCCAGAGATACTACGCTTCTGAGGCTGCTGCTACCGCCGCTTCCTCCTATGGCTATGTATATTATGCATACACCGGCACCGATGCTGCACACGAGAATGTAAAGACCATCGGTCAGCTCTACTATGTAAGCTCCACCGACACATTCTTCAGCGACTACAGATCCGCTCTCATAGCTGCCAACAACAAGGCAAGCAAGCTGGTATTCTTAGGGCCCATCTACTCCGGCACCAAGGCTGCCGCAGCATACTACTGCGAGCTCTCCCAGCTGTACTACTCCAACTTTGCATCTGCATTCTATGCAGCAAAGTACGATGCAGGCAGGATCATCCAGACATCCCGCTACAGCACCGCTGCATATTCCGATCCCTACTATGCTACCTACCTCAACCTGAAGTCTGACAAGACCCTGAAGGCAGAGGCTGAGCAGATTCAGAAGGCTTCCACTGACACCACTGCATCCGCATCCGTAACAGGCACTCCCTACATCAGCGGCAGCAGAAAGCGTGCAGGCTGGACAAATATCGTGACCTACATCAACGCATCCTCTTCCGGTGATACCGTGGGCATCATCATGAACGGTGCCACCAAGATAGATTCCTCCGCTCTTGCAGCTATCAAGGGCCGCAACATCAGCCTGCGCCTCACCCTTGACAACGGCGCAAAGTGGACCATCAACGGCAGAGATGTAGAAAGCACAAACACTGTTGACATCACTACAGAGTACAACGCAAAGAAGATACCCTCAAGCCTTGTAAAGAAGGCTGCAAAGGGCGCTCTCACCAAGGCACAGATCAGCCTTGCAGATGGTTCCTACGGCTTTGATGCAAAGGTATCCGTTAAGTTCAACGCCAACAAGTACGCCGGCAAGAAGGCTTACATCTATCGCTTTGACGATGCTGCAAACTCCCTCAAGAGTGTTTCCAAGGTGAAGGTATCCTCCACAGGCTACTGCACATTTGAAACAGCCGAGGGCGGCGCATACCTCATCGTTGTAAAGTAAGACATACTTTATGCGTGCAATGCAGAATGCACCCCAGTGATGCATTCTGCATTCCTGTCTAAGGAGATAATATGTACGAACTGTCACTTTTCACATCCGTAGCCACAGGCAACACCTCCGTCAACAGCTATATCATAATAGCCGTTATAGCAGGGGTGCTGGTCATAGGCGCAGTGGTTGCGGGCATATTCACAAAGAAGAAAAAATAAGAGAGCCGCTGCTCTCTCACATCAAAAAAGGGATCCTCACACAGTGCGGGGATCCCTTTTTGTTATTCTATAAATATTATCCGTGTTTCTCTTACGGCGTTTATTATCCGTATCACCGCACCGTAGATGAGCCCTGCGGAATAGATGTAGACAGCGGCTCTTGTGGAACGGATGAATACGATGCACAGCAGGGCGGTGAGGATATTTGCTATCCCCAGGGTCAGCAGCAGCTTTGAGACCCGCCCCCCCGAATGTCTTGCCTCCCTTATCCGCAGCAGCTCCACCATTCCGGAGAAGGCGTGGGTCACCAGCAGATACAATAGCACCCATATACGGGGTATATCATCAAGTGAAAGGACGAACATCCCGAAGTCCAGCAGCAGCACTCCGAAGTAGAACATCTTCCGCCCCCCTACCATGTGTATGGCAAGGGTGAAATAGTACCATATGAGCCGCACACCCAGCAGCAGCAGGGAGATGCTCATTATAGCCGCTATGACATAGAATCCGTCGTCGGGATCTATCATCATGAATACCGCCGCAGCTGTCTGAAGCACCGCAAGTGCCACAGCCTGCACACGCTGCAATGTGGTCATATGTCCTCTCCTCTCCTCAGCAATAGCCCGCAGTGTGGTTTATATGTCCTCCCCCTTCCCGAAATATGCGGCAAGTTGCAAGAAATCCTTTATGCCGCCGCCTTCAGCGGAGAAGCCTGCCAGCAGACTGCCCGAGCGGAAGATGCGGTTTGTCACCATGCTCTTCTGCGCCAGCGCCGCCAGAATGAACCGCCCCAGGCGGGTACTGTCCTTTTCGCTGTCGGGGGCATTGGTATATTCATCCCCGTAAAGGGATATGTCAAACGGCTCCGGAGCTGTGCCGGAAAGTTTTCTGCCAAGCTCGCACCAGTCCTTTGAGGCGGAAAGCTGCCGCTTTTCAAGTATCCGGCGGATGTCATCCTCATAGGGCTCGGCAGTTACAGTGTCGTACACCCCGGTGAGGAACGACTTCTTCTCCCCACGCAGACATCTCAGGGCAAATATCATCTGGCAGAATGCCTTGTAGTATTCGGAGGGGTTGTCCTTGACCACCTCCCTGTACCCTGCCCATGCGGGGCAGTATACATATCTGGCAAAGCTGTAGTCGGGAAGATGCCCTGCCCGTCCGTGACCCAGCACCATGATGGAATTTTCCGCATAGTGGTTGACACTGTTGGAGTATATGCCGTTTTCAATATCATCCGGGGCTGAAACGCTGTGGCGGAATCTCACCTTGCGCCTTTCAAATCCGTTCCCCGTTGGGATAAGCTCATCAAACCAGCGGTTGGTGTCGTTTATCACCTGTGAGGGTGTCCCCGCAAAGTAGCAGTGCGCCCAGGTATCCGCCAGGATATGCATGGCAAGGCCTGCCGCCTGGAGGGTGCCCCCCTTTTTCGCAAGATCCACCGTCTTCTTCACCAGTGCCCCGTCAGGGCCGCAGATAAGGCGGTACTTGTTCCTGTAGTAGCGGGTGCCCCTTACAGAGGCATTCAGATCTTTGGGCAGGAAATGAAAGGATGCCCAGATCCGTGTGATGTCCTGCAAGCCGATGGGATCCGTGCGGGCATCGGCAAGCTCCATGGCTGTCTGTGTTGTGACCGCATTCAGGGGCGCTCTTACCCCTGAAAGGAAGGTGCGTGTACACATATCCACCAGCTGTGCGCTGTAGCATATCTCCCTGCTTTCCTCCGGGGTAAAGCCTGCCAGCACAGCCGCACAGTATGTGGCATAGTAGTGGAAATCCTCCTGCATACTACACCTCCCCCTTTAGGGTGCGGCGCAGCTGCTTTACCTTCAGAGCCGCAGCAGCTGTGCTCAGATAGACAAGAAAGGATGTAAACTCCACAAAGCAGTTCACCAGCGTGCTGAACAAGCCGCCGCCTGCCCGGAATGAATCTATGATATATCTTACAGTATCTCCGCCGGATATGATGCATACCAGCACAGCAGCTCCCACATAGAGCCTTCCTGCATTCTCTCCCCGTCCGTCCCTGCGTGCCCTGCTCCCAAGGTAGAACCTTATGAGCAGATCCACCGCAATGGCTGTGTACATCAGTACATAGGTGAGGGAGACTATAAAATGATCTGCCTGGCCGTCCGCAGCATCCTGCATGGAGTTGATGATGTCCGCCATCATCTCCTTGTAGAACACTACCTCCAGTGTTATCTTGATGAGCGACCACAGCCCGAACAGTATGAGCACTGTGCCGCTGACATACAGCGTGTCCTCACAGCGGCGCAGCTGTACAGCCTTCTCTTCCATATTTCCCCTATTCATACATGACGATGTGGGTCTCGGTCTCTTCTTCCTCTGTTTCTTCGGGGGGTGAGGTCTCCTCGGTCTCTTCCTCTTCCTCCCCGGAAACGGTGGTCTCCTCCTTGCGTCGTCCCTCCGCCTCGGCTCTTGCTGCCGCCTCAGCCTCGGCCTGGGCTGCCTCTTCTGCCTTCTTGGATTCGTATACCTCCAGATTGCTTTCATAGAGGGCATCCGCCTTCTTTATGGAATCGCTGTCCATAAAGGAAGCCCTTGCCGCCCCGCCTATAAGGGTGAGCACACCCTCTCTCCGATCCTCCAGACGGTTTTCAAGTATCTCCATGGCAAAGCGCATCTTGGCGGAAAGGTCGTTTATATTGCCTATCTCCACCTTTATCCTGTCCTGGTACATAAAGGAGATCTGCGTCCTGTCGGTCACATCTATGGAGGTAATGCCGTCCCCGGCAGTGTAGCCCTCCTCGGTAAAGCAGGCTATCACCGCATTCACAGCCTCGTCCTTGCGGGGATCGCCGGAGGTGTACTTGTCCCCGGGGACTATCCCCGGCGCAGGCTGGGTGCCGTAGAAATCAAGGAGGTCTGCCTTTGGCTCCTCGGAGCTTTCAAGCACCTTGCCCCCCTGACTTACCAGAAGCACGTTCCTGTCACATATGAAATTCGCCACAGGAGTCGATGCGGTCACATTTATGGAAACGCTTGATGGGAAGGATCTCTTTACCGTGGCATCCTCCACATATACCAGCTTTTCAATGTTTTTCTCCGCCGCCCCCATATTGGTGACGATAAGATTTGCTCCCGCCTTTATCCCGGATGCATCCACCAGCTCCTCCGGGGTGTAGTTGCTGCTGCCGGTGAGCTTCACCGTGTCTATTTTGAAAAACACCGTGACACACAGCACTCCGAACACTATCAGCACCAGTATCAGTACGGGCATAAAAGGCACAGACCTTTTCCTCTGCCGCCGTACAGCCATTTTTCACCGCCCCTTTGGTCAATCCTGTGATCTTCTGTCGCCCTTGCGCCTGTCTTCCGTGTTCTGCCGCCTTTCAACCGCTTCCTCCCTTGTGTCGGGGAGACCTCTGCGGCGGTCGTTGTCATGCCTGCGGTGGCGGCGGCGCCTGTCCCGAAGACGGTTATCTATCCTCTCTATGTCCTCCCAGCGGTCTCTTACCACCTCGGAGATGATGTTGTATATCCTGTCCTCCACATCGGGCACAGCAAGAGCTGCCGCACGGTGCTCAAGCTCGGTTATCCTGTCCGGATCCTCCAGCAGCCCCTTCACCGTGTCAAGGACAGTGTTTTCCTCAATTTCCTTCTCACGCAGGACTATTGCCGCCCCCGCACTGCCCAGCACCATTGCATTGTGGTACTGATGATCCCCTGCCACATTGGGTGAGGGTATGAGCACAGATGCCCTGCCTGCCACTTCCAGCTCCGTGACAGCGGAGGCGCCGCTGCGGCATATGATGATATCCGCCGCCGCCGTGCATATGTCCATGTTGTAGATAAATTCCTTTACTATAAGCCCCTTGCGGGAGAGATCCACCCCTGCATCCCTCAAAGACTTCTCAAAGGTGTCGTGCCCCATCCTGCCGTAGGAATGGATGTGAGATACGGGGAAGCCGCAGCTCTCCTCCCATTTGATGAGCTTCTGTGCAGCTTCGTTTATGGCACCTGCCCCAAGAGAGCCGCCCCATGAGAATATGCACAGGGCTTCCTCGTCAAGACCCAGCTCCCTTTTGGCAGCCTTCCTGTCCGGCAGGGAATAGAATTCCTTCCTTACAGGCAGACCTGTGTCCACCATTTTGGCAACATCCCCCATGTAGTCCCTTGCCTGGGGCATAGTGAGCATTACCGCATCCGCCTTTTTAGCCAGGGCACGGGTGGTGACCCCGGGATAGGCGTTCTGCTCGTGTATGACCGTGGGCAGACCCATAACCTGGGCAGTGTAGACCACAGGCCCGCTGACATAGCCCCCGGTGCCTATGACTATCTCAGGGACGAAATCACGTATTATCCTGTATGCCTTGTTGCCGGAGTGGAGCAGATAGTGCACCGCCTTTGCATTGCGGGCGATGTTCTCCGCACTCAGCCGGCGCTGAAAGCCTGCCACCTCGATAGGGGCAAAGTCTATGCCTGCACGGGGCACGAGCCGTGATTCCATGCCGTCAGGTGTCCCCGCATAGAGAAAGACCGAATCCGGCTCCCTCTCCTTTATTATGGATAAAATGGCAAGGGCGGGGTTGATATGCCCCGCAGTTCCTCCGCCTGCAATAAGAACTCTCATAGTATTACTCCACTTGATCTATATGATGGAACTAACAGCTGTTCAGATGTTTAAGGGATCAACTGTCAGAAGCAAGAGGCAAGAAGCAAGATCTTTGATGATGAGTATAACCTCTATCCCCTGTGTCTGGGAACCCTTACCGCCTCTCTGGGGCGGGGTGCCTTTTCGGGCTCGGCGGGCTTTTCCTCCGGGGGCTGTTCACGCTTGCGGTAGCGGGAAACATTCAGGATAAGCCCCACCTCCGCCAGCTGTATGGCAAGGGCCGTGCCCCCATAGCTGAAGAAGGGGAGGGATACCCCCGTGTTGGGCATACCGTTGGTCACCACCAGCACATTCATGAGAAACTGCAGAAACAGCTGTGTGGTAAGACCCGTCACCAGGAGCATACCGAACTTGTCCGGGGCGTTGCCCGCAATGTTGATGCCGCATACCAGCAGCAGTATGAAGAGCAGTACGATTATCATGCCCCCCATAAAGCCCAGCTCCTCCACAGTTATGGCGAATATGAAGTCGTTCTGGGGCTCGGGGAGGTAGAGGTATTTCTGCCTTGACTGGCCGAAGCCCACTCCGAACCAGCCCCCGGAGCCTATGGCAATGAGGGAGTTGCGTATCTGCAGCGTCTCATCGGAATACTGGGGATCAAAGGTGTTGAGCCAGCTGTTGAATCGGGTGCCTATGTAGTCATATCCCAGTGCGGAAAGGAGCATCATGCCGCCCAGACCTACCACCACCACAATTACCAGCAGCAGACCGAACTGGAAGTAATCAGCGCCCCCCATGAACATCATCACCAGACAAACCACACCTACGATTATGCAGGCGGACAGGTGAGGCTCTGCAAACAAAAGTCCTGCCACAACTCCCATGACCAGTATGGGCAATGCAATAGTGCTCCAGAACTTAGCCCCCTGCATTGTCTTTTTGTCAAGGGTGCCGTCGGGATTGTGCCGCTCCTTGTGCTCCACCGACATTATCATGGCAAGCATGACCACAAGTATGGGCTTTGCCACCTCGGAGGGCTGGAATCCCAATAACCACCGTGTAGCGCCGTTTATGGTCTGTCCCATTACAAGCACCAGTACCAGAAGCACTACGCACAAAAAATAGGCGATTATCGTAACTACCGGTTTCTGTAAAAAGTGGTATGGGATATTGGTCAGGACTATCATGGCTCCCAGACCCACTGCTGCGGCACGGAGCTGCTTGAAAAAGTAGAACTCCGGTGTGCGCATATTCTCCGCAGTGCGCTCATATATGGCCTGGGGATAGGATGCGGAATACATCATCAGCAGCCCTATGATGAGAAGCACCAGCACTATCATCAGAAATGCGATGTCTATGCCGCCCTTGTTGTCAAGGGTATCCAGATACTCTCCGTATGAGCCGGTGTGCCAGAAGACCTTCCTGAAAAGGGACGGCTTTTTCTTTTTCTTTTTTACTGCCCCGCCGGGCACAGATCTCTTTTTGTCTGCCATTGTTTCTCCCAACATGTAATGAAGAATGTAATGCATGAATGCATGATGCTTGCTTTTCTCTTTGGCAGCCGTGGATCGGGTGTACAGCAGCCGACAAATGCAAAGTCAGGCTGTCATGTCACCGTCAGTTTATACCTGTTCACTATCAGCATTCAGTGATTCAGCATCAGGTTTGCGGCAATGCCCCCTGCAAGGGCAATGCATGAGAAGACTATGACTATCTTGTTCTCGGAAAAGCCGCTCATCTCAAAGTGGTGATGTATGGGGGTCATCTTGAAGATGCGCCTGCCCTCACCGTACTTTTTCTTGGTTATCTTGAAGTAGGTGACCTGCAGCACCACGGAGAGAGCCTCCGCTATGTACAGTATTGCCGCAAGCACCAGCATTACGTGCTGATGGAATATAAATCCCATGGCGCATACGGTGCCCCCTAAGAACATAGACCCCGTATCCCCCATGAATATCTTGGCGGGATTGATGTTCCAGATGAGAAAGCCCATGCAGCCCCCTGCCAGCGCTGCCGCCCATACAGCCGCCTCGCCCTCTCCCATGCGGGAGAATACAGCCAGCATACACGCCGCAAACACCACCGTCACCGAGCCGCAGAGCCCGTCCACCCCGTCTGTGAGGTTGACTGCATTGGTAAGGTACACAAGATAGAGCATCATAAGGGGATAGTAGAAGTACCACAGCTCCAGATCCCCGATAAAGGGGAAATGCACCGCAGTTGAGGTATCCCCCAGAAGATACAGCGCCGCCAGAAAGAGAGCGCTCCCTATAAACTGGGCTACCATCTTCTGCCCGGGCTTCAAGCCCTCCCTGTCCTTTTTGACAGACTTTATGTAGTCATCCACAAAGCCTATGCCCCCGTTGAAAAGCGCAAAGGCTATCCCTGAGAGCACCTTGTAAAAGGAGGTGTTGTCAGGTGTCAGGGAAACATCCGAATGCTGATAGCGGTATATGCCTATGCACACCGCCGCAGACACCAGTATCCCCAGTATGAACATGAACCCGCCCATAAGGGGAGTTCCGTTCTTGCTCTTCTGCCATGCAGGGCCTTCCTCATATATGGTAGCCCCGAAATGCAGCTTTCTCATCATGGGGATGATAAAAAGCCCGGATGCCCCCGCAACTGCAAAGGCGATTATTATAGCTATTATATTTGTAAGCATATTATTCCCCTGTCACTGCGAATTTCATTGTAACAGCGCTGCTGCCAAGCACCAGTGTGTTCAGCATCTCCAGCATATCTCCGCTGAGCTCCGTTTTCCCAAGGGAATTATCCTTTTCCTCCAATGTCCTTGTGTCTCTTTCATCCTCACACAGGTATAAGCTGTACATATGTTTCTCCCTCCCGTTGTTCTCTTATGTATTGCGCAGAGCCTCTATTACCTCTTCCATCTTCATGCCCCGGCTTGCCTTGAAAAGCAGGGCCTCTCCGTCGGACAGGTTCTCTCTCAGCCATGACACCAGGCTCTGCTTGTCCTCAAAGTGGAGACCCTCGCCTCCTGCGGCGACAGCTCCCTCTGCGGTGTTTCTGCTTATGTCACCGTAGCAGACTACTCTTATGCCGAGCTTTGCCGCATATTCACCCACCTGACGGTGAAGAGCATCCGTCTGACTGCCAAGTTCCAGCATATCCGCAAGCACCGCTGTGTGCTTCGGCGCAGCTATGCCCGCAAGCACTCCAAGTGCCGCCTTTACCGAATCGGGTGCCGCATTGTAGCAGTCTATAAGGCACTTTCTGCCCCCTATCTCCTCTATGTGCTGCCGCAACCCCCCGGGTGCATACCCTTCCAGCGCCGCCGCCCCGTTTTCTATGGGCACTCCCGCCTCAGCTCCGGCAGCCAGGGCAATAAGAGCATCCTTTATATGGTGCTCTCCCTTGCATCCAAGGCAGACACGGGCAGTCCTGCCCCCGCAAACGGCGGTGAATGCCACACCGTTGGCAGTATCCTCTATGTCCCTTGCGGTAACGTCATTGCCGTCTCCCAGACCGCAGAATATGACCTTCCTGTCAAGGATACCCTTTAAGGTACACAGCTTGTCGTCATCGCCGCATACTATAAGGGGGGCATCAGGTGCCGCTCCCTCAAGTATCTCCAGCTTTGCCTTCATTATGCCGTCCCTGTCACCCAGGTTTTCCGCATGGGACCAGCCGATGTTGGTTATAACGCAGATATTGGGCACCGAGCACCGGGACAGCCTGCTTATCTCCCCGAAGTGGGACATACCCATTTCAATGACCGCTGCCTCATGGGATGCATTCAGCCCTAAAAGGGTAAAGGGCATACCCACCTCGTTGTTGTGGTTCCCCTGAGTGTAGAGGGTGTTGTACTTTGCCCCCATTACACAGGCTGTCATTTCCTTTGTTGTAGTCTTCCCCACACTGCCTGTAATGCCGATGAGGGGTATGTCAAAGCGCATACGGTAGCCGTGGGCTATGTCCTTCAGCGCCTTGTTGCTGTCACTCACCACAACACAGGGTATGTCATCCACAGCCCTTTCCGTCACCGCAAAGACTGCCCCTGCCT